>ERZ1504183.417-NODE-417-length-10552-cov-3.546632_pt1 | contig 10552 bp, 8 predicted proteins | sample MGYA00574901_ERZ1504183 | MGnify/ENA primary metagenome ERZ1504183 (study PRJEB39906, sample SAMEA3182106) | gut metagenome | biome: human; feature: gut; material: Stool; isolation source: human stools | place: Canada | collected 2013-02-26 ... | reverse complement strand
AATATTTTTTAAAAACTTTGTCTTATCAGATATTATTCGTACCTTTGCATTGTTTTAAAAAGTTTAATCAGTTAGAAATCAGTTTAATCAATTAGAAAATGAAGAAGATATTAAATCCATATTTGAACAAGGAGGGTTACAACTGCGTTTGCTGTGCCCCCAACAATCCTGTAGGATTGCATCTTGAGTTTTGGGAAGAGGGTGAGGATGTGCTTACCATCTGGAATCCCGGCGAGAATTACCAGGGCTGGATCAATACCCTGCATGGCGGAATCATCAGTATGCTGATGGATGAAGTGGCAGGCTGGGTTATCAACCGCAAACTGCAGACCACGGGTGTGACGATGCAGCTTAACGTGAAGTACAAGAAGCCTGTGATGACTACCGATTCTCAGATTACGGTGCGTGGTCACATCGCCAGTCAGCGCCGCAACATCGTTACCATCCACCTGACCCTGGAGAACTCCAAAGGCGAGGTTTGTGATGAGGGCGAAGCTGTCTATTTTACTTTCGGACCAGACAAAGCCAGGGAAATGGGGTTCGATGGCTGCAAGATAGAAGGGGAGGAATAGTTCTCCCCTTGTGGTGAAGAATTTGATAAGGAAGCCTTTCTTATGAAGACTTCCTTTTATGAAGTCTTTTTATGATGCAGCAGTCTTCTTGTTGAAGAGGCAAATCGAAAGGATGATGATTGCGATGCTTATCAGGCTGAGACTTGCTTCCATCATTGGAGTGCTGGCGATGTAAGTATCGTAGTATTCTACTGGAATCAGACAGAGCGTATTGTTGGTGATGTGGATGATGATGCTCGGAATCAAACTCCTGGTTCGGTAACACATCCACGCCATGAAGATTCCCAGAATGATGGCTCCTGGAATCTGTGCCGGATTGAGATGAATGAGGCCGAACATGATGCTTGAGCCGATGATAGCATACCAGGGACTGATGTTCCATTTCAGCATCTTTCGCATCATCAATCCGCGGAAGAGGTATTCTTCGGCTATAGGAGCAATGATGCAGAGCATCAGGATTCCAATCGGATTATGTTCCAGGTTAACAATTTCCTGCTCTATGTAATCAGGCAAATCCATGAAACTTTCTAATGCAGATATCGGAATGGCCTGGAACAATCCCACTATAAAGGCCAGCAAGAAGATGATGGTCTTAGGCATCTGCTGAATCTTTTCCAGGCGAACACGCAGATGGAATTTCTTCCGGCATTTATGAATCATATATAGCTCTGCTGCCAGCATATAAATTGCCATGGCCCATGCAGAGCTATTGATGGTTGTCTTCGTCAGGAATTCGATAAATTCGCAGCTCAAAGCTGCTGCAATGCCAACCGGAAAGGCTGCAAGCATGGACATCAGATAGACGTAGATGGCACTTTTGGTGCCAGGCCATGCACGATACAGGAACCATCCCTTGGTTCCGTTTCTTCCCTTTGACAGGATTGCAGAAAGTTTCTCTTTTTCCATAAAGCTATAGTTTTTGTTTGTCATTAAAATCTTATTTTTTGTAGAGATGCTGCCAACCAGCGCAATGAAAGCTTACTTTCAGATTGCCGAGTGCAGCAAATTTTATGCAAAGATATAATAAAATCCAGGTTTGTTGAGTTAAGTACATGTTATTTTTTGTCAAAATACCAGCACCCCCTCGAAAAAGTATAGTTTTGTTTGTCATGCTCTGTCTGCGTTTAAAAGTTCCTTGAATCACAATTCCTCAGAAAGCCGTTTCCTGCTCCAGATGGAAACAAAACTAACGCAAAAAGCAATGGGCGTGAATGCTGTAAGTGGGAAGGTGACCAATGAGCAGGGCAATGTGGTGGAATCTATGGTTTGAGCTAAAAGAGCATCAAATTGCTCCATAATAGAAAAAATTCCTCCAAAAGGAGTGAGTTTCTCAGATTTTATTTGTATTTTTGCCATGTCATTCAGAGTTTTATTTTATATTTTTTGCAACACTAAGATAAGTGAAATTTCTGGCATGGCAAAATCCTAAGCAACTTACTGTTGCTCAGGTGCTTATAAAAAAAAATATCAAATTATAGTGTTGCGGAAATAAGGTATAAGAGATGTACTCAAGTTTCGCAAGAGGTTTATGTACGGGCTAAGAGCTTCTGCCCCTTCAAGGCGTGTGGGGCAAAACTTACGAAACTTCAGCAGGTGTACAATTAAATATGAGGAGAGAAAGTAATGTTTCATTTAAGTAAGAAAAACAAGGCTGTCATCGCAATCCTGTCGCTTCTGTTGGTTGTCATGAGCTGCGGCTGGTATGTATGGTCTTGCTACCACATGACTCAGGAAAGATGGATGCGTGCCAAGGCTACTGTTGATGTTTGCTGTCATTATGAGCTTAGAACAGGCAATAAGATACTGCTCGACTTAGGTAATGACACCACAAAACTGGATGCCTTCTTCGTCAATCAATACGACTTGCTACCTTCCTGCAAGGGACTTTTACTTGCCGAGGACAATGCGGCTATAAGATATAAACGTTATCAGGGAATGACACCTCAGCAGGTATATCATGCACAAATAGACTCGTTGCAAACCATCTACAAGAATGCCAAATGGACACTTCATGAAATAGATTATTACACACATTCGCACAATGTACGCGACGAAGGCTATGGCATGATTGCAGATTACGCGGAACAGCAGAAAGTTCGGTTCGAAAAGGCTAAAAAACTACTGGATTCTCTGCATCATACAGTCGACACTACCTCGCTTCGAATCGTAAGAAAGTTGTCTTACAAAGTTTTATACATCAGTCAGTTGTCAACTCGTCAGTTGTCAAGTCAGTCATGCCAATTGGAGAAGCACGATATGCAGAAAGGTATGAACTACTTTCGCCTGTCATCGCAAGTCCTGCCCGACTCTGCCTGTGCCATTAATCAGCGAAGTGCCTTCTATGGAATAAAGATGGACGTCGTGCCTTTCTGCAAGTCCTTTGTGAAGGTTATGCAGGCAGACTCTGCAGGTATCTATACAGGCGAGCGAGACTCTCTGTTCCATCCTCATGGTCATGGTACGTGGATGGGAAATGACGGGTCGCACTATGAAGGACAATGGAAACATGGACATCGTGATGGATTCGGATTTGGCATTGAGTCCGGCAAACAACTCTGCGTGGGAGAATGGAAAAACGACCGTTATCGTGGCGAGCGTCTTGTCTATACCTATGATAGAATATACGGCATAGATATATCTAAATATCAGCATATTATAGGTAAGAAGAAATACCCCATCCAATGGAGTAAGTTGCGTATTACCCACTTGGGCAACATCAGTCGCAAAACAGTCAGTGGAAGTGTAAGCTATCCCATCAGCTTCATCTATATCAAGTGTACGGAAGGAGCCTCCCTGTTCAATCCCTATTACCGTAAAGACTATCGGGCAGCAAAGGCGCATGGTTTCAGGGTGGGAAGCTATCATTTCTTCTCGCCTCGTAAGCCCGGACTGGCACAGGCCCGCAAGTTTATGAAGCATGCTCTGGTAAGAAGGGGTGATTTTCCACCCGTACTCGACCTGGAACCAACACCACGGCAGATTAAGCAGATGGGCGGACCAAACGCTATGTTTGCACAAGTAAGGGCATGGCTGAGATACGTGGAACGCCAAACAGGCACAAGGCCGATACTTTATATCAGTCAGATGTTTGTGAACCGTTACTTGAAATATGCGCCCGATCTGAAGCGGAACCATCGCGTATGGATAGCCCGTTATGGCGAGTATAAGCCAGATATCAGGCTGGTTTTGTGGCAGTTATGTCCAGACGGAAGAGTAAGCGGTATCCGTGGACATGTAGATATCAATGTTTTTAATGGCTATCGTGACGCTTATCAGAAATTTCTTCAGAATGAGGTTGTTAAATAATTGTGTTAAAGTTAGTTATTAAAAATAACAACGAATGCATTTTTTTACTATATTTGCGCAAATTAGGCGAAAGTATAGAGAATGAGACAACTTAAGATACAGAAAAGCATCACCAACCGCAACAGCGAGGCTCTCGACAAGTACCTCGTTGAGATTGGTCGTGCACCTATGGTTTCCATTGAGGAAGAGATAGAACTTGCTCAGGCCATCAAGAAAGGTGGTCGTGCCGGTGAGCGTGCCAAGAATAAGTTGGTAGAAGCCAACTTGCGCTTTGTGGTATCTGTCGCCAAGCAGTATCAGCATCAAGGACTCACGCTTACCGACCTCATCGACGAGGGCAACATCGGTCTTATTAAGGCTGCAGAGCGTTTTGATGAGACTCGTGGCTTTAAGTTTATCTCTTATGCCGTATGGTGGATTCGACAGAGTATCCTTCAGGCCATTGCTGAGCAGAGCCGTATCGTCAGACTCCCCCTCAACCAGGTAGGTTCACTCAATAAGGTGAACCACGAAATCAATAAGTTTGAGCAGGAGAATCTCCGTCGTCCCAGTGTGGAGGAAATAGCTGACCGCACAGGTGTGGATGAGGAGAAGATATCACAGAGTATGGCTGCAAGTGGACATCACGTGAGTATCGATGCTCCATTTGGAGACGACGATGATAATGCCATGGTCGATGTGATGTCGAGTGGCGATGACAGTCGTACAGACAAGCAGGTAGATCACGAGAGTATGGCAATGGAACTGAAACAGGTTCTCGGTCAGGTACTCAAGGAGCGTGAGCGACAGATAGTATGTGCTTGCTTCGGTATTGGAGAGCCAGAGAAAGGTCTGGAGGAAATCGGCGACAAGATGGGGCTTACCCGTGAGCGTGTGCGCCAGATTCGCGAAAAGAGTATCTCGAAACTCAGAGAGTCTGGATATGTTAAAATCTTGATGAAATACCTTGGCTAACAGGGTGTCGTTTTATAAATATTTGCTCATAGCCTTCCTTTTGGCATCGCCTTTAGGGTGTAAGGCTAAAGTGAAAGCACCGAATGTTGCGTTTCGTGATTCGGTGCTTAACTTGGTGTTTACCTATGCCAAACGTACCGACACCACAGGATTGCATGGTTCACAATCGTATTCTTACACCAAGATGCAGATGCACACTAACAAGCGCAACGCCACCTTGATGCTCGTACCTTCGATGTATGCCATCGCCCATGGCACAGGACGCCACTTTATCAGCGAATACTATACCAAGATAACGATGCAGAACGACAAGTTAACCGACCAGCGTCTGCTCCATGTCAGCACTGTTCCACATCGCCGTAACATCATGTCATATATTCTTCCTTATGTAACTCCCAATGTCTTTGGCGAGAACCTTTTTCACAACAATATCCTCTCCCCTTTCCATCGAGCCAACCGCAGGTTCTACACCTATCGGGTCACCGCTTTACCGTTCGACAAGGCCCAGGTATACGCCTACCCCAAAATTAAGAACACGCAGATGGTGGAAACCAAGGCTGTGGTAAACAGCAAGACAGGAAAAATATATCTGGTCGACTTTGAGGGCGAGTACGATATGACCCGCTTCTTTATATCCATCGTCATGGGCAACGAGGGTTACCGCTCTCTTCTGCCCGACAGATGCAACCTGAAAGCCAATTTCAGGTTTATGGGCAACAACATAACCGGTATGCTCAGTTCTTACTATAATCTGCCCAAGGTGCTTTCTGACACACTCAACAACGCTGCTGACACCACCCTTATGTCGCAAGTGCGCCCTGTTCACCTCAACGAGCAGGAGCAACTCATCTATGAGCAATATTTCAAGGAGAAGAGCCGTCGCGACTCGCTCAGCCTGGCCGACAGTACCAAGAAAAAGCGCAACTTTGCCAAGGATGTGCTATGGGACATCGTAGGCGACAACATGGTGAACAGAATACAGCAGGATTTTGGCAAGGAAAACCAAGGATATGTACGTCTGAGTCCTATCCTCAACCCTCTATACATGGGCTATACCAAGCGCAAGGGACTCATCTACAAGTTTGACATCAGAAGTTCTTATTCCTTCAACGACAATATACAGCTTGGTGTGCGGTTCAGGGCTGGTTATAGTTTTAAACTGCATCAACTGTACTTCAATATTCCGGCTACCTTCAACTATAATGCCAAGCACGACGGCTATCTCGAGATGGTATACGGACAGGGCAATCGCATCAATACCAACGTGATAGCCCGCAACATACTGGACATCAAGAGGGATGACGATGAGGAGATAACTGTAAATAAGGACAATTACACCGAGTTTACCGACAGCTATTTCCGTCTCACAAACCACTGGATGTTTAGTCCCAAGTGGGGATTTGAAGCAGGAATAGTGGCCCACCATCGCAGGGCGATTCATCCAGAATTCTACGAATCGTATGGTTATCCTTCCAAATATCGCTCCGTGGCCCCTGCTTTTGGATTGATATGGCGACCATGGGGGCCTAAAGGAGTGTCTGTCACGGCCGATTATGAGCGTAGCATCAAGGGGTTCATGGGCTCAAACATACCTTATGAGCGTATTGAGGCCGATGCCAAGGGCATCTTCTACGCCAGCCGTCGAAAGTTGTACTCTGCGCGACTTGGAGCAGGATTCTATACCATGCGAGGTTCTCACTGGTACTTTATCGACTACTCCAATTTCAATGACAACTACATTCCAGGAGGATGGAATGACGACTGGAGCGGTTCGTTCGAACTGTTGCCCTCAGAGTGGTACAACTCTTCTGAATACTACGTACGCAGCAACTTCACCTACGAAAATCCGATGATCTTTGCCGCCTGGGTGCCCTTGGTGGGCAGATTTGTAGAGGCTGAGCGCTTCTATGTCAATGCCTTATTGGTAGAAAAGCTGCATCCCTATACCGAATGGGGCTATGGATTCAGCACCCGCCTCTTTTCTATCGGAGTCTTTGCCGGTTTCAAAAATGCCCAGTTCTATGGCGTAGGCTGCAAGTTCGACTTTGAGCTTTTCCGCAACTGGTAGAATAATCGAATACTTACAGATAGACATTCTTTAAAACAAACATTCTTACATTATAATATATATGAATTCACAACTCTCCGTTTACAAGGCAAGTGCCGGCTCTGGCAAAACCTTCACGCTGGCCAGGGAATATATGACATTAGTCATTGCCAACCCACATTCGTATCGCACCATCCTGGCAGTGACTTTCACCAATAAAGCCACTGAGGAAATGAAAACACGAATCCTCAGCCAGTTATATGGTATTGCCCATGGACTCGAGGAATCGCATGGTTATCTGGAACAGATAAAGAAAGCTTTGCCCCATCTCACGCAGAAGCAGATAGAGAAGAATGCCGGTACTGCACTCAGTCTGCTCATTCACAACTACAACTACTTTCGCGTTGAAACAATAGATACTTTCTTCCAGAGTGTGCTTCGTAACCTGGCACGTGAGCTCGACCTTACCGCCAACCTTCGCATAGGACTCAACGACTACCAGGTGGAGCAACAGGCTGTAGACCAACTGATTGAGGATCTGGGGAAGACCGACAGGCTTCTGCACTGGATCATGGACTATATCAAGTCGAATATGGCTGATGACAAAAGTTGGAACGTGATCGGTGAAATCAAGAGTTTTGGTGAAAATATCTTCCGCGATTATTACAAGAGTGCCGCCAAGTCGCTCAATGAAGTGATGGAAAAGGAAGACTTTTTCAAAAACTTCACTGCCGAGCTCAGGAAAATGAAACAGGATGCCAAGGAACACTTTGCGCAGATAGCAGCCACCTTCTTTGACACACTCGACGAGAATGGACTTACGGTTTCGGATTTCTCGTATGGCAAAACAGGTGTCTGCAGCTATTTCATCAAATTGAGAGACGGACTTTTCGACGATGAAAAACTCGTTGGCAGACGTATTGAGTCAGCCATGAAGGACGAGCATACCTGGATGAGTGCGGCAGATGCACAGCCAGGTTCACCTAAGTATGATCTGGTATGCAATACCCTTGCACCATTATTGCGCTATTCTGAAGAGAAGCGCCCAAAGTTGTTGCGTCTTTACAAGAGTGCAGACCTCACCCTGCGCAACCTCAACCAGTTGCGCCTTTTAGGAAGTATAGAGAAGAAAGTCCGTGCACTCAACGAGGAAGCAAACCGTTTTTTGCTCAGTGACACGCAGACGCTGCTCCATTCGCTTATGCAGGACAGTGACTCACCTTTTATCTTTGAGAAGATAGGTACGCAATTGGAGCATGTCATGATAGACGAGTTTCAGGACACCAGCACCATACAATGGCAGAACTTCAAAGTATTGCTTGATGAAACCATGAGTCATCAGAATGCAGGCAACCTCATTGTGGGTGATGTAAAGCAGAGCATTTACCGCTGGCGCTCTGGTGACTGGCGACTGCTTAACAATATACAAGAGCAGTTTGGAGACAAGCGACTTGATATCAAGACCTTGGATACAAACTATCGTTCGGCAAAAAACATCATCGATTTCAATAATGCATTCTTCAAAGCTGCTGCCGAAACTGAATATCAGACTCTCAAGGAGAATACCCCCGAGGAGGCAGAACAACTGAAGATTGCATACTCTGACGTAGCCCAGAGGGTGCCTTCGGGCAAGCCTGCCAATGGCTTTGTGCAGATTAAACTCCTGAACAAGGAAGAATGGAAAGAACGCACACTGAAGGAAACTATGGCAACTATCATGCAACTGACAGAACAGGGTGTAAAGCCCAGTCAGATAGCCATCCTCGTAAGAACCAACCGCACCATTAAGGATTTGGCAGAATTTCTGATGAACAATGGTTGCCCTTACCCTCTTGTTTCCGATGAGGCTTTCCGTCTGGATGCATCCCAGGCGGTCAATGCGCTTGTTACGGCATTACGTGTGCTTATTCATCCCGATGATCCTATTTCCAGGGCTACCCTTCAGAAGTTCGCACTCACCTTCCTTGGTAGCGATGAAATCGTGAAAAAGATTGAGGAGCAGCGTGATATCCTGTTACAGAAACCTATTTTCGATTTAGTGGAAAACCTCTTTGTTGAACTACAGTTAGATACCATAGAGGAGATGAAGAGTCAGAGTGCTTATATCTGCGCCTTCTACGATCAGATGGCTGCTTACCTGCAGGACAACTGCTGCGATATAGACTCTTTTATCAAGGAATGGGACAATACGCTGCACGAGAAAAGCATACATAGCGATGCGCTCAATGGCATACGCCTCGTCACGATACACAAGAGTAAGGGTCTGGAGTTTGATTATGTTATCATTCCTTTCTGCGACTGGATGTTGGAGACATCCAAAGGTACCCTGTGGTGTACGCCAGCCGAGGCTCCTTTCAACAAAATACCATTGGTTCCTGTCGATTTCATCGCCAAACAGATGAAGGGAAGCATCTACGAGGACGATTACCACCACGAGCATCTGCAGAACATGGTAGACAACATGAACCTGCTATATGTGGCTTTCACACGTGCCAGCCGTGGACTCTTCGTTATTGCTCATCGTGACAAGGAAAAATTCCGTAGTTATCTGATAGAAAGTGTGCTACCAGATGTAGAGAAGACACTCAGCAGCGGCAATGTATCTGTAACGCTTTCCAATTCGCAAGACGAGGATATTCTTTTTGAATATGGAACCCTTAAGGTTGAGGAGGCTGATTCTACAGACAAGAAAAAGGAGAAATCGGAGAATGTCTTTTGCCAGCAAGCCACCAATATCGCTGTGCAGTTGAAGGTGAATCCTGCTATGCCTCAGTTCCGGCAGAGTAACAAGAGTCGTGATTTCATAAAGGGCGACGAGAACGAGGAACAGCAAAAGTACTACATCAAGTTGGGTACCATTCTGCACAGTCTCTTCTCTTCCATCCGTACCACCAACGACATAGAGCAGGCCCTTCGTCAACTCGAATTAGACGGAATGCTCTACGACGAGAATCTCTCACGTAAGCACTTGGATTCAATGATACGCAAGCGTCTGCAGTCTCAGCAGGTGGCGCATTGGTTTTCTCCCCACTGGACACTCTTCAACGAGTGCTCTATCCTGAGTGTGGAACATGGCAAGGTGGTGGAACATCGTCCTGACCGAGTGATGAAGGATAGTGAAAAGACCATTGTGGTGGACTTCAAGTTCGGTAAACCCAAGGACGAGCATCACGTACAGGTAAGACAGTACATGCAGTTGCTTGAAGGCATGGAGGCCAACCAAAGTGCAAATCCCGACAACGGAAACGACAGTCATCCACTGATAGAAGGCTATCTGTGGTATGTCTATCCCAACAAGATAGTCAAGGTGGAATTCTGACACCCCAGACTAAGACATAACGACTCTATTTCATCAAGATTATAAAAACGACGAATATGAAATCATTCTTGACATACGTAGCTCAAGACATCATACAGAAATATGGCAACAATCTGAGCGATATAGCCATCGTATTCCCCAACAAGCGTGCCTCGCTGTTTCTCAACGAGCAGTTGGCACGTCTGGTTTCCCATCCTTTGTGGAGCCCCACCTATATCACCATCAGCGACCTCTTTCGTCAGCACACTACGCTGAAGGTGGGTGACCCCATCAAGTTGGTATGCGATCTTCATAAGTCTTTCGTCGAGTGTACTGGCATCGAAGAGACACTCGACCACTTTTACGGCTGGGGAC
>ERZ1504183.414-NODE-414-length-10592-cov-3.475562_pt1 | contig 10592 bp, 12 predicted proteins | sample MGYA00574901_ERZ1504183 | MGnify/ENA primary metagenome ERZ1504183 (study PRJEB39906, sample SAMEA3182106) | gut metagenome | biome: human; feature: gut; material: Stool; isolation source: human stools | place: Canada | collected 2013-02-26 ... | reverse complement strand
GCTGATGCCTACAACCCGAAAGTTGTGCAGGCAACTATGGGAAGCATAGCTCGTGTGAATGTAACATACATGAATCTTTCTGTACTGTTTGATTCGCTACCCAAAGACTTTCCTATCTACGGTACACTTCTTGAAGGCGACAATATCTACAATCAAGAACTTACAGAGGTAGGTTTGATTGTGATGGGTAATGAGGGTAAAGGCATATCCCCTGCCATTCGCAATGTCGTAAACAGAGCTTTACGAATACCTAATTATCCGGAAGGTCGTGCAACGGCCGACAGCTTGAATGTAGCAATAGCAACAGCTATTGTATGTGCCGAATTCAGAAGACGCTTCTAATATGCATAGAATCATACTGTCAATAGGCACTAATTTCAACCGCGAGTCAAACGCCAAACTCGTAAAAGAAATAATATCCGAGGCGTTTCACAAAGTGCAGTTTTCTGAAGAACTGCTTACAAATCCGGTTGGAGACGTATTAAGCGACAAGAAGTATCTCAATTTTCTTGCTTGTGGCTTTACAGAAGATGAGCCAGAGCAAATCGTTGCAAAGACCAAGCAAATGGAAACGCAATGTGGCAACACCGAGTTTCTGCGTAATGAAGGCAAAATTGCTATGGATATAGACCTCTTGAAATATAACGATCAGCGCTTTCACGAAAGTGATTGGTCAAGAGATTATGTAAAGAAGTTGATTAAACAATTCGAAGAATAAAAAACAGATATAGATTAACATAAAATGAATATGAAGACAATGTTAAGACAATTGATACTACTGCTTTGCCTGTTTGCAATCATGCCAAGCAAAGCTCAAAATAAGGACATTGAATTTGACAAGTTTTTCTGCGACAGTACATTGCGTGTAGACTACATCTTCTCAGGTGATACGCAGTCGCAGCAGATTTCCTTGGACAAGTGTAACCTTATGCCTCATTGGTATGGCAAGAGAAACAATCTTGACATACTGCCGGTTCAAGGAAATGGTCAGATTACGGTGCGCGACCATAACACGAAGCAGGTTATATACACGAACTCGTTCTCAACATTGTTTCAAGAATGGCTGACATACGACGAGGCAAAAATTACGAACAAGTCGTTCGAGAACGTATTTCTTGTACCTATGCCAAAGAATGTTGTAGACATAACTGTCGATTTGCGTGATAACCGTCAGAAAATTGTTACAACGATGACTCATGTCGTCAATCCGAACGATATATTGATCAGACACATCGGATTCAATTACGTTACGCCATACATCACATTGCAAGCGGCAGAAGACACAACGAAGTGTATTCATATTGCATACGTCGCAGAAGGCTACAGCAAAGACGAAATGACTACATTCTTGGAGGATGCCCGCATCGCAACAGAGGCACTTTTCGAGCATGAACCATTCAAGTCGAAACGCAACCGCTTTAACATAATTGCTGTGGAGTCAACATCTGAAGACTCCGGTACAAGTGTTCCTTCAAAAGGTGTATGGAAGAATACAGTTTTGGGTAGCCATTTCGATACGTTCTATTCAAATAGATACCTCACAACGCTCAATCTGAAGAACCTGCACGACGCACTTGCTGGCACTCCGTACGAACATATAATCGTATTGGTGAACACTTCCGAATACGGCGGGGGCGGCATATTGAACTCGTACAATCTTAGTATGACACACCATCCGCTTTACAAGCAGGTCGTTGTGCATGAATTCGGTCATAGTTTCGCAGGATTGGCTGACGAATATGCCTACGAGCAGGAGGCGTTACCGATGTATCCACATGATGTAGAGCCTTGGGAGAAGAACATAACAACACTCGTTGATTTCCACGATAAATGGGAGAAACTCATTGCTCCGACAACACCGATACCAACACCAGTTGACTTCTACGGCAAGAAAAACAAGAAGAACAAGAAGAATGCAAAGCTGCAGCATCCGTTAGGTGTATATGAGGGTGCAGGCTACAGTCTGAAAGGTGTCTATCGTCCATCGTTCGACTGCCGTATGCGCAGCAATGCCCACCCCGACTTCTGTCCGGCTTGCCAGAAAGCGCTCAACGAACTGATCGATTTCTATACAGAATAAGCCGCAATATATGAATATATCAAAAAGAACCAGATTGGCTTTATTGGTATGTTTCATCTCTCTTTCATCTACTGTTAATGCACATAGCCGTGCACATATACATATATACGAATCGGCAACCGAGCAGACAGATGCCGAAAAGCTGTCGAGGGCTGTCGATTACTTTCAAAGCGGCAAGTTCCATGAAGCGCTGATATGGTTCTCAAAACTTGACAGCAAGTACAAGTTGAACCCACGTTTTCAGGCTTACATGGGCGTTTGTTGCTATTACGATGGCGAATATGAGCGGGCGGTAGCGACTTTAGAGCCGATATTGACCAAACTGAATGTGTTTGCCCCACACGAATTGGCAGTATATTACTATTGTGTGGCAGAAAGTTATTTTCGTCTGAAGAAGTATATAGACGCTGTGCCGCTGTTCGAGAAGCATATATTGCTATGCTATAACAATGAAAAAGGCGATTCGCTATTGCGTATCGGTATGTGTTACAAGCACATGCACGACATCGAAAATGCTCAGGAATACTTCATCGAAGCGCTGGCATACTATCGCCGATACAACAATCAAGACAAGTTAAACTATATAGAAAGAGAGTTAAAACGATTGGCTGACAATTAGTGGCATGTATTTTGCATGTACTATAATGCCTACATGTGCATAGGCAGAAGTTAAATATTTACGAACATAATTCAAGGATAATATATTAAATGACAAATTCGTTTTCACAAAGAGTATCAGAAAACCTATCTTTCAGCAGAGAAGAGGCTTTAAGGCTGTCTTCAGGTGCTATACGTCCCGAACATATTGTGCTTGGAATGTTGAGAGACAAGCAAAGTCCGCTGAAGGCCCTGCTTACGGGCGCCAATATAGATGTCGACAAGGTAAAGTTGCAGCTTGAGAAGAATATTCAAGAGGACAACTCTGCCGCAGCTTCGTCTGACAACGGAAACATCTCGCTCGACGAGCATGCTAACAACATTCTCAAATTATCAATACTTGAAGCCCGACTTCAGCATTCTAAGGAAGTGGACGTTGAGCATATCATACTTGCCATACTGCATGACAAAATGGCAAGTGGTGCCAAAAGCGTACTTCTTGAGAATGGTTTAACATACGAGAAAGCTATGAATTTTCTTATGCAAACAAACTCAAATGTCAAGAACGGCGTAGGATTGTCTGACGATGATGACAATCTGGTGTCGCATGACAATTTCTCTTCACATAACAACAAGAATCAGAGCGCTACTTCTGACACTACGAACAAACCAATGGGTGGCGGAACAGACAAGACACCAGTGCTTGACAAGTTCTCTACCGACCTCACACTTGCTGCAGCCCAGGGTAAACTCGACCTCGTAATCGGACGCGACAAGGAGATACAGCGTGTCACCGAGATACTGTGCCGTCGAAAGAAGAACAACCCTATACTTATCGGCGAACCTGGCGTTGGCAAGAGTGCCATTGCCGAAGGACTTGCCCAGCTTATCGCCCGCCGACGCACCTCTCCGCTGCTATTCAACAAGCGCATCTTCCGTCTCGATATGACATCTATCGTAGCCGGAACGAAGTATCGCGGACAGTTCGAGGAGCGCATCCAGGCATTGCTGCACGAGTTGGAACAGAATCCTGACATCATTGTCTTCATCGACGAAATACACACTATAATAGGTGCAGGCAGCACGCCTGGTTCAATGGATGCTGCTAATATCATGAAGCCGGCGTTGGCTCGCGGTTTGGTACAATGTATCGGTGCCACAACGCTCGACGAGTATCGCAACTCTATCGAGAAGGATGGCGCTCTTGAGCGTCGTTTCCAGCGCGTAATGATAGAACCCTCTACCGAAGCAGAGACACTCGACATTCTGAAGAACATCAAGGAGCGCTATGAGGACTATCATCATGTGCGCTATACCGACGAGGCGTTGGAGGCTTGCGTGAAACTGACTGGCAGATACGTCTCAGAGCGTGCGTTCCCCGACAAGGCTATTGACGCAATGGACGAGGTCGGCTCGAAGGTTCATCTGCAACATGCAGTAATTCCACCTTCAATAATTGAGAAGGAGAAGGAATTGGCAAACATCCATCAGTTGAAGATAGCGGCAGCAGACGACCAGAACTTTGAAGTGGCAGCTACATACCGCGACCGCGAGACACAGCTTGAGAGCGAACTTAAGGTTCTGAACGACGAGTGGGTGGCTTCTGACGACGGACGTCGTGAGACAGTCACAGAGGCAGACGTTGCTAACGTGGTTTCTATCATGTCGGGCATACCCGTACAGCGCATTTCCGAATCGGAGAGTTGCGTGCTGAAGAACCTCGGCGACAGACTCAAGTCGGTTGTGGTTGCTCAGGATGACGCCATCGGCAAGATTGTGCGCAGCATACAGCGCAATCGCCTCGGACTAAAAGATCCTAACCGTCCGATAGGCGTATTCATGTTCCTCGGCTCAACCGGTGTAGGCAAGACCTATCTTGCACAGACCTTGGCAGAGCTGATGTTCGGCACGAAGGACGCTCTTATTCGTATTGACATGAGCGAATACTCGGAGAAGTTCAATACCTCGCGTCTTGTAGGTGCTCCTCCGGGATATGTAGGCTACGGCGAAGGCGGACAGCTCACAGAGAAAGTACGCCGCCATCCCTACTCTATCGTTCTTCTTGATGAGGTTGAGAAGGCGCATGGCGATGTGTTCAACCTCTTACTGCAAGTGCTCGACGAGGGTCGCATGACTGACGGTAACGGCAGAATGGTCGACTTCCGCAATACAATCATCATCATGACCTCGAACACCGGCACACGCCAGCTTGTCGATTTCGGCAACGGCATAGGTTTCAACGCCGCGTTGCTCGACAACTCGAGCGAAAAGGCTAAGGAATATGCACGATCTGTGATACAGAAAAGTTTGGCACACCAGTTTGCGCCCGAGTTCCTCAACCGTCTCGACGAGATTATCACGTTCGACCAGCTCGACAATACAGCGATACGCAAGATTGTGGACATCGAGTTGTCGCGTCTGTTCAAGCGCATAAACGATATGGGCTATGCCGTTGAAATCAGCGACGAGGCAAAGACTCTGCTTGCAAACAAGGGCTACAGTCCGCAGTACGGAGCGCGTCCTCTGAAGCGTGCCATACAGACATACATCGAGGATGTGCTTTGCGAGTTGCTGCTCTCTGACGAGAAGAGAACAAGCAAAACCATTGCGATTGACGTTGATGGAGACGACAAACTGAAAGTGGAGTTCAAGGAGAGTGCGGCTGAATAAGCTGTAGCAGACAGAACAATTAGAAGAAAACGATTATGAGCAATAACAACAATCACCAACTGGGCGAAGCGCCTTGGTTGCATGTCATAATATCTACCGGTTTAGGTGTCGGTTTTTGGCCTTGGGGACCGGGTACACTCGGCGGTTTCGTTGCGCTACTCATCTGGATAGCCCTCTACTTCACGCTCTCTCCACTTTGGCTTGCCATAGCCACGGTTCTGCTTGTGGTAGGTACGCTATTTGTGGGCGTTTGGACTGACAACGTCATGGAGCGCTACTGGGGCGAGGACCCGCGAACCGTAATCATCGACGAGTATTTCGGAACATGGGTGGCTACGCTTGCGGCCTTGTTCGTTGACGGTCCGTCGTACGTAGCCGTTTCTATCGCAACGATAGGCTTTGTCTTGTTCCGCGTAATCGACATTACGAAACCGCTTGGCTGCCGTTGGGTAGACCGCCATATACACGGAGGTTGGGGCTGCATGCTCGACGATGCGTTAGCTGGCTTCTACGCCATTTGCTTGACATTGATTATCAGGTACGCAGGTTTGGTAGAATACGTACACCACCTGCTTTCATAAATAGTTATGCTGTTTTTCATAACAATAAAACATAATATAAGTAATACGCGTCGATTGGTACGAATGTTCGTATCAGTCGACGCGTTTAGTCTCTTTTATACCAACGCTTTGCTGGTACAACAAAGTCTTTATTGATTATTATGCGCGCTTTTGGCAGCGTCTTTACGCAAAAGACAAGGTTGTCATAGGCATCTTGTACGTAGGTGTGCCCGAAAAGACTATCGCAATATGCACAACCGAAGGACATGCTGGCTCCATGATGATACTTGCTGTAGCGTGGTTTTATATCGCCGATTTTCAAATTCAATTCAGGATGAGCGTCAATGTATTGCTTTACGCCATCAACTATCTCAGCAGAAAAGCAATCAATGCCACTTTCGATCTCTATTCCTTCTGCCGAAATCAACTTATTAATAAGATATATGTGATTCTTTTCGTGACACTTCCAGCAAATCTTCTGATAGAAACACACCTCAACATACTTCACCTTCATTGTTTCGGCATAACGTATGTTGCCTAAAATCATAGAACGAATGAAATCGTCGAGCGGAAGCGAATATTCTTCTTCTCGCCGCGTATGTCCTGAATATAAAAGCAAGGCAGCTTGCTTAATACTATTTTCCTAAACGAAGGCATTAGCATCCAGCATCCGCACACGCGTTCCTGACGCATGGCAAGATATACCTCCTCCACATTGCGCGGCAAATTGCACACATTGAAGGCTATCTTGTATGGTCCGCAATCAACCAAGACATCGGCTTTCCATTTCTCCGTCTTCACTTTCGTTGTGAACGGAAAACCGATGTCTTTGCAAATTGATTGTATTGTATCTGTAACAAATGCTTTTTCCATAGGTCTGAGCTCGCCTTACTGGCACGGCTTGTATTGCGACATCATGCTGCGTATCTCGTTGGCTCTCTGTGCAGACAATGCAGGTACACCTTCCAACTTATACTTCTTGCCGAGCTTTTCGTATTTATACGTACCTAATGTGTGATAAGGCAGAATTTCTATCTTCTCAACACAATCGTAATGCGACACATGCTCACCAAGTTTGCGTAGCCACTCGTCATTGTCGGTCAGGTTTGGAACCACAACATGACGCACCCAGATCTTTATCTTACGCTCCTCAAGAATATCGAGGAAAGCAAGATTGTTGTTCTGCTTTACGCCGGTAAGCGTCGGATATAGCTCCGCGTCCATTGTCTTGATGTCCAACAATACAAGGTCTGTATTGTCCAACACCTTCAAGACCTTATCCGTAATGATAGCACCACTTGTGTCGAGCGCAGTATGCAAGCCTTCGGCGTGACAAAGTCTGAAAAACTCTGCCACAAACTCTGATTGCATCAACGGCTCTCCTCCAGAAACCGTTACGCCACCGCTTTTAATGAACGAACGATACTTAACCACTTCGTCTCTCAACTGCTCTGGAGTGAACTCGTACTGGCATTTTCCGTTAGGATCCCATGTGTCCGGGTTGTGACAGAACTGGCATCTCAACGGACATCCCTGCATAAAAGTCACGAAGCGTACGCCCGGTCCGTCTACCGTGCCAAACGATTCAAAAGAGTGTATTCGTCCTATCATTTAACCCAACAGCTTTTCCAAAAATACATTAAGGTCAGAGTCGAGTCCTTCCATAAGATCCTTGCCGATAATGACAGTATCGTCGTCGGCGATATAAAGCTCGGCAACATTCTCCTTATCCTCGTTCTCAAGCACAAAGCTGTAAGGCTTAAGAATGCCGAGGCTGTCGGCTAATGCAGACTGTGCCGAGAGCGTAGCCATAAGCGTCTGCTCCACACCGGTATAGAAGTCCTCGTCGTTATTGTTTATCCATTGCTCTACAACGCAACGTGTAACCTCGTTGTCGTCGTCGTCGAACGCCAACATCTCGCCGCTGCCTTGAGAGACACGCACATGAATATCCGTAACGACAGAAGCGTCGTCGCGCGGAGGAAATTTCTGAGCAATTTTCTTCAAGAAGCGCTCTATCTGCTGTGTTGTTTGTTCGGTTGCTTTTTCCATTTCGATTTTGTTTAGATTATTATTTATGTAGAGATATTGCAAGTTGGGTGAAATGAAGTAAGTTTCACTTTACGTTGTGCATACTATCATCTGCAAATATACGCCTTTTTATTAACAACGCAAACAAATTGTGGAAAAATATCTGCGTTTTATTTGTCATTACGAATTATAATATTAATTTTGTGGTAAACTAAAGCGATATATGTTCAATATAGACGCTTATAACTAATTTCATTAAGATTGTAATTAATAGTCTATAAAACTTATTTAGTATTATGAAACAAACAATTTTGGTAACTGGCGGTACGGGCTTTATCGGTTCGCATACAACAGTGGAGCTCATTGAAGCAGGTTACAAGGTAGTAATTGTTGACGACCTCTCAAACTCAAAGATCGAGGTTCTTGATGGTATCGAGAAGATTACTGGCGTTCGCCCAGCATTCGAGCAGGTAGACCTTCGCGACAAGGCTGCTACAGAGGCTGTGTTTGCAAAGTATCCTGACATTCAGGGTATCATCCACTTTGCTGCTTCAAAGGCGGTTGGCGAGAGCGTGCAGAAACCATTGCTCTACTATCGCAACAATATCGTGTCGCTCTTAAACTTGCTCGAGCTTATGCCAAAGTATGACGTTAAGGGCATCATCTTCTCTTCAAGCTGCACTGTATATGGTCAGCCGAAGCCAGAAAACCTCCCCGTTACAGAGGATGCTCCTCACCAGAAGGCGACATCTCCTTATGGCAATACAAAGGAAATCAACGAGCAGATTATTGCCGACTATATCCACAGCGGTGCCTCTATCAAGAGCATCGTTCTTAGATACTTCAACCCGATTGGTGCTCACCCGTCTGCAGAAATCGGCGAGTTGCCTAACGGCGTGCCTAACAACCTCATTCCTTTCGTAACACAGACAGCTATCGGCATACGCAAGGAGCTTACTATCTTCGGTAACGACTACAATACTCCTGATGGCACTTGTATCCGCGACTACATTTATGTAGTAGACCTCGCAAAGGCTCACGTTGCAGCAATGGCTCGCGTGCTCGACAAGGAGACCGAACCGATTGAATACTTCAATATCGGCACTGGCAATGGTAACTCTACACTCGAAATCGTTGAGACATTCGAGAAGGCTACTGGCGTGAAGCTCAACTGGAAGTACGGTCCGCGTCGTGAGGGCGATATCGAAAAGATCTGGGGCGACTGTTCAAAGGCAAACAAGGTATTGGGTTGGAAGGCTGAGTCTAACCTTGCAGATGTACTCGCTTCTGCTTGGAAGTGGCAGCTCAAGCTTCGCGAAGACGGCGTAATGTAATAGGCTTTAAGTGGTTGTGGCTTTTTGTCATAACCACTATGACTTATATAAATGAAATAAGGCTACAGCAGAAAAGCTGTAGCCTTTTATTTGTTATTAAAGTAATGCTTAATACTCTGATCCTTCGGACTTTATAACACTTGGCCCGTCAATCACTTCAGGGGTATTGTTTCCACGGTTCACGTCGTCATATACTTTTCGCAAGTCCTCATATCGAATGCTGATGTCGCGGTTTACGGGTCGGTCTTTATCAAGCAGACTATGTGAGAAAAGCCACTCGTAGGTCTTACGCAGATAGAACAAACGAGCCGGTGCACCGTGGTTTGCACCCTGCCACCAATCGTATAGCAAACGCGTATCATTACCGCTTTCCTTCAGTTTCTCGACAACTACCTTCGACTGCTTTATAGGCACCGCACGGTCTGCTGTGCCATGTATTATCCAGAACGGCAACTTGCCCAATCCGCTCACGTCTTTCAAGGACGAACCGCCGCAGAACGCCATTCCTGCTGCTATGCGGTCGGGATACGTTGCACAAACATCCATTGTGCCATATCCGCCCAAACTCATGCCGAGCACATACACACGGGTTGTGTCACAAGCATAGTTGCGCTTCACCCAATCGAGCACATCCATTATCTTCTTAGGGTTCCAAGCGCCGCCAGGGTTTTGCGGAACAATAGTCAGCGCTTCAATCTCGCGACCCTTTACGATAGCGTCAAGCGGTCCGTAGCGACGCACACGATTAAGATTTCTGCCACAAAGGCTCGCTCCGTGGAGGAATATGATCACCGGAGTATGCTCCTGCGAATAGAAGTAGTCGATAGGTGTATACACCCAGAAGTTGTAGCCGTTAGGAATTGAATCTTTAACCGGTCTGAGGAAGTCGTAAGCCGACATGTGCAATGCCGAGAACGCCAAGAATATAGCAAATAGTATCTTTTTCATAAATAATGTTCGTATTTGGAACGATAAATCTGTGGAAGCGAAATTACCATTTATATTTCTAACAGCGAAATTTAACCAATATCTTTACCACAGATTAATAGGCTTTCACCTTTTTTAGTAAGCAAATTATGATAATATACCACGTAATAAATAAATAATATGTACCTTTGCAAAAACAATAACACCGATATGGAAGTAATTAAAACCGATATTGAAGGAGTGGTTATTATTGAACCACGCATTTTCAAGGATGCTCGAGGATATTTCTTCGAGAGTTTTTCACAGCGAGAGTTTGACGAAAAGGTAGGCCACATAGAGTTTTGTCCTGTCTCTTATACACATCTGACGCTGCCGACGAATAGAGAGGTGTAG
>ERZ1504183.409-NODE-409-length-10667-cov-3.838862_pt1 | contig 10667 bp, 9 predicted proteins | sample MGYA00574901_ERZ1504183 | MGnify/ENA primary metagenome ERZ1504183 (study PRJEB39906, sample SAMEA3182106) | gut metagenome | biome: human; feature: gut; material: Stool; isolation source: human stools | place: Canada | collected 2013-02-26 ... | reverse complement strand
TTATCTTTGCATAAGATAAGCTTCGTCTCAGCATAACATTCAACACTTAAAAACTCAATAATAATGAAACATTTGGATTTTTCACTCTTCACATTTTTTGCCTTGCTGATATTCTCTCAGCCATCTTTCGCCCAGAAACCGAATGCGAAACAACTGCCAGTGCGAGAGAATTACGAGTGGCAAGGTGAGTTGCCCGTTTACGTCGAACAACTCAAACAGGAACTCACATACCCTATGGCATGGGGTAACAGTCCTATCAAAAACTTTGCAAAATGGAAGAAGGCTGCCCGTCAGAAGATATTTGAATGTATGATGGCACCACCTCGCCGAGCCAAGTCGTGGGACATGAAGGTGATAGCCGAAGAACAACGAGATGGTTATCGTGCACAGAAAATCAGCTTCTGTGTCAACGCCTATGCCCGCATCACAGCCTATCTTCTTATACCCGACGGCAAGGGACCTTTCCCTGCCATCAATGCCCTCCATGACCATGGAGCCCACCTCTACATCGGCAAGGAGAAGATGATACGTCCCTTTGATGTCGACACCGCCGTTGTCGCCGACGCTGATGCATGGGCAAAGAAGTTGTACGAAGGTCAGTATCTTGGCGACTATCTTGCCCGTCACGGCTATGTAGTCTTCTCTGCCGACGCACCTCTTTGGGGCGAGCGTAGCCGTAAGGAAGGTATCGACCGCAACAAGTATGATATTATCGCCGGCAACATGATGATGCTTGGACGCGACCTTTCTGCCTTTATGACCTACGACGATATGGCTGGAACCGATTTCCTGTCTACTCTCCCTATGGTCGATAAGGACAGGATAGGATGTGTGGGATGTTCTATGGGCGCATACCGTTCCTGGATGCTTGCTGCCCTCTCCGACAAGATCAAGGCGAGTGCCAATATCTGCTGGATGATCACTACCGACGATCAGCTTACCCTGCGTTATGGACGAAAGGAGAACGGAGGGTTTGCCAACTGTATTCCTGCACTCCGTCAGTACCTCGACTATCCTCACATCGCCTCCTTGGCTTGTCCTCATCCTTCTCTCTTTATTAGTGGCACCCTTGACCATCTTTTCCCCGTCCCCGGAGTCAAGAAGGCTTTCGAGCAGATGCATGCTGTATGGAACAGCCAACATGCAGACTCTCTCCTTACCACCGAACTTTGGGACGTGCCTCATTCCTGCGGACTTCGCATACAGCAGAAGATTCTCCAATTCCTTGACCAAAACCTTTGATGAAGGAATGAAAGGAACTTCCTGTAAATGAGCACGCCAAAATCTCTTATAAGCAGTACGCCCTTACATGGCGTTCCAACTGAACAGGTCGAAGTTTTTTCGGATGAAGCGAAGAAGGCTTTCAAATTTCTCAATATTGAAATTTGAAAGCCTTCTTTTTCTTCTTAAACAATTTCGGTTGCAGCCAATATCCCAATTTGGTACACAGAATTCCGATGCAGGCTCCCGCCACGACATCGTTCAGATAATGCCGGTTGTTGTAGACTCGCAGATAGCCTGTCAGCGCAGCAATGGCGTAGCCCGAATATCCTATCCATGGCGACACGTCCTTATATTCTTGATACAGCATCTCTGCACCCATGAATGCCCTCGCCGTATGACCTGATGGAAATGACCTGCAGTCTCTGCCGTCGGGTCTTTTCTCGTTTACAGCCGCCTTCATGCCGAACGTAATGAGTCCCAATGAAGCGTACGACAGCGCTATGATGCCCAGGCGTTCTATAGGTTCGTTTTTCCCCTTTACGCCTGCTAACCTCAAGCCCCAAATCGTTGCCATGGGTGCAAACTGCAATACTTCGTCAGCCCTCAGATGATGCCTTCCCTCAGCCGACAGCCCTTTCTGAACCTCGCGCTTCTGTTGCGCAAACCAACCATGGTTCTGAACATACAGCGTAGCCAGTCCTGTTATGACTACAGGTACCAGTACGTCCTTCGGTCGCAGCACGGGTTTGCAGTCTGCCGTCATCATGGGGGCGGGCAATGGTCTTGTTGCGGCTACAATAGAGTCGGTCTGTAATGTTTCCGTTGTTTCCAACGAGTCCACCGACACCATGGCAGAATCCTGCGCCCACAGCACAGAGTTGCAACAGCACCAGCAAACAAGTCCCAGCAGAACCCTCCGTCGTAGGCACGAAGGCAAAAGAACTGATAAATCCATCATCATTTTGAATGTATAAAAAGTCTATTTTGTGTGCAAAAGTACGAAAACTTTTTGATTATCAAGAACTTTTTACTAACTTTGCACCCGAATTTAGACAAGTATCAGGCAGCCTGTCGCCTATTAGAGTAGGACAGGACAGCCTTGTCGCAAGCGTTTTCGGAAGGATATTGCACCCTATTAATGGCTGGGAGGGTGAATTCAGCCTTCTGCATTGAATACATTAATAAGGTAAAAAAGATTTGAAAACATTTTTAGAATTAGGCGTCAGCGAGGACATTCGCCGCGCTATTGAGGAGCTTGGATTCGAGAATCCAATGCCCGTACAAGAAGAAGTAATCCCCTATCTCTTAGGCAACAAAAACGATGTCATCGCGTTGGCGCAGACAGGAACTGGTAAGACTGCATCCTATGGCATTCCTGTCATTCAGAAGACCGATGCTCGGAACAAGCAGACACAGGCCATTATCCTGAGTCCTACCCGTGAGCTTTGTCTCCAGATAGCCGATGACCTTAACAGTTTCGCCAAGTACATCGACGGACTCCACATTGCTGCAGTCTATGGCGGAACCGATATAGGCAGTCAGATACGCACCCTCAAGCATGGTGTACAGATCATCGTAGCCACACCTGGTCGTCTTCTCGACCTCATCAATCGTGGCGTGGCTCAGTTGGAGCATGTGAACAATGTTGTATTGGATGAGGCTGACGAGATGCTCAACATGGGTTTCTCTAAGAGCATCAATGCCATCTTCGAGAATGTACCAGCGGATAGAAATACACTTCTCTTCTCTGCTACTATGAGCAAGGAGATAGAGAAAATAGCGCTCCACTATCTCCACGACCATAAGGAGATAGTTGTAGGCTCACGCAACGAGGGTGCCGAGCACGTCAATCACATCTACTATTTGGTGAACGCCAAGGACAAGTATCTTGCCCTGAAGCGTGTCGTAGACTTTTATCCCCGCATCTTCGCCATTATCTTCTGTCGCACCAAGTTGGAGACACAGGATATTGCCGACAAACTCATCCGCGATGGTTATAATGCAGAGGCTCTTCATGGTGACTTGAGTCAGCAGCAGCGTGACCTCACCATGCAGAAGTTCCGTAATCACAATGTGCAGTTCCTTGTGGCCACCGATGTTGCTGCCCGAGGACTTGATGTCGACGATCTTACTCACGTCATCAACTATGGACTCCCCGACGATATTGCCAGCTACACCCATCGTAGTGGACGAACAGGTCGTGCTGGAAAGAAGGGTACCTCGATCTCTATCATCCACACCCGCGAGAAGTTTAAGGTGAGACAGATTGAGAAACAGATAGGCAAAGATTTTATTGACGGCACCCTTCCTACTCCTGAGGAGATTTGTAAGAAACAGCTCTTTAAGACTATGGACGACATCATGAAGACCGATGTTGACGAGGATCAGATAGAGCCTTATATGGCAGAGATCAACCGCCAGTTCGACTACATCGACAAGGAAGACATCATCAAGAAGATGGTTACCATCACCTTTGGTAAGTTCCTCGACTATTATAAGAACGCTCCTGAGATAGTCAAGCCCGAAACCGGCAAGGGCTCTCGTGGCTCTCGTGGTGAGGGCAGGGGCTCAGAGGGTCGTGGAAAGGTGTCTAACGGTCGCCGCAAGCACGAGGCAGAGGCTGGATACAAGCGTCTCTTCATCAACTTAGGCAAGGCGGACGGCTTCTATCCTGGCGAGATCATGCAGTATCTGAACAAGCATGTGAAGGGTCGTCAGGAGGTAGGACATATCGACTTGCTCTCTAAGTTTGCCTACATCGAGGTTCCTGAGGAGGATGCCAAGCGTGTGATGAAAGCTCTCAACGGCACAGAGTACAAGGGCCGCACCGTTCGTTGCAATGATGCCGACGAAGAGGGTCATGGACGTAGTGCCCGTGGCAGTCGTAGCGAGAGCCGTGAGAGCCGCAAGGGAGGCAAGGGCAGCGAGAGCAGAGGCAAGGGGAAAGGCAGTCGTGCAGAAAGTCGTAGCCGCAAGCCTCGCAGAGAAGAGGAGACGGGCGACTGGCGTCAGTTCTTCCAGCACAACGACAACGTTAAGTTCAAGGGCGAGGAACCCAACTTCGAGGAAGAAGGCTGGGCACGCCGCCGTCCTAAGAAGAAGTAGTCGCCTTAGCGACAGAACTCGCATGTAAAAGTACTGAATTTTAGCCTTTTTCTATATTGGAAAGGGCTAAAATTGCAGTTATAATCCTTCTGTATAAATATTCATTGCCTAACAGGACTTAACTGTGAAAAATAATTTCCCAGTTGGGAAAATTTTTTTTTCCAGTTGGGCAGATTCCTTTTCCCAGTTGGTGCGTGCTTTTTTGGTATTTATGGAATAAATATACGGTATAATTATTCTTTTATTTTCTCAATTTTCACAAGTGGTTCAAGCACGCCCTGAAGGGGCTAAGAGCTTCTGCCCTTCAGGGCGTGTGGTGCTTACTTGCGAAAGTTCTGTAATGTAATCCGATGTTGTTTCGCCAACTGAGGAAGCAAAAATGCGCCAACTAAGGAAGCAAAAATGCGCCAACTGAGGAAATAAAAATGCGCCAACTGAGGAAATTTAAAATTAATTTTGTATCTTTGCACCTGTAAATCAGTTTATTTAGGATATGGAATATAAACATAGAATAGCAGACAAACTGCTTGCAAAAAAAATAGAAAGTAAAGGCGCCATCCTTATAGAAGGTCCAAAATGGTGTGGTAAGACAACTACAGCTGAGCAACAAGCTGCCAGTATCTTGTATATGGATAATCCTGCTTCACTGGAAACGAACCTACAGATGGCGGAGATAGACCCTTCTGTACTCCTCGAAGGAAAGGCTCCGCGACTTGTGGATGAGTGGCAATTGGCTCCAAAGCTTTGGGATGCAATCCGATTTGAGGTTGACCATCGCCGTGAAGTGGGGCAATTTATATTAACGGGGTCTGCTGTTCCTGCAGATGAGAAAGATATGCATCATTCTGGCACGGGAAGGTTTAGTTGGCTCACGATGCGCCCAATGAGCTTATATGAATCTGGAGAATCGAATGGAAAGGTGAGTTTGGCTTCTTTGTTTGAAACGCCAAGCAAGATAGTTGCGACTAATCAGTTGAAAATAGAAGACTTAGCCTATTTGATATGTCGTGGAGGGTGGCCTTTTGCTTGTAATTTGCAAGGAGATGCTGCGTTGAGTCAGGCTTTTGACTATGTGGATGCTGTCATTAAAAAAGATGTCGCAAGGGTAGATGGGGTAAATCGCAATACCACCACAATAAGGTTGCTGTTGCGCTCTTACGCTCGTAACCAAGCTTCACAAGCGACAATAGGAACCATAGTGGCTGATATGATGACAAATGATGAAAATGAAATTAGTGTGAAGACAGCAGGAAATTACCTGGAGGCTTTGCGTAAGATTTTTGTCATCGAAGATTCTGTGGCTTGGAATCCTAACTTGCGCTCTAAAACAGCTATAAGAACAGCAAACACTCGTTATTTCATAGACCCATCAATAGGTACTGCGGTGCTTGGACTTGGCCCAAAAGATTTGATTAACGATCTCAAGACAATGGGACTCTTCTTTGAGACACTTTGTGTTAGAGACTTGCGAGTATTTGCAGAAGTTTTGGATGGTGAGGTTTATCATTATCGTGATAAGAATGGCTTGGAGTGTGATGCTGTGATACATTTGCGGAATGGTAAGTATGGCTTGGTTGAAATCAAGTTAGGAGGTGATAAGCTTATCAACGAAGGTGCGGAGAATCTATTGAATTTAGCTGGTAAAATCAATACTGAGAAGATGAACGACCCTTCTTTTATGATGGTACTTACAGGTACAGGTGATTTTGCTTATCGACGAAAAGATGGTGTTTACGTTGTCCCTATAGGATGCTTGAGAGATTAAGTGTTAACAAGATGAGTCGTAAAGAATATAGTTTTATAATCAACCATGTAAACAGATAAGCTATGACAGGAAAGATAGGAAGAAAGAAGGTGTTGAAGTTTCGCGACTTCCCAGCACGTTACCATGATGATGTGTTCTTCGTGGAGCGTGGCCCTGTATAGTTATCCAACGCAGAATCAAGGAGACTTGAGCTTTTCTGTTTCCTCCGATTTGCTGGATTTATAAACAACTGAAGTTTCGCAAGTTTTTCCCCACGCGCCGGTGACCGTTGGTTCAGGGCGTGCTGCTTCTGGAGCTTCTGGGCCTTCAGCCCGTACTTAAACCACTTGCGAAACTTGAGTAAACAATTATAAGAATGAACAATGAAACAATAGAAAACCGAAATACGTTAGGTATATACACGTCAACAAATCTCAGTAATGAAATGATGGAAGTAGCAGATTCTTGTAGCGCAGCGAACTCTACACTCCAAGTTGGTACAATACCTACTATTAGCTAAATTTGGAAAAATACAAGTCAAAGTTTCAAACTGAACTTCATCCAATTTACACAAAGAAACACATTCCTGTCCAGACTTCCTGGTATCAGTAAGCTTGGCTCTTATGTTGTTGGCTTTATATATTCTTTTCTCTTGCTTGATTTTGGCTTTTTACGATGATAAGTTCCAGACTCACACAGAGAGGAAGGGGGGCTCTACTTCACGGCATTATTGATAGATGAGGGTGAAGAGACGTTCGTCGGCGAAATATTCCTGGGCGACTTCCTGTATCTGCTGCGAGGTGATTTCGTCTATCTGCTCGTAGAGATGCTGGATGTTCTTGAGCCAGCCATAATGGAGGTAGCTCTTGCCGAAGTCGAGGGCGAAGTTCTCACGGTTGTCGCAAGCCACTCCTATCTGTCCCTTAATCTGCTTTTTGGCAGCTCTTAGCTGCGAAGGACTGAGAGGACGGTCGATGAAATGTTGCAACTCGCGGTGTACGAGGCGGCGGCAACGTTCGATGTCGTGGACGTCGCAGCCGTAATAGATGCTCCAGTAGCCCAGGTCGCTGTAGGTGGTCAGGTTGCTCTCTACGGTATAGACGAGGCCGTGATGCTCGCGAAGGGCGAGGTTGAGTTTGGCATTCATGCCAGGACCTCCAAGGATGTTGTTGAGAAGATAGAGAGGCATACGGCGTGCGTCATGGACATTGCAAGCCTGAGTGCCCGTCATGACGTGTGCCTGATGGGTGTGTTTGGGGATGATGACAGTACGTGGCTCCTGCAGAAAGTCGTGATGAGGCAGTTCTGCTGACTGGGGGTGCTGGATAGCAGAGGCTGCGGACAGTCCCACTTGGGCCTTTTCCAAGAGGCGTACAAGGCGGGAAAAGGAAATGTCACCATAGGCGAAGAAGATAGCATTGTCTGGACGATAATGACGATGGGCGAAGCGCTGAGCATCAGCTTGTGTGAAACTTCGTACGCCCTCTGCTGTTCCGAGGATGCTATGACCTAAAGGATGACCCTTGAAGAGGTGGTTCTCGAATTCGTCGTAGATGAGTTCGGAGGGTGTGTCGTTGTAGCTCTCTATCTCGTCGCAAATGACTTCTACCTCCTTGTCAAGCTCTGCCTGGGGATAGGTGGAGTGGAAGACGATGTCGGTAAGGAGGTCAACGGCCCGTGCTGTATGGTCGTGAAGGATGGCGGCATAGTAGACGGTAGACTCCTTGGTGGTGTAAGCCTGCAGGTCGCCTCCTACGCTTTCGAGGCTGTTGAGAATGTGCCATGCCCGGCGACGGCTGGTACCTTTGAAGGTGGTGTGCTCGCAGAAATGGGCAAGGCCTTCCTCGCCTGGCAGCTCGTCACGTGAGCCTGCCTGGATCTGATAGCCACAGTAGACGACGGGGCTCGTAGAGGGCAGATGAATGATGCGAAGCCCGTTAGAGAGAGTATGTGTATTGTAATTCATGGCTGCAAAGGTAGTGAAAAATTGCTTAATAATAGCGAATTCGTTTTGCTTTCTTTGGGTTATTCTTTATCTTTGTGCGCAAAAATCAAAATTAACAGTTATGGTAACAGAAATTAAGAACGGGATTTATTACGTGGGTGTAAACGATAGAAACAAGCATCTTTTTGAGGGGCTGTGGCCTCTGCCCAATGGTGTGAGCTATAACTCGTATGTGATTGTAGACGAGAAAGTGACGCTTGTCGACACTGTGGAGGTGGATTTCTTCACTCAGTTTCTGGAGAATATCAAGGAAGTGATTGGTGAGAGGGAGATTGACTATCTGGTCATCAATCACATGGAACCAGACCACAGCGGTTCGATAGCTCTCATCAAGAAGTATTATCCCAACATCAAGATAGTAGGCAACAAGAAAACCTTAGGTATGCTGGAGGGATTCTATGGCGTGACCGATGATGTGGTGGAAGTAAAGAATGGTGAGACGTTGAGCACAGGCAACCATGAGTTGAGTTTCGTGCTTATTCCGATGGTGCACTGGCCAGAGACAATGGTGACATTGGATGCTGCCAACAAGGTGCTCTTCTCGGGCGATGCTTTCGGCTGCTTCGGAGCGCTGAATGGCGGTGTGATAGACGAGGAGATCAACTGTGAGGGATTCTGGTTGGAGATGGTGCGCTACTACTCTAACATTGTGGGCAAGTATGGTGTGCCTGTACAGAATGCGCTGAAGAAGTTGGCCGGTGTGGAATTAGACTTTATCTGTTCGACCCATGGCCCTGTCTGGCACGAGCATATTGCGAAGGTGATGGATATGTACGACAAGATGTCGAAATACGAGACAGAGCCAGGACTGGTGATCTGCTATGGTACGATGTACGGCAACACAGAGCGTATGGCAGAGATTATCGCGCGTGCTGCGAGCCAGGCTGGTGTGAAGAACATCGTAATGTACAACATCTCTAAGACCCACCATAGCTACATCCTGCGTGATGTGTTCCGCTACAGAGGTCTGATAGTAGGTGCTCCTACTTATAATGCAGGCTTGTATCATGAGATGGAGGTTCTTCTCTCTGAGTTGGCCAACAAGGACATCAAAAACCATCTGCTCGGCTGGTATGGTTCGTATTGCTGGGCCAGCAAGGCTGTGGCGAAGATACAGGAGTGGAACGACACACGCTTGCATTTCGAGGCTGTAGGCGAGCCTGTAGATATGAAACAGGCCATTACTCCCGAGGTGAAGGCGCAATGCGAGGCATTGGGCAAGGCCATGGGTGAGCGGTTGCTGAAAGGTGAGTAAGCCATCCTGTCGCCTTTTTAGATATCGAGTATAGAATAATCAAGAATGGTTGTTTTGTAAAATAGTAAATCCGTAATCTTGAGTACAACAGATTACGGATTTTTTTATGCAGAACTTTCATCGATGGAATTTGGGAGGAAATAATAATTCCTCTAACTTCCATATTTGTGTATGTTCTATCATATAAGGTGTAGAATAGACTCGTTTCCCTCGTTGAAGAGGAGGTCGAGAATACTCATGTTGGGCAGGAAACCCTGCTTGTGTTCATAGACCTGATAGTAGCGGTGCGGAACGAAGTCGGCATCAGGAAGGGGGTGTTTGGGTCGTATTGACTCACGATAGTCGCAGAAGTCCTTCAGTTCGTCGCCCTGCAGATAATGGTCAGTGAGCGAGAGATGGGGACGGATGTCGAGCAACTCGATCATCTTGTGGGTTATCTCCATGTTGAAATCAAAGAGAAACTCGTATTTCTTCTCAAAGAAAGGACGCAAGTCGTCCTGGTAGTAAGGAAAGAATGGACTCTCGCCATAGGCAGAGGCAAGGGCGTTCCAGTGTACATGGCGCCAGTTGGCATGATCGGATATGCGAATGTCTTTGATTGACAGGGAAGTACCATGTGTAGTAGGTATGGTGAGAGCTTGCGGACCATTGGCTGTGGCAATGATCATGCGGTTGCGGTAGGTCTGCTTGACGAAGTTCTCGTGCTGCTCTATGAGGCACGCCTCGCTGCGCTGTAGTTTCTGATACCACTGCACAGGACCGAAATAGGTGGAAGAAAGAATGGAAAGCATGTTGTTTTCACTTAAATATCAAGTGGGCTTTACCTATCATCTGGTGTTTATGAACGATTTGCGGGCCTCGCTGCGTGCGTACAAGGTAGAAGCGGCAGTCGGGACAGCCACAACGGCGACAGCAAATGGCAGGAATGACGTAGCGCACCGTGTCGAGGGTAATGGTGTCGCCAGGCAGTCGTTCTATGCGGCCAATGAAGTGGGCTTCGGTGACAGAGGCACCACGACGTGCTATCGTATCGGTGAAGACTACGAGGTCGCCACGCTTGAAGCTGTCGCAATATACCCTGTTCACTATCACTCGGGAACCAGACTTAAGGTAGGGCGGAAGCCCGCCTTGTGGAACCGAGAAGATAGTGAGGACGTAGGTGTGGACTGCCCATACAAGGAGCAGTGCCAGCACTAACGTGATGAGGTATTTGACGGCTACTTTCACTAAATGGATAGGAGTTACTTGATGTTGTCGACAAATTTGAAGAGGCGACTCCAGCGTATGCCCGAGAAGCCAGGATGGTCAGGGCTGTGGCTCCACCATATAAAGAT
>ERZ1504183.408-NODE-408-length-10676-cov-4.189436_pt1 | contig 10676 bp, 8 predicted proteins | sample MGYA00574901_ERZ1504183 | MGnify/ENA primary metagenome ERZ1504183 (study PRJEB39906, sample SAMEA3182106) | gut metagenome | biome: human; feature: gut; material: Stool; isolation source: human stools | place: Canada | collected 2013-02-26 ... | reverse complement strand
GGTTGGGAGGGGCTCAAAACTCTTCCTTCCAACTTCGCAGCAAGTCGTAGTCCGTAACGTCGATGCGCGTCGGCGTGATAGAGACATATCCGTGCGTGAGCGCCCAGTTGTCGGTGTCTTCCTGCTCCGGCTCGTCGTTGCGGTAGGCGCCTGTCATCCAGTAGTAGTCGTAGCCGTGCGGGTGGCGCATCTTTGCACACTCGTTGTACCACGTGCCCATAGCCATACGGCACATCTTCACGCCCTTGAACTCCTTTAGCTTCGGGAAGTTCACGTTCAGGCACACGCCCTTGGGCAGACCCTCGGCGAGCACCTTCTGCACAATCTGGCGCACGTATGGGCGCAGCGGCTCGAAGTCGGCATCCGACGCGAAGTCGCAGAGCGAGAAGCCGATAGACGGTATGTACTTCATACAGCCCTCGATGGTTACGCCCATCGTGCCGCTGTAGTGAACGTTCACCGAGGCGTTGTCGCCGTGGTTGATGCCGCCCAGAATCATGTCTGGCAGACGATCAACGCACAACTCCTGCAGCGCCAGCTTAATGCAGTCGACCGGCGTGCCGTTGCACGACCACATCTGCATGCCCTCCTCGTCGCGGCGCAGCTTCAAGCGCAGCGGAACCGTGGCAGAGAACGCCGTAGCGAAGCCCGAACGAGCCGATTCGGGAGCACAGACTATGATGTCGGCAATGTCGCGCAGCATGTCAATAAGCGAGTTTATACCCTTGGCATGGTAGCCGTCGTCGTTCGAAATAAGTATTAATGGCTTTTTAGTATTCATAATTTTAGTTTTATTTCAACTGCAAATGTACGAAAAAAGGTTTAAACGAGCCTATTCTCATATAAAATATGTACCTTTGCCAAATAATTTTGACTTCAAATGGGAAAGATAATAGCATTGGCCAACCAAAAAGGTGGCGTAGGCAAGACGACAACAACGATAAACTTGGCAGCATCGCTCGCTACATTCGAGAAAACGGTGCTCGTGGTGGATGCAGACCCGCAGGCGAACGCGTCGAGCGGACTGGGCGTAGACATCAAGGAGATTGACTGCTCGCTCTATGAGTGCATCATCGACCACGCCGACGTGCACGACGCAGTCTACACCACCGACATCAACGGACTCGATGTCATTCCCAGCCATATCGACCTCGTGGGAGCAGAGATAGAGATGCTCAACCTGAAGAACCGCGAGCGCGTAATAAAGAACATGCTCGACCAGATACGCGACGACTACGACTACATACTCATCGACTGTAGTCCGTCGCTCGGACTCATCACCGTGAACGCGCTCACCGCTGCCGACTCGGTGGTGATACCCGTGCAGTGCGAATACTTTGCGCTCGAAGGCATCACGAAACTCCTCAACACCATCAAGATAATAAAGAGCAAGCTAAATCCGGCATTGGAGATAGAAGGCTTCCTGCTCACCATGTACGATAGCCGCCTGCGACTCGCCAACCAGATATACGATGAGGTGAAGCGCCACTTCCAGGAACTTGTGTTCAAGACTGTCATACAACGCAACGTGAAGCTCAGCGAGAGTCCCAGCCACGGACTCCCCGTGATTCTTTACGACGCTGACTCGGCTGGGTCGAAAAACCACTTGGCACTCGCCAAGGAGATTATCAACAAGAACGAAAAAAGAGTAAACAAACAAGACGATGGCAGTACACAAGAAATATAACCGAAGCGTGCTCGGACGCGGACTCGACGAGATTGAAGGCGGACGTGGACTCGATGCGCTCATCGACACCGGAGGAGTGCGTACGCAGGGTACATCAACCATAAACGAAATACCGCTCAACCAGATAGAGGCTAACCCTAACCAGCCCCGACGCGACTTCGACCCCGATGCGCTGCAGGAACTGGCAAACAGCATCAGTGAGATTGGCATTATTCAGCCCATCACGCTCAGACAGATAAGCGACGAACGCTTCCAAATCATTGCGGGCGAACGCCGCTGGCGCGCCTCGCAGATGGCTGGTCTCACAGCCATTCCCGCATACATACGCACCATTGCCGACGAGAATATCATGGAGATGGCGCTTGTCGAAAACATTCAGCGCGAAGACCTCAACGCCATTGAGATTGCGCTCGCATACGAACACCTGCTCGACGCCGACGGCATGACGCAGGAGAAGGTGTCGGAGCGCGTAGGAAAGAGTCGCACAGCCATAGCCAACTATCTCCGTCTGCTGCGTCTGCCGGCTCAGGTGCAGATAGCCCTGCAGAAAAAGGAGATAGACATGGGACACGCTCGCGCTCTGCTCGCTATCGACTCGCCCTCGCTGCAGATAAAACTCTTCAACGAAGTGCTCAAGAACGGCTACTCCGTGCGCAAGGTTGAGGAAATGGCGCAGATGCTCAAGAACGGCGAAGACGTCAACAGCGGAACAAAGAAGATTGTGGCAAAGGCAAAGCTCCCAGAGGAGTACAATGCCCTGCGCAGCCACCTCTCGGAGTTCCTGCAGACAAAGGTGCAGCTCACATGCTCGCCCAAAGGCAAGGGAAAGATAACAATACCTTTCGCAAACGAAGAAGAGCTGGAGCATATCATGGCTGTGTTCGACAAGATGAAGTAAGAACCTGCAACAGCTTGCAGACAAAACATAAACAAGAAACAATAGTGAAACAGAACATTACATATATATTAAAGACATTGGCGCTTGCTGCGATTCTGTTCTTGTCCGCTACAACGGCAAAAGCGCAGACCGCAGCTGATAGTATGGATGTTTCGTTCACATCTATAAAGGCAGACAGCGTAGCCGACAACGCACTCTCGCCTATAAAGGCAGACAGCGTTTACAAGGTGAAGCGCGACTGGAGCACATGGCGCCCCAATCCGAAGCGTGCCATGTGGCTCGCCATCGTTTTGCCCGGCGCCGGACAGATCTATAACCGCAAGTATTGGAAGTTGCCGATTGTGTATGGCGGATTCGTGGGTTGCATCTACGCCATGCGTTGGAACAATCAGATGTACACCGACTACTCGCAGGCTTATCTCGACTTGATGGACGACGACCCGAATACGCAGAGCTATAACCAGTTCCTGCATCTCGGAGCGAAAATCGACGAGTCGAACATACAACGCTATCAGACGCTCTTCAAGAAGCGCAAAGACAAGTTCCGCCGCTGGCGCGACCTTAGCTTCTTCTGCCTGGTGGGTGTCTACGCACTCTCAATCGTTGACGCATACGTCGACGCGTCGCTCTCAGAGTTCGATATCTCGAAGGATTTGAGCCTTAAGCTGGAGCCGACCATCATCAACGACAACCGCCAACGGAACCCCTTCAAGGCTAACAGCTTGGGATTGAGTTGCAGCCTGAATTTCTAAAGACAAACAAAAGATTATGAAGAAATCATTGATAATTATAGCCGCAGCGTTTTTCGGCTTTGCAAGTCAGGCTCTCGCGCAGAGCGAGAATAATGACGACGAAATAATAGTAACCGACGCCCAGGGCAAGCAGGAAGTGATCGACCTGCCTGAGGCGCTTACTCACGATTATGACAGTCTGCTCAACAACTACAACAGCAAGACTTATCTCCACATGAGCTTCGACTGCAACATGCCTGATGTGAATCCGGTTTACAGCGCAGAAGTGTACAAAGAGCGTCTGAGCCGCATCCCGACCATCATCGAGTTGCCCTACAACGACGTCGTTCAGAAGTTCATCGACCGCTACAGCGGACGTCTGCGTCGCTCTGTGAGTGTGATGCTCGGCGCACAGAACTTCTATATGCCTATCTTCGAGGAGGCTCTCGAGTCGTATGGCTTGCCTCTCGAATTGAAGTATCTGCCGGTCATTGAGTCGGCGCTCAATCCTAACGCCGTTTCGCGCGTCGGCGCCACCGGTCTTTGGCAGTTCATGCTCACCACCGGCAAGAAGTACGGACTCGAAGTGAACTCGCTTGTTGACGAACGTCGCGACCCTGTTCGCGCTTCGTACGCAGCAGCCCACTATCTGCGCGATCTCTATAAGATCTTCGGCGATTGGAACCTCGTTATCGCAGCCTACAACTGCGGTCCGGAGGCCATCAACCGCGCCATCCACCGCTCAAACGGCGAGAAAGACTACTGGCGCATTTATCCTTATCTGCCGAAAGAAACACGTGGCTACGTGCCGGCGTTCATCGCCGCCAACTATATAATGAACTACTATTGCGAGCACAATATCTGTCCGATGCGTGCAGACCTGCCCGTAAAGACCGACACCGTGGTCGTAAACCGCGACGTACACTTCGAGCAGGTGGCTCAGGTGCTCGGTATGGATGTTGACCAGATAAAGCAGCTCAACCCGCAGTATCGCCGTTGCGTTGTGAACGGCAGCACAAAGCCGTCTGCAATTCGCTTGCCGCTGGCTATGGTGGGCAACTTCATCGACAACGAAGACTCTATCTACGCTTACAAACCCGACGAACTGCTCACAAAGCGCCTGGAAGTGGCTGTAAACACAGACGCTCCGGTAGTATCGCGCCACTCTTCAAGCAGAAGCGGCAGACACAGCAAGGCGTCGCGCAAAAAGTCGCGCCGCGAACGCAGCAAGAACGTAACGATTCGCCAGGGCGACACGCTCTCTGAGATAGCACGCCGCAACGGCACCACCGTTAGAAAACTGAAAAAGCTTAACAAGATTAGCGGAAGCAACATACGTGCAGGCAAGAAGATTCGCATCAAGTAAGATTGGTGCGAATCTCTGCACCCTGCCGCATACACATATACCTTATTAATATATAGGAGACCTGAATCATGGACGACCAGAATCTGAAAGACAAGCAGCGAGAGTCTGCTGATGACCAAATGATAGAACAAGCCTTCAAGGAAGTACTCGATATATATGTGGCATCGCGTCACCGAAAGAAGGTTGATATTATAACCAAGGCGTTCAACTTCGCACGACAGGCACACAAAGGTGTGCGCCGATTGTCGGGCGAACCATACATCATGCACCCTATTGCGGTGGCACGCATCGCGGTGGAGGAGATGGGACTCGGGTCGACGAGCATCTGCGCCGCACTCCTGCACGATGTTGTCGAGGATACCGACTATACCGTTGAGGATATCACGAATATCTTCGGCGAGAAGATTGCGCAGATTGTTGACGGACTGACCAAGATTTCTGGTGGTATCTTCGGCGACAAGGCGTCGGCGCAGGCAGAAAACTTCAAGAAGTTGCTGCTCACGATGAGCGATGATATCCGTGTCATACTCATCAAGATTTGTGACCGTCTGCACAACATGCGCACTCTGCAGTCGCAGCCAGCTAATAAGCAGTATAAGATTGCCGGTGAGACGCTCTACATCTACGCACCACTCGCAAACCGCTTGGGTTTGAACAAGATAAAAACTGAACTCGAAGACCTCTCGTTCCGCTACGAGCATCCCGAAGAGTACGACTATATCAAGGGAAAACTTGCCGACACGCAGGCGCAGCGCGACATGCTTTTCGAGAACTTCACTGCTCCTATACGTGAAGCTCTCGACAAGATGGGCATAAAGTACGAACTGAAGGCGCGCGTGAAGAGTCCTTATTCCATTTGGAACAAGATGCAGAACAAGCACGTCACGTTCGACGAAATCTACGACATTCTTGCTGTGCGCATCATCTATACGCCGAAGGAACGCTCAGAGGAAATTAACGAGTGCTTCAAGATTTACGTCGCAATCAACCGCATATACAAGTCGCACCCCGACCGTCTGCGCGACTGGGTGAACCACCCGAAGGCAAACGGCTATCAGGCTTTGCACGTGACGCTGATGTCGAAGCAGGGCAAGTGGATAGAGGTGCAGATACGTTCCGACCATATGGACGAAGTGGCTGAGCAGGGCTTTGCCGCTCACTGGAAGTACAAGGAGAAGGGACTGGAGTCGAGCGTAGAGACCGTTGATGAAGATTCGGAACTCAACAACTGGCTGTCTACTATCAAGGAGATTCTCGACGACCCGCAGCCCGACGCAATGGACTTCCTCGATACCATCAAGCTCAACCTCTTTGCAAGCGAGATATTCGTGTTCACACCGAAGGGCGAAATCAAGACTATGCCGGCGCAATGTACGGCGCTCGACTTCGCTTTCCAGATACACACGTTCCTCGGTTCGCACTGTATCGGCGCTAAGGTGAACCACAAACTGGTGCCGCTGAGCCACAAGTTGCAGAGCGGCGACCAGGTGGAGATACTCTCGTCGAAGTCGCAGCACGTGCAGGCTTCGTGGATAAACTTCGTTTTCACGGCGAAGGCGAAGCAGAAGATTATGGCGATACTGCGCCGCGACAACCGCGAACTGCAGAAGCGAGGCGAGCAGATACTCGATGACTGGTTGCGCAAGAACGAACTGGAGATGACTACGCAGGTGCTCAATAAACTCTGCGAACTGCACGAGGCAAAGAAGCACGAGGATCTGTTCCTTATGCTTGGCAAACGCTCCGTCCTGCTCGGTGACAAAGACCTCGACGAGCTGCGCGAGCGCAAGGCAGAGCAGGGCGGATGGCGCAAGTTTGTGCCATTCCTTAAGAAGGACAACAGCAAGGACGATAAGAAGTCGAATCTATTCATAGTGGGCGAGGGCTTTAATAAGAAGAAGCCGGTGATCATCAACGAGGAGAACATCTCGCAATACATCTTCCCGACCTGCTGCCACGCCATCCCCGGCGACGACATTATGGGATACATCGACAACAAGAACCGCATAGAGATTCACCGCCGCGACTGCGATGTGGCTTCGCGACTGAAGGCGAGCTTCGGCAATCGTATCCTCGACGCAAAGTGGGATATGCACAAGGTGATGTTCTTCGATGCGACGATAGAGTTGCGCGGCATCGACCGCAAGGGCATGCTGCACGACATCTCGGAGGTTATCTCCGACAAGCTCGACGTCAATATGCACCGCATCACTATCTCGAGTGAGGAGGGCATCTTCGACGGCACCATCGAGATTCGCGTTCACGACCGCAGCGAAGTGAGTGTCATCATGGACGAACTCAAAAAGATTGAGGACCTCAAGGAGGTGCTTCAGATACTATAACAAAAAAATCCGCAATGCTTGTTTTTCAGCATTGCGGATTTCTTATTTTTACTTATGCAGGTTTTTGTGCGTAACACAGTTCAGTTTACACTACCTTGCGCAATAGCGACTCCTTATTAATGTAGGCTTTGCGCAATTTCGTTAATTTCTTCTGCCGTAAGTCCCGTGTATCTTTGTATCTTCTCAGTAGAGTCGCCGTCGCTTAGCATGAGTTTTGCAAACTCAATGTTCTTTAGGTGTTCTGCCTCTGCTTTTCCTTTCTCTATTCCCTGCGCCATTCCTTTCTCTATTCCCTGCGCCATTCCTTTCTCTATTCCCTGCGCCATTCCTTCTTCTAATCCCTGCTTTCGTCCGTCTTCCAATCCGGTCTTTATAGCGTATTTGTAAGTGGCGTAGGCGTCGCGCATGATTCTGATGCTATCCTCGTATTTGTCCATGTCTTTTTTGCTGAGAGTTCTAAGGTCAGAAATCTCAGCCAACTTTTTAAACACAGCGTTTTTAGCCAGGAATGGCATTCTTTCAAATGTATTCATATTCTTTAAAACAAATATCCAGCGTTCAAAATCGGTTTCACACTCCGTCTCTGTTTTCTCGAAGAACGGCAGCATCAGATACACCATGCGTATCTTGTCGGACACCATCTTACCGTTGTCTCTATCGGCGAGTATCATGTCCGTTCTGAACTTGCCAAATGGTAGCAACGGGTCGATGAAGTTCATGAAGCATATTGTGTAGACGGGTCGTATGTCATAGTCCCATTCTCCTTTTATGCCTTGGTTCACTATCACGCGTGAGGTGTAATACAAAGCCCGGTCAATGAAGTGTTCTTGTCCTCGGTTTTGCATTTCCACGATAATCTCTTTGCCCTCGTCCGTCGTGCAATAGATATCGAATATCACCTCTCTTGAATCTTTCGACAGTCCGATTTGTTCTTTGTTGCCGAACGCCAGCGACTTAATTACAAACTCGCCGGCAAACAGGTCGTTCAAGAAGCAAATCAGCAAGTCTTTAGAAATCTCACGACCAAAGATATGTTTAAATCCCCAATCTGAGAAAGGATTGATGAATTGTGCCATATTTCTATTGTTTTGATTTACTGCAAAAATACGATTTTGTTGTGAGAAATACAAGAATAGCGTGCTATTTATTTATTATTTATGTGTTTTTGTAAAATGTTATGTATATGTGGGTGGTTATTATTGAACAGCACATCCACTACTATGTGTAAAAAACAACTTTGGGCTTGCATGAAAGATGCAAGCCCAAAGTTGCGTTGTATAGATTCAATTTGAAGTCGTATTATATGCGATATTACTTCTCGCCGTTCACTTCGAGCGAGCAGGTGATGCCACGGCGCATCATGTCCTTCATTGTCGGCTTCAGACGGGTGAGGAATCCCTCCCACGAGCGGTTCTGCTGCTTTGTCCAGCCAGCTTCTGCGAGAGCGATAGCACGCGGATAAGCCTGATAGTAGATGCGCTCTACGGTCGGTATGCACTCGCTCCATAGTGTGCCAGCCACGCCGAAGAGGTTGTACTCCTCAAACTGCTCGTTCATGCCCCACGCCGGGTCGAGCGAGTAGGCATCCTTCAGCGTTGTAGCGGGCATGCCCCAGTTCACCTCCGGCATATCGCCCTTCGCCATCGGATAGTCGAAGTAGCAGTGCTCGCCGGGGCAGAGCATAATGCGAGCATTGTTGCGCACGGCAGCGTCGAGTGCCTCCTGCGTCTGTCCGCTGCGCCAAGCGAAGGTTACGCAGCCGGGCTGAATCTCCTTGAAGTCAGACTCGTACCAGAACATCGGCGTCTTGCCGTACTTGTCGCGCAGCAGTTCTATCATGCGGTCGAACAGATAGCCCTGCAGATGCCAGTTCTCCGAGCGGTCGGTGGTCTTGATGCCGAGCTTCTGCTTCAGCGCCTGACACTTCGGGCAGTCGGTCCAGCAGTCGAGCGCTGGGTTGCCAGCCTCGTCGCCGCCGAGATGGATATACTTAGACGGGAAGATGTCGGTAATCTCCTTGAACACATTGCCGAGGAACTCGTATGTGAAGTCGTTGCCCGGGCAGAGCAGTTCGTTAGACACGCCGCAGGTTGTGCGCACCGGCACCTGGCGCTGGTGGCAAGTGAGTTCGGGGAACACGCTGATGGCAGCCACCTCGTGTCCCGGCATCTCTATCTCCGGCACGATGTCGACGTGATACTCAGCGCCCAACTTCACCAGTTCGCGCATCTGCTCCTGCGTGTAGTAGCCCTTGTACGGCATCTGAATGTCGTCCTGACCCCAGCGCGACGAAGCCTGCGCTGTGAGCTGTGGGTATTTCTTTATCTCGATGCGCCAAGCCTGGTCGTCAACCAAATGGAGGTGCATGGCGTTGAGCTTATAGCGCGCCATCTCGGGCACGAACGCCTTCAGGTCCTCGAACGGTATGAACGTGCGTGCAGGGTCGACCATCAGTTCGCGAACGTGTGTGCGCGGTTTGTCGCTGATGAACAGCGCCGGGATGGCGTCGGCACACTCCGTAGCGCCGTTGCCGCGCAGCAGCTGGTCGAGCGTCATGAGCGCGTAGAACACGCCGCGCGCTGTCTTGCCCTTCGCCGTTACGCCCTTGGCGTCTACAGCGAGCGTGTACGCCTCGTCGTCGCTGAGCGAGTTGTCGAGCGCCAGCGTAATCTGTGTGCCGCGCTGACGACTGTTCACGATGTTGCCGATGCGCTCTGTGAGCACGCGTCGAGCCTGTGTTGCCTCGTTTGAGAGTCCGTCGGCAGCAATGATGTTCCACGCGGTCTTCACCTTAAGGTCGGCGCCCTTCAGCATCTTCAGTTCTACGGGGAACGGCACGAGGCACTCCTCCGGCTTGCTCACCTGATACGGCTCCTTAGCGTCGCTGAAGAAGAGACTCCAGCCCGCAGCCTTGCGGTAGAGTTTTTCGCTGCCCTTCGGCACGATGAGCTTCACGTTCTGGCGGTTGAGTCCGTAGAACGCCGTAGCGTCAGCCTTCGGCGGCATCTTCGAGTCGACGCGCACGGTCTTCAGACCAGCGAGTCGTGCGAAGGCATACTCAGCAATCTGCGGAGCGCCCTTTATTGTTATCTCCTCCAGTGCCGTGCAGCCCGAGAATGCGGCAGCGCCGATAGTCTCTACGCCAGCCGGAATGGTTATCTTGCCCAGCTTGTCGCATGCGAAGAACGCCTGCGAACCTATCGATTTGGCTGCTGTCGGCAGCGTGATTTGCTCGAGCTGGTGGCGCGAGTGGAAAGCGTTGTTAGGGATTGCGGTGCTCTGCGCCTCGCTGAGGTCTACGGAGCGCATCTGGAAGCAGAGGTCGCGCAACTGACGATAGTCGCTGTTGCCCGTCGTTGACAGTTCGCCCGTGAGCTTGAGGCTTACAGCCATCGACTTCTGCTCGGGCTTCAAGTCGTCCATGCGTGCTACGGTCTGCGCCGAAACTACGGCTGAAAAGAGCGTAGCGGCAGACAATAGGATGAATTTTCTCATTGTTTTATATAGATTTAGTTTATAAAAATCGGTTTAATTGGTGGGGTGTAAGGGGTGAAAGCACGGCGATTGTCATCGTGTACCGAACGCCGTCCGATCGGATTCCGAACGCCGTCCGATCGGATTCCGTCCGCCGCCCGATCAGATTGCGTCCGCC
>ERZ1504183.404-NODE-404-length-10746-cov-3.709101_pt1 | contig 10746 bp, 9 predicted proteins | sample MGYA00574901_ERZ1504183 | MGnify/ENA primary metagenome ERZ1504183 (study PRJEB39906, sample SAMEA3182106) | gut metagenome | biome: human; feature: gut; material: Stool; isolation source: human stools | place: Canada | collected 2013-02-26 ... | reverse complement strand
GATCTAGTACGGTCTCGTGGGCTCGGAGATGTGTATAAGAGACAGACTACGTCTACCAATTCCATCACACCGGCCTGTGACCTGCCCATTATACCGTAGACGCAGCGCAAATTCAAGGGGGAAATTCCCGCCGCCGGAAAATAGCGGAAAACAGCGAGGGAAATACCGCTTGTGGCATCCGTCATATCGTGGTATACTATATTATTCGAAAAGATGCAGCGAAAACCACGGCGGAGGGAGGGGCATCCATGGGACTGCACGACGGACACCGGCAGCGGGCGAAGGACCGGTATCGCCAACTGGGGGCCGACGCCCTGGCGGACCACGAGCTGCTGGAGCTGGCGCTGTTCTACGCCATCCCACGTCAGGATACCAACGAGACGGCCCACCGCCTGCTGAAGCGCTTTCGCTCCCTGCAGGGCGTATTGCAGGCCACGCAGGAGGAACTGGAGCAGGTGGAGGGCGTGGGCAAAAACGCCGCCCTGCTGCTGTGCCTGATAGGGGACATCGGCCGGCGCGCCCGCGTCACCAGCCTGCCGGAGAAGATATTGAACTCGCCGGATCGCACCGGCGCCTACTTCATGGAGCTGCTGACAGGGCAGAAACGGGAGCTTTTGTATCAGGTGTGTCTGGACGGCAAGGGCAAGCTCCTGACCTGCCGCTGCATCGGCAAGGGCACCGTTTCCGCCTCGCCGGTCCATGTGCGGCAGGTGGTGGAGAACGCCCTGTACGCCGGAGCCAGCACCATCATTCTGGCGCACAACCACCCCAGCGGCGTGGCCCTGCCTTCCGACGCGGATGTGCTGGTGACCCGCCGCATCCAGGAGGCGCTGGCCCCGCTGGGCATCCGTCTGGCCGATCACATCATTGTGGCCGACGATGACTACGTCTCCATGGCGGAGAGCGGATTTTTGCAGAGATAAGGGAGGGCGTCATGCCTGATTTCAAAGTTGTTTCTGAATACAGCCCCGCCGGCGACCAGCCCCAGGCTATCGAGAAGCTGGCGGAGGGGCTGGAGAACGGCCTGCGGGAGCAGGTGCTCAAGGGCGTCACCGGCTCCGGCAAGACGTACACCATGGCCAAGGTCATCGAAAAGGTGAACCGCCCCACGCTGGTGCTGGCCCACAACAAGACGCTGGCGGCTCAGCTGTGCGAGGAGTTTCGGGAGTTCTTTCCCAACAACGCCGTGGAGTACTTCGTCTCCTACTATGACTACTACCAGCCGGAGGCATACATCCCCCACACGGATACCTATATCGAAAAGGACGCCTCCACCAACGAGGAGATCGACCGCCTGCGTCTGTCCGCCACCTGCGCCCTGCTGGAGCGGCGGGATGTCATCGTGGTCTCGTCGGTGAGCTGCATCTACGGTCTGGGCGAGCCGGACGATTTTGCCCGCATGATGATCTCTCTGCGGGTGGGCATGACCATGGACCGCGACGAGCTGCTGCGCCGCCTGGTGGAGGACCGGTACGAGCGCAACGACGTGGCCTTCCAGCGCAACGTGTTCCGGGTGCGGGGCGACACGGTGGAGCTGTACCCCGCCTACTACAAGGACCGCGCCATCCGCGTGGAGTTTTTCGGCGACGAGATCGACCGCATCACCGAGTTCCACCCCGTCACCGGCGCGGCGCTGAAGGCTTTGCAGCACGTGGCGGTATACCCCGCCAGCCACTACGTCACCCCCAAGGACAAGCTGGAGCGCGCCGCGGAGGAGATCGAGCGGGAGCTGGCCCGGCAGAAGGCTCTGTTCGAGGAGCAGGGCAAGCTCATCGAGGCCCAGCGCATCGACCAGCGCACCCGCTACGACGTGGAAATGATGCGGGAACTGGGCTACTGCTCCGGTATTGAGAACTATTCACGTATCATCTCCCAGCGTCCCGCAGGCTCTCCGCCCATGACGCTGCTGGACTTCTTCCCCGACGATTTCGTGCTGTTCGTGGACGAGAGCCATGTGACGCTGCCGCAGGTGCGGGCCATGTACAACGGCGACCATGCCCGCAAGCAGAGTCTGGTGGAGTACGGCTTCCGCCTGCCCTGCGCCTTCGATAACCGCCCGCTGAAGTTCGAGGAGTTCGAGGAGCGGTTCCATCAGGCGGTGTATGTCTCCGCCACGCCGGGAGAGTTTGAAAAGGAGCACGCCGATCAAGTGGTGGAGCAGGTCATCCGCCCCACGGGGCTGCTGGATCCCCGGGTGGAGGTGCGCCCCATCACCGGTCAGATCGACGATCTGGTGTCGGAGATCCATATCCGGGAGAAAAAGAACGAGCGGGTGCTGGTGACGACGCTGACCAAGCGCATGGCGGAGGATCTCACCGCCCACTTCCGCGGCCTTGGCATCAAGGTGCGGTACATGCACGCCGACGTGTCGGCGCTGGAGCGGATGGAGATCATCCGCGACCTGCGGCTGGGTGAGTTCGACGTGCTGGTGGGCATCAACCTGCTGCGGGAGGGACTGGACCTGCCGGAGGTGTCGCTGGTAGCCATTCTGGATGCGGACAAGGAGGGATTCCTCCGCAGCGAGACCAGCCTGATCCAGACCATCGGCCGCGCCGCCCGCAACGCCGAGGGACTGGTGATCCTCTACGCGGATACCGTGACGCCGTCCATGCGCTCGGCCATGGATGAGACAGACCGCCGCCGAAAATTGCAGGACGAATTCAACCGCGCCCACGGCATCGTGCCCCGCACCATCCGCAAGAGCGTGCGGGAGATGGTGGAGATCAGCCACAGCGCCGAGGAGGCGTCCCAGCTCAGCAGGAAGAAGCTCACCGACCGCGAGCGGGCGGAGACCATCGCCCGTCTGGAAAAAGAGATGAAAGAGGCCAGCCGTATGCTGGAGTTCGAGTACGCCGCCCTGCTGCGGGATCAGATCATCGAGCTGCGGGGCCAGAAATAGAGAAAAGAACCATGAACAAGACGATCTCGTATATCTATGTGATCCTCAGCGCCGTGTGCTGGGGCTTTATCGGGTTTTCCAACCGGCTGCTGACAGAGGTGGGTATGACACTGGGCAACCGGGTGTTCGTCCGGAACTTCGGGACGCTGCTGGTGCTGACGGTGGTGTTCGCCCTGTTCCACAGGCAGGTGTTCCGCATCCGGCTGAAGCACCTGCCCATCTTCCTGGGGTCGGGGCTTATCAGCATCCTGCTGCTGAGCGTGGTATACTTCCAGTGCCAGACCATGTGCTCGCTGTCGGTGGCGGCGGTGCTGCTGTATCTGGCCCCGTCCTTCGTGGTGCTGGCCAGCGCCGTCCTCTGGAAAACACCCCTGACGAAGGGGAAGATCGCGGCGCTGTGCGTGTCGCTGCTGGGCTGCGTCATGGTCAGCGGCATCTTTGGCGGTGACATGACCGCCTCCTGGGCCGGTATCGGCCTGGGCGTGGTGTCCGGCATGTGCTACGCCAGCTACACCGTGTTCAGCCACTACGGCCTGGCCCACTACGAGAGCTACACCATGATCTACTGGACGTTTCTGGTGGCGGGCCTCGGCTCTGTGTTCTTTGCGGATATCCCGGCACTGCTGCCGGTGTTCCGGCAGCCGCAGGGCATTATCGGCGGCATCTGCGTGGTCGTCGTGGCCACGGTGCTGCCCTACATCTTCTACACCAAGGGACTGGAGGGCGTGGAGAGCGGACGCGCCTCCATCATCACCAACATCGAGCCGGTGGTGGAGACACTGGTGGGCATCACCGTGTTCCATGAGGCCCTCACCGTCTGGACGGTGCTGGGCGTGAGCTGTGTCATCGGCTGCGTGGCGCTGCTGGCGCGGGAGGGACGACATGAACGAGAAGCTGCCGCTGAATAGCCTGCACCTGAAGCTGCTGGCCGTGGTCACCATGCTCATCGACCACATGGGCTTTACCCTGTTCCCACACGCCGTGTGGATGCGGGCCGTGGGCCGTCTGGCCTTCCCCATTTTCTGCTTCCTCATTGCGGAGGGTTGTGCCCACACCCACGACAAAAAGCGCTACGCCGGGCGGCTGCTGCTGTTTGCCGTGCTGTCGGAGCTGCCGTTTAACCTGATGTGCAGCGGCCAATGGCTCTCCTGGAACTACCAGAATGTGCTGTGGACGCTGCTCATCGGCGCACTGGTGTGCTGGGCCATGGACTGGGCCAGAACGAGGCCGGAAATGTGGCAGCGGCTGCCGGCGGACGCCGCCATCGCCGTGGGCTTCCTCCTGGGCCAGGTGTGCAATACGGACTACGGCGGCTGGGGCGTGCTGCTGGTGACGCTGTTCTACCTGACCCGCGAGGTCAGGAACCGGTGGGCCATCCAGCTGGTGGGTCTGGCCCTGTTCTGCTGGTTCTGCTCGGCGTGGCGGCTGGAGATGCTGGCCATGCTGTCCCTGATCCCTCTCTGCCTGTATAACGGAGAGCGCGGCTTTTCCAACAAGGCCCTGCAATACGGCTTTTACGCCTTTTATCCCGTCCATATCCTGATCCTGAGCGTACTGGCACGGTACGTGTTCTGAGGAGGTGCCTGTTATGGCAAAGCATAAAGAAGAAAAGACCAACGTGATGCGCACGCTGGACCAGAAGAAGATCCCCTACACCGCTCACACCTACGACCCCGACGGCCCCATTGACGGCGTGTCCGTGGCGGCGGCATTGGGGCAGGACCCCGCCCATGTGTTCAAGACATTGGTGACGAAGGGTGCGTCCGGCGGGTACTATGTGTTCGCCCCGTGGGCATGAAGAAGCAGTTTCCCACGGTGTTCCACGCCACGGCTCCGCAGTACGATACCGTCTGCGTCAGCGCAGGGAAGATCGGGGCGCAGGTGGAGTGCCGCCCCGGCGACCTCATCGCCCTGCTGCGGGCAAAAACAGCGGATATCATCGTGTAAAGAGGAATACCATGCAGAAGGAAATTTTCATCAAGGGCGCCCGCGAGAACAACCTGAAAAATATCGACGTCACCATCCCCCGGGACAAGCTGGTGGTGCTGACGGGACTCAGCGGCAGCGGCAAAAGCTCGCTGGCGTTTGATACCATCTACGCCGAAGGCCAGCGCCGGTATGTGGAGAGCCTCAGCTCCTACGCCCGTATGTTTCTGGGCCAGATGGACAAGCCCGACGTGGACTATATCGACGGCTTGTCCCCGGCCATCTCCATCGACCAGAAGACCACCAGCAAGAACCCCCGCTCCACCGTGGGCACGGTGACGGAGATCTATGACTACCTCCGCCTGCTGTGGGCGCGGGTGGGCGTGCCCCACTGCCCCAAGTGCGGCAGGGAGATCCGCCAGCAGACGGTGGACCAGATCATCGACCAGATCATGGCCCTGCCGGAGGGTACCCGCATCCAGGTGATGTCGCCGGTGGTGCGGGGCCGCAAGGGTGAACACGCCAAGGTGCTGGAGGACGCCCGCCGCAGCGGCTACGTCCGCGCCCGCGTGGACGGGAACCTCTACGAGCTGTCGGAGGATATCCCGCTGGAGAAGAACCTGAAGCACCATATCGACATCGTGGTGGATCGGCTCATCGTCCGCCCTGATATCGCCCAGCGCCTGACGGACTCCGTGGAGACGGCGTCCAACCTGTCCGGCGGACTGGTGACGGTGAACCTGCTGAAGGAGCAGCAGGACATCACCTTTTCCCAGAACTACGCCTGCGAGGACTGCGGCATCTCCATCGAGGAGCTGACGCCCCGGCTGTTTTCGTTTAACAGTCCCTTCGGCGCGTGTCCCACCTGTACGGGGCTGGGGGTACAGCTGAAGGCCGACCCTGTGCTGATCGTGCCGGATGAGAGCAAGTCCATTCTGGACGGCGCTATCACAGCTCCCGGCTGGGCCTCCATCCGCTCCGACGGCGTGAGCCGGATGTATTTCGAGGCGCTGAGCAAGAAGTATCAGTTCTCCCTGCGCCAGCCGTACAGCGAGCTCAGCGACGCGGTGAAGCAGGTCATCCTCTATGGCACCGGCGGCGAGAAGCTGGAGCTGCACTACGACCAGCCCCGTGGCAAAGGCGTGCTGTATCAGGCGTTTGAGGGCATCTGCTCCAATCTGGAGCGGCGGTATAACGAGACGCAGAGCGATGCCAGCAAAAAGGAGATCGAGGAGTACCTGTCCCAGTGTCCCTGCCCCGCCTGCAAGGGCCGCCGCCTGCGGCCGGAGGCGCTGGCGGTGACGGTGGGCGGTCTGTCCATCTTCGATGCCACGGAGCTGCCGGTGGATCAGGCGCTGCCCTTCTTCAACGGTCTGGAGCTGACAGGCAACCAACAGCTCATCGCCGCCCAGATCCTGAAGGAAATTCGGGCGCGGCTGGGCTTTTTGCAGTCCGTGGGACTGAGCTATCTCACCCTGTCCCGCGCCTCCGGCACGCTGTCCGGCGGCGAGAGCCAGCGTATCCGTCTGGCTACCCAGATCGGCAGCAGCCTCATGGGCGTGCTGTATATTCTGGATGAGCCTTCCATCGGCCTACACCAGCGGGACAACGACAAGCTGCTGGCCACGCTGTGCCGTCTCCGGGATCTGGGCAATACCCTGATCGTGGTGGAGCACGACGAGGATACCATGCGCGCCGCCGACTGGCTCATCGACATCGGCCCCGGGGCCGGCGCACTGGGCGGGCAGGTGGTGTCCGCCGGTACGCCGGAGCAGGTGATGGCCGACCCCAACAGCCTGACAGGCCAGTACCTCAGCGGCAAAAAGCGCATCGAGCTGCCGGCACACCGGCGGGAGGGAAACGGCAAATTCCTGACGGTGCGGGGCGCACGGGAGAACAACCTGAAAAACATCGACGTCACCTTTCCGCTGGGCACGTTCATCTGCGTCACCGGTGTCAGCGGCAGCGGTAAGAGCTCGCTGGTCAACGAGGTGCTGTATAAGAAGCTGGGGGTGGAGCTGAACCGCATGAAGGCCCGCCCCGGCAAGCACGACCGCATCGAGGGCATGGAGCATCTGGACAAGGTCATCGCCATCGACCAGAGCCCCATCGGGCGGACGCCCCGTTCCAACCCCGCCACCTATACGAACCTGTTCAACCTGATCCGCGACCTGTTCGCGTCTACCCAGGACGCCAAGGCCCGGGGCTACGGGCCCGGCCGCTTCTCCTTCAACACCCGGGGCGGCCGGTGCGAGGCATGCGGCGGCGACGGTATGCTGAAGATCGAGATGCACTTTCTGGCGGACGTGTACGTTCCCTGCGAGGTGTGCCACGGCAAGCGCTACAACCGCGAGACGCTGGAGGTGCGCTACAAGGGCAGGAACATCGCCGAGGTGCTGGATATGACGGCACGGGAGGCGCTGGACTTCTTCTCCGCCGTGCCAAAAATTTACGAGAAGCTGCAAACGCTGTGCGACGTGGGACTGGGCTACGTGAAGCTGGGCCAGCCCTCCACCACCCTGTCCGGCGGCGAGGCCCAGCGGGTCAAGCTGGCCACGGAGCTGAGCCGCCGCGCCACGGGCCGCACCATCTATATTCTGGACGAACCCACCACCGGCCTGCACGCCGACGATGTGCGCAAGCTGCTGGACGTGCTGCAGCGCCTCACTGATGCGGGCAACACGGTGCTGGTCATCGAGCACAATCTGGACGTTATCAAATGCGCCGACTATATCGTCGATCTGGGGCCTGAGGGCGGCAGCGGCGGCGGTACGGTGGTGGCCTGCGGCACACCGGAGCAGGTGGCCGCCGTGGAGGCGTCCTACACCGGACAATATCTGAAGAAATATCTGAAATGACGCCTGCACCCTCCTGTGCATACACTGTGGCAGGGGGTGACGGCATGGAGATCTGGCAGGACGGCGTGCTGGCCGGACTGGCGGCCGTGGGACTGACGGCCATTCTATGGCTGCTGGCGGGACTGCTGTTCCGCCGCAGGGAGCGTCTGCTGGACGCGGTGTATCTGGTGCCGCTTTCCGGCGGTGCGGAGCAGCTGGACATGACGCTGCGGGAGCTGTCGCGGGAGCGAGCGCTGCCGGTGGTGCTGGTGGACTGCGGACTCACCGCTGCGGGCCGCCAGCGGACGGAGCTGCTGACCGGCGGCGCCGGCGCGGTGCTGGTGACGCCGCAGCAGCTGACAGACCTTTATACGAAGAAAGAAAACGCGCAGGGGAGGTAAGCATATGGGCCAGCGCTGTACCGTGGAGGGCGCCGTACAGTCGGTGATCTTTCAGAACGAGGAAAATGGCTATACGGTGCTGACGCTGATCGTGGACGGACAGGAGGAGCCTGTCACCGTGGTGGGCTGCATCCCCTGCGCCGCCGCCGGCGAGGGCATGACCGTCACCGGCGTCTGGGTGGAGCACCCGACCTACGGCCCGCAGCTGACGGCGGAGAGCGTGGAGCGCCGCATGCCGCAGGAGGCCCGGGACGTGGCGGCCTATCTGGGCAGCGGCATCCTCAAGGGTGTGGGGCCCGCCACGGCTCAGCGTCTGGTGGACCGCTTCGGCACCGATACCCTGCGGGTCATCGAGGAGGAGCCGGAGCGGCTCCAGACCCTGAAGGGCATCACTGCCAAGCGGGCCATGGAGCTGTCCGCCGCCCTGCGGGCGCTGACGGGTCTGCGCCAGGTCATGGAGTTTCTGGCGCGGTACGACCTGCCGGTACATCTGGCCATGGCGGTGCAGCGCACCTACGGCGACGGGGCCATGCAGGCCCTGCGGGACGATCCGTACCTGCTGAGCCGCCGCCAGTACGGCGTGGACTTCGCCGTCACCGACGCCATTGCCCTGAGCATGGGCTTCAGCGGTGACGACCCCTGCCGTCTGGACGCCGCCGTGCTCTATGAGCTCAGCCACAATCTGAACAACGGCCATGTGTTCCTGCCGCGGGAGAAGCTGGTGCTGGCGGCGTCTCAGCTCATCGGCGTGGAACCGGACGCGGTGGAGCTGGCGCTGGACAAGCTCATCCAGCGCTATGCCGTGGTGGAAAAGCCCATCGCCAACGTGACGGGCTGCTACCTGCCCCGTCTGTATCAGGCGGAGACCTTCGTGGCCCAGCGCCTGCTGTCCATGGTGCAGACGCCGGTGGAGCAGCTGCCGCGGGTGGATAAGACCATCGCCGACATCGAGCGTGAGCAGGGCGTGAGCTACGCGCCCCTGCAGCGTCAGGCGGTGGCGCTGGCGGCGGACAGCGGCGTGCTGCTGCTCACCGGCGGCCCCGGCACCGGCAAGACCACCTCCCTGCGGGGCATCGTGACCCTGTATGAGCGGATGGGGCTGGATGTGCTGCTGCTGGCCCCCACGGGGCGAGCAGCCAAGCGGCTGGGGGAGGTGACGGGCCGGGAGGCCCAGACCATCCACCGCTGCCTTGGCATGAGCTTCAACGAGCTGACGGGGCAGGTGACATTTAAGAAGAACGCCAAGGACCCGCTGGAGGCCCACGCCGTCATCGTGGACGAGATGAGCATGGTGGATCTGGAGCTGATGCAGGCGCTGCTGGAGGCGCTGCGCCCCAGCTGCCGGCTGGTGATGGTGGGGGACCCCGACCAGCTGCCCTCCGTGGGCGCGGGCAACGTGCTGGGTGACATGCTGCGCAGCGGCGCTATCCCCGCCGTGTCCCTGACGCAGGTGTTCCGTCAGGCGGAGCAGTCTGCCATCATCCGCAACGCCCACGCCGTCAACGTGGGCCAGCCGCCGTGCCTTGACAGCAATCAGGGGGACTTCTTCTTCCTGTGCCGCCGCTCGCCGGACCGTCTGGTGCAGACGGTGGTGGAGTTGTGCCGCGACCGCCTGCCCAGAAGCATGGGCGTGGAGCCGGGGCAGATCCAGGTGCTGTCCCCCACCCGCAAGGGCGAGTGCGGCACTGTGAACCTCAACCGCGCCCTGCAGGCGGCGCTGAACCCGCCCGCCCGTGATAAGCGGCAGAAGCAGTGGGGCGACATGGTGTTCCGCACCGGTGATCGGGTCATGCAGACCCGCAACAACTACGATGTGCTGTGGACGAAGGACGACGGCACCGTGGGCAGCGGCATTTTCAACGGCGACGTGGGCGTCATCGAGGACATCGACCCCGCCGGCGAGCTGCTGACCATCCGCTTTGACGACCGTACCGCCGTCTACACCGCCGACCAGCTGGCGGAGCTGGACATGGCCTACGCCATGACCGTACATAAGTCTCAGGGCAGCGAGTATCCGGCGGTGGTGTTGGTGTCCGCCCCCGCCGCGCCGTCCCTGATGGTCCGCGGCGTGCTCTACACCGCTATCACCCGGGCCAGAAAGCTGCTGGTGCTGGTGGGCGACGATGTGACGCCGGTGAAAATGGCCGCCAACGACCGGCAGCAGCGGCGGTACAGCGGCCTGCGCCGCCGATTGAAGGAGGGAATGGCATGAGCGTCAACGATCAGCTGGACAAGCTCCAGCGCAGCCTGCTGGATTTCTTCTTTCCACGGCGCTGTCCCTTCTGCGGACGGGTCGTGGGCAAGGCACTGCTGTGTGAGACGTGCGAAAAGGAACTGCCATACAGCCGCGAGGTGCGCACCGGTACATTCGGCCGCTGCGCCGCGCCGCTGTACTACGAGGGCGCGGTGCGGGAGGCCATCCTTTCCTTCAAGTTCAAGGGCCGCACCGAGGCGCTGGACTGCTTCGGCAGTCTCATGGCCCGGACGGCGGCGCAGGAGTTCTCCGGCGAATTCGATGCCGTGACCTGGGTGCCGGTCAGCGCCAAGCGCCTGCGGAAGCGCGGCTTTGACCAGGCGCGGTATCTCTGCGCCAGCCTCTGTGTGGACTGGCACACCACGCCGCAGGAGACGCTGCGGAAGGTGCGGGACAACCCGCCCCAGTCCGGTCTGGAGGACGCGGCGG
>ERZ1504183.391-NODE-391-length-10905-cov-3.166083_pt1 | contig 10905 bp, 9 predicted proteins | sample MGYA00574901_ERZ1504183 | MGnify/ENA primary metagenome ERZ1504183 (study PRJEB39906, sample SAMEA3182106) | gut metagenome | biome: human; feature: gut; material: Stool; isolation source: human stools | place: Canada | collected 2013-02-26 ... | reverse complement strand
CGCTGGAGAGCCGCCACTTGGGGCTCATCACCGCGGATGAGGTGACAGATCTGCAAGAGAAGCTGCGCAAGCTGGCAGCTGAGGCGGAAAAAACGCTGGACTTCGCCGCATTGCTGGAGATCGCCCGCAACGCGCCGCCCCTTCGCTTTACGCCGCCGGTGCTGCCGGAGGCAGGCGCGCCGGTGCGCATCGGCGTGGCACGGGACCGGGCGTTCTGCTTTTACTATGAGGACAGCCTCGACCTGCTGCGGCAGCTGGGTGCGGAGCTGGTACCCTTCAGCCCGCTGGCAGATGAGCGGCTCCCCGACGGCGTACAGGGTCTGTACTTGGGCGGCGGCTACCCGGAGCTGTATGCGGCGCAGTTGGAGGCAAACCACACCCTGCGCAGGCAGATCAGAGGCGCTGTACACGCGGGAATGCCCTGCATCGCCGAGTGCGGCGGCTTTATGTACCTGACACAGTCCATCGCGGGCCACGCCATGGTAGGCGCACTGCCCGGTGACTGCTTTGACACGGGAAAGCTGACCCGGTTCGGCTACATCACTGCCACGGCGCAGGAGGACAGCCTTCTCTGCCGCGCCGGAGAGCAGGTACCTATGCATGAATTTCACCACTGGGACACCCCCCAGCCCGGCGGCGCTTTTCTGGTGGAAAAGCCCTCCGGCAAACAGTGGTGCTGTGCGTATGCCACGGACACGCTATACGCGGGTTTCCCCCACTTCCATTTTTACGCCAAGCCCGTCATGGCACAGCGCTTTTTGGCGGCTTGCAGAAAGGAGACGCTATGATGGAGCAGATGAAGCCTATGGATATCGAGAAGCGCAGCTTTGCCATCATCACCGAGCTGCTGGGCGACCGGCGGCTGGACCCGGAGAACGAGCTGGTCATCAAGCGGGTCATCCACACCACGGCGGACTTTGACTATGTGGACAATCTGGCCTTTTCCGACCATGCGGTGGAAAAGGGTATCGCCGCCCTGCGGGCGGGCTGTGACATTGTCACCGATACCCAGATGGCCAAGGCCGGGATCAATAAGACGATCCTCGCCTCGCTGGGCGGAGAGGTACACTGCTTCATGTCGGATGCGGATGTGGCGGCGGAGGCCAAGGAGCGGGGCGTGACCCGCGCCTTCGTATCCATGGAGCGGGCGGCGGCGCTGGAAAAGCCCTGCATCTTCGCCATCGGCAACGCCCCCACGGCGCTTTTCTCGCTGGAGGCGCTGATGGAGACCGGTAAGCTCCATCCCGCCCTCATCATCGGCGTACCGGTGGGCTTTGTGAACGTGGTGGAGAGCAAGGAGCGCATCATCGAGGCCGCTGCCGCGCCCTACATCGTGGCACGGGGCCGCAAGGGCGGCAGCAACGTAGCGGCGGCCATCTGCAACGCCATGCTCTACCAGATCAGGCGGTAAGCCATGAAGGAATTTGTGATGCGGGACGGGAAAAAGCTCCGTCTGGGCTACACCACCGGCTCCTGTGCCGCGGCGGCAGCCAAGGCCGCCGCGTGGATGCTGCTGAGCGGCAGCAAAAAGGAGTCCATCCGCCTGCTGACACCTAAGGGCATGGAACTGGCATTGGCGGTGGAGAACATCCATCTGTCCCCGGACTGTGTACGCTGCGCCATCCGGAAGGACAGCGGTGATGACCCGGATATCACCCGTGACACCCTGATCTATGCCGAGGTGCGGAAAACAGAGACTGTTGGCATTGTCATCGACGGCGGACAGGGCATCGGTCGGGTAACCAAGCCGGGTCTTGACCAGCCGGTGGGTGCGGCGGCCATCAACTCTGTACCCCGCCGGATGATCCAGGAGAACGTGGAGGAGGTCTGCGGCCTGTTCGGATACACCGGCGGCCTGTATGTGATGATCTCCGCTCCCGATGGCGAGACGCTGGCGAAAAAGACCTTCAATCCCCGGCTGGGCATTGAGGGCGGCATCTCCATCTTAGGCACCACGGGGATCGTGGAGCCTATGAGCGAGCAGGCGCTGGTGGACACCATCCACGTGGAGCTGCGGCAGCGGCGGGAGGGGGGCGCGGATTATGTACTGCTGGCCCCCGGCAACTACGGCGCGGACTATATCAAGGACGCCATGGGCATCGACCCCGCCACGGCGGTGATGACCTCCAACTTCATCGGCGACGCGCTGGAGATGTGCCGGGAGTTGGGCTTCCGAGGGGCACTGCTCATCGGTCATATCGGCAAGCTGGTGAAGCTGGCGGGCGGTATGTGGAACACCCACTCCCGCTACGGCGACTGCCGCATGGATATTCTGACGGCCTGTGCCGCCGCAGAGGGGCTGGACGCGGCGGCAGCAGAGGAACTGCTCTGCTGCGCCACCTGTGACGATGCCCTGCGGCTATTGAAGGAGCAGGGACTTTATGACGCGGTGCTGCACCGGCTGGCCGGGCGCATCGACGACATGATGCACTATAAATGCGGCGATATGGAGGCGGGCGCCATCCTGTTCTCCAAGGAATACGGCTATCTCTGTGAGACGAAGGACGCAGCGGCACTGCTGCGCCGGATAAAGGAGGACTGACAATGGTACATTTTGTGGGAGCGGGCAGCGGCGCTGCCGACCTTATTACCGTCCGTGGCGCCAAGCTGCTGGGCGAGGCCGATGTGGTGATCTACGCCGGGTCTCTGGTGAATCCGGCGGTGCTGGACTATACCAAAGCGGGCTGTGAGATCCACGACAGCGCCAGGCTGACGCTGGAGGAGGTCATCGCCCTCATTGAGAAAGCGGAGGCTGAGGGAAAGACCACCGTGCGCCTGCACACAGGGGATTCCAGCATTTACGGCGCGGTGCGGGAGCAGTTCGATGAGCTGGAAAAGCGGGGTATCGCCTACGACGTCTGCCCCGGCGTCAGCGCCTTCTGCGGCGCGGCGGCGGCTCTGCGGGCGGAGTACACCCGCTCGCTGGCGGCCCATCAGGCCACCATGGTGCTGTTTCTCAGCACCTCGCTGACGGAGCATTTGCAAGCCGAGCTGCTGGCAGGTGGCTATGCCGCCGAGACGCCGGTGGCGGTGGTGTATAAGGCCACCTGGCCGGAGGAGAAGATCTTCCGCTGCACCGTGGGCACGCTCCATGAGACGGTGACGGGCAACGGCCTGACCAAGACCTCGCTGATCGTGGTGGGCAACTGTCTGGGCGACAGCTATCTGCGCTCGCTGCTGTATCACCCCAACTTTACAACGGAGTTCCGCAAGGGGGCGCAATGAGAGCCGCCCTGTTTGCCTTCAGCCGCGGTGGCTGCGCCACAGCGCGGCGGATACTGGCGGCGCTGCCGGAGGCAACGTTCGTGTGCTACACCATGGAGCGGTTTGAGGAGCCGGATTTCCTGCCGCTGGACAAGACGGTATATGGCGCGAGTTTTTCCTCCATGGACGCACTGATCTTTGTGGCAGCCTGCGGCATTGCTGTGCGGGAGATCGCCCCTTATGTCAAAAGCAAAAAAACTGACCCGGCGGTGGTGTGCATCGACGAGGCGGGGCGGTTGGTGAGCCCCCTGCTCTCCGGCCATATCGGCGGCGCCAACGCACTGGCGGAAAGAATGGCGGAAAAGCTGGGCGCCACGGCGGTGGTCACCACCGCCACCGATGTCCGCGGCAAATTTTCCGTGGACGCATGGGCTGCCCGGCACAGCTGCGCCATCTCCGACATGGGTCTTGCCAAGGCGGTGTCGGCGGCGATCTTAGAGAGGGATGTCCCCCTTTGCAGCCAATATCCCCTGCCCTCCTCCCTGCCGGCAGGCACATTTGCCGCCGAGGACGGTGCGCTGGGTGTTTTTATCGGTTGGCGCATCAAAGCACCCTTTTCCAGCACCCTGCGGCTGATCCCCCGGGTGCTGCGGGTAGGCGTAGGCTGCCGCCGTGGCATCTCCGCCGATGCGGTGGAGACGGCGGTAGAGACAGCGTTCGCGGAAAATGGGCTGGACACGGCGGCCATTCGCGGCGTCTATTCCATCGACCTGAAGCAGGACGAGACGGGACTGCTGACTGCCTGTGAGAAAAACAACTGGCCGGTGCACTTTTACACGGCGCAGCAGCTGCGGGATGTGGCGGGTGACTTCACCCCCTCCGACTTCGTCCGCTCCGTTACCGGCGTGGACAATGTCTGTGAGCGGGCGGCGCTGCTGGATGCCGAAAAACTGATCGTACAAAAAACAGCGCGGGACGGTGTGACCGTCGCCGTGGCGGCGGAGCATTGGGAGGTGCGCTTTGGGTAAGGTAATTGTAGTAGGTATCGGGCCAGGCAGCTATGAGGACATGACCATTCGGGCAGATACCGCCCTGCGGGCATGTGACGCCATCGTAGGCTACCCGGTATATGTGGATCTGGTGCGGGACCGCTACCCCGGCAAGGAGTTTCACTCCACCCCCATGACACGGGAGGCCGAGCGCTGCCAGCTGGCGCTGGAGCTGGCGCGCAGCGGTAAGACCGTCGCCATGGTCTGCTCCGGTGACAGCGGTATCTACGGCATGGCGGCGCTGGTCTATGAGCTGCGGGGCGAGTCGCAGGAGCCTGAAATTCAGGTGGTGCCGGGTCTGACGGCGGCTTGCAGCGCCGCAGCGGTGCTGGGTGCGCCGCTGACCCACGACTTCGCGGTCATCAGTCTCAGCGATCGGCTGACGCCGTGGGAAACCATCGAAAAGCGGCTGGACTGCGCGGCGGCGGCGGATCTGACCATCGCCCTGTACAACCCCGCCAGTCACGGCAGACCCGACCATCTGAAGCGGGCCTGCGATATCCTGCTGCGCCGTCTGCCGGGCGGCCGTCTGTGCGGCATCGTGCGCAATATTGGCCGTGAGGGGCAGAGCAGCCGCATCCTGACGCTGGCAGAGCTGCGGGAGGCAGAGGTGGATATGTTCTGCACCGTGCTGATCGGCAGCGCTGCCGTCAAAACGGTGGCCGGTCAGCTGGTCACACCCAGAGGATACCGCAATGTGTAATATCTGCGTGTTTGCCGGCACCACGGAGGGCCGGGAGCTGGTGGAATTCCTGGTCGGACAGCCGGTGCAGGCTACGGTATGCGTAGCCACGGAGTACGGCGAAACGCTGCTGCCGGAAGCGGAAAACATTACGATTCTGGCGGGGCGTATTCCGGTGGAGGACATCATCCGGATGCTGCAAGGGACGCGGTTCGATCTGGTCATCGACGCTACCCACCCCTATGCCACCTCCATCACCGAGAGCATCTGCACAGCTTGTTGGGAAACGGAGACGGAGTATCTGCGTCTGCTGCGGCAATCCTCCGAACAGGCGGAGGATGTGGTCTGCGTGGAGAATGCGGCGGCCGCCGCCGCATTTCTGGAGACTACGCGGGGCAATATCCTGCTGACCACCGGCAGTAAGGAACTGGCGGCGTATAGCAGCATCCCCGATTTTACCCAGCGGGTATACGCCCGGGTGCTGCCCATGGATGCCTCGCTGGAGGCCTGCCGCGCAGCGGGGCTGAAGGCCGCCCATGTCATCGCCATGCAGGGGCCTTTCTCCGAGGAGATGGATCTGGCCACACTGCGTTTTGCCGACGCCGCATGGATGGTGACCAAGGACGGCGGCGAAGCCGGCGGCTTTCCCGCGAAGGCGTCCGCCGCCCGAAAGGCGGGCGCAGGTCTGGTGGTCATTGGCCGCCCGCCCCAGCGGGAGGGTCTTCCCTTTGCGGCGGTGCTGGATGTGCTGTGTAAGCGGTTCGGCTGCACCGTCCGGCCGCAGGTACGGATCGTCGGCATCGGTCCCGGCAGCCGGGAGGCTATGACCCGCGAGGTCAGTGAGACCATTGATGCGGCGGACTGTCTCATCGGCGCAAAACGGATGCTGGAGGCTGTGGCGCGGCCAGGACAGCACACCTATGACGCCATTGCGCCGCAGGATATTGCGGACTTTATCCGCGCCCACCGGGAGTTCCGCCGCTTTGCGGTGGTCATGTCCGGCGATACCGGCTTCTTCAGCGGCACGAAAAAGCTGCTGCCGCTGCTGGAAGGCTGCGACACGGCGGTGCTGCCGGGTTTGAGCTCGTTGTCCTATCTGTGCGCCCGGCTCCGGACCTCCTATGAGGATGTCCGGGTGGTGAGTCTCCACGGGCGGCAGCACAACATCCTGCCGGAGGTGCGGGCGACCAGCCGCCTTTTCGCGCTGGTAGGCGGCGAGCGCGGCATCAATGACCTGTGCCGCACGCTGACAGAGGGTGATCTGGGCCACGTCCTTGTGTATGTGGGACAGCGGCTGGGCTACCCGGATGAGCGCATCGTGCGCGGCACGGCGGCAGAGCTGACGGATGGCGTCTATGCCCCTCTGAGCGTGGCGCTTATCGAAAATCCCCATCCCGACGCGGTGGTCACACCGGGTCTGCCGGACAACGCCTTTCTCCGCAGTGCGGAGGGAATGCCCGTGGTACCCATGACCAAAAGTGAGGTGCGGGCGGTGTGTCTTTCCAAGCTGCGGCTGACGGAGCGGAGCGTCTGCTGGGACATCGGCGCCGGTACCGGCTCAGTATCGGTGGAAATGGCCTTACAGGCAAAGCAGGGGCTTGTCTGCGCCGTAGAGCGGCGAGAGGATGCCGCAGCGCTGCTGGAGCAAAACCGTGATCGGTTCGCATTGGAAAACTTACAGGTGGTCTGCGGCGGCGCGCCGGAGGCCTGCGTCGGTCTGCCGGCCCCCACTCACGCATTCATCGGCGGCAGTGCCGGCAATATGCACGAGATCGTGGCGCTGCTGCTGGCAAAAAATCCCCATGTCCGCATCGTGGCCACGGCCGTTTCGCTGGAGTCCGTGGCTGAGCTGACGGACTGCCTGACGGCGTTCCCCTTCGCGGAGACGGAGGTGGTATCCCTACAGGTAGCGCGGGACAGGAGAGCCGGCAGCTACCATCTGATGAGCGGACAGAATCCCATTTATATTTTTACGATGCAGGGCGGAGGAGAAACGGCATGATGTGGTCGCTTGCGGCACTTGTTATCGGCTTTTGCATAGACCTTCTGGTGGGCGACCCCCACGGCTTTCCCCATCCGGTAGTTCTGATTGGAAAATGTATCAGTGTGTTGGAGCGGGGGCTGCGGTGCATATGCCCCAAAACGCCGACCGGCGAGCGGGCGGCGGGCGCCATCCTGTGGGGCGCGGTGGTCATCGTATCCACCGCCGTTCCGGCTCTGCTGCTGTGGCTGAGCGGTCTGGTCAGCCCATGGCTGCGTCTGGCGCTGGAGAGCGTGATGTGCTGGCAGATCCTGGCCGTCAAGTCCCTGCGGGATGAGAGCATGAAGGTCTATGACGCGCTGGAGAGCGGCGATCTGGCCGCCTCCCGCCATGCTGTTTCCATGATCGTGGGGCGGGATACCGACCGGCTGGACGATGCCGCCGTGACCCGTGCCGCCGTGGAAACGGTGGCGGAGAACACCTCCGACGGCGTGGTGGCGCCGCTGCTGTTTCTGGCCATCGGCGGCGCGCCGCTGGGCTTTTTCTACAAGGCGGTGAACACCATGGACTCCATGCTGGGGTATGTGGAGCCGCCCTATAAGAACATCGGTCTGGTACCCGCCAAGGCCGACGACGTGGTGAATTACATCCCGGCGCGGCTGTCGGCGCTTCTGATGCTGGCGGCGGGCGGCCTGATGGGGCTGGATACGGCGGCAGGCTGGCGGATCTTCCGCCGTGACCGCCGAAAGCACGCCAGTCCCAACTCAGCCCAGACGGAATCTGTCTGCGCCGGGCTTCTGGGCCTGCGTCTGGCCGGGGATGCGTGGTACCACGGTGTGCTGCACAAAAAGGAGTATATCGGCGATGCATCGCGGGAGATCACCCACGAGGACATCCCCCGTGTGTGCCGCCTGATGACCGTCACGGCGCTCCTCGCCCTGCTTTTGAGCTGTGCGGCCAAGCTGCCCTTTGCACTGTAAAGGAGACATAGATGCTGTATCAAACAGAAAATCAACACGGCGGCGATGTATACGGCGGCGGTATCACGTTGGATTTTTCCGCCAACACCAACCCCCTTGGTACGCCTCCCGGCGTACTGGAGGCGGTGTGCCGGGCTCTGCCCCAGCTATACCGCTACCCAGATCCCTACTGCCGCCGGCTGGTGCAGGCTATCGCAGGCCACGAGCAGGTGCCGGCGTCCTATATTCTCTGCGGAAACGGCGCGGCGGACCTGATCTACGCATACTGCACCGCTCTGCGGCCCCGGACGGCGGTGGAGCTGGCCCCCACCTTTGTGGAATATGGGGCGGGACTGGCGCAGGTGGGTTGCCGCGTAGAGCGGTATTTCCTGCATCAGGCGCAGAATTTTGATTTGGACGATAGATTTCTGTCCTTCTTAGGGGAGAAAAAACCGGAGGTGGTATTCCTCTGCACCCCCAACAATCCCACCGGACGGCTGCTGCCGCTGCCGCTGCTGGAACAGATCCTGCAAGTCTGTGCGGCGTGGGGTGCGCGGGTGTTTCTGGACGAGTGCTTCCTCGATCTCACGGAGGACGGCATCAGCGCCAGGTCCCTTCTGGCAGCGCACCCGGCGCTGCTGATCCTGAAGGCCTTTACCAAGAGCTACGGCATGGCCGGTATACGGCTCGGGTACTGCCTGTGCGCCGACAATGCGCTGCTGCACGACATGGCAGCCACGTCCCCTCCGTGGAACGTATCCTCGCTGGCGCAGAGCGCCGGTGTGGCGGCGCTGGCGGAGCGGGCGGTTCTGCAAAGGACGCTGTCCCTCGTCCGCACGGAGCGGCGATGGCTCACAGATAACCTGACGGCGCTGGGCTTCTGGGTATGCCCGTCCCACGCCAATTATCTGCTGTTCCGCGGGCCGCTGGGGCTGCGGGAGGGGTTGCTGCAGCAGGGTATTGCCATCCGCGGCTGCGGGAATTACAACGGGCTGGACGACGGGTGGTATCGCATCGCCGTGCGGCCTCATGGGGAAAACGAGGCGTTGATAACGGCCATTCGGCAATTCTGCAAGGAGAAATCACTATGGCAATGAATATTATGATACAGGGGACCATGTCCAATGCGGGAAAAAGCCTGCTGGCGGCGGGACTCTGCCGCGTTTTGAAGCAGGACGGCTACCGCGTGGCGCCGTTCAAGAGCCAGAACATGGCGCTGAACTCCTTCATTACCAGGGACGGCGGCGAGATGGGCCGGGCGCAGGTGGTGCAGGCAGAGGCCGCCGGGATCGAGCCGGATACCCGCATGAACCCCATCCTGCTCAAGCCCACCACCGACGTAGGCAGTCAGGTCATCGTCAACGGACAGGTGCGGGGCAATATGCAGGCCATGGAGTATTTCCGCCGCAAGCGGGACTATATCCCCGCCGTGCTGGAGGCCTACAACAGTCTGGCAGCAGAGTATGACGTGATCGTCATTGAGGGAGCAGGCAGCCCTGCGGAGATCAACCTCAAGCAGGACGATATCGTCAATATGGGACTTGCCAAGCTGGTGGACGCGCCGGTGCTGCTGGTGGGCGACATCGACCGAGGCGGCGTGTTCGCCCAGCTCTACGGCACAGTGGCGCTGCTGGAGGAGGACGAGCGCCGCCGCATCAAGGGCGTGGTGGTCAACAAGTTTCGGGGCGACCGGGCCATTCTGGAACCGGGACTGAAGACGCTGGAGCAGCTGTGCGGCATCCCGGTGGCGGGGGTCATCCCCTACGCCCATGTAGACATCGACGATGAAGACAGCCTGACCGAGCGGTTTGACCGCTCCAAAGATCGAAAGCTCTTGGATATCGCGGTGATCCGTGTGCCGCGCATCTCCAATTTCACGGATTTCAGCCCCTTCGAACATTACGAAAACGTGTCGCTGCGCTATGTGGATCAGGTGGGCGACCTCCATCAGCCGGACATGATCCTGCTGCCGGGTACCAAGAGCACCATTGCCGACCTGCGCTGGCTGCGGCAGTCCGGTCTGGAGGCGGCCATTTTGAAGGCGGCTGACGCCGGCACGCTGGTTTTCGGCGTCTGCGGCGGCTATCAGATGCTGGGACGCACCGTGTCCGACCCGGAGCAGGTGGAGGCCGCCGGTGTCACGGAGATCAACGGTTTGGGCCTGCTGGAGATGGACACCGAATTCCGGGGTGAAAAGGTGCAGACTCAGACGCGAGGCGTCTTTCGCGGTGTGGAGGGAATGCTCTCCGGCCTGAACGGCCTGGCCTACGAGGGATACGAGATCCACATGGGCCGCAGTCAGCAGCAGATGCCCGCCCTCACCGGCAGCAGAAACGTATACGGCAGCTATGTCCACGGCATTTTTGACGCGCCGGGCATCGCCGATACGATCCTGAAAGCACTGTGCGCCAGAAAGGGCGTGTCCTTTGACGCGCTGGCGACCTTTGACGCCCGCGGCTACAAGGAACGGCAATATGACCTGCTGGCGGATGTGGTACGCGGCGGACTGGATATGTCCTTTGTCTACCGAGTGCTGCGCCGGGAAGTATAACGAAACAAGTTCCGATGGAAAAGCGGCGAGAGGCTCGAGCAGGGTCTTACGCCTGATTGGCGGCATGACGGATCTGCCAGTACATCTGCGTGGCTATCTTGCTGCATCCCGGCAAAGGCAGAGGCTGCCGCATTTACCTGTTCCTGGCTGGGCGGTTATCAGGCACTGCCGGTATTCCCCCACATGGCACATAGCCTTTGAAAGACTGCTGACGAAAGAGCGATGTATGCTTCTGTAAGGCAACATCCGCAAGCGCAATAATGGTCGGCGAGAGGGCCAGTACACAGTCGCCCATGATACGGAGACCGGCAATCGCCGTGGGGAGTTGGCTTGATGTCTGAATGGAGAACTACGCAAAATAAAACTGCGGTCATCCACATTCAAAACCTCGCAAGGCTTCCTCAAGAACCACATCAAGCCGCAGATTGGCAGCATCCGAAATTAGTAACTTATGCAGACAAAAAGACCCGAAGCCTTAC
>ERZ1504183.378-NODE-378-length-11088-cov-3.686214_pt1 | contig 11088 bp, 9 predicted proteins | sample MGYA00574901_ERZ1504183 | MGnify/ENA primary metagenome ERZ1504183 (study PRJEB39906, sample SAMEA3182106) | gut metagenome | biome: human; feature: gut; material: Stool; isolation source: human stools | place: Canada | collected 2013-02-26 ... | reverse complement strand
ACAGCCCCTTGATGGTATGTCCCTGCCCGTCAAACGTGCCGCCGTAGCCTTCCGGCGCCGTGGATGTCCGCTCATACTGCCCCATGGGTGTCCACTCAGACAGCCACATGCCGCTCTCGCCCCTGGTATACCTGCCGTTTTCATCGAAGGTGCCGTCGTTCAGTACGATGTCCGCCGTCAGCACGGCGCAGGCATCGCTGTTCAGCTTCCGCCCGTTGGCGCCGTTGACGATATCCCTGAACACCACCAGCTCCTCCGCATTTCCGATCTGATAAGGCTCCTCCGCCGTACCGCTGCCGCTCAGGCTGCGGCCCCACCACGCCATTAGGATCAGATCCCCCATCACAGGGGCGGAGAAGTCATACACGTCGGCACCGTTCAGCCGCCAGCCCAGCAGCTCGTGTCCCTCGCTGGTAGGGTCGGCGGGACGGGAGACTGCCTGTCCCCGCAGCACCCGCCGCGTCCCATCGGTGCTGCCGTACATGGTCAGGAACGTGACCTGGCACTTGGCGCTGGCCTTGATGGTGCCTCCGCTGCTGACGCTGGTCAGGAACACCGTGCGCTCGGCGTTGTAGCTGGCGTCGATGGTGCCCTCGTTGACGACACCGGCGCTGCCGCCGCAGTCCCGAATGGTGCCGCCGTCGGCGTACATGGTTCCCTCGTTATACACGCCGCCCGCGCCCAGCAGACCTCCGGCCGAGCAGTCGCGGATGGTGCCGCCCTTCATGGTAAATATACCCCCGTTATACACGTACACGCCGCCCGCGTCTCTGGCGCCGTAGAAGGGGCTGGAGCAGCCCATGATGGTGCCGCCGTTCATGGTAAATCTGCCGCCGGCGTTCACCACCACGCCGCCGGCGAAGGCGCTGCCCATGGCGGGGACCTTACCGCCGGTGATGATGCCGCCCTTGACGGAGAAGTCGCTGTGCGTGCTCTCCGGATCGCTGTCATTCAGCTCCAGATAGCCGCCGTTCCCGACCCAGAACACGATGTTGCTGCCGTTGCTCCGGAGCACGTGGCCGTTCAGGTCCACGGGCACGTACCGGCTGACATCCAGTCGGCTTCCCGTGAGCTGCACGTCCGCCGTCAGGATCACCTTGCTCACCTCGCTGTCCGCCAGCGCGGCGGCCAGTCCCTGCGCCGTGGTGACCTCGCGGTCAGCAGTGCCGAGGAAATGCGCGCCGTCCTCCCTGGTCACGCTGTTCACGATACTGTCCATCACGCTCACATGCCCCTCGGACTTGATGATCAGGCTGTCCACCGCGCCGCCCCGCAGCTGCAGCACGCCGCCGGTCTCCACCGTGACCTTGCTGTACCGGCCGCCGGTGATGGTGACATTGGCGTCACCGGCGATGATAAGCTCGCTCACCCGTTTCCCGTCAGCCACGGTGATGCTTTTCGCCGCCTTGTGGATGGTCAGAGGCTTCGAAACGTCCTGATAGATGGTCAGATCGCCTCCCACGTATTTCCCACTGGTATCCGCCAGCACCACCGGCAAACGCTCCTCTGTGTGGATGTATACCGTGACGGTCCCATCGGCCAGTGTCAGCGTAGCGCAGTTCTCCTCCGGAACCAGGCTGCCGCTGTAGAGCCGGACCTTCGCCCGGGTGTCCTCGCCCACGGTGTAGGCGTCGTCCGCCGCCAGCGCCTGCACCGGCAGCAGGCTCACCGCCATGCACAGTGCCATCAGGATGCTTACCAATCGTTTCCTCATGTGTTCTCCTCCCTTTCGCCGCAGGACGCGGCCCCCAGTTGAAAGTCGTAGCGCATCTCCAGCGCGTGAAACAGTCTCTCTATGGTACGCTGGCCCACGGCCCGCAGATCCATGGTCCGCAGGAAGGCCAGCGCCTGCTGGATCTCCTGCTCCGGCACCCCGTAGCCCCGCAGGCTCAGTGTCAAAAAGCACTCCAGCTTCTTCTCCAGCGTCAGCGCCCCGCCGCAGGGCTGGGCCATATAGCCCCGCATCAGTCCCGCCGACCCCAGCTCCAGCATGTAGAAATCCTCTGCCGTCAGCTGCGGCTGGTACGGTCCGAAGATGTCGTACAGCTCTCGGGCTGTCTCGCGGAAGATGTACTCCGACGCCTCCTTCTGGGTATAGGCCTCGATGTAGATCTCCCGCAGGTTCTCGTTGAGCTCCGTCAGCGTCAGCTGGATGGCCGTCTCCGCCGCGTACACGAACACCGGCGGCAGCGTGCCGCCGGCCACGCTGCGGGCCGCCCCGAACTGGCCGGAAAACATGAACGCCACCAGCTCCGACAGTACGCCGTCCTTGGCGCGGAAGATGTTCTGGAAACTGCTGTTGGAGACCCCCGCCTTCCGGACGATCTCCGCCACCGTGGTCCGTTTGTAGCCCTGTTCCAAAAACAGCTTGACACATACGGCCAGTATCCGGCGCTTGGCCGGCAGACTGGCGTTGGTCAGCGCCATGGAGACCACCCCCCTTCTATTTCTGGCATATATGCCATTATAGTAACATGCCGCCCCCCGCCTGCGCAAGCACTTTCTAATGGTTTTTTACTTTTCGGCAAAATCACGGTCCTTTTTTCAAAAATTGGATATCCGTCCCCTGTTCGCGCGCAAAACGCTCTCCTCCTGCGCAAAAAGAGTACCGGCGCACCCTGCGGTGCGCCCGTACTCTTTCCCTTTTTTCTCTCACTCGATCTCGAAGTCATCTGTCTCAATAACGTCCGGCTGCTGATGCCGCACCACCTTCACGGCGCACAGCGCCACGCTGAGGTTCAGTGCGCCGTCCAGCAGCAGCGACACGCCCATCAGCATCACCAGTGCCTGAGCCCCCTCGGTAGGCCGCAGCACCAGCAGCAGTCCGATGACGCCTGTGAGCACTGCCAGCGCCAGTACCAGCCACCACTGGGGAATACCGAATCGCCTGGCGTCCACGGCGATCTGGATCTTGAACAGGCCGTCCGCCAGCACGGGGATACCGAACATCACGCACAAAAAGCTCATGGCCTCCCCGGGGTGGCACAGGGCGATGATGCCCACAGCGATGAGCAGGCTCCCGAAGGCCAGGTCGTACTGAAACGCCAGCCGGAACAGATCCTTGGAGAAGTATCCGCCCAGCTTGATGGCCCCGCACACCACCATGCCGATGCCCAGCGCCCTGCCGATCCACGGCACGCACCGCTCCGACATCACCAGCAGCACCGCGCCCAGCACGCAGAACAGCACCGACACCACGATATATCCGGTTTTCACGGCCCACAGCGGGCCCGTTGATCTCACATTCCGCACAACTTGCATCTCCCTTCGCGCGTTCCGCGCCTTTCTTTTTGTCATGCCCCATGATACCGCGCCGCCGTGCTCTGCGGTACGGGCAGAAAAAAGAGATGCCCGAAATTCGGACATCTCTCTGTATACGTCTGGTTTTTGGACAAAGCGGGCCGTTTGTCTGTCGCCGCTCACAGCTGCCGGTTGTTGCTGTGAGCCACGATAAGCTCCGGCACGCCGCGGCACAGTTGGAGCATCCGCTGCAGGTCGCTCAATGACTCCTCCTTCATGCCGCCGCTGACCCAGTCGATCCACACGCCGAACAGCTGGCACTTCATGAACTGCACCACCACCCGCCGGTCGCCGCCGGAGATGCTGGCATCGGAGAACACGGTGGTAAGATACGTATCCACCACGTACTCGCACAGCCGCATGGTGTCCTGCAGGAACATATCCCGATTGGCGGAGTTGAAAATGTGCATCACAGCGCGGCGGTTCTCCCGTGCCGTGTGGAACGCCACGGAGAAGCATTCCTCCATGGAGGAGATGGTCGGGTACTGCCGGATCAGCTCATCGGTCTGCTCCGTCACGATCTCCCCCAGCAGGGAGGGAATATCCTGAAAGTGGTAGTAGAAGGAGTTGCGGTTGATACCGCAGTCCTCCACGATGTCGCGGACGCTGATCTTACTCAGCGGCTTCTGGTTCAGCAGCTTCATGAACGACGCCTTGATGGCCTGCTTCGTGAAATTCGCCACGGTGCTCCTCCTGTTCTCAGCGGTACAAAGCCCGCCCTACGGCTGTTCGCCGAGGGCGGGCCGTATGTAGTCCCTTTTATTTGGCGCTCAGGTACTCGTCAATGGACTTGGCGCCCAGCTTGCCTGCGCCCATGGCCAGAATGACGGTAGCCGCACCGGTGACGGCATCGCCGCCGGCGTACACGGCCTGACGGGAGGTAAGGCCCTCCTCGTTGACGATGATGCCGCCCTTCTTGTTGACCTCCAGGCCCTTGGTGGTGGACTTGATCAGCGGGTTGGGGCTGGTGCCCAGCGACATGATGACAGCGTCCACCGGCAGGTCGAACTCGCTGCCCTTCTTCTCCACGGGACGGCGGCGGCCGGAGGCGTCCGGCTCACCCAGCTCCATCTCCACGCAGGTCATGGACTTCACGCAGTCCTGCTCATCGCCGTTGATCTGCACGGGATTGTTCAGCGTCTTGAAGATAACGCCCTCCTCGATGGCGTGCTCCACCTCCTCGTGACGGGCGGGAAGCTCCTCCATACCGCGGCGGTACACCACGTACACCTCGGCGCCCAGGCGCTTGGAGCAGCGGGCTGCGTCCATAGCCACGTTGCCGCCGCCCACCACGGCCACGGTCTTGCCCTTCAGATCCATGATGGGCGTGTCGCTGTCGGGCAGGTACGCCTTCATCAGGTTGATGCGGGTCAGGAACTCGTTGGCGGAGTAGACGCCCTTCAGGTTCTCGCCGGGGATGTTCATGAACATGGGCAGACCGGCACCGGAGCCAATGAACACAGCCTCAAATCCGTTCTCCTCCATAAGCTCATCAATGGTGATGGTGCGGCCCACCACGGTGTTGGTCTCCACCTTCACGCCCATGGCCTTCAGACCGTCCACTTCCTTCTGGACGATAGCCTTGGGCAGACGGAACTCGGGGATGCCGTACACCAGCACGCCGCCGGCCAGATGCAGCGCCTCAAACACCGTGACCTCGTAGCCCTTCTTGGCCAGGTCGCCGGCGCAGGTCAGGCCCGCGGGGCCGGAGCCGATGACCGCCACCTTGTGGCCGTTGCTCTCGGGCTTGGCAGCGGCCTCGGTGCTGTGGGCGTTGTGCCAGTCGGCCACGAAGCGCTCCAGACGGCCGATGCCCACGGGATCGCCCTTCTTGCCGCGGACGCAGTGCATCTCGCACTGGCTCTCCTGGGGACATACACGGCCGCACACGGCGGGCAGGGAGCTGGTCTGATGGATGACCTGATATGCGCCCTCATAGTCCTTCTCCACGATCTTCTGAATAAACTCGGGGATGCGCACGTTGACGGGACAGCCGTCCACGCAGGGATGGTTCTTACAGTTCAGGCAGCGGGCAGCCTCGTCCAGCGCCTGCTCCTCAGTGTAGCCCAGCGCCACCTCAAGGAAGTTCTTGTTGCGGACCTGAGGGTCCTGAGAAGGCATCTCGTTCTTATCCAAACGCATGTTGATCTTGCCAGCCATCTTACTTTACCTCCTGCTTGAACAGATTGCAGACTTCCTCGTGCTTATGCACCTCGAAGTCGTGGTACATCTGGTTGCGCTTCACAGCCAGATCCCAGTCCACCTTGTGGCCGTCGAAGTCGGGGCCGTCCACGCAGGCGAAACGGGTCTCGCCGCCCACGGTAAGGCGGCAGCCGCCGCACATGCCGGTGCCGTCGATCATGATGGGGCTCATGGACACGGTGGTGGGCACACCGTAGGGCTCGGTGGTCTTACAGACGAACTTCATCATGACCATGGGGCCGATGGCGAAGATCTCGTCATACTGATTGCCCTCGTCCAGCAGCTGCTTCAGCGCCTCGGTAACAAGGCCCTTCTGGCCGTAGGAGCCGTCGTCGGTGCAGACCTTCAGCACAGAGGAAACCGCCTTGAACTTATCCTCCAGAATGACCACGTCCTTGCTCTTGAAGCCCACCACAGCGTGGACCTCTGCGCCGCAGTCATGGAACTTCTTCAGCACGGGGTAGGCGATGGCGCAGCCCACGCCGCCGCCGACGACACAGGCCTTCTTCTTGCCCTCCGTCTCGGTGGGGCGGCCCAGGGGACCCACGAAATCGTGGAGACAGTCGCCCTGCTGCTTGTGGCTCAGCTTCTCGGTGGTAGCGCCCACGGTCTGGACGATAATGGTCACGGTGCCCTTTTCGCGGTCATAGTCGTGGATCGTAATGGGGATGCGCTCGCCCTTTTCATCCACACGCAGGATAATGAACTGGCCCGGCTCCGCCTTCTTGGCGACCATAGGCGCTTCGATCTCGTACAGGATCACAGTGGGCTTCAGCGCTTCTTTTCTAACGATGCGATACATACATCACGGCTCCTTCTTCTCTAATGTTCGGTGTCCGGCATAGTGGATCACTGTCACGGCATATCCGTTCTCCGCTTTATTGTAACACCAACCGGCAGACCCGTCAATCTTCATTTGCCGGAAAACGGCTCAGACCCCCTGCTGCAGCAGGACTTTCCGGCCATGGACATCCACCAGTTCCTCCTGCCGCATCTTCTTCAGCTCCCGCATCATGGCGCTGCGGTCCGTGGAGATATAGTCCGCCAGCGCACTGAGGGAAAACGGCAGCAAGAACTCCCCGCTGCGGTTTTTGGCGGCCATCAGTGAGAAATAGCACATCAGCTTGTCCCGTATGCTGCGGCGGCTCAGCACCTCTACCCGCTCATACAGAGACGTGGCCTTCTCTGCCACCAGCTGGAACATGTTCTCCACCACCTGTGTGTGGTGGGTGCAGGCTTTTTCACACCGCTTCGTCACCTGGTCGGCGGCCATGAACCACACGCGGCAGGCGGTCTCCGCCACCACGGTGATGCTGTCGCCGGCCACATTCTCGAACATCAGCATCTCCCCGAACACGCCGCCGCTCTCCAGCCGCTCCAGAATGGTGCGGCTTCCCTGCTGGTCGATGCGCTCGATGACCGCTGCGCCCTCCGCCAGCACGCCCACCATGTTCCGCCCCGCGCCAAAGTCGTATACCACCTCGTCGGCGCGGAAGCTGACCTCCCGCATGTCAAAGCAGGTACGCATGGCCTGCTGGGACTCCTCGCTGATCCCGCGGAACAGCGGGGATGCGCCGATCTCCATCGCTTTTACGCCTCCCTTCTCAGGCGGCGGTCCCGCCGCCTGCCTATGATACCGTATACGATATAGTTGCCCAGAAATCCCACCGCAAGGCCCGCCAGCACGTCAATGACCGCATGCTGCTTGATGAACACGGTGGATGCGATGATCAGAACGCCGTACACCGCAGTGCTCCACCGCCACGCCCGCTTCTTCAGCCCTCTGGTGTGCCATATGGCGAACCATGCGTCAATGACGCCCACCACGTGGACGCTGGGGAACACGTTGGTGTTGGTGTCCAGTGAGTAGGTGTAGGCCACCAGATCGCAGAAGATGTTGTCTCTGGGCATCACAGCGGGCCGCAGGTCCTGCCCGTTGGGGATCAGGGCGCAGATGAGCGTGCTGAACAGAAACGTGATCATGATGCTCCACATGTACCGCCGGAAGCCCTCGCCATCCTTGAGGATGAGGTAGATGCCCAGAATAAACAGCAGTACGCTCCAGCTGGCGTAGATGGGGGCAAAGCCCTCCAGAAACGGGATCTTGTAGTCGATGGGCAGCTGGGTAGCCCAGTAGTTGTCGGTGATAAAGTGCTCAATGGTGAAGAATATGCCCAGATAGACAGGCAGGAACAGCCCCCACCATATGTGCGGATGGTCGTGGATAAACGTCTTGATGCGCTGCATAGAAACCTCCCACAGGATGATAGTCGTGTCCCGTATTGTAGCAGATGCCCCCGCCGCAGGCAACCGTTTTGTGATAAATGTCACAATAATTTTACAAATTCGTCATTCTCCCGGAAGTGTCTGACAGGCTTGCCATCCGCCGGTGGGTATAGTATACTGATGATAACAGGCAGCTTTTGCCGAAAGAAGGAGGACCTCCCATGGAGATCAAAAAACGCGAAAACATTCCGGAAAACCGCCAGGTGCGCCTGACCGTAGCCGTGGACCGCGGCACATGGCAGGACGCGCTGATGCACTGCTACAACGGCATCAAGGCCCTGTGCCCCGTGGAGGGCGAACCCACCCGTGAGAAGATCGAGGCCGTCTACGGCAGCGATTTCCTGTATCAGGAGGCCGCCAACGAGACGTATCCCCAGGCGCTGGTGGATGCCATCGGGCAGGAGGACATCTCCATCGCCGGCACCCCCACCCTGACGGTGGAGGACATTGGCCCGGATGGCTTCACCTTCACCGCTCTCATCGACCTGTACCCCGAGGTAAAGCTGGGTCAGTACAAGGGCCTCAGCGCCGTGTACCCCCAGGCGGAGCTGTCCGAGGAGGACACCCAGGCCGCGCTGGAGGAGTACGCCCGCGCCCACATGACCGAGGAGCATCCCGACCGTGCCGCCATGGGCGACGAGGTGGTGCTGGACTTTGAGGGCTTCGTGGACGGTGTGGCCTTTGAGGGCGGCAAGGGTGAGAGCTATCCCCTGCTGCTGGGCAGCGGCTATTTCATCCCCGGCTTTGAGGAGCAGGTGGCCGGCGCCCGTACAGGCGAGGAGCGAGATATCCATGTGACCTTCCCCACCGCCTACACGCCGGAGCTGGCGGGCAAGGACGCCACGTTCCACATCAAGGTCCATGAGATCACCCGCCGCTCCATGCCCACGCTGGACGACGCATTTGCCAGGGCGCAGGGCTTTGAGGAGCTGTCCCACCTGCGCCGCAGCGTCATGGAGCAGGCGGTGGCCAAAAAACAGTCGGAGGCCGCAGAGCAGTTCGCCAACGACCTGATCGGTCAGGTGCTGGCAGGCATGGAGGTCGAGCTGCCCGACGCCATGGTGGAAAACCAGCTGGACGGCCTTATTCAGGAGCTGCGCGGCCATCTGGAGAGTCAGGGTGTGCAGCTGGAGCAGTATCTGGAGTCCAGCGGTACCTCCATGGAGGACCTCCGCGCCCACGCGCGGGAGCAGGCCGCCGGCGCCGCCCGCTTTGAGCTGGCCATGACGGAGATCGCCCGTCTGGAGGGTATCGACGTCACCGACGACGACGTGGAGCAGAAGTACGCGGAGCTCTCCGCCCAGTACCAGCTGTCCCGCGACCTGCTGCGCCAGCAGCTGCCGCCCCTGCGCCTGCGCCACGACCTGAAGCTGGCCCGCGCCCAGGCTGTGGTGGTGGATTCCGCCCGCCGCAAATAACATCTCCGCACACGCAAACAGCACCCCGCAGGCACACGCATCATCCCGCACGAAGCAAGCACCCCGCAGGCAATGCCTGCGGGGTGCTTGCTTCTATCTTCCTTATGACGCGCGGGTCACGCCGCCGAAGTACCAGTTCCCCAGTCCGTCGGACACCGCGCCCAGCACGCCGTCGCGGATGACGCAGGGCTGCGTCCTGCCGTACAGTGGGATGACGTACCCCGTCTCCAGCAGCAGCTGCTCTGCATCCCGCAGGTAGGCGTCCTCCGCCTCCTGGGAATTGCTGGTGGCCGCGATCTTCATCAGAATGTCGTAGGCGTTGAGGTACAGCATGCCGTAGTTTCGCATGTCCGTACTGCGCCAAGGGTCCAGATAGGCGAATGCATCGTTGTTGTGGGCTGTCATCTCCATCAGCGCGATCACGAACTCGCCGTTGGCCAGCCGCTGCTTCAGCTCGAAGCTCTCCAGCCCCACCAGCTGCACCTTGATGCCCAGCTGCGCCTCCCAGATCTGCTGGAGCTGCTGGGCCGCCTGGGCCTGATCCGATGTCCGGTCATATGCCAGCGTCACCGTGTCCAGCGCACTGAGGCTCACGGCGTTGCTGAACCCCGCCTGCCGCAGCAGCGCCAGCGCACCCTGACACCGCTCCTCGTACTTGTCCGGATCGTTGTCGATCCGTGTGCCGTTGACCACGCGGAACTCCTCCCCGCTGGCGGTAAGGATGCCGTAGGGCACCAGTCCCTCCGCCGCCGTGTAGTCCTGCCCCATGGCCTCCGCCACCGCATTGCGGTCGATGACCAGACTCAGCGCCCGCCGCAGCTCACTGCGGCTCATGCTGGTGGCCATCTGGTTCAACAGCAGGATGCCCACCGTGGGGTCGCCGCCCTGCTGGGCGTCCTCCCCGCCGGCCCCGATGACGATATCCACCTTTCCGGCACTGGCGTCCGCCGCCTGCCGGTCCTTCAATTGGATGTCGATGCGATCCGGCCCCAGCCGCTTCACGTCGTAGTACGCCGCACGGGTGTGCAGCGTCAGCCGCGTACTGTCGCTCCAGTCGCCGGTGCGCTCGTAGGCGCCGTTGCCCACGAACCACAGACTGCTGACGCTCCAGTTTTCGTGGCCCGTCACCGCCCTCTCCTGCACCGGCATGGTGACTGCCGACGTGCAGGTGCTCTCGATGAACGACGGGTAGCTGCCGCTGAGCACCACCACCAGCGTGTGGTCGTCCGGCGCCGACACCTGCAGCGCCTCGGTATCACCCAGCACCGCCTTGTCGTACCCCGCCACCATGGCCAGTGCATCGGCGTTGGGGCTGTTGGTCTCAGGGTCCACCAGCCGCCGCCAGGCGTACACGAAGTCGCCGGCCGTGACGGCGCTGCCGTCAGACCATTTCGCGTCGGTACGCAGCTGGAACGTATACGTCACCGTGCCGTCCAGCGCCGTCTCCTCGGTGTAGCTGCGGGCCACGGCGTGAACCGCGCCCTCGGCGCTGGGCCGCATCAGGTTCTCAAACACATGCTTGACCACGGTGCGCTCCGCCGGCGTCACCGCCTGAGCGGGGTCCATCGTCCGCACCGCGCCGGTCATCACCACCGACAGCTTCTCCTCATCATTGGGGTCCTCGCCGCAGGCTGCCAGCAGCATCGTCATACAAAGGGCCAGCAGCAGCGCCGCCGCCCGTCTCCAATTTCTCATAGGCTGTTCCTCCGTGGGGTCGTTTTCTGCCATTATATCCGGTTTCGCCGAAAAAGTAAAGCTGTCCCCCCAAAACGCGCATCCAGCAGAGGTCTCGGCGGGAAGGACAGCGCGAAAGGGAACCGTCAGGGTTCCCTTTCGCGTTTAATAAGTGCTGATTTTGCACATAGGGCAAAATCAGCGGCGG
>ERZ1504183.364-NODE-364-length-11383-cov-6.655897_pt1:0-5000 | contig 11383 bp, 10 predicted proteins | sample MGYA00574901_ERZ1504183 | MGnify/ENA primary metagenome ERZ1504183 (study PRJEB39906, sample SAMEA3182106) | gut metagenome | biome: human; feature: gut; material: Stool; isolation source: human stools | place: Canada | collected 2013-02-26 ... | reverse complement strand
ACAATACTTGTACCAAGCACATGCATGACTTATGACGACTGAAGTAGTGAACCCCACTCACACTACCACTCCAACCACCACTCACCACACACATACCCAATACGCATACCATACCAATCACCATACCATCCTATTGAGCACTCAAGTAACCACACCACGCATTACTGCCTGAATACTGAATGCTTGCAAACTACAAATTACTAGTTCATAGTACTTAGAATGGTCCACCCATGCTCACCCTACCACTCCAACCACTACTCACCACCAACCCATAGCCTACTCACACCCACTACCCACACACATGTTACCCACACACTCGCTTCGACTATTTCATGAAATCGAATTCCGAGAAGGAAAATAGCCTTTAAATCGTATTACCGACCTCAAATAACCACTTTCCATTCAATTTCACAACAAGTCATTTTGCATTGGACTCTCTGTCAAACGGTCAACCTTGCTTCCCTCCTCGGTCACTGGACCACCCCATACTAACCGTCGCCAGACATGTCCTCCTCATAGTATAATTTGGGGGGTGGGCCTACTTTTGTGGCATTTTTACTTTTTCTTCAATTTCTTTACTATGGACTCCCTTATGTTCCCCAACCATTTCTGACACTTGATCGAGGGTCCCTTGACCTCCCAGCCAAAATTTTCATTTCGAGAATTTTTCGCCAGACCTCGACCCTCTCCAAATCTTTTCATATTCCGAATTCGTGCTACCCTTATGTTGGTCTTTCTTCCCATAGAATATTTTGGGGGGTTTAGTTTTTGAAATTTTTACACTTCCCATGGTACACTTGGTGGGAAGTCTAGGGACTGAGGAGGGAAGCAAGGTTGGAGGGTACTGATGGGTCCTATGGTAAGTCACTTTGGGTCGAGGTGGTCAGAATGGACTGAGCGTTGGAATGTACATTAGGCTTATGTTCCTCTTTCTATTTATTTGAGTTTTGAGGGGGGTTGAAAATTTTACACTTTCGACACTTTAGGGTAGGTCGAGTCAGTGTCCAAGGATCGTGATGGGAAGCAAGGTTGGAGGGTACTGATGGGTCCTATGGTAAGTGACTTTGGGTCGAGGTGGTCAGAATGGACTGAGCGTTGGAATGTAAGTTAGGCTTATGTTCCTCTTTCTTATTATTAGGGTTTTGATAGGGGTTAATATTTTGTGCACCATTATTTTGTATGGACCCACTCAGTACCTGAGGAGGGAAGCAAGGTTGGTGGTTCATTGGAGGGTCCTATGGTAAGTCACTTTGGGTCGACCCTCTCAGAATTCAAAACCCTTTCAAATTCACATTACACTTATGTTCCTCTTTCTTATTAACTAGTTCTTTTCGGACTTTGTGTTTTTCAAATTTTTCACAAACTCCCTTTCCATAGTAACCAGTCAGTACCTGAGGAGGGAAGCAAGGTTGATGGACATTGGACCCTCCCATACAAATCGACTTTGGGTCGACCTCTTCCAAATTCAAAACCCTTTCAAATTCCAACTGAGGACAACTCCCTCTTCCTTTCCCTTTCACCCTTTTCGGACTTTGTGTTTTTCAAATTTTTCACAAACTCCCTTTCCATAGTAAGTCCACCCTAGTCTCTAGGGACTGAGGAGGGAAGCAAGGTTGATGGACATTGGACTCTACCATTAGACCTCACCCCAAAACTCGACCTCTTCCAAATTCAAAACCCTTTCAAATCCATACTGAGGACACTTCCCTCTTTCTGATTTTGCATTCTTTCCAACTTTGACATTTTTCAAAATTTCGCAAAGTCCACTCCCATACCAAACTTAACCCACTCCCTATGGACCACCAACCTACTGAGTCACTCGGTCCACAGGAGGGTACTATAGGACTTGTGTAAAATTTCGACCTCGTCCAAATTCAAAACCCTTTCAAATTCCAACTGAGGACAACTCCCTCTTCCTTTCCCTTTCACCCTTTTCACACTTTTCATTTTTCAAAAATTCGCAATCTTTCCATACTACCCACTCAGTACTTGAGGAGGGAAGCAAGGTTTGTGGACATTGGAGCCTCCTATAGCTACTCTCCTGAGGGATGCCCCAATGATTCCATCTCCCGTTCTGACCCTATGTCCCATAAGGTTTGGGGGGTTGTCATCCATTTTGACAAGTTACCCTTGACTACTTTGACAAGTTGCATTGCAGTGCAGTGCAGTGCACAGCCTTCAACCCTAACCCTTTCAGCAAGGCGAATTGCACGCCTTCTCGCTCCCACTTCAAATCATTCTTTGCTCCTTTTCCATTCACGAAACTCCTCCCATTCGCCCCAAACACATACCATTCAATTCTCCTCTTTGAGCCCTTTCCAACCAACATCATAACGGAGGGATCGGTGGAAGTCGCGATTGCATGATGCACAGCATGTCTCGACTTCCACTTTCGTTCCTCACCCCCTTTCAGCCCCAACCTCCCCCTACCTAGTGTAACAACTCTACACCCTCCAATAGCCAAGTCATGGGAAGTGTTCAATCTATTTGACAAGTTGAAGGTTCGTTGGTAACTACCTAGACTCCTACAGTTCGTCACTTTGATCAATTTGCTACTTTGCGAACTGGGTTTGGCTTCGTGTTTGGCGAAACCCCGACATATGCACCATTTTCAGATGCGGCCTTTTGAGATCTTTTCAATTCTCTACTTTGTTTTGAGAGATGGGGGTAATCGCAGATCACGATTTCGGCAATCACTTGTTGCCATGAAGCCATATGGAGGGTGATGTTAGCTGACATCATTTCACTTCCAACGGACCTGTTTGGGACTCATAAGGAGGGCTGAGGAGGTGAAAAAGGATGTGTTTCCAATTGTGTTCCTTGTGTTCCTTTGTGTTTCTGCTTCGCCCTTTCCCCCACTAACTCTCCTAAAGGAGTACTCTTGAACGCACATGTGCAACACAATGTTGCATGGTTGGTTGTGTCAGAAATCGAGGCGTATCTTGAGCGTATCTTTCTCAGTTATGTGCATTTTGCCTCGATTCGGAGTCATACCATTCTTCAGTGATCTCTCATCATGTTGCAAGTGTCATGGACATGTCATGGACATGTCATGGACATGCATGTTGCATGATGCATGCCTGATGCATGCATGTGCATCATCTCATGACATGTCATGCCATCATCCCAACATCCATTATTCACCATTAGGCATCCAACCCAACTCAACTGACCACTCCTAGTCACCCATAATTCCATCTCCCTTGAGTCAAAAATGAGCCTCTCCTCAAGTGGATCAGTTAATTTCAAACGCGAATATCTCGATGAGGAAGCGAGCTAGAGGCTTCAAATTTGGACAGGAGAGAGAGGACCGTGCGCTCTTTCATTTTGGGTCGCGGCCTGAACAGGCGATTTGCCACTGCCGCTCTAAGCGAGGCGGCGCCTCGGCTTCGCCTCGGCTTCGCCTCGCTAAGGCGGCGCCAAATCGCGGGGCGTGCTTGGGCGCGCATGCGCGCCCTGCGCACGCTCTTATAGTACCCCCGTAACCCCAATGGGGTTTTCAAGTCCCTTTTTCTCCCCCTCTTCTCCTCCTCTCTCCTTTCTTTCCCTTCTCTCTTCTCTTTCTCCCCCCTTCCCATGCCTCATGGCCTTAGGCCTATACTAGGAGGAGATAGCCTAGTACAATACAGTGTTTAGAGGATTGAGAGGTGTTTGTTTTCTCTTTCTTCTCCTTCTAGCGGTCCCAGCGGTCCGCAGGACGCTCCAGAAAACGGAGAAGACAGATCCGATAGAAGACAGACGCATGCGTGAAGGTGACCCTTTCACCCACCACCCTCACTTCAGTGAGGGTATGTCCCACCCGTCAGGGTGAGCATGCCATCAGCCTTCCACCCGAACACCATCGCAACCCCCGCCACACTCCATTGTTCGCGTGTTGACGCAAGAACGCACGCTTCGACTAGGCAGTCTCCTTCCATGAAGCATGAAGGGAGAAGAGAAGGAGTGAGTCCAGCCTTCCATGGACTCAGCAGGGAAAGAAAGGGGAATGACAGGGGAGTCGTCATTCCTCTGTGCAGACTGCCCCGTCAGGGGCGGTCTGGACCCTTTCTGACAGTTCCTGAGAGCTGCTGACAGCTGTGTTAGAGCTGCTGACAGCTCGTCAGAGCTGTTCAGAGAGGGTTGTAATAATTAGAATAGTAAGGGTGGATGGTTCTGCAGGCCCCGCAGGCCCCGCAGGGCCGCTCTGAGAGGTGTGATGGTGTGATGGGATCATGACTTCATGGTTACTCACTTGATTCCATGAAGATTGCCATGCTTGCCATGCTTGCCATGTCACGTGACATGTGGTATGACATGTCTTTGGATATCCCATCCTTCCCTCCGATGGCCTTCCACATCGAAGGGTTCACCCTGTTCACACTCCTGAGTCGGAGAGAAAGGCCTTCCTCTTTCACTCCGTGTTGTTGCTGCTGCTGCTATTCCTGTGAGATGGTTCCGATCTCATCTCACTCTTCTCGCTCTTTGGGATCCATGCTTTGGGAGTTGTGGAGACTGTCTTGAGACTGTCTTGAGACTGTCTTGAGTCTCTCTTGAGTCTCTCTTGAGTCTCTCTTGAGTCTCTCTCGAGGATCCAGGGGTTCTGAGGGTACCCCCTAGGGTTCCTAGGTCTCCACAATGTACCCCATAGGGTATCCCATAGGGTACCCCATAGGGTACTCCACATGGTATCCACATGGTATCCCACAGGGTATCCACAGGGTATCCATAGGGTAGCCTTCCATACCCTTGGATCCCTACTTGCCTCAGATGGCCTTCCACACCCAAGGCTTTGCTTCGTCCTCGCAGCACACAGCCCATCTCCTCTCAGCGACTCTCCACCTAAAAGTACAAACCCATCTCAAAATGAATGTTTCACCAAGTTATGTCGCCCCAATCATCCCACCCATTCGGTGTCATCGGTCACTTCAAATCCTTGCTCTAGCCCACACTCACTGTGTTGTCTCACAGTATAAGTCCTCTCAGCGACACCCAAGCACTTTCACAAAGCCATCTCAAAATGA
>ERZ1504183.361-NODE-361-length-11478-cov-3.120371_pt1 | contig 11478 bp, 16 predicted proteins | sample MGYA00574901_ERZ1504183 | MGnify/ENA primary metagenome ERZ1504183 (study PRJEB39906, sample SAMEA3182106) | gut metagenome | biome: human; feature: gut; material: Stool; isolation source: human stools | place: Canada | collected 2013-02-26 ... | reverse complement strand
GAGTTGACGCATACCTCACGTGTGACCGGCTGCTTTGCAGAATAGCTTCCTGTAGAGGAGACTTCCAGCGCCCAGACACCATCGGTAGAGAAGGCATAGAGTGGGAACTGGCCGAACTGACCCTGTGACAAAGCCTTGACGGCAGCGCATATTCCAAGAATCTTTCCTGTGCCAATGGTGTTGATACCAGTGGTAGGGAAGAAGAAAGGGTTGTTGACCTGCGAGGTGTATATCTTGTTTGGTATCTCGACGGTACGTTCTGCCAGCGATGATACATTAGGCTGGCTTCCTTTTTCTTCCAGATCATCCCATCCTCCAAAGAAGAAGGAACCATTCAGGAAATCGTGTGATTGAAGCGGAACCTCATACACAGTTGGGAAAACATCGTACTTCACTACGTATGCCTTATATGCGTTGATGTTTGGATAGTAGAGGAACAGTGTTGGCATGTAGGCTCTAGCGAAGCTGTACGCATCTCCCTTTACAATAATATCCTTTCCGTCCTGCTTGATTACGAAATACACACAGTATGTCGCCTTGCCATCAAGAACCGTTGGCTCTGCGTCTGAGAAATTGTACACATATCCATCGGTATAACAGAACATGGAACCTGCATTGTAGCCGTTGAAAAGCTGCTTGCTGATGTTGGCTACGTTTACCCTGGAGTTGTAGGAGAAGGCATAGCGAGGTATGAGCGTATCGTGGGAGTCATAATCATCCGTCATTACTTCGCGGTTGAGAAGTGACTGCAAATAGTCTTCCTCTATGTCGATGAGGGTACGGGTAGTTGTCAGCGACTCTACCTTGATACTCTCAAGCAGGAAGAACTGGGATGTTGTGCGAATATCCTCACGCACGCAATCAACGGAGCGACGAGGTATCATCAATCGGCCTGCTGGGTACGTCCATTCCGATGAACTCTTGAAAGGATCTCCAAACGTGAAGGCATAAAGATGATTGAAGTTTTTCTTCTGATAGCGTAGTGGATATGTTGTGCCAAGCGGGTCAACATTCTGGTTGATATGCTTGCATACACAATAGGAATCTATATCAGTAGATTCCTTGAACCCTGTACACTTTCCGTTCTGATCGTATGTGTAGATTGGCTTGGAAATGAATATATCCACCGAACGGATGATGTCTTTCCAGTTGGCCAGGCCATCAATATACTTCTGCGCAATAACCGCATAGTCGAGCCGGGATAAAGCAGCCATGATTCTGAGCTTTGCGTCAGTGTAATTCTTGCGTCCGGTGATGTGCTCATAGAAGACCTGCGGTGCGAGGTCGGACGATGCTATCATGAGCACTGGTGCAGAGTGCATGGTTAGTGAGCCATCATACAGACGATAGGCATAACGCACCAGGAAAGGGAAGATAAAGCGCCCCTTGCTGGTTGCCTCTTCTGCAATAAACTTGTTCACTTTTGCCAATACCTGATCTGTTACCTTTGTTTTGTTTTCATCGGTGAACTCCTTGAATATATCTGATGGGGAGATTGCATCAAACGAAATACTGAACTCGTCTGTTCGCACAACCTCAGCTTGCAGTCCGAAGGAGATAGGGCATTCAGGCAGATGTGTACCGAGAGCCAGGTAACCATCCGCCTTGCTCTTCCAAAGATAATGATACACACCTTGTTCTGTGAGAACCATCAGAATGTTACCGATAGCAGAAAAGGCATATAATTTTGTCTTACCAAAACTGTGTATCAGGTTCAACACTTGTTTTCCTGGCTGATTCTTTTCAACGTAATACACACCTCCTGTTTCTGTGTCATGTACAATGTAGTAATGGAATGCTGTTGCCTCATGGATATATACAACCTTCTGTGATGGTTTTAAGAAAGTCATTATCACCTTTGGCTCCAGCATGGGCTTCAACGAGCCATCCTCAGAAACGACACCGAGAGCCGTAGAGAGATCTCCATCTACCACCTCGTATTCAAGAGGGATGGCAGAGAAGCCATTGAGTTTTGTTTCCTTAATCATGGTTGAGAATGAGTTTTGTTATGATTGCTATATACTTTGTGCCGCCTTCTGTGATTACTTCGCCAGTGGGAAGGTCAGCCTTTCCTACACAGTTGCAGGCAGCAAGGATGGCCTTGCACAGACGACGGCTATATGCACGAAAGTGCTTCCCCTTCTTGTTGGAGGGGAAGCACTGTGCCTCGTATCGCACTCCTGGACTGGCAGGCGAGCGTACGTATAGGTAGTATTCATGGCCGTCGGTCTTCACGTCAATGGCATCGCCAGGGTGCAGGTCTAAGGCTTTCACTAAGTGTGCCGATAGGTTTATCTGACCAGACTGGGAGAAAGAAATGTCGGCTCGACGGTTTGATTTCAAGATACTTTGCATGGGCTACTTGTTGTTGATGGCGTGCGTGATTCGCTTATTGAGCACCTCAACGTAGATTTCCATTGCGTTGCGCTGCTCCTGCATCCAGTAGTACTGCTTGCTGCCTACCTTCTCCTGGAAGTCTTCCTGCATCAATGCTGATGTGAGGGATGAAAGGCGCTGCTGAACCTCATCACGCTCGATGATCAGACGGTCGAGGAAGTTGTCAGCAGGCTTGTAAGCCTTGTCGAATACTTCCTTTGGTGACCATGACTGATAACCGTCTTCGTAACGCACGAGGTAGCCCTCGCCTGAATACTCCTGCTTTGCAGGCTTGATAGACTTGCCAAGGATAACCTCGGCCTCTGCTCTTGTCATAGGCTTAGCTGTGACAAGCTTTGTTCCTAAGTACTTTTTCATAATAATGTTAAGAATTTATTATTGGTATAAATATAATTTCAGAAGGAGATCCGGACTATTATACAGCTCACCGTGATCGATGCACCAGAGACGGTCTTTCCATTCTCGTAGCGGTGCATCATACACCCACTTAAAGCGCTCCTCGTTTGAAGAATAATCAATTCCTTGACGATACACTCTTTTCTTTAGCCACTTACGTAGCATTCGCTTAATCTTTCCTTCAATATAGTATTTAATCTTTTTCATACTTCAATATTTAATTTTTGCATAATATCAACGCAACGATCAAAGAGTTCTTCGAACTTTCTGTTTTCTTCCTGGAAAGTCTTTACCCATTCTGTGAGAGCATCATCATAATCCTTTCTTAGCTTAATTAATTCCTCACGCTGGCTGCGGATAATACCGGCTTGCCATCTAGCTTTTGATGATAGATGCTTTTGCCAAGTGGACAACAAAACAGTTACACACACGATGAATGTAACTATAACTACCATTAATTGTGTACTCATATTTTCCTTACTTTAAATTAACCTTTTAATCTATTCTCATATATCAGATGGACTTTTCCGTCTGAAGAATCTATGATATTAAACTCAAGCATATCGTCTTCGCTCAAGTCTCCCATATCGTTTATGACAAATGTAGGGGACGCGTGACAATAGTCAAAGCCATTTTCAAAGGTGCTATCCTCTATACCTCTGCCTTGCACTTCCAGGAAGTAACTGGTCAAAGACTCTATAATATGCTCGTAAAACCATTCTTCGCCTACTCTTTTGATGGTTTCGTCCACATCTTCGAGAACATAAAACTGAGTAGCTTTTTCACGGATGATGGCAGTAACCCTGTCTATCTCATCATCCATTTTCTTCTCGTAAGCCTTGCAGGCTCTACGCCAGGCTTTTCTGGTTTCCTTATCCGTACTTAAATAGTAATGCTTCTGTACATACCTCATCTTGACGGCTAAGTCGAAAAATTCCTTTGATTTCATACTCCTGCAAATTTAATGATTTTCGATGATAGGATGGTTATATCTTCTTCTTGGTCTTCGCCTGGTGGGTGGGACAGGCGATAGAATCGCCTGGAACGGGGGCGAAGGGAGCGGTGGAGGGGCGCTCAGGCAGCGCAGGCTGCCATTGATGGTGTAGAATAATGCTTTCTTGCTCATGACTGTTATGCTTTTTATGTTTGCTCAAACAACTCCAGTTGTCTGATGTTATACTTTTCTCTGCTTGACCAGGCGGCCAGTCGCATACACTTGCCGAGACGGTCAGTCGGCTTGCCTATAAAGTCGAGGACTGAGGTAAGGGCGAAGTAGGCTGCCCGCTTGTCGGTATCGTAGTAGTGACCACGTTTCCAAAAGTAGTTTTCACCATCGGATGCCCTTGCGGACCAGCCGAAGCCTCGGTCGTACTTGGAGACGCCTACGCTGAAATAGCGGCTGCTGTCTTCGGGGTGGCTCCACTTGATGGATACACACTCACGCTTCTCGTAATCTTTCATAGGCTCATGCGGAAAGATTTCTCATTGCCGAAGTTAATGACTGTCATCATTTCACGGAATCGGTCGGCAAAGCGCTCATCGTAATAGTCTTTAATCTCGCCTGGAGCGAGATTGCTGGTTGCGATGGTAGTAAGCTGATGTTCGTAGCGAAAGTTTATCATGTCCATTACTGCCGTAACGTAGTCGCCATAGTTCATGGACTCTCTCGGCTCTGTGCCCAGGTCGTCGATGCAAAGAATTTCCTTATCTCGCAACCACTTGTATATGTAAACATCTTCGTGGTTTTCCTTGCCAGGGTTAAGGTATGCCTTTGTAAGTCTGACAAGCTCTTTGGCTGATACTATCTCAAAGCCTGGGCGTGGAAACTTCAATCCTGGTTCTGCAGCCGGGGCATCATCGAGGAACTGATAGAGTGACTTCATGGCATTGACCATGGTACTCTTTCCGTTTCCACGGTTGCCGCAAAGGAACAGGCCGAATGATGAGCGGTCTTTTGTGGCAAGCCAGCTTGAAATCTCCTCTACGTGATGCTTGTATTCCTGGGTGTATTCAAACTTTCTGCCTCTGCATCTTACTTCTGCCTGGCATGATGCAATCAGCATCTGAAAAATCTGCTCCCTGGTGTAGGGTGAGAAACTAAAACGTTCCACCGTAGTCTTTCTCTTTCTCTCCATCAGCAGAGAGAAGATGTCCTTTTCGTTTATCGTTAGCGGGTTTAATACTTTCATTGTTCTTCTTATTTATGATTATTCTTAACCATGAGTTGAAGTGCTGCTTCACGTCGTTCACGCTTTCGTGCTGTGTCTTGCCGTTGGCTATGCACTCACTCCGGAACTTCTTCAGTTCGTTTCTGAGACTGTCTTTGTTCATTCCGTTGAGGAACTGAATCTGCTCTAGCCAGATGTCGTCCTTGTCTAACTCATCTATATATTCATCGAGTGTGGAGGATGGGCTGCTTGCCGCAGGTTGCTTGACGGGTGCGGCCGGCTCTTCCTTCTTGGTTGACTTGCGTGTCTTCCTTGTTGGCTTCTCCGTTGGGACAGGCGATGCAATCGCCTGGAACGGGGGCTGAGGTGTAGGCACGTTTTCACGCTTGGTTGTCGTAGGCTCTTGTGGAATATCCTCTGCATCATCATCGTCGATGAGCGAGTATTCGCTTACTGTAGATGTGCGCCTGGTAAGCTGGCAGATACGTTGATAACGCTCCTGTATGCCACGAGACGTAAGGATGCCGTCCTTGTCGTACAAAGACTTGCTGAACAACCCGAGTTGCAGGCAGACGTTAATCACCTCACGTACATAAGCCTCTTCAAAGCCCGTTTGCTCCGAACAGATGAAAGGCAGGTCTGAATCCCACTTCATGTAATACCCATTCTTGTAGATATAACAGAGCAGGAGAGTATATACTGTTATGGCTTTTCCACCTTGCCGCTTGATTAGCTTGCGTATCTTGAGATCCTGGAAGATGTCAACATCCATTGGGAAATAGTCAAGTCGCATTTTAGCTTTGCGTCCCATATCGTTCATGTTATTTAAGAGTGTTATAATATATTTTGAAGGTAACAGCGTACCTCGCGCATAAAATCATCAAGAGTACGGCATACGACGTACTTGTATTCGCCAAGGGAAGTGATGGTTTCCTGCCACCGCTTCTGTTTGTCGCTCTGCCTGGAGTTCCTTGCCGTGGTCTTCATTTCTATGAGAAGCGCACCGTACTGGTGATTGCTCTTCAGGAGAATGAGGTCGGATACTCCAGCTACGACTCCCTCGGCCTTTAGTCTTGCTGCCTCCGTCTTGGAGCGATGTCCACCGTTGGGAACGGCAAACAATCGCCCACGGAGGGAAGGGTACTGTAGTGAGAACCACTGAACGCAGTCAACCTGCAAGTTGTGTTCGGGTTCGGAACGTGGCTTGCGTTGAGGTTGCCTTGCCTGTGCTTCTGCAAACAGTTCATCGAAGGTCTTTATGTCCATCCTAGATGTCTGACTCGTAGATGTGCTTAATGTAGTCCTCAAAACCCTTGCTTGCCTTAATCTTCACGCCCGGACGTCTTGGCATGGTGATGGTTGTGCCATTCTTGAAATCGTGAGCCTTCTTCGCCTTCTTCAATACTGGGCTAATGGTGAAGTAGTCACGGAACTGGATAGCGTTGCCGACAGCTACCTGATTTCTAATAGCCTGCAACATGCCATCAACGACGGCTGCAATCTCTTTCTTTGTCAATGAACCTTTCTGCCCATTTTCCTGCATGATGAATATATCATCAACAATGTCTGCTTTTGTAATCATTTTGCTAATTTCTTTTTAAGTTTACGACTGATGTTACTTAATGCCCATGCCCGGCTCTTGTAGCGTTGCTGGGGTTGGGCTTTATATAATACCGAAGCATCGTCAAGGTACTTGATGATGCGTGTCAGGTCGGTCTTGCATATCTCCATCCTGTTGTCCTCCGTCTAGGAATGATTGAACGAGCTGGTCAAAGTACATGGCATCCTGAGGAATCTCGTCGTCGCTGTTCATGATTTCGGCAGCGATGGACTTCTTCTTGTGGATGAGCGAGTAGATGGTGTGGTCGATGGTGCCACGCCCAAGGAGATAATAGCACGTTACGTTGTCCTTCTGCCCGATGCGGTGGGCACGGTCTTCACACTGGCAGCAGTCGGCATACGTCCACGCCAGCTCGATGAACGCCACGTTGCTTGATGCCGTGAGTGTGAGTCCCACGCCAGCCGCCTTGATGGAACAGATGATGAGGTTGCAGCTTTCGCTATTCTGAAAGCTGTCAACGGCTGCCTGCTTGTTGATGGCACTGTCACGTCCGGTGACCGTAACGGAATGCGGAAACACCCTGGTGAGCTGGTCAACAACATCGTGGAGTGAACAGAAGACGATGAGCTTCTTGCCGCTTTCGAGGAAGGTGTTGATGAAGTCGATGGCTTGCGCTATCTTTCCGTGTGTGGCCAGAGAGCGAAGCGTCATGAACTTGACAAGTGCTTCCATTCGCATCTTGCGACGTATCTCACCATCACTGCACTCCTTGTATTGGCGAAGGTATTCTGCCAGGTCGTTTGCGGCAAGGTCGTATTCATTTCTGTTGCTGATGTCAACGTAGAGATCGACACGTGTCTTGTCGGGAAGGTCGGGCAGAACCTTTGCCTTCTCCCTGCGTATCATGCAGGTGGAGTAGAGCTGCTCACTGAGTACTGAGAGCGGAACGGCTGGTTTGGCATTCCTGTCTTTCGGATCAGTGCAATAGTTGGCACGGAATCTTGTTGCTCCACCGAACTCTGGCAGCCTGCCCATGATGGACAGCTGCGCTACCAGGTCGTCAGGTCGGTTGACTACAGGCGTACCTGATAGCAGTATTACCCATTCCTTTCCGAAGGTAAGCCCCTTGGTGAAGATGGACTGCTGGGCTGCCGGGTCTTTGACTCTGTGTGACTCGTCGATGATAACCGACTTGAACAGCCTGATGTTTTCGGAGAAGACAACATCCTTCAGCCGGAACTCCTTGCTTCCACTTACGATGTCCCACACGAAGTACTTGCGCAGCGACTCGTAGTTGACGATGGCTACATGATACATGCCCATGCGCAGCAGATATGGCCATGTGGTACGTGTGGCATTGTCGAGTACAACAGCCTTCTTGTCGGTGAACTTCTCGAACTCACGTTGCCAGTTTATCTTCAGCGAGGACGGACAGATTACCAGGCAAGGGTAGGCAGGTGCGGTATCAACGATGCCGATGCTCTGCAGGGTCTTGCCCAGTCCCGGCTCATCACCTATGATGAGCCGGTGGTGCTGCAATCCATACACAATGCCGTCAACCTGGTAAGGGTATGGCTGCACCTTCAGGTGATGGTTCAGAACTTGGTTTGTCATTTTCTCTTTGGCTTTAAATACCAACCGTTCAATTCGTACACTCTCTTTCGGGCAGCCTCTCTGCTGTAGAACACCTCACCGGTATGGCTTGCGGTTGTCTCCGTATCCTGGTGATAGATGTAGAAGCTGCTTCTTCTAGGTGCGTAGAAATATATTCCTACCTGATGAAAATCTCTTGGCATAATCTAAACTGCTATTGGGTTAAGGCACCAGTACTGGAAGGCGAGTTCCTCGTACTTCTCACGACCACGTCTGTAGATTTCATCATCCCTGCTGATGAACTTCTTGAAGATGCGGTTGTTCTTCTTGCTGATGCCGTAAATGAAATCACGAGGTGAATGTGCGATGTCCATGTACCAGGCACGCGAACGGTCCCAGTCGAAGAAATCTACCGCCTCGTCAAACTGTTTCTGTGTCTCGGCAAAGGTTGTCTTCAAGTCGCCACCGAAGCCAGCGAAGTCGAGCCACCAGTCCCATTTGCAGCGTGTATCCAGGGCAAACGGGAATTCGCAGTACTCGAAAGGCTGAGCCTTGTTGACCATGAAGCGCTGTGTATCTGACAACTCCAGCACCTTTGCCAGGAAAGGGTCACGCCTTGCCTCATGGCGCAGGGCATTGTGCATGTCCTGGGCGTGGAGGAACTCCTCTTCCGTGTACTGCTCGTCATTCACCTTGTAGTGATAGTAGTCCACACGGTCGGGTTCCGTTATCATTGCATCGACGAGGTTGCCGAAGTGGAAAGCCATTTCCTTGTTGCCGAACTGCACCCGGGGGTGAAGCAGGTTCTTCAGCTCGGTAAGGTCGGAGTTGCTTACTTCCTTTCGGTTGTAATACTCGTCGGGATTCATATTGTGTATCATAATCAGAGCGTATTATAAATCCTTCATTGCTTCTTTTGATGACAGGTTTCTCGCTACAAGCATGAACGAGTTGCCTGTCTTTCTGCTCTTGCATGGCTCGCCAGCCTTGGCTACACATGCACAGAAGAGACCGAGGGTTAATGCGCCCGGTGTCTGCTGGGCAAGCAATGCGAGTCCCTCGAATGGCCAGAAGAGTTTCTTGTGGTCAAATACGACAACGAGGTTGGCATTTGCTTCTATGGCTGCTCTGCCAACATCGGCAGTGGCCAGTGATAATTGATTCTTATTCGTCTTGTCCATCTTACTTAACCTTTACTTCGTCCACATACTCAACAAACTCACTCTTGATGGTAACGCCATCTTTGTTGGCAAGTTTCTCGCAGAAGGTAATCTGACTCTTGAATTTCTTCATCAGTTCTTCTGCTGTGAGGTTCTTACCCTCATGGCTCCACCACATTGAGATAACAGGAAGGATGCCTTCGGGATCCAGAAGATGAATCTTCTTTGTAACCTTGACCTTGGTGGATGGTCCGGCAGCTGCAATCGCCTGACCCTCGAAGAGTCCGGCCATTTCCTTCTGCTTCTGCTCCAGCTTCTTGGCTTCTTCTGCTTCTGCAAGCTTGCTGCTTCCTCGGCATTGGCACTGGCAATCTTCTCCAACTCCTTCTTCTTTGAAGGCAGACGGTCGAGGATGTAGTCACGGTTGGTTTCAATCTCGTATCTGTACTGCTCGGCAAAGGTGTTGGCAAGGGCGTTCTTTGCTTCGGTCTCCTTCTGGGCAGCTTCGGCAGGTGTGACACCTGGATAATAGGAGAGACTCTGGGTGAACTTCATGCCAGGCACGAATGTCTCAGGCAAAGTTGTTGGCACCTTCTTAATCTTCTCCATGGAAGCATCGAAGTTCTCTAGAGTAATGGCTTCGTTGAGCTTCTGTATCATGTTGACGGAACCGGTGAGGAAGTCTTGGAACATCTTTTCAAAGTCGTTCTTCATGCTTTCGAAGATGCGGTCGAGTGCATCCTTGTGCTGCTTCTCGAGCATTGCCTTGCGCTGTGCTTCCTGCTGTGCCTTCAGCTTCTCGGCTGCATACTGGTTGCGATATACCTGCAACTGGTAAGGGACGGTGCCCTGCTTGGATGGGTCAATCTCGTTCTCGATCTGGATGAACTGTGTACGCACCTGGTCAAAGAGCTTTGTGAACGGACTACGTCTGTCGTTCATCTTCTTCAAGGTCTTGCGTGTCTTGCCGATGAACAATGCTATCTGCTCATCCAGTTCGTCGTTGTTCAATCCTCCCTGCTGCTGCACTGCCTGTAATAACTGCTGGCCACGGGCGATGCAGCTGTCGTGTGACAGCTTGTTGTCATTGTATGACTGTGGTGCTCCGGAGATAATCTGCTGGAGGTTCTCTTGCTTGATAATTGTTACTTCTGTTGTCATGATTGTATATGTGTTAAAATTGATAATGCTTTTTCGTAACTGCTGTCATGTGGGGCGCAAGGCTTTGTCTTGCTGTACTCCACGTATCTTCCAAGCTTGGGGCAATACCGCCCGTTGAGACAGTTGCGGACGGTACTGCATCCATGGCATGGATGATTAGAAGGTGTCGTCGGCTGCTTCATTTGCCGTTCCTCCCTGACTCTGCTGTGTATTGGCAGCCGGGTCTATTCTTACGCCATTCGATGTATCAGCAGGTGGGGCGAAGGAATCGTTCGGTGCCTGCGACTGCTGTCTGTCGCCTGGTGCGTTGTCGATGCCTCCGTATGGATCGAAGTCAGATGAAGGCATATCGTTCACCGTTGTTTCGAGCTGTGTACCCTTACCGATGTTGAGCTTTGGATAAGTTCCAAAGGCATGCTTGATACACTTTGAACAGAGGAAGGCTGGGTCGATGCCGCCACCGCCAGAGGTGTAGAGTTCGTTGGCTTTCTCAACCCACTGTCTGGTGCTGCTATCCCAGTATTTGTTATTCTTGGCTGAATAGCCTGCAAGTCGTGTCCAGTCCTGTTCGAGCATCACCGAGTAGTCGATGGTGCCATCTGTGCGTGTGATTTTGAGGAAGCAGGCGATGATGTGGCTACTTGTGCGAGGTATGTGCATAGAATAGTTGACATACTTGCGTCCGTCACGCTCGCCATACTCGAAATCGTCGCCCTCATACACAACAACCGGGTTGTCGGCATGGTAGATCTGGCCAGCCCTGGCACGGAGGTAAAGCTCACCGTAGCCGGAGATAGTAAGGTTGCATCGTTTCTCGTACACACTCTTTCCCTGCTGGTCGGTTCCAATCTTGTAGTTGCGAGGAAGAAGGTAGGCCATGGCGCGTACACCTGGCTCCACCGAGATACCCTGTACTGCCAGGTCGATGAATGCGAAGAACACTGAAAGACTAGTGCATCCGTTGAGGTTGGCGTTCTCACGTAGAATCTTGTTGAAATAATTTGCCTCACGCTCATAGACCCTGTCTCTTATACACATCTGA
>ERZ1504183.358-NODE-358-length-11507-cov-3.821952_pt1 | contig 11507 bp, 10 predicted proteins | sample MGYA00574901_ERZ1504183 | MGnify/ENA primary metagenome ERZ1504183 (study PRJEB39906, sample SAMEA3182106) | gut metagenome | biome: human; feature: gut; material: Stool; isolation source: human stools | place: Canada | collected 2013-02-26 ... | reverse complement strand
CTGCCGTACGGCGGGAAATTTCTTGTTCACCGTTCCGTGCGTATCATTCCGGCTCATAAGAAACACCGGCTTTGGGCCGGTGTCCTTCTGGCGCGGCGATCTACGCCGACGAACAGAAATCTCTCAGCCGCCCGATTATCGGACATACTCCCCGGAAGTTACCTCCTTTCGGAGCAATCTCCCGGTTCATCGCATTTGTAAACGCCTCCGGGCGTGTTATGCCCATTGCGCGCGTACCGGTATATCATATAGGAAAATGCAGCCGGTGTCAAGGGGATTTTTCTATTTTGTTTACAAAATTTCCGAGGCGTTTTCGGTAGTTCTGACAAAGTTTTGATATGGGGTGCGGCGGGCCGTGCCGCTCCCTCCCCTGCTGGGGTCAAGGCAGGAAAAGAGCCGCCGTAAGGCGGCTCTTTTGGCGGTTTTTGGGGAGCGCGGTCTTACACCCGCTTCCATTTGGCGCCGTTGGGGATGTCAGCGAGCTCGATGCCCTGGGCCTTCAGCTCATCGCGGATGCGGTCGGCCTCGGCAAAATTCTTGGTCTTCTTGGCGTCGGCCCGGGCGCGGATCAGCGCCTCCACGGCGGCATCGGCCTCGCCGGACTCGCTGATGACGGTGAAATCACCGGCGGCAGGAGCCGCCGCGGCCTGCTTGCTGCGCAGCTGCGCCGCCTTCTCCAGCAGCTTCAGACCCAGTACGGTGTCGAAGCTGTCCAGCAGGGCCAGCTTGGTCTTATCGTTGGTTTTGGCCTTCAGTACATCGTACAGCACGGTGACGGCCATGGAGGTGTTCAGGTCGTTGTCCATGGCGGCGGTAAACTTGGCCTTGTACTCGTCGAAGGCGGCCTGATCTACCTCGCCCTCGTCCTTCAGGGCGGCGATGCGGGTCAGCAGCTTGTTGTAGGCCACGGTGGCGTTGTCCAGATTCTCCCAGGTGAACACCAGGCTCTTACGGTAGTGGCTCTGGAGGCAGAAGAAACGGTAGGCCAGGGGGTCGTAGCCCTTCTCCTCCAGCAGAGAGACGGTGAGGAACTCGCCCTTGGACTTGGACATCTTGCCGTGGTCGGTGTTCAGATGGGCCACATGGCACCAGTGAGGGCACCAGGGATGGCCTAGGTAGCTCTCGGACTGGGCGATCTCGTTGGTGTGGTGGGGGAAGGCGTTGTCCACACCGCCGCAGTGGAGATCCAGATACTCTCCGTTGTACTTCATGGAGATGCCGGAGCACTCAATGTGCCAGCCGGGATAGCCCACGCCCCACGGGGAGTCCCACTTCAGGGCCTGATCCTCGAACTTGGACTTGGTGAACCACAGGACAAAGTCGTTGCGGTTGCGCTTGTTGGTGTCCTCCTCCACGCCCTCGCGGACGCCCACCGCCAGATCCTCCTCGTTGTGGTCGTTGAAGATGTAGTACCGCTCCAGCTTGGAGGTGTCGAAGTACACGTTGCCGCCGGCCACATAGGCATAGCCCTTCTCCAGCAGGCGGGAGATGATCTTGATATAGTCATCGATGAGGCCGGTAGCGGGCTGCACCACGTCGGGGCGCTTGATGTTCAGCTTCCGGCAGTCGGCGAAAAAGGCGTCGGTGTAGTACTGGGCGATCTCCATGACGGTCTTATGCTCGCGCCGAGCGCCCTTGAGCATCTTGTCCTCGCCCTCGTCGGCGTCGGAGGTCAGGTGTCCCACATCGGTGATGTTCATGACGCGGTTCACGTCATAGCCCACGTAGCGCAGGTACTTCTCCAGCACGTCCTCCATGATGTAGGAGCGCAGGTTGCCGATGTGGGCAAAGTGGTACACCGTGGGGCCGCAGGTGTACATCTCCACATGGCCGGGGGTGTGGGTCTTGAACTCCTCTTTCTTATGGGTGGCGGAATTATACAGATACATGACGATCCTCCTATGATCTACATTATAATAGTATGCGCAGAAAGCAGAACGCCTCCCATGCCCGCAGGCATGAGAGGCGAATAAAGGCTTCGCGGTTCCACTCTCGTTTATCACTCAGGTGCGGCCCATGACGCAGGCCATGCGGAGGGCATCCACAGCCCCCGCGCTCCCGGACGCACTTTCTGTCCGCAGCGGGTGAGCGGGCTTACAGCCGGCGGCCCTCTCTCTCTTGCCCCGTGGGGTGGACATACTCTTTCCGATCATCGCGCTATTCGATTGCATCCTATGGTAGCAGGATTTTCGTCCGGTGTCAAGTTATTTGATGACCTTGAACACGTCGGCGTTCTTGGCGAAATACTCGATGCCGGAATAGACGGTGGTGACCAGGATCACGCCCTGGCACACATAGTTCAGCCACTGGGGGATGCCGAACAGGATCAGGCAGATGCACACCATGGTGCTGGCGGTCTTGATCTTGCCGGACCAACCGGCGGCGATAACGCGCCCCTTCTCCACAGCCACAAGGCGCATGCCGGATACGGCAAACTCCCGCAGCAGCACGATAGCCAGTACCCACGCGGCAAAGGTACCTTCCTCTACGAACCAGCACAGCGCCGCCATCACCAGACACTTGTCCGCCAGCGGGTCCATGAACTTGCCAAAATCGGAGATCTGGTCGTAGTGACGGGCAATGTAGCCGTCCAGCAGGTCGGTGAGACAGGCGACGATGTAGATGCCCAGCGCCACATAGCGGCAGCCGGGGAAGCCCCAGTACAGCACCACCAGGAAAACGGGGATCATCAGCACCCGCAGGATCGTCAGTTTGTTCGCGGTCGTCATGGTATGTATCAGCCTTTCGTTGTATTCTTTCCGTATTGTAGCACGGGCGGCAGGAAATGAAAAGTGTTTTTTTACTCCGCGACCTCGCCGGTGAGCTCGCCGTCCATGGCTCCGGTGATGCGCACCGGCACGAACTCGCCCGCCTCCACCTCGTGGTCGGCGGTGAAGTAGATCCGGCCGTCGATGTCAGGGCTCTCGGCATAGCTGCGGCCTACGAACATCATGGACTGGCTGTCAAACCCGTCGCACAGCACCTCCGCCACCGTTCCCATGCGGCTGTCGTTGAAGTCGTCCATAATGCGGGACTGGACATCCACGATCAGGTCGGCGCGGCGCTCGGCCTCATCGGTGTCCACGCGGTTGAGCATCCTGGCGGCGGGGGTGCCCTCCTCGGGGGAGTAGGGGAACACGCCGGCCCGCTCGATCCGGACCTCCTGTAAAAATTCGCACAGCTCCTCGAAGGCGGCCTCGTCCTCGTAGGGCAGGCCGGTGATGAGGCTGGTGCGCAGCACCAGACCGGGAATGCGGCCGCGCAGCTTCCGGAACAGAGCCAGCAGCTCCGCCTTGTCGCCGCGGCGGTTCATGGCTTTCAGCACCTTGTCGTTGCAGTGCTGGATGGGGATGTCCAGATAGGGAAGCACCTTGTCCTCGGCGGCAATGGTGTCGATCAGCTCATCGGTGAACTCGTCGGGGTACAGATAGTGCAGGCGGATCCAGCGGAAATCCATCTTGCACAGCTCCCGCAGCAGCGCCGCCAGCTTCCGCTCTCCGTACAGGTCGATGCCGTAACGGGTGATGTCCTGAGCGATGACGATGCACTCCCTGACGCCGGCGTCCGACAGCTTCCGGGCCTCGGCCAGCACGTCCTCCATGCGGCGGCTGCGGTAGCGGCCCCGGAGGGACGGAATGACGCAGTAGGCGCAGCGGTTGTCGCAGCCCTCGGCAATACGCAGGTAGGCATAGTGCCCCGGGGTGGTGAGGACGCGATCGAACTCGTCGATCATGCCATGGATGTCGGCAAAGCGGCAGGGGCGACCGCCGGCCATCAGCTCCGCCAGCGCCGGTACGATCTCGCCGTAGCTGCCGGTGCCCATGATACCGTCCACCTCCGGCAGCTCCGTCAGGATCTCCTGCTGGTAGCGCTGGGTAAGACAGCCGGTGACCAGAATTTTCTGCACCTGACCCTCCGCCTTCAGCGCCGCCACGGAGAGGATCGTGTCAATGGCCTCCTCCTTGGCGCTGTCGATGAAGCCGCAGGTGTTGATGACCACCACATCGGCGCCGGCAGGCTCCTCCTGCAGGGTGTGGCCCGCGTCGCGGCACAGGGCCATCATCTGCTCGGTATTCACCAGATTCTTGGCACAGCCAAGGGAAATAAAGGAAACTTTCACGTCTTGTTACCTCATGTTTCATCGATCTCTTGCCCCAGCCCGTTGAGGATGGGGCGGATGTCCTGCCACGAAAAGCCGCGGCGCTGGAGGGCGGCGGCCAGGCGGCGGCTGTCCTCGGGTGTCAGCGGGCGACCCCGCAGCTTGGCGCAGAGGAATTTTTCAATGGCTTCCTGCGGCGGGGGCAGCTGCTTCAGCGCCTCGTCCCATAGCTCTTTGGGAACTCCGCGGCGGTGCAGCTCCTGCCGGACGCGGGCAGCGCCGCAGCCCATGGCGCCGTAGTGCCGGACGATGACCCCTGCGTAGGCGGTGTCATCCACCGCCCCCAGATCCTCCAGCCAGTCCGCCGTCTCGGCGGCGTCATCCGGTGAAGCGCCCTTTTTCGTCAGGCGCTCCGTCAGTTCCTTTTTGGACAGCATGCGGCCGGAGGCCATGCTGGCGCCGCGGCGTCTGGTGTCGGAGCGGCGGGCCGCGGCCCGCAATTCCTCCAGCGTCTCCGGCGGCAGGTCAAGGCCCTGATATAAGCCAAATTGCAGAAGCTCCGCGCCGGTGATCCGGAGGAGCGTTCCATCCTCCAGATACACCAGCACGCGCTCCTGCTTGTGTTTGGAATTTTCCAGTCGTTCGATGCGCATCAGTCGGCGTCGTCGAAGTCGTCGGCGGACACGTCCACCGCACGGCCCGCAGCCTTGGCGGCGGTGCGGGACTGGGCGCCCATCAGCTTGTGGAAGTTCTCCCGGACAGCAGTCTCCAGCTTGTCCGCCTCCTCCGGATGGTCGCGGAAGTACTGCTTGGCGGCGTCGCGGCCCTGTCCCAGACGGACCTCGCCCATGTTGAACCACGAGCCGCTCTTCTGCACCAGATCCAGCTTCACCGCCAGATCCAGCAGGTCGCCCAGCTTGCTGATGCCCTCGCCGTACATGATGTCGAACTCCGCCTCGCGGAACGGGGGAGCCACCTTGTTCTTCACCACCTTGGCGCGGGTGCGGTTGCCGATGACCTCGCCGCCGGACTTCAGCGTCTCGATGCGGCGCACGTCGATACGGACGGAGGCGTAGAACTTCAGGGCGCGGCCGCCGGTGGTGACCTCGGGGTTGCCGTACATGACGCCCACCTTCTCACGGAGCTGGTTGATGAAGATAACGATGGAGTTGGTCTTGTTGATGACGCCGGTGAGCTTGCGCAGCGCCTGACTCATCAGGCGTGCGTGAAGGCCCACAAAGCTGTCACCCATCTCGCCCTCGATCTCAGCACGGGGCACCAGCGCGGCCACGGAGTCCACCACCACCACGTCGATGGCGCCGGAGCGCACCAGCGCCTCTGTGATCTCCAGCGCCTGCTCGCCGGTGTCGGGCTGGGAAATGAGCATATCCTCCACGTTGACCCCCAGCGCTTTGGCATAGGTGGGGTCCAGCGCGTGCTCGGCGTCTACAAAGGCCACCTCGCCGCCCATCTTCTGGGCCTCCGCCAGCACATGGAGGGCCAGCGTGGTCTTACCGGAGGACTCCGGTCCGTAGATCTCCACGATACGGCCCCGGGGCAGGCCGCCGATGCCCAGCGCCAGATCCAGCGACAGAGATCCGGTGGGGATAGCCTCCACGTTTAGGGCGCTCTCCGCGCCGTAGCGCATGATGGAGCCCTTGCCGTACATCTTCTCGATCTGCTGCATGGCGGTTTCCAGCGCCTTTTTCTTGTCGGACGCCGCCGCGGGCTGGACCGCAGGTTCTTTCTTCGCTGCCATTGTTCCGTCCTCCTCTGTTGGTTTATACCTATTTTATTGGAACTGCTGTCCCAAAAAACGGACAGTTCAGATCTCCGTATGCAGAATGCCCCAGACCACACGGGGGATGCCGTTGAGATCGGGGATCACCTCGATGTCGCCGAAGCCCACGGCACGCATAATGCGCAGCACATCATCGGCCTGGCCGATACCCACCTCGAAGTACAGCCGTCCGCCTGTACGCAGGGCGCCGCGCCAGTTCTCGCAGATGGCGCGGTAGAAGTCCAGGCCGTCAGCGCCGCCCTTCAGCGCCAGATGGGGCTCATAGTCCCGCACCGAGGGGTCCAGCCCCGCGATGTCGCCGTCAGGGATATAGGGTGGGTTGGACACGATGCAGTCGAACTCCCCCAGACGCGGAGGCGCTTTTTCCAGCGCGTTGAGCTGCATGGACACCACCTGACCGGACAGACCGGTACGGCGGATGTTCTGGCGGCAGACGCGCAGCGCACCCTCGTCGATCTCCCCCAGCACCATATGGCTGCCAGAGACGTGCTTGGCCACGGCAAGACCAACGCAGCCGGAACCGGCGCACAGATCCAGTACACGGGGCGACTCAACACCCTGCAGGCCCTCGATGGCAGCGGCGGCCAGCACCTCCGTGTCCGGGCGGGGGATCAGCACCCGCTCCGAGATGTCCAGCGGCAGGCCGTAAAACTCCCACTCGCCGATGAGATAGGCCACCGGCTCGCCCTCCAGATGGCGCTGCACCAGCGCTCTGGCCTGCTGCTCCACGGCGTCGGGGACGTAGAGACGGCTGGCGCGGCTCAGTTCCTCCCTGCTCTTACCGGCGGCGCAGCACACCAGTTCACGGGCCTCCAGCGTGGCGGCGGGCAGGCCAGCCTGGTGGAGCTGCTGGCGAATATCCAAATACAGATTGTTATATGTAATTGCCATAATACGATGCGTTATCCCCTTTTACCACTGATCCTTGCCTTTTTCGGCAGGGATCACCAGCTTCATGGCCTCGATGGCTACCTCGATCATGGAGTCGTCGGGCTCGTTGGTGGTGAAGTTCTGCATCCACATGCCCGGGGCGGACAGGATGCGGGTCACGGCGTTGTCATGGGCCCCCACGAAGCGGTTGAACTCGTAGGTCACGCCCACTACGGGAATCAGCAGCAGCAGCTTGACGCCGATGCGGACCCAGATGTTCTGCCAGTTGATGTAGGGGAACACCAGGCTGGACACCAGAATGGACACTATGATCACTACGAACAGAAAGCTGGTGCCGCAGCGGGGATGGTGCTTGGGCTGGGGACGGACGTTCTCCACCGTCAGGGGCAGGCCCGCCTCATAGCAGAAGATGGTCTTATGCTCCGCGCCGTGGTAGCAGAACACGCGGTGAACGTCCTTCTGCTTGGAGCAGAGGATCAGATAGCCCAGGAAGATGGCCACCTTCACCACGCCCTCGATGATGTTGTGGACTGCGGCGCTCTTAGCGTGGAACAGTCCGGCGATGAATGTAGGCAGCAGCATAAACAGTACCAGTGTCAAGCCCAGGCTCAAAATCACGGAGAACGCCACCACCAGGGATTGCAGCTTCTCCGCGGGGATGTGTTTTTCCAGCCACTGGTCGAATTTGCCGGGCTGGGCGTCCCCCTCATCAGGGAAATAGTCCGCCGAAAACATCAGCGCCTTGACGCCGGTGATCATGGAGCTGATGAACGTCACGGCGCCGCGGAGGATAGGCACGCCCAGAATGGGGTACTTGCTCCTGATGAACTTCCGCTCTGTGACCTTGGTGACCAGTCCCTCCGGAGAGCGGACCACAATAGCGTCCTTCTCCGGTCCGCGCATGAGGATACCTTCGATCAGCGCCTGCCCGCCGATAGTGGTGCGGAACGCGCCCTGTTTCTTTTCCATATGCCTGAATGATCCTTTCTGTGACAAGCATACCACAGCTCGCCTAAAAATGCAACAGTTGTTCGATTATTTACAGTTCTTTTTCTGTCTCCCGCTTCAGCGGCAGGCGGATAGTCACCACAGCGCCGCCTCCGGCGGCATTGGCGATGTCAAACTGGCCGCCGTGGAGGTGGACGATCTCATCGCAGACCGCCAGGCCGATGCCGCTGCCGCGGGCGCGGGAGGAGCCCTTGTAGAATTTCTGCTTCACGTAGGGCAGCTCCGCCTCGGGGATGCCGGGGCCGAAGTCGCGGATGGAGATGATATACTCCCCCTCCTGCTGGGTGAGGTGGACCACGATGCGCTTGCCGGAGCCGCCGTGCTTGGCGGCGTTGTCCAGCACGTTGCAGAACACCTGCTTCAGCCGCTCAGGGTCGCCGGTGATGGGCTCGTCGTACAGAGCCTTGTCGCTGCCGTACTCCAGGGAGATGCCGTCCTGGCGGAACAGCTCGCGGTAGGTGTAGACCGCGTCCTCCAGCTCCGCCTGTATGTCGGTGTCCTCTACCTGCAGGGTGAAGCGGCCATCGGTCATCTTGGAGAAGTCCAGCAGCTCCTCCACCATGTTGGTCAGGCGGCGGGACTCCTTGAGGATGATCTTCACGCCGCGGCGCAGCTGCTGCACGTCGCCGGACTCGTCCTCCAGCAGCGTCTCACCCCAGCCGTTGATGGCCGTCAGGGGCGTTCGCAGCTCGTGGGACACGGAGGAGATGAACTCCGACTCCATCTTCTCGCTTTGGCTGATCTTCAGGGACATATCGTTGATGTTGTCCACCAGCACACCCATCTCATCGGTGTATTTGTTGGGGATCTGGATGCCGTAGCTGCCGGCGGAGATGCGCTTGGCCGTCTCCGACACGGCGGAGACAGGGGCCACTACGTTGTTGATGAAGATGGAGCTGGACAGGAAAATCAGGCAGATCACCGCGGTCATGACGCCGCAGACTACCAGCACCGTCAGAAACACCTGACGGTCCAGGTTCCCGATGGCGGTGACATAGCGCATGACGCCCACCACCTGCCCGTTGAACTTCAGCAGGCTGGAGGCGGCGATGATCCGCTCGCCGGTGGCCTCATCGCGGCCCACGTAATCCTGCACCGTGCCGCTCTCCACGGCGCGGGCCACCTCCGGTGTGCTGGGATAGGTGCCCGCCGTCAGGCCGCGGGTGGTGACCTCCACGCGGCCTGAGCTGTTGAGAAATTGCAGCTCAATGTGGTCTCTGTCGTCAAAGGTGGCGGCGTACAGTGTGGCGCTGCGGTAATACTCCTTGTAGCCGATCATGACATAGGTATTGAAGTAGTCGGCGCCGGCGGCCGCCTTGGCCCGCAGGGTGGAGCGGGCGCTGTTGTAGTAGTTGCTGGCGAAGCCCACAGAGATGAGGGCACCCACCAGCAGCAATATGGCGGCCACGGGGCCGATGCTTCCGGCCAGCCAGCGGCGGCGCAGGCCCTGTACCCGCGGCAGCTTGGGGGACATGTTCCTCAGCTCCTTTCGTGGTAAAGTCAAAATAAGCGGCGCGGCGTTGTCAATAGAACACGGATGGCAAGAGATTTTTCGCCGAGACAAGGCGCAAAGCCGCCGCTGTACTTTGTGTACAGCCAGACTTTGCAACGCAGTATCGGCGGAAAAGATCCGCCATCAGAAGCCCCACTTGTAGCCGTAGCCCCAGATCGTGGTAATGTACGTTGGATTCGTGGCGTTGTCCTCGATCTTGAGGCGGAGGCGGCGGATGTTGACATCCACGATCTTCAGCTCGCCAAAGTAGTCGTGGCCCCAGACCATATCCAGGATCTCCTCCCGGGAGAGGGCCTTGCCCGGATTTTCCATGAACACCTTCATGATGGAATACTCCACCTGGGTCAGCTTGATGCGCTGGCCGTTCTTCTCCAGGGTGCGGTTGCGGGTGTTCAGCAGGAAGGGCGGCTGGTCGATCTCACCGGCATCCACGGCGGCGCCGCCGGAGCGGCGCATCAGGGCATCCACGCGGGCGGTAAGCTCGGCGGGTGAGAAGGGTTTGGTGACATAGTCGTCGGCGCCGGTCATAAGGCCGGTGACCTTATCCATCTCCTGGGAGCGGGCGGTGAGCATGATGATGCCGATGGTCGCGTTGGTGGCGCGGATGCGGCGGCAGACCTCGAAGCCATCGATGCCGGGGAGCATGATGTCCAGAAGGGCCACGCGGACATCGGCGTGCTCCTTCAGCTTCTCCAGTGCCTCCTCGCCGGTCTCCGCCTCAATTACCTCGTAGCCGGCGCGGCGGAGATTGATGACGATAAAGCTGCGGATGCTGGATTCGTCCTCCAGGACCAGTACTTTTTTCATAGTGCGCTCCTTTCTGACGTCAGGAATTGTTCCAGGTACCCTGGATGAGACTGAAGCTGCGGCGCAGCAGGTCCTCATCCATGCCGTAATAGGGGGCGATCTCAAAGACCTCGCCGGCGTAGACTGTGGTAGTCTGTCGGCGGAGGACCAGCCGGCGGCCCATGCGGCTGCGGGAATCACGGTTCTCACCGGTGATGGTGTAGATGGACAGCACGGAGTCGCCGTTGATGCAGAGGGTCATCTGGTTCTCGTTGGAGATGGCGGTGACAAGAGCGTCCACGTCCCAGTTCCACCAGCTCAGAGGGATGGTGAAGTACCATCCGGCGGAGAGACAGTGGTAGGTCTTGGCGGACTGCTCAAAACGGCCGTCGGACTTCCAGCTCATCCAGGCCACGAAGCCGTCGGTCTGCTCGGCGGCGCTGTCGGCCTCGGGGCAGGGCAGCTCGATGATGCCGTCGCCGTCGATGTCCTGGGGGGAGAGCTGGCGGTAGGGGTAGACGGCGGCGGACACGCCGCTGTTTTTATCCAGCGCCACGTTGACAAGGCCCGCCTCCTGACGGTAGATAAGGATGTCGGTGACGGCCATGCTTGTGATATCCACGCCGGTGATGAACACGGCGGGGGTATCCTTATCCACCATGCCGGTGACGACGCTGCCGCGGTTCAGGGCGGCCATGGAGGTGGACAGACGGCAGCGGTAGGACACGCCCATCTGTTCCTCCTGCCAGCCGTAAAACTCCGCCACGGGACCCAGCTCGCCGTCGCTGCGGAGCACCAGCAGGCTGGGCACGCCGTCGCCGTTGAGGTCCTGGACGCTGAACTGGGTGTAGCCGCTGGACATCAGGGCTACCGGCTCCGACTCCACGGTGTAGGCGGCCAGAGTCTGAACATCGGCGCTGATGCGCCAGCCCACGATGATCTCGCGGCATCCGTCGCCGTTGAGGTCCTGATAATAGACGCTGTCCACGGCGGAGCCGCTGCTCTCAATGGTGCAGAAACAGCGGTAGGTGTCGCCCTCCAGCCGGAACACCATGATCTTCAGGGGCTTTTCATCGCTGCTGCGGCGCAGGAACACCAGCGCCTCCTGGATGCCGTCATCCTCCAGATCCACCATCTGGACGGACTGGGTGTTCCGGCCGCCGGAGGGCGAGGCGTACTCGTACCCCTGGTCGATGAGACTGTCGATCTGCTGGGACAGGCCGGTATACTCCTCTGCCATACGGGGCAGGGTGAACAGCTGCTCCACGGAGGAGTCGAAGAAGGTGCAGCCGGACAGCACGGCGGCCAGCGCCAGTCCTGCCAGCAGCAGGATACACTTTTTCGCGGTATGCTTCACAGCGGTCCCTCCGTTCGCCTATAATTGCACCTGATATCATACCACAGGGCGC
>ERZ1504183.336-NODE-336-length-11991-cov-3.236176_pt1 | contig 11991 bp, 9 predicted proteins | sample MGYA00574901_ERZ1504183 | MGnify/ENA primary metagenome ERZ1504183 (study PRJEB39906, sample SAMEA3182106) | gut metagenome | biome: human; feature: gut; material: Stool; isolation source: human stools | place: Canada | collected 2013-02-26 ... | reverse complement strand
CCGTTTTTGACGGTCGTGGCCGGCACATAGGACATGTCGTTGCGATCCAGATTGCCGATCACCTTTGTCTCGGTGGTTTTGCTGTATTTGGTGGTGTAGCCGGACGCCTCTGTGGAAAGCGTGGTATGATCCAGCGCCAACTCGCCGGAGAAGCCGTCCTTTTCATAGGGCATACTGGGCGAAAGCTCTGCGAGGATCTGCGCAAGGTCATTTTTGGCGGTGTTGACCGTGACGGTTTCCGTTACGGTTTTGCTTTCCAGATACGGGTGTTCCACCTTGGTGGTGTAGGCCCAGGTATAAAGATAACCGTCGTAGGAAAAGTCCTCTTCCTTCAGCTCATCTGGGTCAACCTCCGGGGAAAGCGTGTAGGTTTTTACAAGCCGCTGCTGGCCGTTCAGGTTTTCCGCTACCAATGAATCGGGAACCTGAGCGGCAAAGGCGCTGACCGTCAGCGACATGGCAAGCAGCAGGCAAAGGGCCAGCTTTGATAAGCTCTTCATGGTGGCCTCTCCTTTTTTACAAATTCTGTTTGATGATTCTGGTGATGATGCCGACGGCGATGCCGCGTTCCTCATCCAGACGGGTAACGGCAAAGCTGACGTCGTCTTTTTTTCCGGGCATTCGCCGGTCATAGCAGGTGTGGGCAACCGCGTTGACACCGTTGTTGAGCCGGATGAACACAACGCCGTGGCGCACATCGGTCACTCTGCCGGCATATTTGCCCTGCAGGACGCATTTATCCAGATTGCTCTGGTTGGCGGCGGACGAAACGCTGCGGATATCTGCTGTGATGGAAATATGGTTGATGTCGCTGCGGTCAATGGTGAGCACACGGACAAGAACACGGTCGCCGACGCTGTAATACTCGCGGGCGTCACCGAACCATGCGGCAGACAGATCGCGGGCGAAAATCGTACACTCCACGCCGAACACTTCCACACGCAGGACTTTTTCCGCAACGCCAATGACGCGCGCCTGTACGACGCGCCCCTCATAGATCATGGGAACACCATCTTCATTGGCGTCCAGATAGAAGGTCTGACGCTTACGGAGCATAGCGGCCTTGCGGCTTGCCACAACGCTGCGGGCGGTGTTATCCAGACCCCGGACGATGAAATCGATCTCCGCGGTGAGCATGGTTGCAAGGATACTGTTCATCCGCTCCATAAACGGCTTGTATTTCGCCCCATACGGAACGGGTCCGGAATAGAGCATCATTTCTTTCAGCGGGATCGCAACGCGATAACCCTTGTAGTCAACGACAACGATAGTACGGCCGGAAGGGGTCTGCTCCACGCCGTCCAACGTTCCGGTCAAAATACGACCGGCAATATGCGAGGTCTTGATCTCGTGCCAGATGACCTCACGGCGTTCTTCTTCCGTTTCGATACGGTCTTTTGCATCAACGGTCAGAATGTAGGAGTCACGGCGTCCGGCAGGTGCGGGAGGCGCAGTAGGCTGCGGAGCAGTTTCACCATCTGCGGATTCCGTTTCATCTTCAGTGGGTGGAGCATCTTCCGCATTTTCTTCCAATAAAAGCGCATCCAGAGCATTTTCGCCGCCGCTGTCAAGGGGTGCCGGAGTGCTGCTGTTCAGCTCCTGCAAAATGCTGTCGTACTCCGGGTCCTCAGCCTTTTCATCGGAAACAGGGACAGTATCTGCGGCATCGGCGGTGTTTTCGGCATCCGGCTCGTTTTCTCCGACATCTGCTGTGCCGCTCACATCGCCGGAGCCGAGATCAACTTCCGAGGGTTCTGCCAGCGGAGTTTCCGTGTTGTCGCTGCCGGCGGACTCCACCTGCTGCTCAGAAAGCTCTTTGGCGGATTCGGTTTCCATGAACTCTGAGGAGAAATCATCAGGGGGTGGGATCGTTTTTTTCTTGGGCATTAAGTATCCTCCTTTTTCTTCATAATGGATTCTTTGGTTACGGCAACGACTTTTTCAGCCGGTGCGGGCTTTTTCTTTTGCGCCGGCTTCTTTTCCGCTGCCTGAGATGGCGGCGCCGATGGAGTTTGCTTTTCCTGCGGCTGATTTGCCCGCCATGCAGGGACATGGGAGGCGGCCTTGCTCGGCCGCAGCTTCTTTGCCTCGGGATGTTTGGAATAGTCGTACTTATCCACCTCCAGTACATTCTTGCCCCGAATGAGGATCAGGGCTTTATCAATATCCATACGCAGCACCTCGTCCATGGTCATCAGCTTGCGCCGGCCGACACCGCTGGTTTCCCGGTATTCAGGCGTGTAATTGGATACACGCCATGTTCCGAGCTGTTTGGCTTTACTGGTGACAGAGATACTGGCCTCGCCGGTCCGGCCAGAAATAAATTCCGCCGTCAAAGCATCTGTACAGCCAAGAAAAAGCTGCACATCGCAGTTGCCCAGAATTTCCTGCCACTGGTTGTAGGGATAGCGGTTCTGAAGGCCAGCTAAGTTCTGGAACACACATGACATGGACAGGTTTCTGGAACGAATGACCGAAATTTTTCTCGATAGATCTGGGATCACTCCACAGGCACACAGCTCTTCACCAAGTACATGAACAGGAACCGGAAGCTCCCCGCCGGGACAATGTTCGTCCGCATAGCGAACCAGGCGGATAAACACAAAGGAAAGAAACAGCGAGGAGAGGAAATCAAAGGTGCTGTCCTGATCGCTGGTAATGCAGTAATACGCGCACGGCTGCTTTCCCGGAAGTTCCAGATCAATCTCGTTGTAGGATGTGATGTTGCGAATATCCCGGTTTTGGAAAACCTGCAGTCTGGAGCCGAGCCCGATGATAACGCCGCCGCGCACCCCCTCTGACGCCTGCTTGAAAATGCTGTATGGCGCTTTGGCAGGATGCGTAACCGGAAGAACACCAAAAAGCGCGTTCAACTCCTGTTCGGAGCTGGCGGCAATCAATTGATACACCTCGCCGATATTTTGCTTTTTCTTGGGATAGCTGGTGGAAACATAGAGGACCAGCGCCTTGAGCAGATTCATTTCGGCGCTGTCCCAGAAGTGGTCGCGTTCCTCGCCGCCGGTATTTTTGATGATGACGTCACAGAAAAGCTGAGCCATCAATTCCTGACCGCCGACCTCCGCAAGGCAATTCCATGAATCGGAGGCTGACGGTGTGACCAGATTGAACACACGGACGGTGTAGCCCTGATCCCGCAGATATTCGCTGGTCTTTTCGTAAAGTTCGGATTTTGGGTCACATATTACGAGACTCGATTTTCGTGCGGCGCATTGGAGAATCATGTTGACGCAAAAGGCTCTTGTCTTCTTGGAGCCGCTGGCGCCGTAAACCGCAAGATTCCCGTTAAATCGAGTCTTTGGAGGAATACAAATGACCTGATGATCCAGCTCTCCGAGAATCGTGCCGGAATGCTTGCGAATATCCGGGACAAGGTCAAGCACCTCGGTCAGCTCCTTGCGGGACATAAAGCCTGCGGTGCCGTAGGTTCCCTTGTCGGAATAGACCAGATTGCGCTGCCGGTCGTATTCGCCGCCCTCACTGTAGCCCATTCGCATGACCATGAGGATCAGCAGCGCCAGCGCACCGATGCAGAGGCCGAGCCCATACAGCCCATACGGAAAGTGGAAGGCTGCCGCAAGGCAGGGAAAGAATCCGGTGTCCGGGAATGCGGGAGACGTCCCAAACACGGCGCCGGCCTCCTGCCATGCACGGTAATTGGAAAAAAGCTGCGAGAGGTAGCCGCTCCCGTAGAGCAGCGCCAGCGCAGCGATTGGAATAATAATGAAAAGCTGAATCAGCTTCTTTTTAGGAATAGAGCACGCTCCTTTCAAACTGTTGAAAATCAATGCTTTGCAGCATCACACACTGCCCGCAGATCTCCCGCAAGGCTTCTTCCTGGTAATCGAAGCAGATCAATGTCCCCGTCATTCCGTGCAGTTCCAGCGCGGTATCGAAACGCCGGATGCGGGGAAAATCACAGGTGTAGGCGAATAGAACAGGATTCCCCTCGCTGTCAATGGCGTCGTTCTCGACGCGCCAATTTGGTATCCCCTCATGGAGCCCGTCTGCAAGGATCGTATCAAGCGTCCTGCGCTGCTGCGCGTCGCATAAGAGGCGAAGGATCGCTTCGCCATAACGGTCATTGGTCAAATAATAGAAATGCGGAAAGCTGCCGTCCAGCAGGAAATAGCTGCGTGCATCCGGCTGCATCAGAACAGGTAGCTGTTCCATGGTGGAGCCGAACACGATCCCGGAGATCTCCGCGTCGGGCATGACCCCTTCGGTTTGCAGCAGAGCTTTGAACCGCAGTTCAGCCTTGTACTCCCATTTCATCTGCGCTTTGGCGGTGTTATAGGTCAAAAAAATACCGCCATCCGTCAGCAGGATGCCGGTTGCGCGTGAACTTTTGATTTTCGCCCCTTGCGGGCCGATCTCTTTGACCTCTCTGGAGGAAGGAATGTCAGCGTTGTGCATGATGGTCAGGATCTCAGCCATCCGGTGAAGCCGGAGCCGTCTGGAAATTTCGCTTTTGAGCTTGTTTGGCTCAGAACTGCCGGTCAGGTAGGCTGAAAACCATTCGGGAGCATCAGCCAACAGCAGCCGTTTGGCTGACGAGGTGAGCCGAAGTCCACGCAGGCCGTCTTTGGAGAAGGTACGCAGCAGCCCATCTCGCCGGAGAGCGGTAACGACACTTTCGAGGTATGCGGAGCCACCCGGCAGGTGGCTGATTTGACGGATGGGGTATTCACCGCAGAGGGCGGTTAATGTCAAAAGAAGATAGGGCAGCGTATTTTGAGCTGGCAGCTGCCGGGGCTTTCGAGGCATAAACCGTGCTGCCTCCTTGTACGATATTTTACCGTAGGGCTTTATAGCTTGGGTAATTTTGCGGCTGGAGCGCCTTGAAAAAACGCAGTATTTTCAGCGCTTTCAGGGCGCTTTTTGTACCTTGGAAAATAAACGCCCATAAAAGGTCAAAAATCCGATATGCTTTTTACACCATTCTGGCGCTCTGCAAGCCAGGCCGGAAACTGCGTGCTGTCCATGAGAAAAAGCCGTGTGCAATCCTCTTCGCCCAGCTCCGTGGTGTTGTAGGCGTCGCACAGCAGCCCATTGTCATCCGTCAAGATGAAGGAGGCCGCAACATCCAGAAACTGCTTCAGTTCCAGATTGTCATAATCACGGATACGTCGCTCTGGCAGCTCCTGCGCATAGATATGGGAAAAGCAGACCACACAATGCTGAAATTGCGGCATAGTGTGGTGGGCGGCGTAATCGGAGAGCGCGGAGGTAAACGGATCCAACAGGAACTCCGTGCTTTGGCGCTGCCTGCGCTTTGGCAGAAGGCACGGGAGCTTGATCTCCAGAATGCCGTCATTTTCGCTGATCTCAATACCCTGCATGGTTTCAGCAGACCGCAGATATTCCTCTTTTTTGATGCTGGTAGTGGCATAGATCAGGTGGCGCAGCCGGCAGGTGATCCGCTCGGCCCGCAGCGCCGCATCCGTGGACAGCACCTCGTAGTTGTCGGGATAACGCTGGATATCCGTCGTGTTCATGGCATAGAGCGCATTGTTCAGCCGTTCGATCTCAGCCAGAATAGATGTAATTCTTTGTGATATGATGGCCCTGTTCAAGAAAAAACTCCTTATTCGATTTGATAATACTGCACTTCGCCGCCCGAAGAGACGGTACAGTAGCCGCTGGTGTTTGGTGTGTGGATCTCGGCGATCTGCTCCGGCTGCTCAATCAGAACGATGTATTTGGGCGGAACCTCTTTTACCGCGGAGAGCATTTGGTTGATAAGCTGCTCTTTACCCGGCTCCGCGTAAATGATCTCGTAAACTTCGCCATCCGCAAAAAAGATGATTTTGGCGGGATAGTCACTGACAGAATGATATTCTACCTGCTCCATAAAGTCGGTAAGAACCCAAACGGCCTTTGAAAGCCCGTGATCGATGCTCTCCTCCGCATCAGCGGGAATGCGGTAATACTCGCCGCGCTGCACAATGCGGCCCTGCTTTTGCAGGTAGGACAGCAGATTTCGGATTTTACTTTCCTTGTGCGGATAGAGCTTCAAAAGCTGCATCTCCGTCAGAGCGCGGTACATGGAAACATCCCGCAGGATGCCGGCGGCTTCCTGCCCATAGATATGTTCCCTCGTTTTCATTGAAACATCTCCTCGTTATGCGTATTGAAGCCGTATAATCGCCGTATTGCTGTTGGTTGTGGAGCGTTATACGTCTTAAATGCGTATTGTGTACGGATTAGCATGGATGCTGCTTTGGCGCAGCACGCTGAGCAAGCTCGGCCAGCTCCCGGCGATCCGTAGTGATCAATTCCTTTTCCATTTGACTGCATTTGATCTCCACGGCAATATTATTGTTGTTTGTGCTGATGAGAGCGCTGCCGCGTTCAAAGTGCGTAATTTCCATCAGCTCAGCTTCGGAAAGGTGCAGGACACCTTGGACACGCTGGGCTTCTTCCTCCTCCAGATTCAGCAGGATCTTCGTTTTGCTGTTGTTGATGATGCCCTTGCCATATTTACCGTCGTCCAGCGCAAAAAAGTCATTGAGGTCCTGTGTGGCGCAGACAAGGCTGCCGCCATAGCCGCGGATCGTCTTAGCAAGCTCCAGAACGGATTCGGCGGCCTGCCGGTTGCTGCTGGCGCCGATGAGCTGCCAGCACTCGTCCACGAAGATGGCTTTTTCCGCCGTGCGGTTCTCTTTGGCCTTGTCCCATACAAAGTCGAGAGCAACAAACATCCCCACCGTCAGCAGATCACCGGTCAGCTCAGAAATATCAAGGACGATGTACTTGTTGTCCAGCGCCACATTGGTTTGCTGATTGAAGGAGCGGGCAGAGCCGTTGACCAGCCGGTTCAGGATGTTTGCAAGGCGCTTTGTTTCCGGAGAGGCGGCGAGAATTTCATACAGGTCTCCCAGGATCGGCATTTCTTTATAGCACCCTGGATTTTTCGGCTGTTCCAGAGAAGCATTGTCATGTGTGATGCCCTTTGTCCCGTAGGTGCAGATCATAGCATCATCCAAAAGCTGCCGCTCCTCGTGAGACATATCCGGAATTAAGAGACTGAAAAATGTGTGCAGCCGCTGAATTTTGGCCGCCAGCAGAGATTTTTCCGCGCCGGGTCCATCCAGCAGATCGTCCACAGACTTATCTGCCTTGCGGATCTCCATGATATTGATGCAGTTCTGGGATGCCGGGGATATGGAAATGAACTGACCGCCGATATTGGAACAGGCCCGGTGAAACTCATGCCCTTTGAGCGGCGCGATGATAAAGACCTGAATTCCCTTGCGGCGCATACGCAGAGCCATCAGCTGAAGCGTAAAGGTTTTTCCGGCTCCGCTGGTTCCGAGAATGGCGATATTTGCGTTCTTGTAGACGCGGGAATCAAAGATGTCCACGATGATGAGAGAATTGTTGTGTTTATTGACGCCGAGAAGAATACCGTTGTCATCGCACATCTCATAGCTGGTGAAGGGATAACAGCTGGCGGCTCCCGTTGTCAGGACATTCCGCTTAGACCGCTCATAGAGCTGGCGCTCCAGAGAAACCAGAGGAAGAGAGGATAAAAAAGCCTGCTCCTGACAAAAGGAACAGGTCTGTACATCCATGTCCTGCGAAAGCAGGAGTTTTTTCATTTCCGCGACCTTCCATTCAAGGTCGTCCACGCTGCTGGCTGTGACGGTGATAAGCAGGTTCAGATAATAAAAATCCTCATTGTTGGAAAGGCCGTCTTTTAGAAAATAGCCGCTGCGGATCGCACCGTCGAGGTCGTCAAAATCCGTGTTGGTGTCGCTGGTTTCCTTGATTTTGCTGCGGTTGATACGGAGCTGCTGCCCCAGCTTTCTGACCATGCGGTCCTTTGGCTGCCGCGCGAGAAAGACGTCCAGATCGATCCCGTCGCCGGCGTTGACCAAAAGGCTGAGCCAACCGGCGGGAACGCGCGCTTTATAACCATCTGATGGGACAAGAAGATAGGCATAATACAGCCCATCTACACAGAGGTAGTTTCCATGGGTAAGGTCGATGCTGTCAGGGGCATAGAATTCATTGACGGGAATTGCGTTGATGTCCCGTCCGGAGGCCATGTAGTCCGCCAGAACGGACTTCACCCGCTGGTAGAACGGCTCACTGCTGGCCCTGCGACAAAGAATGTTATAAAGGATCTCTGCCGCAGCGTTGTCCTCATTTTCGGGGGAAATGACCTCGTTGCCGCACTGCCGCAGATAATTTGCCGCCGTGCGTGCGGCTGTTTGCAGAGAAGCGATTGCATCCTCTTCCTCATGGCCGCGTTTGGTGCCGGGCAGCGGCTCATACTCGAAAATGAGGAAAAAGCGCCTTGTGATTGCCTCACGGGAGCCAAGCTGCCGAATGAGCTTCAGGTAGTCTTCCTGCAGGACACGGCAGCGCGGATCCTGCTCATGCTCCAGCTCCTTGCGGACGGTATCCAGATGCCGGTTAATGTCCGCACGCTTTGTCAATGCCTTGAATTGCACCTTGACCGGGGCAATTTTCAGATAGGAAATGAAGGAGTAAATGATGCTGCGCTGCTCTCTCGCGCTGCGCAGCAGGAAGTTGACGGGAACCACCTCTACAACCTTGACATAGCGGTGATTTCTTGTATAAATGACGCCGTGCTCAATCTTCTCGATAGGGATATAGTCCGCCAGGGCGTTGAGCGGCTGAACGGCTTCTTCCTCCTGCAAGAAGGTCTTGAACTGCGTCACGCTGCGCTGCTTCAGATCAACAGAAAATCGGCTGCGGCTTTTGGGGAGCGGAGGATCTTCTGCTTCGCAGTTGCTTTTCCGCTGCTGCGCCCAGCTGGGCAGCAGCGTTTTTCCATTTTTGCCGCCCTGTGTCCCATCGCGTGAAAGGATTCTGCGGTTGTGCAGAAAGCAAAAGAACAGGCGGATAAAAGCGGACAGACTCATGCCGGATACGCCAATCAAAGCGAGAAGCACCAGCGGAAGAGCTGTCAGGCATAAAATCACAACGCGGACGGTGAGGGAAAACGGAAGGTGCAAAACCGGCACACCGACCGCGAGGCCAAGGATGACCGCCTCAATCGTATTGCGGGTTTTCAAAAGCCCGCCGAAGAGTGTGCCGCCCTCCATAAAGTTGGGAGGGATCACATAAACCTCAAATTCTTCCGGTTTCATAGACAGCCTCCCTTACATCCGGTCTTTCCGCTTCGGCGGATCGGGCATCTTCTTGACGATCTCCTTATGATAGTCGATTTCGCCGTCCGGTGCGGTAAAGGGCTTCTTGATTACGGTATCAACGGCATACTGCTTGTACCATTGGACGCCATCGGCAGAGAAGACCTTCTGGTGTTCACCGTCCGGCGCGGCATATTGCCCGGTATGGTACATTCCAAAGGAAATGCCATCCGGATGCTCCGGAGAATACTCTGTGCCGGTGATGCGCCCGCCGCCGATCTCAATGTTGGAATAGGATATTTGCGGCGCGGCGTCTCCCTGAGCGGTAATGCCCATGTAGGAGGATAACGCCTGTGACGCAAACTCTCCGGTGATGGAGCCGGTGGAGTGCAGGTCTCCGGCTGCGACCATACCTATCACATCGTTGGCAAAACGCCCGCCCTCCAGCATGGAGTTGGTAAAAATACGTCCGCCGAGGCCAACGGAATGCTGTGACTCCCTGCGGAGTGAGGAAACCGAGGTGGTTCGGGTACTGGAAGCGACTTGCTGATGGGTCACGCCCATCTGCGACTTTTGAGAAGCGCTTTCGCTGCGCGTCTGCTTTGCCTGATGAACAACGCTTGCTGCCTGCCGCTCGGCATTTACAGTACGCTCCGTGGCCTGATGCGCGGCGGGCATGGTGGAGGAAGATGCTTTCTGTGTCGTTTGCGTCGCAGTTCTTACGGCGTCATTGGTGATTTTCCGACTGACAACGCCTGCCAGACCACCTTGCAGAAAGCCGGAAGATCCGGATGCAGCGGCGCCTGCGCGGCTGGAGGCTCTGTCGGCAAAGTTCCCGACAACTTTTCCAGCCATGCCGGCAGCGAGGGAGACACCCTTGAATGCGACCATCGCTTCACCCAACATGGAGCCGCCGGTATGCCCCACATTGACACCGATGCTTGCCATGAAGCTGTCGATTTTCTGCGAGACTTTGAGAAAGCCAACCGCACAGAGAAACCAGACCAGGACGTTCCCCGTCACGGCCTCGCGGCTGGAACTGCTGACTGCGGCTTCAACATCGCTTTCCTCCAGAGCAAGCGCAGGTACCGCCAGGGCAAGCGCAAGCAAAAGAACGGTGCCCAGCAGCGGAATGATTCTATGATATTTCTTCGTGGTAATGACCTCCTACATGGAAAGCGGATTTGAGATGAATGTGCCGACCATCGTGATAAACAGCCGAAGACACCATGCGTTCATCAGCAGCAGGAATATTTGCCCGCCGAACATCCGGCACCAGCTCTTAAAAATATTTGCGGTGGATTGCGACGCGCCCATGGCAAAGGCTACCGGTGCGGTATAGACCAGGACGCCCAGCAGCACATATCGTTCTGCCGCTTCAAACAGCAGCTTAATGTAGTTCCACGCAAGAATCAGTGTCAGAATCAGAACGATCAGCGCAACGCCGCCGTTGGCACAGACGCCGATGATGGTCAGCAGAACAGAATTGAAGCTGGCAAAGTCCAAAGAAGGAAGCTCTGAGGACAGTATCCACGCATAAGGCGTTCCGCCTATCGTCAGCGCAATGTTTACGATTTCATCTGCATAGTACGCAAGCACAATGAACAGAATCGCCTTGGCGGTCAGCTTGACCGGATCCTCTGCGTCCACGCCCAAGCCCAGTCCATAGTTCTTGAACAGATTCCAGACCCAGCCCAACAGGATCAGCCCGATGGCAAGTGCCACCAGAAGGCTATACATGGTTTCCGCTGCGGGAAAATATCGCAGAAATGTGTTCATGTCACAGCCCAATGCCCCCAAAACAGAGGTGTTGATCATATCCAGACCGTACATGATCTGCTCTGCGATCCACTCTACAATACCGTCTAAAATTCCCATAGCTTTTACGGGGCGGTCCACTGCCCACCGCTGAAGAAGGGCGTAACATAACTCATAATGAAGCCAAGGCCATTCAGCACGGCCCAAGTGATAATGATTCGCTTGAGCCATGCCCGGCTTTCATCGACGGTTCGGCCGCTGCGGGAGAAATTCATCATCAGCAGTGCGACTGCGGCCGTAACGATGGCTGCAATCGTGGAGATGCCGAGGATCTGCGTATAGACATCCCGCATGATCTCATTGGCCTTCTCCCACACGGTTGCGGCAGAAGCCGGCTGACAGAGAGACGCGGATAGCGTGGCGGTCAGAAACGCCGCATACAGCCAACGGCCGATATTGCCACGTGGCTTTTTCCCAATACGGGGAGACGGACACTTGTGCTTCAAAAGCATTACCTCCTTGTGTTGCCCAAAAGCAGGAAACAGCACCCAGCGAAAGCCGGATGCTGTTTCATTGACCGCATAAGGGCAGAAAAAAAGACGCACATCAAAAATGGCGTCCTCCTGCGGCTGCTTTTGGTTTGTTTATAGTTTTGAGCATACTTAGTTTAACATACGGCGATTTTGCGTTCAATAGCAAAACACTCCCAATTTTATTTCAATACTGTTTTATAAGGGGGGCAGTTCTTTTGTGTGAAGTGCCTAACATATTGTAAGGCTGTCTGAAATTGTCAAAGTTCTCAAAATGATCTTTGGCGAGGGACTGCTCGCCAAGAAGGAGATATGCAGCAGTAAGAATGTCATTAGGGGACGTTGGATCAATGATGAGATTGTATAAGAGTTTTCACTCTTCTGCATTTAATGACCGCTGGCGCTTTACACTCTGCAATTTGTTCAATAGCCGAATTATGTAAGGAAGTTCCGCCTCTGTGGCATCCATAATCCAGTCGGAGAATTCACTTGCTGTTCGGATATTTGAAAACCGCCGAGCTCTCCACGGAGCAGAACTGCAACATGATCGACGGCGTACC
>ERZ1504183.312-NODE-312-length-12481-cov-3.605505_pt1 | contig 12481 bp, 11 predicted proteins | sample MGYA00574901_ERZ1504183 | MGnify/ENA primary metagenome ERZ1504183 (study PRJEB39906, sample SAMEA3182106) | gut metagenome | biome: human; feature: gut; material: Stool; isolation source: human stools | place: Canada | collected 2013-02-26 ... | reverse complement strand
CGAAAACCGCCAGCAGGCGGTGTCGGATATCAGCCGTATGCTGAAGATCATGGCCAAGGAGCTGCAGGTGCCGGTGCTGTGCCTGAGCCAGCTGAGCCGTGCCAACGAAAAGCGCGACGACAAGCGGCCTATGCTGTCGGACCTCCGCGAATCCGGCGCCATCGAGCAGGACGCGGACATCGTGCTGTTCCTGTATCGGGACGATTACTACAACAGCGATTCGGAAAAGCGCAACGTGGCGGAGTGCATCGTGGCCAAGAACCGCCACGGCGAGACCGGCAAGGTGGAGCTGCGGTGGATGCCGGAGTACACCGCCTTCGGCACGCTGGAGAACCGCTATGACGATGAGGAGTGAGCCATGGACCTGACGCCGTGGATGGCGCGGTGGCAAATGCTGCCGGAAAAGGGCGGCGTGATCCTGTGCGCCGTGTCCGGCGGGCGGGATTCCATCTGCCTGCTGGACTATCTGCACACGCTGGGGCAGGAGCGGGGCTTTACCGCCGCGGCGGGACATCTGAACCATCTGATGCGCCCCACCGCCCAGCGGGACGAGGACTTCGTCCGCAGCTTCTGCGCCCGGCGGGGCATCCCGTTCTACACGGAACGGGCCGACGTGTACGCCCTATGCGGCACGTGGGGCCTGACGGTGGAGGAGACGGGGCGCCGCGCGCGGTACGAGTTTTTGCAGCGGACGGCGGAGGCCATCGGCGCGGAGAAGATCGCCACGGCCCACCACCAGAACGATCTGGCGGAGACGGTGCTGCTGCAGCTGCTGCGGGGCACGGGACCCCAGGGCCTGACGGGTATCCCGCCGGTGCGGGGCAACATCGTCCGGCCGCTGCTGGACACGCCGCGGCGGGACATTGAGCGATATATTGCCGAGCACGATCTGGCGTATGTCACCGATGAGACCAACGGGGACACGGCCTACGCCCGTAACCGGCTGCGGCTGGAGATCTGGCCGGAGCTGGAGGGAATCAACCCCCGAGCGGCGGAACACATTGCCTGCACGGCGGACATCCTGCGGCGGGAGAACGCCTATCTGGATGCGCTGGCGGCGGAACGGCTGCGGTCAACGGGGACCGGCGTGGACTGCGAAGCACTGCTGGCAGCGCCAGAGGCCCTGCGGCCCAGGATGCTGCGGCTGCTGCTGGATCGGCTGCCCACGGGACGGAAGGATCTGGGTGCAGTGCATCTGGCGGCGCTGGAGCAGCTGGCCGCCGGCGAGGGCGCGCTGTCGCTGCCGGAAGGCGTGGAGGCGGTGTGCCGCGGCGGCGTGCTGACCCTGTGCATGGCGGAGACGGCGCCGGAGGAGACGGTACTGCGCCGGGGGGAGAACCCCTACGGCGCGGGATACCTCATGGTGAGCAGAAGCCCCCTGGAGGGGGCGCTGGCACTGCGGTGCGGCGCGGAGCAGCGCCTGACAGCCCGCTGCTGGCGGCGGGAGGACCGGCTGACACTGCCGGACGGCCGCGGGGCGCGGAGTCTGAAGCGGCTCATGGCGGAGCGGGGCGTGAGACCCGAGAACCGCCGGAAAATACCGGTGCTGTGTGTGGACGGCGTGGCCGCCGCCGCGTGGGGCATCGGCGTGGACAGGAGCTTCCTGGAATTTCTGCCGGAGGAGTCCGGCCAAAATATGGAGATCACCGTAACGACAAATGGAGGAAACCGCAATGGCTAAGAGCAACATGGATCAGGATATCCTGAAGGTCCTCATCACCGAGGACGAGATCCGCAACCGCACCCAGGAGCTGGGAGACCAGCTGTATGACCGGTTCCACGACAAGAACCCCATGTTTGTGGGGGTTCTCAGCGGCTGCTTCATCTTTATGGCGGACCTGGTGCGGGCGGCCCAGCTCAAGAGCGAGCTGGAGTTTATCGGCGTGTCCTCCTACAACAACGGGACCAAGTCCTCCGGCGTGGTGCAGATCACCCGCGATCTGCAGCGGGACATCAGCGGCCGCGACATCATCGTGGTGGAGGACATTCTGGACTCCGGCAACACACTGGCGTTCCTGACGGACTATCTCAGGGCCAAGGGCGCGGCATCCGTTACCATCGCTACCCTGCTGGATAAGCCGGCGCGGCGGGAAAAGACTATCAAGGCCGATTATGTGGGCTTCGAGGTGCCCGACGAGTTCGTAGTGGGCTACGGGCTGGACTACGCCCAGCAGTACCGCAACATGCCCTACATCGGCGTGCTGAAGCCGGAGGTATACAGCAAGTAAAACGGCGTATTTTGTATACGCATCGTATAGAGAACGGGGGACGCAGACAGATGAGGGACAAGGGCGGCAAACGGCTGGCAGGCGGCGCACCGGATGGTGCGGCGATAGCGGAGCGGGCTGCGGCAGGCGGCGCACCGGCGGGAAAGAGCCGGTGGCGGCGGCTGTGGGACGACTGGGGCTATCTGGTCGTCACGGCGGCGGTGATGCTGTTCCTGCTGCGGGTGCTGCTGCAGCTCATCTACGTGCCCACCGCGTCCATGGAGACCACCATCCCCACCCGATCACTGGTGGTGGGGTGGCGGCTGCCCTATGCAGTGGCCGACCCCGTGCCCCAGCGGGGCGCTATCGTTACGTTCTGGAACGACGAGGAGGGTGAGGTGCTGGTGAAGCGGGTGGTGGGACTGCCCGGGGAGACGGTGTCCTTCGAGGGCGGCGATGTGTATATCGACGGGGCGCAGCTGGGCGAGGACTATCTGCCGGAGGGCGTGGAGACCCTGTGCGACAAGACGTTCCAGGTGCCGGAGGGCTGCGTGTTCGTGATGGGCGACAACCGCGAGTGGTCCAAGGACAGCCGTCTGCTGCAGGAGCCGTATATACCGGCGGCATCCATCCAGGGGCAGATGCTGCTGGCGTTCTCCATCGGCTCCGGCCAGAGCTGGCAGGGTGTCCGCTGGATCGGATAGCATAACAAAACGTAATTTTCCACGAGTGGTTATACAATTCGTATAGCCATCCGGCGGCGAAAGGAGACCATATGGAAAACAAAGGCGGCAAGCGTCTGGCCCGGAACAGGGCGGACGCGGCGCGGAACGATACGGCGCAGGGGAAGATGCCTGCGGCGGACGTGCCGGAGAGCGGCGCGGCACCGGTGCAGCAGAGCCGGTGGAAGCGGCTGTGGAGCGACTACGGCTATCTGCTGGTGACGCTGGCGGTGGTAGTGCTCATCTTCCGCGTGCTGCTGCAGCTGGCCTACGTGCCCAGCGGCTCCATGGAGACCACCATTCCCACCAAATCGCTGCTGGTAGGCTGGCGGCTGCCCTATCTGGTCAGCGATCCGGCGCCGCAGCGGGGCAACATCGTCACGTTCTGGGACGAGGAGATGGGCCACGTGCTGGTGAAGCGGGTGGTGGGACTGCCCGGAGAGACGGTGTCCTTTGAGGGCGGCTTCGTCTATATCAACGGAGAGAAGCTGGACGAGGACTATCTGCCGGTCAGCGGTATCACACAGAGCGAAAAGGACACGTTTCAGGTGCCGGAGGGCTGCATTTTCGTGATGGGCGACAACCGCACAGGCTCTCATGACAGCCGGTATCTGCGGGAGCCGTACATTCCGGTATCGCAGGTGCAGGGCCGGATGCTGCTGGCCATCTCCATCGGCTCCGGCCAGAGCTGGCAGGGCGTGCGGTGGATCGGATAAAGGGGGCGTAAGGTTTTGGAAAGAAGACGATTCGGGGCGACCGGCCTGCTGCTGGTAGTCCTTGTGGTAGTATTCGTGGGGTATCTGGCGGGCAATATGCGCCGCGCCGGAGACATTTCGTACAGCCAGCTGCGCTCGCTGTTCACGGAGGAGAAGGTGCAGTCCTTCGCCATTGAGAATGAGCGGCTCACCGCCAGCCTGCGGGACGGCACCACCGCCACCTGCGAGCTGTACAGCTTTGAGACGTTTTACGAGGATCTCAACGATCTGGTGGTGGAGCAGAACAAGGCGGGCATCATCGAGGCCTACGACTACCACGCCGACCACTCCACCAACTGGGTGCAGGTGCTGCTGCCCTATGTACTGGCGATCATGGGATTCATCCTGCTGCTGAACCTGATGAACCGGATGAACGGCGGCGGTGCGGCGGCCAACGACAAGATGGCCCGCTTCGGCGAGGCCCGCACCCAGAGCTTACCCACGGGCAGCAAGAAGGTGACATTTCAGGACGTGGCCGGCGCCGATGAGGAGAAGGAGGAGCTGGAGGAGATCGTCCAGTTCCTGCGGGACCCCGAGAAGTATACGGCACTGGGGGCACACATCCCCAAGGGCGTGCTGCTGGTGGGCCCTCCGGGCACCGGCAAGACCCTGCTGGCCAAGGCCGTGGCGGGGGAGGCGGACGTGGCATATCTGTCCATCTCCGGCTCCGACTTTGTGGAGATGTATGTGGGCGTGGGCGCCAGCCGCGTCCGCGACCTGTTTGAGCAGGCCAAGAAGCAGGCACCGGCCATCGTATTTATTGACGAGATCGACGCGGTGGGCCGTCAGCGCGGCAGCGGTCTGGGCGGCGGGCACGATGAGCGCGAGCAGACGCTGAACCAGCTGCTGGTGGAGATGGACGGCTTCGCCGTCAATGAGGGCGTGGTGGTGCTGGCCGCCACCAACCGCGTGGACATCCTGGACCCCGCGCTGCTGCGGCCCGGGCGCTTTGACCGGCAGGTATATGTGGGGCTGCCCGACATTAAGGGACGGGAGGACATTCTGAAGATCCACGCCCGCGGCAAGCCGCTGGCGGAGGATGTGGACCTGGGCCGCGTGGCCCGCAGCACCGCGGGCTTCACCGGCGCGGATCTGGAGAACCTGCTGAACGAGGCGGCGCTGCTGGCCGGCCGGCGGGACCAGAAGTTCATCACCGAGGATGTCATCCATGAGGCGGTCATCAAGGTCATCGCCGGTCCGGAAAAGCGCAGCCGCGTGATCCCCGAGATAGAGCGGAAGCTCACCGCCTACCACGAGGCGGGCCACGCCGTGGTCATCCACGCCCTGCCCGATCACGATCCGGTACACCAGATCACCATCGTGCCCCGGGGACAGGCGGGCGGCATGACCATCTTCCTGCCGGAGGAGGACCGGTCCTATCGCTCCAAAGCGTATATGACCCAGCAGATCGTATCCCTGCTGGGCGGCCGCGCCGCGGAGGAACTGATTTTGGGTGATATCTCCACCGGCGCGTCCAGTGACATCCAGCGGGCCACGGCCATTGCCAGAAAGATGGTGGGCACCTACGGCATGTCGGAAAAGCTGGGCAACGTGGCCTTCGACGCAGGCACCGATGAGGTGTTTATCGGCAAGTCCATGGGCCACACCCGTCCCTACTCGGAGAAAACGGCGGCGGAGATGGACGAGGAGATCCGCGCCATCATCGACAGCGCTTACGACCAGTGCCGCCGGATCTTGACGGCCAACCGCGAGCAGCTGGTGGCCGTGGCGGAGTATCTGCTGGTCCACGAGACCATGGACGCCGAGACCTTCGAGAGCTATTTCACCGGCGAGCAGGCATCGGAGGAACGTTAAAGGTCCGCGCAAAAATGAGAAAAAGAGGCCCTGCGGCAGCGCCGCAGGGCCTCTTTTGTGCAAATAGCGCGGGTGGGAGGGTTGATTATAGGGAAAAATAATAGAGCTTTGGGCAAAATGACGAAAAACGTGTCTGCGAGTGACGGACAAATGTCGGGGAAGTATGCCGGAAAATAGCGGCAAATGTACGCGGCGGGGAGACAAAAGCGGCGGAAAAGCCGGAGAAATCAAGGCCTTCCGGGGAAAAGCGGCACGATTTTTCGGAGCAACTCACAGTTGTAATCGCAGGGGAGTTCCGATAAAATGGGGGCATTCTATGGAGGACCCATTTGGGATGGTCCTCCGGAGAAAGCATAGGAGGAAAATGAAATGAAGAAGTTTTTTGCGATGCTTCTGGCGCTGGTCATGGCGCTGAGCCTGGTGGCCTGCGGCCAGCAGGGCGGCGACAGCCAGGGCTCCGATGACGACAACAAGGGCTCCGACGGCAGCGCCCCCGTGGCCTATGTGCTGGCCGAGAAAGGCGACACCTATTCTCTGGGTCTGGCCAGCAGCTTCCAGACCGCCTTTGAGAAGCTGGGCGGCACCGTTGTGATGGAGACCTTCCCCACCAACACCACCAACTTCTCCGACTATCTGCAGAAGGCCATTGATAAGGACGCCGATGTGATCTTTGCCCCCAACTCCATCACCGTGGCATCCAGCCTGCTGCCCCAGGCCAACGACCTGGGCGTGGAGTGCCCCATCATGGCCGGTGACACCTGGGAGTCCTCCGTCATTCTGGACGGCATGGCCAACACCGGGCTGAACGTGTACTGCTCTACTTTCTTTGATGAGAACGACTCCGCTTCCAGCGCCGCGTCCGAGTTCGTTGACGGCTTCAAGGCATGGCTGAACGCCAACTCCGACGCCTACAACGACAATGGCGGCAACGACATTGTGGCGGCTGTCTCCGCACTGGGCTTTGACGCCTACAACGTGGCCATGGCGGCCATCCGCGCTGCGGCCGAGGCCAAGGGCGCTGACCTGACCTCCGTGGACGTGGCCAGAGCGCTGTGGACCCTGACCTATGACGACGCCGTTACCGGCAAGATCCAGTTCAACTACACCGGCGATGCCATCAAGAACTGCGCCTACATCAAGAAGGCCGCAGCCGACGGCTCCAAGTTCGAGTTCGTCAAGACCCAGGAGGTCCAGAACGATGACACGCAGGCCACCGGCTTTGACTATGGCGATGCCGCCGGCGTGAAGCTGGATACCGTCAACCACAAGATCGTCATCGGCGTGTATGAGCCTCTGACCGGCAACAACGGCGGCGGCGGCAAGCAGGAAGTGCTGGGCATCAAGTATGCCAACTCTCTGGACAATAAGATCGACATTGCCGGTGAGGAGTACACTGTGGAGCTGTACGTCTCCGACAACGGCTCTCTGGAGGAGAACGCGGTGTCCGCCGCTTCCTCCATCGTCTCCGCAGGCGCTATGATCTCCCTGGGCTCCTACGGCTCCGGCGTGTCCATCGCTGCGGCAGATACCTTCGCTGAGGCCCAGATCCCCGCCATCGGCGTGTCCTGCACCAACGCGTCCGTCACCGACGGTCACGACTGGTACTTCCGCATCTGCTTCCTGGATCCGTTCCAGGGCTCCGTCATGGCTCAGTTCGCCTGGGACATGGTGGCGGCTGCGTGACCATTCTGATTTGACCCACAGAAGTACGGTGGTCCGCGCCACCGTACTTCTTTCGGTTTGAGAGGTGACATACATGAATCTGACTCCTTATCTGATCCGAGGGCTCGCCACAGGCGGACAGTTCGCGCTGGTGGCCATCGGCTACACCATGGTGTACGGCATCCTGAAGCTCATCAACTTCGCCCACGGCGACCTGTTCATGCTGTCGGGCATCATGATGATCTATCTGGCGGCCTCCTTCCCCACTATGCCTATGTGGGTGACCATCCTCATCATGATTGCCCTGACGGTGTTCGTGGGCTTTGCCATCGAAAAATGCGCCTATTCCCCGCTGCGCACCGCGCCGCGGATGTCCGTGATGATCTCCGCCATCGGCGTCAGCTATCTGCTGCAGAATCTGGTGTGCTACGTCACCGGCGGCCTGGCCAAGCAGTTCCCCGATATCCCCCTTATCAGCCAGAGCATCCGCGTGTTCGGCGTGAAGGACAAGCTGGCGGTGTTCATCTCCCCGCTGGTAGCGGTGGTGCTGATGGTCATTCTGGTGCTTATTATCAACCACACCAAGTTCGGTATGTCCATGCGGGCCGTGTCCAAGGATTTTGAGACGGCGCAGCTCATGGGCGTGAAGATCAACCGCGTCATCTCCATGACGTTCATCATCGGCTCGTTCCTGGCGGCGGGGGGGGCGCTGCTGTACTTCGCCAAGAACACCGGCATCAACCACATGGCAGGCTCCACCCCGGGCATCAAGGCGTTTATCGCCGCTGTGGTGGGCGGCATCGGCTCCGTGCCCGGCGCTGTGGTGGGCGCACTGCTCATCGGCGTGGTGGAGAGTCTGGCAAAAGCCTTCGGACTGGCAGATTTCAGCGATGTTATCTCGTTTGCACTGCTGATCATCATTCTGGTCATCAAACCCACGGGCCTCTTCGGAGAGAAAACGACGGAGAAGGTGTGAGAGGATGAAAACGACATTTTGGGAGAAAAACAAGCGCACCATCTGCAACCTCATTTTGGTGGCGGTGCTGGTGGCGCTGGTGGGATGCGTGGACGCCTTCGCGCCGTCCAGCTCCATGTGGTTCCCCGTGCTGCGGAAGGTATGTACCTTCGCACTGGCGGCGGTGGCCATGAACCTGCTCAACGGCTTTACCGGCCTGTTCTCGCTGGGTCAGGCGGGCTTCATGCTGCTGGGCGCGTATGCCTATGCCATTCTGACCATCCCTGTGGAGCTGCGGAGCACCGTGTTCCGCAACTACGGCGACAGTCTGGTGCAGTTTCAGATGCCGCTGGTGCTGGCGCTGCTGGCAGCAGGTGTGGTGGCCGCGTTCTTCGCATTCCTCATCGGCCTGCCTGTGCTGCGGCTGAAGAGCGACTATCTGGCCATCGCCACGCTGGGATTCGCGGAGATCGTCCGCGGTCTGGTGCAGCTCAGCCAGTTCGGCCCGCTGACCAACGGCCCCGACCCGCTGAATAACTTTACCGCGCCGAAAAGCGTGATGCCCTACGCCGCCATTGCCGGCGTGTGCATCCTGCTGATCGTGCTGCTCATCAACTCCACCTACGGGCGGGCGTTCAAGGCCATCCGCGACGATGAGATCGCCGCCGAGGCCATGGGCATCAATCTGGCGCGGCACAAGATGATCTCCTTCGTGGTCAGCTCCTTCTTCTGCGGCGTGGCCGGCGCCATGCTGGCCATGTGCAACACATCGGTGTCCTCCGTGTCCTTTACCACCAGCATGACATATCAGATCCTGCTGGTGGTGGTGGTGGGCGGCATCGGCTCCGTGTCCGGCTCCGTCATTGCGGCGTTCATCTACTACGCCAGCAGCGAGTGGTGGCTGCGGTTCCTGGATCTGGAGACGTACACCGCGTCGGGCGCACGGGTACCCCTGCTGGGCTACGGCTTCCGCATGGTGGTGTTCTCCGTGCTGATCATGATCGTGGTGCTGTTCTTCCGCAAGGGCATCATGGGCACCCGCGAGGTGTCGGTGTATGACGACATCCGGAAGATCGGGCGTTTCTTTACCCGCAAGAGTGCGGCGAAAGGCGGTGACGCACAGTGAGTGAGACGAAAAACGTGCTGCGCGTGGAAAATGTGACCATGCAGTTCGGCGGTGTGGTAGCCGTGGACGATCTGAGTATGGAGGTCAATGAGGGCGAGATCGTGGCCCTTATCGGCCCCAACGGCGCCGGCAAGACCACGGCGTTCAACGTCATCACCGGCGTGTACGCGCCTACCAACGGGCAGGTGCTGTTCGACGGGAAAAAGGTGGTGGAGAACCACCCGCGCGGCAAGATGCGCCGCCAGTATAAGGGCAAGCACCTGGGGGACTACAAGTCCGTGCTGGAGCCCACGCCCGATAAGCTGACCAGAATGGGCATGGCCCGCACATTCCAGAACATCCGGCTGTGGAAGTCCATGACCGTGTTCGACAACGTGCTCATCGCCAAGCACCTGCGGCGCAGCAGCAATATGTTCACCGCCATGTTCCGGCTCAACGCCAGGGAGGAGGCGCGGCAGCGCGCCGAGGTGCTGGAGCTGCTGCGGGTGGTGGGCCTGGAGGACGTGAAGGACGAGCTGGCCACCAGCCTGCCCTACGGCAAGCAGCGGCGGCTGGAGATCGCCCGTGCGCTGGCCACCGACCCCAAGCTGCTGCTGCTGGACGAGCCGGCTGCCGGCATGAACCCGCAGGAGACGCTGGAACTGGCGGAGTTCATCCGCGAGATCCGCGAGAAGTTCCACAAGACGATCCTTCTCATCGAGCATCACATGGATCTGGTGATGGGCATCGCCGACCGTATCTATGTGCTGGATTTCGGCGAGCTCATCGCACAGGGCACGCCGGAGGAGATCCAAAACAACGCGCGCGTCATTGACGCATATCTGGGGGTGGCAGACGATGCTGAAGATTGATGATCTCCACGTGTCCTACGGCGGCATCCGTGCCCTGCGGGGCATCAGCCTGGAGGTGCCGGACGGCAAGATCGTAACGCTTATCGGCGCCAACGGCGCCGGTAAGTCCACCACGCTGCGCACCATATCGGGCCTTGTGAAGGCGGACAGCGGTTCCGTCACCTACGATGGGCAGGAGCTGCTGGGCAAGCCCATCAACAAGGTGCTGGAGGCGGGCATCGCCCAGTCCCCCGAGGGGCGGCGGGTGTTCCCCAACCTGACGGTGCTGGAAAACCTGAAGATCGGCGCGTACCTGCGCAAGGACAAGGACGGCATCGAAAAGGACATCCGGTGGGTGTATGACCTGTTCCCGCGGCTGCAGGAGCGGCACTGGCAGCAGGCGGGCACCCTGTCCGGCGGCGAGCAGCAGATGCTGGCTGTGGGGCGGGCCCTGATGAGCCGTCCCAAGCTGCTGATGCTGGATGAGCCGTCGCTGGGCCTGGCACCGTTGGTGGTGCAGGGTATCTTCGACATTATCCGTACCGTGAACCAGCAGGGCATGACGGTACTGCTCATCGAGCAGAACGCCAATATGGCCCTGAAGATCGCGGACTACGCCTACGTGCTGGAGACGGGGTGCATCACCAAGTCCGGCACCGGCGCGGAGCTGCTGGCCGATGAGTCCATCAAGGAAGCGTATCTGGGCAAGAAAAAGAAGTAAAAAAATATCCCGCGGCACTCACTGCCGCGGGATATTTTTTTACTTCTTAAGGATGGCGTCCACCACGCCGTCCAGCCAGTGGCCTTCGAACTGCTCGATGCAGCCGTCGTCCGTCAGCTTGGCCAGCTGCGGGTCGATGGGCATCTTGGCCAGCAGGGGCAGGCCGTACTCCTTGGCGGCCTCCTCCGTCTTGCCCTCACCGAAAATATAGAGCTTTTTGCCGCAGTCGGGACACTGCACGTAGCTCATGTTCTCCACCAGACCCACGATGGGAATGTGCATCATCTGGGCCATCTTTACGGCCTTCTGCACCACCATGGACACCAGGTCCTGCGGCGACGCCACGATGATGACGCCGTCCACCGGCAGGGTCTGGAACACGTTGAGGGCCACGTCGCCGGTGCCGGGGGGCATGTCCACGAACATATAGTCCACGTCGTTCCACAGGGTGTCGCCCCAGAACTGCTGGACCACGCCGCCGATCACGGGGCCGCGCCAGATGACGGGGTCCGTCTCGTGCTCCAGCAGCAGGTTCACGGACATCAACTGGATGCCGGTGGCGGTGGTGACGGGGACAATGGCGTCCCCGTGGGCCATGGCACGGCCGTGGATGCCGAAGGCCTTGGGAATGGAGGGGCCGGTGATGTCGGCGTCCAGCACGGCTACGTTGTAGCCCTCACGGCGGACGGACACCGCCAGCTGGCTGGTGACCATGGACTTGCCGACGCCGCCCTTGCCGGACACCACGCCGTAGACCTTACCGACGCGGCAGCCCTCCCGCAGAGGCTTGATCTGGAAGGGATTTTCGTTTTTGCGATCCGCGCAGCTCTCGCCGCACGTACTGCAATCGTGGGTACAATCGCTCATAACTGCTTCTCCTTATATAAATGTAGTGAATGGTAACATGGTGAATGATCGGTGTACGTACAGGTATAACACCAAATCGCGGCGCTGGCAAGTCTATAATGTCAGGACCGTAACATTTTTATGCCCCGCCAGATAGTCCCGCTCCCGCGTCTGGCAGGTGAACAGCAGGATCTGACGCTGTTCGCTCTCGGCCAGCAGGACATCCAGCGCGGCGCGGAGCCGTCGGTCATCGAAGGACACCAGCGCGTCGTCCAGAATCAACGGGACGTGCTTCTCCTCCGGCAGCACCATGCCGCAGATAGCAAGGCGTACCGCCAGATATAGTTGGTCGGCGGCACCCTGACTCAGCAGGCGGATGCTGCGGCTCATGGGGTCGCCGGACTGCTCGGCGGACAGAGCCATGTCCTGGCTCAGCAGCACCTTGTCATAGCGACCGTCGGTGAGGGCGGAGAAGATCTCTGCGGCCCGTGCGCCCAGCGCGGGGGAAAAACGGTTTTTCAGGATGATATTGGCCTGCTCCAGGGCCGTCATGGCCAGAGTGATGGCATCATACTCCGGCTGAAGGCGGGCCAGTTCCTCCCGCTTCTGAGATAGTTGGTCGGTCAGGTCGCTGCTGCGGTCCAGCCCGCGGATGCGGCCCAACAGGTGGTCATAGCGGCTGCGGGCGTCGGCCAGCGCCGTCTGTGCCTGGGACAGCTCCAGCTCCACACTGCCGCCGGCGATGGGGGTCACCGGCATGGGAGGACGGGTCAGGTCCTCCTCCGACAGCTGGCTTTGCAGGGCGTCGCGGCCCACGGCGGCCTCCCGAGCGGTGCGGCGGG
>ERZ1504183.291-NODE-291-length-12946-cov-3.139322_pt1 | contig 12946 bp, 15 predicted proteins | sample MGYA00574901_ERZ1504183 | MGnify/ENA primary metagenome ERZ1504183 (study PRJEB39906, sample SAMEA3182106) | gut metagenome | biome: human; feature: gut; material: Stool; isolation source: human stools | place: Canada | collected 2013-02-26 ... | reverse complement strand
AGAGGTAGCTCTCTACCACGAAGGTGTAGATCTTGTCGTTCAGGGACACATTGAAGTACAGGTCGTCACCCTCGGAGCCGGAGCCGTCCCAGTTGTACAGGAAGGGAGCGCCGGCATCGTTGGAGGCGGTCACGGTCATACCCTTGAAGGAGACCTTCTCGTTCTGGTGGGCGATCAGCTCGTCGGTACCCAGCAGGGAGGTGACATCCAGTGCGTCGTAGACCTTGGTGCCCTCCAGCAGTTCGCAGGTAGCGTCGATGATCTCCACCTCGCCGGACCACTCGGCCTTATAGCCGCTGACGCGGATCTTGGCGCCCTCTACCAGCATGGAGTCGTAATCCTCCTTGCTGCAGGGCATATTGTACAGGAAGTACGCACCGTCATCGGCCTGGGTGTAGAAGGTGGCCACGCCGACGCCGTCCTTTTCCCACCAGCCCTGACGGGCCTGAATGTAGGTCTCCACGGTAACGGCGGAGTCCACAGCGGCCGCGTCGAACTCCGCGTGGGTCATGACGGTGACAGCGGCGTCAGCGCCGTCATCGGGGGTGTCCGGCGTCTGAGGCTCGTCGGTGTTGGTCTTGCCGCAGCCCACGATGGACAGCGCCATCACCAGAGCCAGCAGCAGGGTCAGAAACTTTTTCATGTTTGCTTTCTCCTCTAAATTGCACCATATAAAAATGGCAGATAGGGCGGGTGTGTTCCACACGCCCGCCCTATTATAACGCATTCTGCCGATAAATCAATGGGTCTTTCGTTTTTTCATCAGCTGTGCCTCGGCGTAGGCTGCGATCAGCACCCACGCACCGCCCAGCGTGATGAGAAGAGCTTTGGACGCGGCGGGCAGGGGCCCCAGGTCCTCACCGCCGGCGGCAGACAGGCTGCCCCGCTGGTCCAGCCGGTACAGGCTGGTCACATCGGCGTACAGCCGGGTCATGTAGGCATCGTCCACCGTCTCCTTACGGCGCACGGACTTCACCACGTTCTCAATGAGCTGGCCCGCGGCGTTGCGCAGGGAGGTGGAGCCGTTGTAGACTGGCGTGGTGAACGTGTTGTCCACGTTGTTCAGCAGCAGCTGGGATGCCTGGATCTTTACGTCGTAGTAGAGAGAATCGTCCTCGCCTGCGCGGGAGAGATAGTCCCGATATTCCGCAGACTGCTGGGCCTTGGCGGTGACGGGGACATAGCCCTCCGTCCGGGCGTAGGCAATCTGGACGTCGTTGGTCAGCAGATACTGGGCGAACAGCCATGAGGCCAGCACCTCCTGGGGATCGTCCTTGTTGAACACGCACACCGACGGGCCCTGGGAGATCATCTGGGGATGATCGGGGTCGCACTGGGGCACGGCCATCACCGCCGTCTCAAAGTCCACGTACTTGTCGGCGCTGATGTCGCTCAGCGGCGCGTGAGAACCCATCCATGTGGCGCCGGCGGTGGAGTCCACCGCGAACAGGCACTGCCCCGCGTTCAGAAAGTTGGCGGGGTAGCCGGAGATCTTGAAGGTGGAGAAGGCGCCGCTGGCGGTGTGGCGGGCCACGCCGTACAGGATGTCCTCCGTGGTGTCGTTGAAGATCTGCACGTCGCCGCTGTCAGTGGAGTAACCGGCGTTTTTCTGGCGCAGCAGCTGGATCATCATGTTGTCCGTGGACTTGTAGATGAAGGGCAGCAGCACCTCCTGCCCGTTGACGGCGAAGGTACCGTCGGCATTTTTCGCCGCGGCGGCCGCCTCCGATACCTCCCACACGAAGTCCCAGGTCAGCGTTTCCGGCAGCTCATAGCCCAGGACCTCCACATAGGTCCTGTTGACGTAGCACGCCTCGGTGGAGCGCATGAAGGGCACGGCGTAGTGGCTGCCGGAGAAGCTGCACTCCTCCAGAAACCGGGAGATCATCTCCTCCAAAGCGGGGCCGTCGTACCGCAGGGCGCTGCCGCCCAGACCGTACTGTTCGTCGGCGAACAGAGCGTCCAGCGGGGCCACCACGTTGTCGCCGGTGAGGTACGTGGCGATGTGGTCGGGGTAGGTGATGCACACATTGGGGGTGGTGTTGGTGGCGATGTTGGTGATGACATCGTTGTAGATCTTGCCGTAGTCAGTGTAGAGCCGCAGCTTCACGGTGATGTTGGGGTACAGCGCCTGGAAGTCGGCGATGGCCTTGCTGTAGATATCCACCTGGGTCTTGTTGGTGTCGTTCTTGGCCCAGAACGTGATCTCGAACTGCCGCGACTCGTCAAAGCTGTCCGGCACGGTGAAAGCGTTCTGGCTGTGTGAGCCGTGACACCCGCAGAGGGTGGTCAGCAGGGTCACAAGTGACAGCGTCAGCGCAGCTATGCGGGCGTGTCTCATCCCTTGGTGCCCCCTCTCGAAACGCCCTCCATCACCTTGTTGCGGAACAGGAGGAACAGCACGATCAGCGGCACGGAGATGACCACTACCGCCGCCATCATGGCGGGGATGTTCTCCCGTCCGAAGCCGTTTTCACGGATGGCCTGGATCCCATTGGACACCAGGAAGTAGTTCTCGTCGTCGGTAATGAGGCGGGGCCACACGTAGGAGTTCCAGCACTCAATGACCTTCAGGATGACGATAGTTACTACCGTGGGGCGGCAGATGGGCAGCATCACCTTCCAAAGGTACTTGAAGTCGGAGGTGCCATCCACCTTGGCGGCGTAGTACAGCTCGTTGGGGATCTGGGCGAAGTTCTCCTTCAGAAGATAGATGTAGAACACCGATGTCACCGACGGCAAAATCAGGCCCCAGAATGTGTTGCGCAGGCCGGCGTCCGTAATGGTGACGAAGTTGGTGATGATGACCAGTTCATTGGGTATCATCATCAGTGCCAAAAAGCATGTAAAGGCCAACTGCTTGCCACGGAAATTCAGCCGCGCGAAGGCGAATGCCGCCAGTGTGATGACCACCAGCATGATGGCCGTGGTGGCCACGGTGAAGATCACCGTGTTCAGGAAGTAGCGGCCCAGCGGCACGGCGGTGAAGGCATCGCGGTAGTTCTGGAGGGTGGGGGACAGGGTGAAAAAGGCGGGGATGCGCTCGGTGCTGTACGCGCTGTAACTCTTCACGGAGGTCAGCACCATCCAGTAGAAGGGGAACAGCACGATCACCGCCCACAGCGCCAGCAGCACATAGGTGACGGCGCGGCGCACCGCTCTGCGGCGGCGGGCGGCAAGCTCCACCTGCTTGTAATCGGTATGAGGATCCACAGTGCCGCCTCCTCTCAATAGTGGACGTGCTTCCGGCTCACCAGCAGGTTGATGCAGGTGATGGTCAGCACGATGGCAAACAGGATGATGGCTGCCGCCGATGCGAAGGACGGATAGCCGCCGGAGTCGCCGTACAGCATGTCGTAGATGTAGCCCACCATGGTGTTCATCTGGGCGGCGTTCAGGTCGGTGCCGAACAGGGCCACCGCGTCGCTGTACGCCTTGAATGCGCCGATGAAGCCGGTGATGACCAGATAGAAGATCATGGGGGAGATCATGGGCAGGGTGATGCGGGTGAAGATGCGCCAGCGGGGCGTGCCGTCCACGCGGGCGGCGTTGTAGTAGTCCTGCTTCACCGAGGCCAGCGCACTGGTGAGGATCAGGATCTTGAAGGGCAGCACTATCCACACGGTGTAGAAGCACAGGACGAACATCTTGGCCCAGTACGGCCCATCGATAAAATCCACGCCGGGGCTGCCGAACCAGTGGAGCATCACATTTACCAGCCCATCGGTGTAGGCGGTCTTTTTGAACAAAATCATGAAAACCAGACCCACCGCCAGCGTATTGGTGACGTAGGGCAGGAAATACACCGTCTGGAACAGGCTCCGCAGCTTTTCGATGGAGCTGAGCCCCAGCGAGACGAGGAGGGCAAGGCCGGTGGACACCGGCACGGTGATGATGACCAGGATGAAGGTGTTTTTCAGTGCCTGCAAAAAGTAGGGGTCCCGCAGCACGTAGCGGTAGTTGAACAGGCCTACACCGGAAAATGTCTGGGACGCGGAATTGTACCCCTCCTCAAAGGAGTACACGAACACGTCCACCAGCGGGTAGACCATGAACACGCCCAGAAAGGCGATGGCGGGCAGCAGATAGAGCCAGCCCTTGACGCTGCACTTGTCCATAGCGTCACCTCAGAGTGCAGTCCAGCCGGACCTGCGTGTCGCGGTGGAATAGGAACACCTTGTGGGGCTTCAGGGCGAAGCGTATCGACTCCCGGGTGGTATCTACGCGGCTGTCGGCGGTGATGATGGCGCGGATCACCGCGTTTTCACAGTCTGGATGGGTGCATACCACGCTGATGTCACGGCCCATGACCTCCACGCGATCCAGCTTGCAGCACAGGGGGCCATCCTCCGCAGGGACGAAGCCCTCCGGACGGACGGCGGCGTACACCGGCTGCTCCTCGGCGCCTGCCGCGTCCAGCACCGCCGCGCCGCCTATGTACAGCTTGCCGTCCCTGATGCATCCGTCAAAGACGTGGATGGGCGGAGTGCCCAGAAATTTGGCCACGAACAGGTTCACGGGGTTGTCGTATACCTCCTGGGGCTTGCCGATCTGCTGCACCACACCATCGCGCATCACCACGATCATGTCGGAGATGCTCATGGCCTCCTCCTGATCGTGAGTGACAAACACGGTAGTGACGCTGGTCTGCCGCTGGATGCGGCGGATCTCCTCCCGGGTCTGGAGGCGCAGCCGCGCGTCCAGATTGGACAGCGGCTCGTCCAGAAGCAGCACGCGGGGACGCTTTACCAGTGCCCGGGCAATGGCTACCCGCTGCTGCTGTCCGCCGGACAGCTCACTGGGCTTGCGGTCCATCAGCCCCTCCAGCTGTACCAGTTTTGCCGCGTCCAGTGCCCGCTCCGCCATCTCTGCTTTGGTGAGCTTGTCCGCACCCCGCAGGTTTTCCAGCGGGAACATGATGTTCTGCCGTACCGTCAGGTGGGGGTACAGCGCGTAGTTCTGGAACACCAGCCCCACGCCGCGATTCTCCGGCGGCAGATGGGTCACATCGTCTTCACCAAAGAAGATCTGGCCTGCGGTAGGCTCCAGCAGGCCGCTGATAAGGTTCAGTGCTGTGCTCTTGCCGCAGCCGGAGGGGCCCAGCAGGCCGATGAGCTTTCCGTCGGGGATCTCAAAGGTAAAATCGTTGACGGCGACGACATCGCCGCCCGCTTTCTTGTTGCGGTTGGGGAACTTCTTGGTCAGATGTTGCAGCGTGACCTTCATGGCAGCTTCTCCTGTATTCTGGCGGCTCCGTCTCACGGGACGGGAGGCGACTGTAATGACCGCACTATTGTACCACAGTTCACGGCGTAAATCTCCTGGTTTTACAAAACTTTCCGGAAAATTTTCCGCCTGCCTGTCAGGCGCCACCTGTGCCGGCGGCACATAGAATGAGGTGAGCCGTTTTCGGTTCACTCGATCTGACCACTTCAAAGGAGGAATATCTCTTGTATACAGAGAGGACTACTGCCGCTGCGGCGGCAGCGCGGGACGGCACTGCCCGCGATATGACGGCCCGCAGTGATGCAGCCTGCCGCGAGATGGACGGCTCGCTGCCCGGCGGCTGCGGCAATATGGTATTTCCCTATATCGCTATGCAGCGGGAGAACGCACAGCGCTACGATAACAGGGAGGCTCTTTTGCAGGGCACACTGTTCCCGGGTTTGGATCTGCCGTTCCGCAAGGAGTTGCGCTCCCGCTTTCCCCAGGTGAACGAGGCGCTGCTGGAGCTGATGGCCTTGGACTTTGCCATCGACGAGCTGGGGCTGTATCTCACCACCCATCCCAATGACCAGCAGGCGCTGGAGCTGTACTGGAGCTACATCCGTCTGGGCAGGGCGGGCCGCGCCAAATACGAGGAGACCAACGGCCCGCTGCTGCAGACGGACATCACCGAGGGAGGCTTCCGCTGGTTGGATGATCCATGGCCTTGGGACAAAGGAGGGAACGACTGATGTTTGTCTATGAAAAGAAGCTGCAATATCCGGTGAAGATCAAGAACACCAATCCGCGTCTGGCTGCGCTGATCATTTCACAATACGGCGGGCCGGATGGGGAACTGGGCGCATCCCTGCGTTACCTGAGCCAGCGCTTCTCCATGCCGTATCCGGAGCTGAAGGGCTTGCTCACCGACATCGGCACAGAGGAACTGGGGCATCTGGAGATGATCGGTGCTATCGTTCACCAGCTGACCTGCAACCTGTCAGAGCAGGACATCAAGACCGCCGGTTTTGACGCCTACTTCGTGGACCATACCGCCGGTATCTATCCTACCGCAGCCTCCGGTTCACCGTGGAATGCGGCCAGCATAGGCGTGAAGGGAGACCTCATCGCTGACTTGACGGAAGACCTGGCGGCGGAGCAGAAAGCCCGCGTCACCTACGATAACATTCTGCGGCTCAGCGACGACCCCGATGTCAACGACGTCATCAAGTTCCTGCGGGCCCGCGAGATCGTGCATTTTCAACGGTTCGGAGAAGGTCTGCGCCTGGCCAAGGATCGCATGAATGAGAAGAACATCTACTTCCTTAACCCGTCCTTCGACAGCTGACGGCGGGAGGGGAGCAGAGGAAAGCATAAAACATAGGGGAGAAGGCATATGTCCTCTCCCCTATGTTTTCGCCCCGTGCGAGTGCAGTGGCTTCCGGCGTTTTTCAAAAGGTACGTTATTTTGCATTTCAACCCTCACGCCCCGTGAGAGGCGCGACGAGAGCCACAACTACAAGAACCTGTTCCTGTACACATTTCAATCCACGCGCCGACCGCGAAAGGCGCGACTCTTTGGCGGGTGCATCGCCGCCGTACCGGTGAGGTGATCCGTCACGGTCTGGTACTCCCGACTGTGTTCGCCCTCCTTCCGATGGGCGTCATACGTCATGCCCATCCTCTTACGCGAAAATATGTATATATTATACAATGTTTAATGAATATTGCCAAATAAATTACGCATTTTAACTATATCTGCCATGCACCCCGTTTTCTTTTTGTGCCCGCTGTGGTATGATACATAAAACCCGCCGCGCCGCCATAGGCTTTCCGCAGGAGGGGAGTCACATGGTGCTGTTCATCCCGAAAAAAGCGATATGCGCCTGCGCACTGGCCGCAGCACTGGTGACGCTGGCGGCGGTGGTCCCGCGTCCGTCGCCGGATACCGTACCGGCCTCGACTGCTGCGGAACCCCGCACCATGCTGGTACTGGATGCCGGCCACGGCGGGGAGGACGGCGGTGCCGTGTCGGACAGCGGCGTGGCCGAGAGCGGCATCAATCTTCAGATCACGCGGCGGCTCTATGAGATTTTGCGGTTCCTGGGTCACCCGGCGGTGATGACCCGCACCGGCGACGAGGCCATCTACGACGACGCCGCCGCGACCCTGCGGGAGAAGAAAGTGTCCGACCTGAAGAACCGCACGAAGCTGGCCGTCTGCTCATCAGCATCCACCAGAACTGCCTGCCCGGCTACCCCAACGTCCGCGGCGCTCAGGTGTTTTACAACGCCGTCCTACCTTCCCAACAGCTGGCCGAGGCGGTGCAGCAGACGTTGAACGCCGCGGTGAATACGGACCGTGCCAAGGCCGCCAAGCCTATCGGCGACGGAGTGTACCTCATGACCCACACCACCTGCCCTGCCATTCTGGTGGAGTGCGGCTTCCTGTCCAGCCCGCAGGAGACGGCGCTTCTGCAGCAGCCGTCCTACCAAATGAAAATGGCCGCCGTCATCGCGGCGGGCTACTGCCAATATTGTACGAGTGAGGGAACAACATGAAAGCAAAAACCGTCTTTTTCTGCACGGAGTGCGGCAGCGAGAGCCCCAAGTGGTCGGGTCGCTGCGCCGTCTGCGGCGCGTGGAACTCCATGGTGGAGCAGCCGGCGGAGCGGCCTGTCAAAAGCGGAAAGACCCAGCGCATCGCAAATGCTGTAAACGCGTCTCCCATTACATCCTTGCAGGAGGATGAGGAGATCCGTTTCCCCACCGGCATGGGGGAGCTGGACCGCGTGCTGGGCGGCGGCGCTGTAAAAGGCTCGCTGGTGCTGGTGGGCGGCGCACCAGGTATCGGCAAATCCACACTGATGCTCCAGATCTGTCAGCAGCTGGGCCGAACCTGCAAGGTGCTGTACGTCTCCGGCGAGGAGTCTGCCCGCCAGCTGAAGCTGCGGGCCAAGCGTCTGTCCGTGGACAGCGGGAACCTGTTCGTCCTGTCGGAGACGCGGCTGGGCGACGTGCTGGAGTGTATCCGCAGGGAGGAGCCGGACGTGCTGATCGTGGACTCCATCCAGACTCTGTATAACGAGGAACTGGACGCCCCTGCCGGCGGCGTGGGGCAGGTGAAGGACTGCACCATGGCTCTGATGCAGGTGGCCAAGGGACAGGGCGTCACAGTGTTCGTCATCGGCCACGTCAACAAGGAGGGCAGCATTGCCGGTCCCAAGGTGCTGGAGCATATGGTGGACTGCGTTCTGTACTTCGAGGGCGACAGCCGCATGACCTACCGTATCCTCCGCGCTGCTAAGAACCGCTTCGGCGCCACCAATGAGATCGGCGTCTTTGAGATGCTGGACAGCGGTCTGCGGGAGGTGGAGAACCCCTCGGAGATGCTGCTGTCCGGACGGCCCCAGGACGCCTCCGGCACCTGCGTTACCTGCGTCATGGAGGGCGCGCGCCCCGTGCTGGCGGAGATACAGGCCCTCATCGCCCCCTGTGCCGGAGCTCGCCCGCTTCGCAGCAGCAACGGCTTCGACTACAACCGCGCCGCCATGCTGCTGGCAGTGCTGGAGAAGCGGGGCGGTCTGAAGGTCAGCCAGTGCGACGCCTATCTGAATATCATCGGCGGCCTGACACTGGACGAGCCTGCCGCCGATCTGGCCGCCGTGGTGGCTATCGCTTCCAGTTATCTGGACAAGCCCGTGCCCAACGGCATGGCCGCCGTAGGCGAGGTGGGCCTTTCCGGCGAGATACGCAGCGTCAGTCACATGGAGCAGCGCCTTTCGGAGGTAAAGCGTTTGGGCTTTACAGAGTGTATCATTCCCGCACATCACGCTGTTGATCTGCGGGAGCGCTCCTCTCTGGAGCTGCTGCCGGTCCGGAACATCTCGGAGGCGCTGCGTCTCCTGGCCCAGGCGAAATAGGCAGGTAGTGGACACAGGGATGACCGGCACTGGGCTGTCCGGCCGCGCCGCAGGTATCCAGCGTACACAGCCCGTCCCGCTGCCACTGGCAGCTGTCGGTGCAGGGGATCATACCATCACTCCTTTGCCGGTAGTGTGCCACCGCCGCCGGATAATATGAAAAAATGCCCTCCGGCAGCTGCCGGAGGGCATTTTTTCATGTCTCTTTATTCGGGAGAGTTGAACCAGTCCTCGCAGAATTTGGCGATGGAGGGCACCAGGTCCTTGACGTAGCGGCGGCTGGTGTTGACGCACAGGTCGTAGGACTCCTTGGCGCCCCACTTGCTGTCGCTGTACATCTGATGGTGCTGGGCACGGTTGCGGTCGATCTGCTTCATGCGCTTCTCGATCTCGGTGGCGGTCAGATTCTCGCCTGCCGGCGCACGGCGCTGGCAGCGCTCGACCTTGGAATCCTTATCGGCGTACACGAAGATGTTCAGGGGCTTGTAGTCCTTCAGGATGACATCAGCGCCGCGGCCCACGATGACGCAATCGCCGCTCTTGGCGAAGTTCTCCAGGATCTTCCGCTGGGTCACGGCCACGCGGATGGGCTGGTCCATGATCTGGAAAGGGGGTACGCCGAACCGGTGGCCGATGGTCAGGGGGTACGCGGCCTCTATACTCTTTTCGGACACGTGCGCCACGTAGTCCTCATTAAAGCCGTTTTCCTTGGCGATCATTTCGATGATCTCATGGTCGTAGCAGGGGATATGCAGCGCCTCTGCCAGACGCTTGCCCAGTTCACGACCGCCGGAGCCAAATTCACGGCTGATGGTGATGATACGGTTCATGGATACGACCTCCTTTTAGATATGCGATCAATATTCGTAGCAGCTGCCGCCCACAAATTCGCGGACGATGGAGTTGCGGGGTACGTAAGGGGTGTGCAGCGGGGGCACGGTGGACACCACATCGATGAGATCGGTAAGATCGTGCTCCTCCATGTATTCCGGCGTCAGCTCCTCGCGGAAGTTGGGGATCTCGCTGAGACACTTGGCCAGGATGCAGGGCTCGTAGTCGTGGAATGAGTCAATGTGGATGGCGGCGTTGCCCTTGAAGGGCTTAATATAGTTGACCTCGCCGCGGTTGACGCTCTCCGCCCGCTCCACCGTCTCCCGCAGGGAATGGCCGCGGGTGTTGTAGTCGCGGATGAGCCGCCGTGCCACCCGCAGCTGCTCCGGCCGCACCACGCGGTCGTTGTGAGTGAGGATGCGGGTGCGGGGCGCCACATAGATGCCGGTGGCAGCGCCGCGGATCTTGTCAAAAATCAGGGGGTTCAGCATATGGATGCCCTCGGCGATGACGATGCAGTCCTTTTCACCCTGCATCTTCCTGTAGCCGCCGGTGGTGCCGTTTTTGAAGTCATACCAGGGAATATCGGCCTCCATGCCGTCCAGCAGCTGGGAGATGCAGGTCAGCAGGGTGTCCACGTCCACGCAGTAGGGAGACTCCCAGTCTGTGGCCTCGGGCGGACGCTTGTCCAGCGGCAGGAAGAAATTGTCCATGCTCAGCAGGCACACCTTGACTCCTAGATTCTGCAGGTATTCCTGAAGCCGCATGGCGGTGGTGGTCTTGCCGGAGCCGGAGGGACCCGTCAGGGCAACCACGGGCTTTTCCTGGCGATTGGACAGGATCGCCGCCGCAGCGATCTTGTCGTGGAATACCTCCTCGCACCGCAGGACAAACTGGGTCTCATTGTTCATGGATTCCTGAATATTTTCCAAATCGATAACGCGCATAGTGCAGCTCCTTCATGATGGAAATTCAAAAACGTGGATAGTATACCACACTTTAGCCTTACCGTCAAACGGGCAAAATGCCGGAATTCCCCAGTATTTTGCGGAACTTTTCCCGCAGCAGCAAAAACGCCCCCATAATGGGGGCGTTTTTTGACGTGAAATTTATTTGGTGCCGAAGATGCGGTCGCCTGCATCACCCAGACCGGGGACGATGTAGCCGTTCTCGTTGAGGCACTTGTCCACAGCGCCGGCGTAGATGTCCACATCGGGGTAAAGCTTCTGCAGATACTCGATACCCTCGGGAGCTGCCACCAGCACCATCAGCTTGATGTGCTTGCAGCCGAACTTCTTCATCTCGGCGATGGCCTCTGCGGCGGAGCCGCCGGTGGCCAGCATGGGGTCCACGATCAGCACGTCACGCTCGGCTACGTCCTTGGGCATCTTGCAGAAGTAGGGATGGGGCTCCAGCGTCTCCTCATCGCGGTACATACCGATGTGTCCCACGCGGGCGGAGGGGACCAGACGCAGCACGCCGTCTACCAGACCAAGACCGGCACGGAGGATGGGAACCACCACGAATTTGCGGCCCGCCAGCGTGGGCGCTTCCATTTCACAGATAGGCGTTTCGATGTGCTTGGTGGTCAGGGGCAGGTCCCGGGTAGCCTCATAGGTGATGAGCATGCCGATCTCGGATACCAGCTCACGGAAATCCTTGACGCTGGTGTTCTTGTCGCGCATGATCGTCAGCTTGTGGGACACCAGGGGATGGTTCACGATGTGCACTTTCTCGCTAAACATGGTTGTCTCCTCCGTGTATGTAAAATTTTGCATGGAACACAATAAAATGTCAGTCCAGCGTGATCTTCAGCCCGCGGGACAGCCGCTCCCGCTCCGCCTGACTGAGCCGCAGGTACACCGGCTCCAGATGCTGGGCCGTCACTGTCTCGCCCCGCGCCGCCATCTCCTCCGCGCACAGCGCCACGCCCACGGCGGACTGCATCCGGTGATGCTCGTCGGCCATGCGGCAGGGGATGCCCGCCGTGTTGAGATAGTCGGCACACAGCGCCGCACCATCGCCAACCACCAACTTTTCCTCCGGCATGTCCCGCAGCAGGGAAGCCAGCTCCTCCAGAGAGATGGCGCAGTCCTGCGTCACGCGGAGAACGCGGCCGTTCTCACCGCGGAACAGAGCGTGGTAGATCTGCTGACGGCGGGCGTCCATGGCTCCAATGATGAGTCCTTGAAAGTCCGCAGCCGTCCGCGCCATAGCCGCCAGCGTGGACACGCCGCAGCAGGGCAGCTCTTTGGCCCACGCCAAGCCCTTGGCCGCCGATACGCCGATACGCAGCCCCGTGAAGCTGCCCGGCCCGTTGGCTGCGGCGATGAGCCCGATGTCATCCAGCGACAGCCCCGCTGTACGCAGCATCCCATCGATGAGGGGCATCAGCGTCACACTGTGGGTCAGCCCGCGGTTCTGATAGGCGGAGGCCAGAACCGCGCCATTTTCCGTGACAGCGGCGGACACGCTCTTGGCCGATGTCTCCAGCGCCAGTATCTTCACAGTCCCTCGCCTCCCGTGATGGTGATGATGCGGTCATTTTCATTGTCGCCGCGGGCGATGTTCACCCACACGGCGTCCTCCGGCAGAGCGCCGGACACCTGCTCCGACCACTCCACGGCGCACACGCCGCCGCGGGTCAGATAGTCCTCCCAGCCGATGTCGAACAGCTCATCCTCGCCGCCCAGGCGGTACATATCGAAATGGAACAGGGGGATGTCCCCACTGTACTCATTGACGATGGTGAACGTAGGACTGGTCACACGTCCGCGGCAGCCCAATCCTCGGGCCAGCCCGCGGGTGAACGCAGTCTTGCCCATGCCCAGTCCTCCGCGATAGGCCACCACGCTCCCGGCATGGAGCGTCCGGCCCAGCTCCTCACCGATGTGCTCCGTTTCCTCCGGACTGTGGGACAGATATTCCATGCCTTCACCTCCTACAATAATAATTACGGTTTAAGGCGCGGCAGCCAGCCGCGTCTTT
>ERZ1504183.278-NODE-278-length-13232-cov-3.037110_pt1 | contig 13232 bp, 10 predicted proteins | sample MGYA00574901_ERZ1504183 | MGnify/ENA primary metagenome ERZ1504183 (study PRJEB39906, sample SAMEA3182106) | gut metagenome | biome: human; feature: gut; material: Stool; isolation source: human stools | place: Canada | collected 2013-02-26 ... | reverse complement strand
TTTTGGACGGTCACACCGCCCGTTTTCTTTCTCGGGAAAGAAAATGGGGGGTGTGGTTTCGCCGCCCGCAGGCGGCATATCCCCGCGCCCTTGGGGCGCGAAACCCACCCTCTTTGGGCCTGCAAAGGAGAAAAGAGCCATGTATGAATACTTTCATGTAAAAGTCGCCGCCAATGCGTCTATTCTTGGCGGATTTTCGCTTGACCCCGAATACCGGAACATCATCGACCGTGCAGCGGAGGAAGGCTGGCGCTATGTCGGCTTTCTGCCTGTGTCGCAGTCGGCGAACGGCGCGATCCTTGAATATGACCTCATCTTTGAGCAGGAGAAGAAATGAATCTGATTTTTGACACCCACGCCCATTATGACGATGAGGCGTTCGACGCTGACCACGAGGCATTGCTCGCGTCCATGCCCGAAAACGGCGTGGGGCTGATCGTCGACCCGGGCTGCGACTTGGATACCTCGCGCCGCGCGGTGGAGATCGCGGAACAATATCCCCACGTCTACGCCGCCGTCGGCTGGCATCCGGAAAACTGCGCGCCCTACACGTGCGAGAGCCTCGACACGCTGCGCGCATGGGCAAAGAACCCGAAGGTCGTCGCCATCGGCGAGATCGGGCTCGACTACTACTGGGAGCAAAACCCGCCGCGGGAATTCCAGCAGGAGGTTTTCCGCGACCAGCTCGCGCTGGCGCAGGAATTAGGTCTCCCCGTCATCGTGCACGACCGCGACGCGCATGCTGACTGCCTCGCCATCGTGAAGGAGTTTCCGCAGGTGCGCGGCGTGTTCCATTGCTTTTCCGGCAGCGTCGAGATCGCGCAGGAGCTTATAAAGCGCGGCTGGTACCTGGGCTTTGACGGCCCGCTGACCTACAAGAACGCGAAGAAGACCGTCGAGGTCGCAAAGATCGTCCCGCTTGACAGGGTGCTTCTCGAAACGGACAGCCCTTACATGGCCCCCGTTCCCGTGCGCGGCACGCGCAACGACTCGCGCAATGTGTCCCATATCGCGGCAAAATTCGCAGAAATTCGCGGCATGAGCACAGATGAAATCATCGCCCTGACGAACGAAAACGGCCGCCGCTTTTTCGGCATTCAATCAGCGAAAGAGGAACGAAGCTGACCGCTTCCGTTCCTCTTTTTTCATTTCAAAACTGAACGGCGCGGCAAATTTGCTGGCAATATTACCCGATTTTGTCCGCATGTTTATTCTTCCGCTTTAGTCAAGTGTGACTAAGTTGCGAATTTTCCCGCATTTTCTGTTGACGTGTGCTTTTCACGGTGCTATGATACCCACAACCTCAGTATGATTTTCGGAAAGGATTTCGACGAAATGTTCTCTTACACTTCTCGAATGTTAATGTGCATGAACATGGACATGGCAATGCCGATGCCCACGATTGCTCATGCTCATTTGCCTGCCCGATACGCACAGAAACGAAATTGCCGCCGCTGATTGAAAGCGCGCAGAAGGGTCTTGCCACCCGAACATCGTTTGACCTGAAGCGGGGAGCTCATGAGCTCCCCGCTTTTTTTGTTTGCTTTTGGGATAAAGGAGGAATTCACTTGATCGAACTCAAGAACATTTCCAAGGACTTCGGCTCGGGCGAAAAGGCCGTGCACGCCGTGCGCGACGTGTCGCTCACCATCGGCTCGGGCGAGATCTTCGGGATCATCGGCTTCTCGGGCGCGGGCAAGTCCACGCTCGTGCGATGCATCAACCTTTTGGAGCGGCCAAGCTCCGGCAGCGTCTTCGTCGCGGGACAGGACTTGACGGCGCTCTCTGCCAAGGACCTGCGCGCGGCGCGCAAGAAGATTGGCATGATCTTCCAGCACTTCAATCTGATGCCGTCGCGCACGGTGGCCGGAAACGTCGCCTACCCGCTCAAGGGCAGCAGCCTGAGCAAGGAGGATATCCAGAAGAAGGTCGCAACGCTCTTGGAACTCGTCGGCATCGGCGACAAGGCGGACGCCTACCCCAGCCAGCTCTCCGGCGGACAGAAGCAGCGCGTCGCCATCGCCCGCGCCCTTGCCAACGACCCACAGGTGCTTCTGTGCGACGAGGCGACCTCCGCGCTCGACCCGCAGACAACGAAGGCGATCCTGCACCTTCTCAAGCACCTCAACGAAACGCTCGGCATCACGATCGTGCTCATCACGCACGAGATGGCTGTCGTCAAGGAGATCTGTGACCGCGTCGCCGTCATGGAATACGGCCGCGTCGTCGAGCAGGGCGAGGTCTTCACGGTCTTCGCTGAGCCCAAGCAGGACATCACGAAGAGCTTCATCCACACGACCTCGAACCTCCAGAAGGTCGAAGCGCTCATCGCCGAGGATTCCCCCGTCACGCGTCTCCAGCCCGGCGAGCTCATCGTCCGCCTGTCCTATGTTCAGCGCAACGTCAACGAGCCGATCATCTCCGCCGTGTCGCAGATGTTCAACGTCTCGCTCAACATCATTTTCGCCGATATCACCATCGTGCAGGATTCCCCCATCGGCGGAACGGTCGCCATCATCAGCGGCGAGAGAAAGCAGATCACGAAAGCGATCGAATACCTGATCGAAAAAAATGTCGGAGTGGAGGTCATCAAAGATGCAAGAGCTGATCGTTAACATTGCCCCGAACCTTGCAAGCAAGCTGCCGGACTTTTATAAGGCCCTCGGCGACACGATGCTCATGGTGCTCGGCAGCGTCAGATGTGTATAAGAGACAGCTGGTCGGGCCTCATCTCGTTCGTATTCGGGCTTCTGCTCGGCGTGGTGCTCACGGTGACAAAGCCGAACGGCATTTTGGAGAACAAGGTCGTCTACCAAATTCTCGACAAGCTCGTGAGCCTGTTCCGCTCCATCCCGTTTATCATCCTACTGACGTGGGTCATGCCCATCACGCGCGCACTGGTCGGCACGGTGCTCTATGTGCGCGGTGCGATCGTACCGCTGGTGTTCGGCTCAGTGCCGTTTTTCACCCGTCAGGTCGAAAGCGCGCTCGCCGAGCTCGACGGCGGCCTTATCGAGGCGGCGCTCTCGATGGGCTCGAGCCCGCTTGAGATCATCTTCCGCGTGTATCTCAAGGAGAGCATCGCGGCCATCGCGCGCGGCACGACCATCACGATCGTGAGTCTCTTAAACCTCACGGCCATGGCCGGCGTCGCCGGCGCGGGCGGCCTCGGCGACTTCGCCATCCGCTACGGCCACGACCGCAACATGGCCGACATCACGAACGTCACCGTGCTCGTCCTTGTGCTCATCGTCTGCGTCATCGAATTTGTCGGCGGACGCATCGTCAAAAAGAACACGCATTAACGTGATCCCCATACAGTCCCTACCCACCCCATTACAAAAAATTATTTTAACGGAGGATATTTCCATGAAGCTCAAAAAGTTCTTTGCCCTCGCCCTTGCAGCCGCCACGCTCGCCCTCGCGCTGACCGCCTGCGGCTCCAAGGCCGACGACTCCGCCGACAACAGCGATGCCAACACCGACAATCAGACCGGCGAGGCCGTGACCGTCAAGCTCGGCGGGGTCGGCGGCATCTATGACGACCTGTGGGCGAGCGCGAAGGCCGCGCTCGCCGACGAGGGCATCGACCTCGAGATCGTGCAGTTCTCGGACTACGTGACCCCGAACAACGCGCTCGCCAACGGCGACATCGACCTCAACGCCTTCCAGCACCGCATTTATCTCCAGAACGAGATCGACAACTACGGCTATGCGATCCAGAACATCGGCAACACCTTCATCATCCCGCTGAACCTCTACTCCCAGAAGGTCAGTTCCGTCGACGAGCTCAAAGACGGTGACGTCGTCGCCATTCCCGACGATCTGACCAACGGCGGCCGCGCGCTCAAGGTGCTCGAAGCCGCGGGCCTCATCGAGCTCGACCCCAACGCCGCCTTCAACCCCACCGTTGACGATATCACGAGCTACAAGGTCAACATCACCATCGAAGAACTCAAGGCCAACACCATCCCCTCCGTCCTGCCCGACGTGGCCGCCGCGGTCGTGAACGGCAACTACGCGCTCGACTTTGGCCTCAAGACCGACGAGGCCATCTACAAGGACAGCGTCCTCGACGTGGAGGAGTACTGGAATCTGATCGCCGCGCGCACCGCTGACGTCGAAGACCCCGACACCGCCGCCATCTATGAGAAGGTCGTCGAAGCCTTCCAGTCCAGCGCGACGGAGGACGTGTTCAACAACACCTTCGGCGGTTACTTCATCGCAGTGGGCTGGGATCAGGACCTGATCAATCAGTAAACACCATCTGACCGCCGCCGCGCTCCCGCAACGCAGGGAGCGCGGGCGGCGGTACGCCTTTCCGGGAGGAATTTATTATGGCACTTGATCTTTCCGCGCTGCGGCGCATCATTGCAGACGAAAACCGCCTGCTCACCGGCGCGGACATTCCCGCAGAATACCAGAGCGACGTGCTCGGCCGCGTCCACGGCAGCGCCGAGGCGCTCGCCTTTCCCTTATCCACCGAGGAGGTGAGCGCGCTCCTGCGCTACGCGCACGAGCACCGCGTTCCCGTCACGCCGCGCGGCGCGGGGACGAATCTTGTCGGCTCTACCGTGCCGCTCGAGGGCGGCATCATCCTCGACCTTTCCCGCATGGACCGCGTGCTCGAGCTCGACGAGGACACGATGACCGTCACGGTCGAGCCCGGTATGCTCTTGCAGGACTTGCAGGCCTATGTCGAAGCGCGCGGGCTGTTCTACCCGCCCGATCCCGGCGAAAAGGCCTCGAGCATCGGCGGCAACATCAGCACGAACGCCGGCGGCATGCGCGCGGTGAAGTACGGCGTCACGCGCGACTATGTGCGCGGACTCGAGGTCGTGCTCGCTGACGGCACGGTGGTGCAAGTCGGCGGCAAGCAGGTCAAGGACGCGAGCGGACTCTCGCTCAAGCACCTTCTCATCGGCTCGGAGGGTACGCTCGCCGTCATCACAAAGTGCCTGCTGCGCCTTGTTCCCAAGCCCGAGGCCTCGCTCAGCGTGCTTGTGCCGTATGCCGACCTGAAAACCGGCATCCAGAGCGTTTTGACCATCCTGCGCGCGAACGCGAACCCCACGGCGGTCGAATTCATGGAGCGCAAAGTCGTCGCGCTTGGCGAACGCTTCTGCGGCGTCTCTTATCCCCGCCCCGACGCCGGCTCTTATATTCTCTTGACCTTTGACGGCAGAAGCGAAGAGGTCACGGCCAATGCCGCGCGCGTGCGCTCTCTGGCACTGCAAAACGGCGCGCTCGACTTTATCGAGCTCTCCGACGCGCGGCAGTGCGCTGACATCTGGCGCGTGCGCGGCGCGCTTGTCAAGGCCGTGGAGGCCGTTTCCGAGCAGGAGCCGGTCGATATCGTCGTGCCCATCAGCCGCACGGCGGACTTCATCCGCTTCATCAACGACTTGGAAGCCCAGAGCGGCATGCAGATGGTCAGCTTCGGCCACGCGGGCGACGGCAATGTGCACCTGTGCGTCGTGCGCGGCGAGCGGGATGAAGAAACGTGGCAGCGCGAGCTGCACGAAAACATGGACAGGGCCTATGCCGAAGCCTATCGCCTCGGCGGCGTCGCCTCCGGCGAGCACGGCATCGGGCTATCGAAGCGTCCCTACTTCCTGCGCCAGACGGCGAAGGAAAATTTACAGGCCATGAACGCCATCAAAACGGCGCTCGACCCGCAGCATATCTTGAACAACGGAAAATCTTATCTCACAGGAGGAAACAATAATGCAGGCACTTTCTGACCGCACCGCGAGCTTTACCGATTCCGTCATCCGCCGCATGACCCGTATCTCCAACCAGTACGGCGCGGTGAATCTTTCCCAGGGCTTCCCCGACTTCGACCCGCCCAAGCCCATCCTCGACCGCCTCTCTCAGGTCGCCTACGAGGACTATCATCAATACTCCATCACCTGGGGCGCGCAGGACTTCCGCGAGGCGCTGGCGAAGAAGCAGTCCCACTTCATGGGCCGCGACATCGACCCCAACGGCGAGATCGTCGTCACCTGCGGCAGCACCGAGGCCATGATGGCCGCAATGATGACCGTCGCCAATCCCGGCGACAAGGTCGTCATCTTCTCCCCGTTCTACGAAAATTACAGTGCCGACACGATCCTCTCCGGCGCGGTGCCCATCTATGTGCCGCTCACGCCGCCGTCGTTCACGTTTGACCCCGAAGTGCTCGAGGACGCGTTCCGCCAGCACCCCAAGGCGCTCGTGCTGTGCAACCCCTCGAACCCCTGCGGCAAGGTCTTCACGCACGAGGAGCTTGAGATCATCGCGGGTCTTGCCAGGAAATATGACGTCTACGTCATCACCGACGAGGTCTACGAGCACATCATTTACGCCCCGCACCAGCACACCTATTTTGCGGCGCTGCCCGACATGTGGGAGCGCACGCTGTCCTGCTCGTCGCTTTCCAAGACCTATTCCATCACCGGCTGGCGCCTTGGCTACATCATCGCCCCGCCGGAGATCATCGACCGCGCGAAGAAGGTCCACGACTTTCTCACCGTCGGCGCGGCGGCGCCCCTACAGGAGGCCATCATCCCCGGCCTCAACTTCGGTCAGGAGTACTACGACGCGCTGCAGGCCGAGTACACGCACAAAAAGGACCTGTTCTTAAAGGGCCTTGACGACCTCAAGATCGTCCACAATGACCCCGAGGGCGCTTACTACGTGATGCTCGACATCTCGGAGTTCGGCTACGAGAGCGATCTTCAATTCTGCGAGGACCTTGCAAGCAAGGTCGGCGTGGGCGCGGTGCCGGGCTCGAGCTTCTTCCGCGAGCCGGTCAACCACCTCATCCGCCTGCACTTCGCCAAGAAGGACGAAACGCTCACCGACGCGCTGAACCGTCTCGAATCCCTGCGCGAAAAGATCCCTGCCAAGGGATAAGAAAGGAAATTCGCCATGAACGCCCTGAGAGAAGAGTGCCAGCAGCTTCGCGACGAGCTCATCGCACTGCGGCGGGAATTTCACCGCGATCCCGAGCTCGGCCTGCACGAATACCACACTGCCACGCGCATCGAGCGCGAGCTTGACAGGTGCGCCATCCCGCACGAGCGCGTCGGCGAGACCGCCGTTGTCGGCCATTTGACCGGCAACGGCAATGGAAGCGGCCTTGTCGTGCTGCGCGCGGATATCGACGCCTTACCCATTCAGGAGACGAACGACGTGCCCTACCGCTCGCAAACGCCGGGCATGATGCACGCCTGCGGCCACGACGCGCACACGACGTGTCTTCTCGGCGCGGCAAAGGTTTTGAGCGCACACCGCGCGGACTTTGGCGGCGAGGTGCGCTTCCTCTTCCAGCCCGCCGAGGAGATCGGTCAGGGCGCAAGGCCGCTCATCGCCGCGGGCATGCTGGATGGCGCACAGCGCGTCTTCGGGCTGCACACGGCGTCCGACCTTCCCGCGGGGGCCGTCGGCGTCAAGCCGGGGGCCAACAACGCGGGCGTCGACCACTTTATCATCCGCATCCACGGCAAAAGCGCGCACGTCTCCACGCCGCAGCTCGGCGTGGATGCGCTCTATATCGCAAGCGAGCTCGTCGTCGCGCTCCAGTCCATCGTCACGCGCATAACCTCGCCGGTCGAGCCGGTGCTCATCGGCGTGGGCAAGCTGAACGCCGGCACGGCCTACAACGCCGTGGCCGAGACCGCCGTGCTCGAGGGCACGACGCGCATGTTCTCGCCCGAGAGCCGCGCGCACCTTCGCGAAACGATCAACGCCGCGGCCGCACACATCTCCGCCCTTTACGGCGGCGCGGCAGAGGTCGAATGGGACGACTTCGCCACGCCGCTCGCGAACGACGCCAGTGTGTGCGGGGAGGTCGAGCGCGTCGCCGACGCGCTCGGCATCCCCACGACGGCAAACCGCGCGCTGTCGCTCAGCGGGGACGATTTCGCCGAGTATCTGCTGCAAACGAAGGGCGCTTACGCCTACCTCGGCACGGCAAACCCCAAAAAGCCGCACACCTGCATCTCCAACCACCGCGGCGATTTCGACATCGACGAGGAAACGCTCCCCCTCGGCGCGGCGCTCTACGCGGCATACGCACTGTCCGTCCTTGATCCGCAGTTTGCCAAATAATTGTTTTTTTCGATGAAATCGCCTTAGTCATGTGCAAATTTCGATTTTACTTTTTGCGTTATTCTATCTAAAATATAATCCTCGCCACTGTCAGCACAGCGGCGGGGATTTCTTTAGCAAATTTGGAAAAGAGGTTAATTATGAAAAAGCTGTTTTCTCTGCTGCTTTGCGTCGTGATGGTGCTCTCTCTGGTCGCCTGCGGCTCGAAGACTGATGACGCGCAGACGCCCGACGAGCCTCAGGACACCGCTCCCGAGCTCTCCGGCACGATGAAGGTCGTCGCCACCGGCGACGTCTACGGTCCCCTGTTCGACGCGTTCACCGCCGACACCGGCGTGGAGGTCGAATGCCTGTCCATGTCCTCCGGCGAGGTGCTCTCCAAGCTCCGCGCCGAGGGCGGCGTCCCGTCCGCTGACCTGTGGTTCGGCGGCGGCATCGACGCGTTCATGAGTGCCAAGGACGACGGCCTGCTTGAGCCCGTCACCTTTGACGCGGCCGCCGAGCTCGGCGACGAGTACAAGGATACCGAGGGTTACTGGTATTCCAAGGGCATCACCATTGTCGGCTTCCTGCTCAACAACTCTCTCATGGAGGAGCTGGGTCTGACCGCTCCCGAAAGCTGGGATGACCTGACCGACAGCCAGTATGCCGGCGAGATCGTCATGTCCAACCCTGCCGTCTCCGGCACCAACTACGCCGTGGTCAACGCGCTGCTGCAGGCCAAGGGCGATCAGGGCTGGGACTACTTTGATGCCCTGAACAGCAACATTGCCTACTACGGCAAACGCGGATCCGACCCGAAGAACAAGGTCTCTTCCGGTGAGTTCGCTGTCGGCATCTCCTACATCGACGCCAGCATCGAGCAGGCCGCCGAGGAGAACGACCTGACCATCGTTTACCCCTCCGACGGGATGCCCTGGGTCCCCGAGGGTGTGGCCGTGTTCAAGAACGCTGAAAACGTCGACGCCGCCAAGTACTTCGTCGAGTGGCTCTTCAGCAGCGACGATCATCTCCGTCAGCTCGCCGAGATCGAGCAGAAGAACGGCATCAAGGTCATCAAGCCCTCCATCGAAGGCATTGAGCTGTCCTATGATCCTACGCTCCTCATGACGGAGGACCTGTCCCTGTTCGGTTCCCAGCGCACCGAGATCCTCGATCGCTTTGAGCCCCTGATGGGCGACAAGGCCGCCGCGGAATAAATGAAGTCCGCCGGTACGATCCAAAAAAATACAGAAAAAAGGGCATCTCACGATGTCCTTTTTTCCCTATGTGAAAACGCGGCCGACAGGCTGATCTTACTTGTCCTGCTCGGGAGCGTGCTGCTGTTCATTCTCTGGCCCATCGCGTGCATCGCGCTGCGGAGCCTGCGCGGCGCGGACGGCGGCGTGAGCTTTGCAATGTTCGGCACTGTTCTGCGCCAATACGGCGAGAGTCTGCGCAACAGCGTATTTGTCGGTGTTTTTACGGCAGTGCTGTCCACTATCCTCTCGCTCTCAGCGGCGCTCGTATGCGCCACGGCGCGCGGGTGGAAGAAGACGCTCTGCATGATCATCATGCTCGTCGCCATGGTGTCGCCGCCGTTCGTCTCGTCGCTCGCCTATATCCAGCTCTACGGGCGGCGCGGGTGGATCACCTACCGCCTGCTGCACCTGAGCCTGAACCCCTACAATCGCTGGGGCGTCATCCTGATGCAGTCGATCTCGTTCGTGCCGCTCAACGCAATGTTTCTCTCCGGCATCCTCGAGAAGCTGGACGAGGGCAGCCTTCGCTCGGCGCGCGACCTCGGCGCATCGGGCGGCGCCATCCTGCGCGATATTGTCCTGCCGCTCATTCGGCCCGCGACGCTCGTGTGCCTGCTGCTCTCGTTCGTCCGCTCGCTCGCGGACTTCGGCACGCCCATCATCATCGGCGGGCGCTTCAGCACGCTGGCTGCAGATATCTATCTGCAGGTCGTGGGCTATTCCGACCTTGAAAAGTCCTCGGCGATGAACATGTTCCTGCTCGTCCCGTCCATTGTGTTCTTTTTCGTCTACCGCGCGCTGATGCGCCGCTCGGACAGGCTGACCGACGCCAGCCGCACCGCTCAGACAGAGCTTGGCCTTTCGCTGCCGCACTGCGGCGCAATGGGCTGGGGCATGATCGCGCTGAGCATCGTTTTCTTCGTAATGATCGTGCTGCAATACGGCTGCGTGTTCCTCTCGGGCTTTTTGAAGAGCACGAAAGGTGTCTACTCCTTCACGCTGCAATACTGGGACCAGCTCTGGCGCATCGGCTCGTCGACGATGCTGCGAAGCGTTGAATACGCGCTCATCGTCTCCATCGCCGGTACGGTTTTTGCGATGCTCTTCGCCTATTACATGGACCGCCGACGCATCATCGGCCGCAGCCTTTTCGACTGCCTTGCGACGCTGCCCTATATGCTGCCGGGCACGTGCTTTGGCATCGGCTACATTCTCGCGTTCAACCACGCGCCTCTCAAGCTGACGGGCACAGCCCTCATCATGCTGGCCAACATGCTCTTCAAGCAGCTGCCGACCTCCACGAAGATCTGCACCGCGTCGCTCGCGCTCCTACCCGAAGTGCAGGAGCGCTCGGCGCGCGACCTTGGCGCGGGACGGCTCGCCGTGCTGCGCGATGTGGTCTTTCCCGCACTGCGGCCCGCGTTTTTGAGCTGCTTTGTCTATAACTTCACGAGCAGCATGACGACGGCGGGCTCCATCATCTTTCTCATCGACGCCAAGCGCCAGCTGGCCGTCTTCAAGCTCTTTGACGCGGTGTATCAGGGCGATTACGCCCTCGCCTCGCTGATTGCGAGCGTCATCACCGTCATTGTCCTTCTTGTCGAAGGCCTCGCCTTCCTCATCACCCGGAAAGGAGAAAAACGCCGTGTATCTCGAACTTGACCGCTTGAGCAAGCAGTTTGACGGCAAATACGCCGTGCATGACCTCTCCCTCGGCCTGGAAGAGGGCGGACTTTTGTGCATCCTCGGCTCGTCGGGCTGCGGCAAGACGACCACGCTCAACATGATTGGCGGCTTTCTCAAGCCTGACGGCGGCAGGGTACTCCTCGACGGGCAGGATATCACCGCGCTCCCGCCCGAGCGGCGGCCGGTTTCGACCGTTTTCCAGTCCTACGGTCTGTTCCCGCACATGAGCGTGCTGCAAAACGTGACCTACGGACTCAACTTCCGCGGCTATTCCCGCGCGGAGGCAAAGGAAAAGGGCCGCCGGTATCTGTCCCTCGTCGGCCTCGCCGAGCGCGAGGACGCGCGCATCGGCGAGCTCTCGGGCGGCCAGCAGCAGCGCGTGGCGCTTGCCCGCGCGCTCATCGTCGAGCCAAAGCTCTGCCTGCTTGACGAGCCGCTCTCGAACCTCGACGCGGCGCTGCGCGTGCGGATGCGCGGGGAGCTCAAGCGCTTGCAGCGCGAGCTCGGCACCACGATGGTCTTCGTCACGCACGATCAGGAGGAGGCGCTCATCCTGGCTGACTCCATCGCCGTGATGAGCGAGGGCGAGCTCTTGCAGCTCGGCTCGGCAGAGGAGGTCTTCCGCCATCCTGCAAACGACTATATCGCGTCATTTCTGGGCCTCAACGACATTGTGTGGAAGGACGACGGCAGCGTGCTGAAGGTCATCCGCCACGGAGAAAAGGAGTAAACTTACCATGCTTGTTGATATGCACCTGCACGAATGCACCTACTCGACCGACAGCTTTCTCCACCTGAAGGAGATCGTCTCTATCGCCAGGCAAAAGGGGCTGGACGCGATCTGCATCACGGACCACGACAGCATGGGCCTGCGCGAGCGCGCGGAGGCCTATTCCCGCGAGATCGGCTATCCCATCTTCGTCGGCGTGGAATTTTTCTCGCTCTGGGGCGATATCACCGCCTGGGGCATCGACGGCATCCCCGACCAGCGCGTCAGCGCACAGGACTTTATCGACCTGGTGCGCGAAAAGGACGGCTTCTTCGTCTCCTGCCACCCTTTTCGCAGCAACAATCGCGGGCTGCGCGAGCACCTGCGCGATGTGCACGGTCTTGACGGCGTGGAGGTCCTCAACGGCAGCACGCCGCTTGAGGAGAACCGGACGGCACTGCGCTTCTGCCGCGAGCTGGGGCTCAAGGCCATCGGCGCGAGCGACGCGCATGTGCCCGGGCAGGTGGGAAAATACGTGACATGGCTGCCCGAAACGGTCACAACGCTGCCCGATTTTGTCACCGCGCTGCACACGCTGGAAACGCGTCCCGCCATCTGGACGGGCAGCGAGTACGATGTCGTCACCGAGTTTTGAGATGAATTTTCAGCGGGCTGGGGTATCATGCTCCGGCCCCTTTTTTACATTCCGCCGTGTCATATCCGATATTCATGCAGGAAAGCTGTGGTAATATTTCACAAGAACCCATTCTTCCGTGCAAAAAGATTCTCAAAATTTGGAGAAGTGGAAAATTAGGGATTGACATTTTCCCAGCATGGGAGTATGGTAACGCCAACAATTTCAAACGCCCGATCGCGAGGTCGGGAAGATAGAGGCGCGGCTGACAAAAGTAGCGTGTTCGCACCGGCACAGGAAGCCGGAGCGCGCGAAAGGGGATGCCGCCGAAGTGGAAACGGTTCCTGTGCCGTTTGCCGCTGGTTCGTCGGAGAACATCCGCCGGACTGTCACGTATGTGGAGCGCTATCGAGGTCGGCAAGCTGTTCGTCCCCCCAAAAGGTGATGACCGGTTTGCCGGATTGCAGTACAGTTGCAGCCGTAAATGCTTCACAAAGCATTTACGGCTTTGTTTTTTGTCTGCATCGGGAGTGCGAAAACCCGAAAAAAGCAGGACTCCCCTGTTTTTGAAAAAATCAAACTCATCACGAGAAAGGAAACCACCACCATGAAGCTCAGAACCTTTACCGCCCTCCTGCTGGCGGCCATCATGCTCTTCGCACTCACCGCCTGCGGCAGTCAGGCCGCCGACGATTCCAGCAGCGATCAGCAGCAGGAACAGCAGGACACCACCACAAACGAAAGCAACGAATTCCGCGTCGGCATGGAGTGCGCTTACGCCCCCAACAACTGGCAGGAAAGCGAAGCGACGGACTCGAACGTCCCCGTTGAAAACGTCGCCGGCACGTATGCCGAGGGTTACGACGTG
>ERZ1504183.273-NODE-273-length-13331-cov-5.278472_pt1 | contig 13331 bp, 18 predicted proteins | sample MGYA00574901_ERZ1504183 | MGnify/ENA primary metagenome ERZ1504183 (study PRJEB39906, sample SAMEA3182106) | gut metagenome | biome: human; feature: gut; material: Stool; isolation source: human stools | place: Canada | collected 2013-02-26 ... | reverse complement strand
AAGGAAAGAAAAGAAGAAAAGAAAGGGGATAGAAAGGGAAGGAAGAAAGAAAAGGAAGAAAGGCAGCAAAGACAGAAAAGGTAGAGGAAAAAGGGAGTGGGTGTGAAAGTGTATTATGGTGGATAGAAAGAAGGACACAAAAGGGGCACTTGGCATAGAGTGTCTCTACCACTTGTGACAAGTCAGTCAGTGGTCTCTTTTGCTTCTATGCTTTTTCTTTTCTTGCTTTTGTAGAGTGGGTGACACAGTTGGTGTGTGTGACTTGACCACAAAAGCAGGGAAAAAGCGTGGTGGTGGTTGGGACACCATGGTAGACGTAGTAGTGGTGGTGTTGTGAGTGAAATGACAGTTGGTGAGTGGTTGGTGTGTTGGTGGCTTTGCAAAGCACTGGTGTGAGTGTTTGTGACAAAGCCAGCACAGCAAGAGGTGAGAAAACACTCAGAAGAGCAGAAAAGAAAGGCTTTTTGTGGTGTTTGTGAGTTTTAGGGTGTAGGTATAGGATATCTGGTTGATCCTGCCAGTAGTCATATGCTTGTGTTAAAGATTAAGCCATGCATGCCTAGGTATAGGTGGACAAAGAACCGAGACTGCGGATGGCTCATTAAATCAGTCAGAATTAGTTTGGTGAAGCGTGGAATGGAGAAGGATAACCCTGTGAATTGTAGAGCTAATACAAGAAGAAGATATTTCATGGTGGTGACACCGGTGGAATAGCATTTATCAGCTCTGGTTTTGGTGTGTGTGGTTTGCTGAGCCTGAAAGGGTGTGGTGACACATGTGCTGGAAGGGGTGGTGACAAGGGAGAGTGTGCTGAAGGGTGTGTGGCTCAGTAGTCCAGGAAGCAAAAGGAAAAGCACAGTGGTGCCAGTGTTGTGCTGTATAGGCAAGATGCTGGGAGCAAGGACAAGGGCAACGGGGACATGTGAGTGACACTTTGGCAAGAGGACGACTTGTGACCACTTGGCAAGACATCCGTGTGAGGAGCAATGAACAAGGATAAATAGGGGAAAGCATCATGTTTGCCTCTTTTGGGGCAGATGTGTTGTGGACGCCAGACAGCGAGTCGTGAGATGCTTGAAGGGAGACCTTTGAGGACGATGGACCAAAGAAAAGACTGACCTATCAAGTTGATGGTAGGATAGGGGCCTACCAAGCTAATAACGGGTGACGGGGAATTAGGGTTTGACTCCGGAGAGGGAGCCTGAGAAATGGCTACCACTTCCAAGGAAGGCAGCAGGCGCGTAAATTACTCAGTGCCGAAAGGGCGAGGTAGTGACGACAAATACTGATGTTTTCTTGGCTGTTTAGCTGAGGGAGCAATTGGAATGAAAGCAAGACAAAGACATGATAGAGTAGCAATTGGAGGGCAAGTCTGGTGCCAGCAGCCGCGGTAATTCCAGCTCCAAGAGTGTATATTAAAGCTGTTGCGATTAAAACGCTCGTAGTTTATATTGTGGTTGTGTGTTTGTGTGTGGTTATTCTTTTTCATGGCTCCTTTGGGGTAGTGAGAGAGACACACACTGGTGCATGACAGGTGGTTCAGTTTGGAGATTGTGCTTGGATGGACGATAAGGAAGAACTGGATGGAATACTTTGAACAAAATAGGACGATAGAGGTAGATAGTATAGTATGATGGATATATTAGCATAGGATAATAGAGGTGTATAAGAGGCGTGTGATAGTGGAGCACATGGCAAGGGACAAGAAATCTGTGGTGGTTGTGATTGTGGAAATGGTTTTTTGAGTGGCACTAGGTGACTGATGGGACACTTTGTGTGCTTTGGTCAAGTTGTGGTGGTCAAGAAAAGAGTGAGTGGGGACACACACGGACAGGCAATTGGAACGAGGACAGAGAAATAGGCCTTAGGTGGCTGACCTTGGTGTGAGCGAGGACATGGCGGAGAGACAGAAGCAGTTAGACAGACAAAGAATAGGAACAAAGGGGGTGGTAGATATTTTCCTGAGAGAGGTGAAATTCAATGACCAGGAAAAGATAGACGAGAGCGAAAGCATTCCACAAAGATGTTTTCATAGATCAAGAACGAAAGTTGGGGGATCGAAGACGATCAGATACCGTCGTAGTCTCAACCATAAACGATGCCGACTAGGGATTGGATGGTGGTGTGTGAGTGGTTGTGGTGGTGATGCATGCCTTTGTGGTGTGTGTTGTTGGCATGACTGCTGACCAATCGAAAAGAAGCACATGCCAGTGTTGTGCTGGTGTGAGTGGACAGAATAGACTCTTCCAGGACTTTAGCGAGAAATCAAGAAGTTGATGGGCTTCGGGGGGAGTATGGTCGCAAGGCAGAAACTTAAAGGAATTGACGGGAGGGCACACCAGGAGTGGAGCGTGCGGCTTAATTTGACTCAACACGGGGAAACTTACCAGGGCCAGATAGCAAGGGGATTGACAGATTGAGAGCTCTTTCATGATATGGTAGGTGGTGGTGCATGGTCGTTCTTAGTTGGTGGTGTGAATTGTCTGGTTAATTCCGATAACGAACGAGACCTTGGCTTACTAAGTAGATGGCAGTGATGGGACTTGTGTGTTGTGTTTGGTTGTTTGTTTGCTGTGGCTTTTCGGAGTTGTGGTGGATGATGGTCAAGGACAAGCACAAGAGGATGACAGTGGATTTCTTAGAAGGACTTTTGATAGGACAGGAATTGAAGGAAGGTAGAGGCAATAACAGGTCTGTGATGCCCTTGGATGCTCTGGGCCGCACGCGCGCTACAATGCTATATTCAGAGTGTGGTTTGCTTTTGTGCTTGTGCTTCATGCACAGGGACAGAGGGAGTACCGACATAGAGAGATGGAGGAAAACATGGGAAAGGATAGCAAGGTGGGGATAGATGATTGGAATTGTTTGTCTTGAACAAGGAATTCCTAGTAAGCGCAAGTGAGTAGGTTGTGCTGATTACGTCCCTGCCCTTTGTACACACCGCCCGTCGCTCCTACCGATTGGGTAATGCGGTGAAAATAGTGGATGTTGCTTTGTGGTTCATGCACAGGACAGCAGAAAGTATTTGAACCTTAATATCTAGAGGAAGGAGAAGTCGTAACAAGGTATCCGTAGGTGAACCTGCGGATGGATCATTAAGGGTTTGATGGACTGGCAAGTAGTATAGTTTTAGGTTTTAGGGGAAATGGGATAGTATAGGAAAGGCAGTTAAGGTAGTTGGTGATGTGGAAGACAAGAAAAGGAAAGGTGTTTAAGTGGAAAGAAAAGGAAAGTAGGCAATACAATGGATGACTTGGTTCTCACAGCGAGGAAGAACATAGCAAAGTGTGATAAGTGAGTGGAATTGCAGAGCGAACAAGAAGACAGAGGGTTTGAACACAGATTGTGGGTGAGCTTATGTGCTTGCTCGTATTTGTCTCAACGGTGTGTTTGTAAGAGTGTGTATTCTTTTTGTGTTTGTGTTCTTTTTCAGTGGCTTAATAGTTTTCGGAAAAGGGACAAAGGACAGAAAGGGGATGAATGGGAAAGGAGAAAAGGGAATGAGCAAGTCACTTTAGTTTAGGATGGCACACTTGGTGAGTGGTGAGGTGGTGATTGCTTGAAAAGGGAGAAGGGACATAGTGTGGTTGTTTGTTTGTGGTGACTGATTTCGTGTATTTGTGATTGTGTTTACGAGGAGAAAAGGAAAGGAAGACACAGTTGGCAAAAGGAAGCGGAGTTTAAGGGAAAGAAAAGGGACAGACAAGGACAGAAGAAAGAAGGGGTTCGGACAAAAGGACTGGTTGAGAAGAATAAGAAAGACCTATTGAATTGAAGCATCTTAATAAATAGAGGAAAAGAAAATAAGAATGATATCGTTGGTAACGGCGAGTGAAAAGGATAGGAGCCCAAAGACAGGAGACCGCTGTGTGGTTTTTAGGCATGGTGGTGATTCGTGGTGGGTGTAGCTTTGTGGGACATTGTGTGGGACGTGCTGGGAAGTGCTTGGGGAAAAGGACAGGATAGATGGTGATACTCCAGTAGTTGGGACGTGGGACACAGTGGGTGGACATGGAGCTTGTGGAGTCATATTGCTTGAGAGTGCAATATAAAGGTGGTGGTATATTCCATGGGAGGCTAAATAGAGGTGAGAAGCCGATAGCAAACAAGTACTGTGAAGGAAAGTTGGCAAGAACTTTGGAAAAAGAGTTGGAAGAGCCTGAAGTTGTGTTGGTGGAAGCAATTGACTGTAGGACTAGTTGGCAAGTGTTGTGGTGCATGGTGTCAGTGATGGCAGTGTGTGTGGCACAGTGTTTGCTTTGTGGCTGTGATGGATAGACTGTGGTGGAAAGGACTGATGGCAGATAGTCACTGTGTGTCACAACGTGGTGGATGGTGAAGTATGGCTGTTGGTTAATGTAGCTGTGGTGTATCAGTGATGGTTAGGATATGGTGAATTGACCCGTCTTGAAACACGGACCAAGGAGTCTCATTTATTTGTGAAGATAAGGAGTTTGTGACATTGGTGTATCTGGAATGAAGATGAATTTAGTGAATATGAAAGTGCTTTTAGTTTACGGAGCACAGGCAATATTGATTTACCCTGTGGAAAGACATGGGGACTAAATTGGAATGAATAGATGAGGACCCGAAAGATGGTGAACTATACTTGGAGAGAAAGAAGTCAGGGGAAACTCTGATGGAAGTTCGTAGCAGTGCTAACGTGCAAATTGCTTGTGGGAACTGAGTATAGGGGCGAAAGACTCATCGAACCATCTAGTAGCTGGTTCCCTCCGAATTTTCCCTCAGGATTGCAGTCATTTGGTGTTAGTTATATCAAGTAAAGATAATGATTAGAAGGTTGTGGTCTTTGTGTGTTTTCTTTTTTAGGGGGCATGCAGCCACAAGCAAGGGGACAAGAATGGTTCTTTTCTTATTCTCAAACTTAGAAGTGGTATAGACAATGCTGGACTCATGGTCTTAAGACAATGGATGGGTCTGGTGGGAAATAGAGCAAGTGATTAGTGGGCCTAATCTGGTAAGCAGAAGAGGCGATGTGGGATGAACCAAAGGAGAAGTTAAGGGGTCAAAGGTGGGGCACACAAGGACGCCAGAAAGGGAGTTGATTGATGGAGACAGCAGGACGGTGGCCACGGAAGTTGGATGACCCGCCAAGAAGTGTGTAACAACTTACCTGCCGAATTGATGAGTCCCGAAAATGGATGACGCTTCAGTGCCTATCATCAATTGTGCCCAATACTTTTCTATCATGACGACGATGCTTTTTGCTTTTGAGCGATGGATAGTTGTGATAAGTAGGAGGAAGCGCATGGGGAGTGTGGAAGCTGTGTGGGAAGACCCAGTGTGGAACAACCTGTGGTGCAGATCTTGGTGGTAGTAGCAATTACTCGAGTGGGACGCTTGAGGACCAAAGTGGAGAAGGGTTTCAAGGGAATGGCAAGCAGCCAAGAGTTAGTCGGTGCTGAAGAGTAGGGGCAACCCGTGGGAATAGCAGTGGCCTTTTTGTAGGTGATGCTGGACTGTGAAAGGGAAATGTGTTAAGAATGACATACCTTGGGTTCGTATTTGGGTGACACGATGTGTGATGCTGGCAGGTGCTGTGCAGTGATGTGTGGTGGTTGTTGGTGTTGGATGTGGTGTGGCCTGGTGATGGATGGCAACATGAGGGAATTCCGCGACAGCAGTCACCATTTCCGTAAAAGTTATCTTTTGTTAATAATCCACGATTTGTTTGTGCTTTCACTTTTGTTGCTTTTGTGATGGAAGTGTTCGGACGACATAGAGGGAGTGCCAAGAAAGTGAATGGATTGGAGCAGTGGCAGGAAGTGGAGAATAGCATGGTGTTCAGGCAGTGGTGACATTGCCATGGTAGTGGTGGAAGAATGGTTGTGATTGCGACGTGAAAAGCGGGAGGAGCAGAGCTGGTGGCTTGTGTGCTTTTTGTGCGTGAGTGACACTGGTGGTGGATAAAGAAGCAAGACCGTACCGAAGACCGCAACAGGTCTCCGAGGTTAGAAGCCTTTGGTGGAATAGAAGAAAGTAGGTAAGGGAAGTCGGCAAATTAGTACCGTAAGTTTGCAAGAAGGTATGGCTCCAAATTTGTGAGTGTGTGTTGTGTTTAGGTGTGGCTGTTGTGGCTGGTGATTCGGCTGTGGTGGTTGTGCTTCTTTGTGTCGTTTTTGGCACAGAACACAGACACAGGAAAAGTTTGGAACTGATAGAGAGAAGGGGATTTGGACTGTATAATAAAAACAAAGCATTGTGATGGTGTAGACAAGCGTGTAGACACAATGTGAATTCTGCCCAGTGCTGAGAATGTCAAAGTGAAGAGATTTAAGGAAGCACGGGTTAACGGCGGGAGTAACTATGACTCTCTTAAGGTAGCCAAATGCCTCGTCATCTAATTAGTGACGCGCATGAATGGATGAACCAAAATCCCACTGTCCCTATGTACTATCTAGCGAAACCACAGCCAAGGGAACGGGCTTGGCAACATCAGCGGGGAAAGAAGACCCTGTTGAGCTTGACTCTAGTCTGACTTTGTCATATGACTCTCCAAGTGTAGAATAAGTGGGAGTTGGATGTGTGGCTTTCAGTGATGGATGTTGTGTGTTCAGCGGCTGTGAAATACCACTATTGGAGAAGTTGTTTTACTTAGTTATTTAAGCGTGGAGTGGGATGAGAATGGTTTGTGTGGCTGTTAGTGGTTGCATGGATGTTCTCGTGTATCCCATGAGTGCGGTGATTTTGTACACTGTGTGGCATTCAGCAATGGGTGTTGTGTGGTGGTGACGAAATAGCGAAGGAAGTTAGATAGGGAGTTTGGCTGGGGCGGCACATCTGTTACATAAGAACGCAGGTGTCCAAAGAGTAGCTCAAGGAGAACAGAAATCTCGAGTGGAATATAAGGGTAAAAGCTACTTTGAATTTCAGGGTTTTCAGTAAGAATCGGAACGGTGAAAGCGTGGCCTAGCGATCCCTAATGACACACTGTGTGGTTGTACTAGTGCACAGTGATGGGTTTGTCTTTAGAATATAAAGCTTGGGGTGTCAGAAAAGTTACCACAGGGATAACTGGCTTGTGGCTGCCAAGCGTTCATAGCGACGCAGCTTTTTGATCCTTCGATGTCGGCTCTTCCTATCATTGAGAAGCAGAATTCTCAAAGTGTCGGATTGTTCACCCGCTAACAGGGAACGTGAGCTGGGTTTAGACCGTCGTGAGACAGGTTAGTTTTACCCTCCTGATAAGTGAAAATGGGAAATCATCATGAGAGTAATTCAACCAAGTACGAGAGGAACCGTAGAATCATATCAATGGCGTGACCGTGTTGCTGGACAGCAAGTGATGGGATGCTACCATATGAGAGATAATGGCTGAAAGCCTCTTAAGCCAGAATCTCTGCTTGTGACAAGTTGATGATTTGTGGGTTGTGTTGCAGCAGTGATGTTGTGGTGTGGCCTAGTTGTGAGTGCAACTTAGTTGTGCTTGTCTATCTATGTATTTTGGTTTAAGCAGCTGATGGAAAAGACTGTTTAGTGAGAATGGTAATGGCTGTGAATGGAAAGACTTGTGGATAATTTGTATGGCAATAGCTGTGTGGATTAGAAAGAGTTTTAGGTGATTGGAGAAAAGGAATATGTAGGCAGATAGCCAGAAGACGACTGGTGTGTGGGACAGGGGATTGTAAGTGGGAGAGTTATCTAGGAATAACGATGCACTGAGATTATCCTATTGTTCTTTCATTTTGTTTTTCTTTTTTTGTGTGTGTGTTTTTGAGAGAGAGAAAAGGGAAAAGGAGTTGAGAGTGTTTTTTAGTTTTTACAGGGTATAGTCCATTATGTGTATGGGAGAAGGAATAGAAAGAAAAAGGGGGAAAAAGGGAGGGGAAAAGGGGGTGTGGATGAAAGAAAAGGGGTGAGTGATGGCTGCTTGGCCTTGCCTTGTGTGCTTTTGTGGCTTGTGGTCACCCACCACCCAACTTGCTTTCTCCTTCTTTTCATACACAACCACACCCACCTCCCACTCCTTGTCCTTTGTCTTGTCCTGTCTTTTTCCTTGTCCCTGTCCTTTTCCTGTCTGTGTGTGTGTGTGTTGGTGTTGGTGATGGGCACAGTGCTTCCGTCTTTTCAGTGAGTTCGTGAGTGTGGTGCCACCAGTGGCCATCACGCCACCACCACCAACACCCGCTGGTCTTGGTCCCGCCTCCTTTCTTCCTGTCCCTCTCCCCCACCCCTCTGTCCTTTCCTCTTCCTCTTCTTGTTGTTGTTGTAAGGTGGATGGAAAGGCAAGTGAGGGCTTCACCAACCACACACCACCATTGTGCTTTGTGGCTTGTCCCTCGCTTTTCTGCTGTGTGTGTTGTGTGTGTTGTGTGGTGGCTTGGTGGGCATGGTTGGTGGTGGTGTTGGTTGCCACGCCACGCTTGTTTAGGTGCCACCAGTGCTTGTGCTTTCAGTCCTTCACCACCCACCCACCACGCTTCACCACCCAGTCCCAGTCCCTGTCTTCTTCTTGTCCATGTGCCCACTCCTTTTGCCACTCACACTCACACACAGCCAAGCCACACCACCACGCCACACACACACACACGCGTGGTGGCTGGTGCACTTTGGTGCCTGGTGTGTGTGTGTGTGCCCACGGTGTTGGCTGTGGCCGCGCCTGGCTCGCCACTCACACGTCCACCCACTCCTTGTGCCCCACACCACACCACTCCTCCTCTTGCTGCTGCTGCTGCTGGTGGTGGTGGATGTGGTGGTGGCAGCGTGGGTGTTGTGGCGTGTGTGGCCACTTGGTCCACTCACTGGCTGTGCTGGTGCTGTCCACTCCCGATTCACACACACACACACGGGGTGATGGGCACGTGGTGGTGGTGGCTGTGTGTGTGGTGTGGCTGCCACCACCACTGTGCGCCTTTCCCACCAACCACCACCACTGTGTGCGCTGCCCCGCCCTGTCCGCTGTGTGTGAGTGTGAGTGGTGGCACCACGCACACCCGCCCACTGTGGTGCCACCCACGCTGGTGTGTGTGTGTGTGAGTGAGCGCCGTGGCCACCACACCCACCACCCACGCTGTCGTCCCATGTGCCCTCTCTCTCCTCTCACTCGCCATGCCACACCTGCCACACTCTCACAAATGCCACGCCTCACTTCACACTCACACACATGGCGTGCTTTGTGTGGCTCCTCCCATCCACTCACACACTCACACTGGTTGGCTGACTGCCCACACGCCCTCCACACACCACCACCACTGGGTGTGCGTGTGCTCATCCACCTGCTCTCATCCGCCACACACACACACACACGGGACGCACAGGCGTGGCCCATGCATGGGTGGTTGCTGGTGTGGTCACCACCACCACGCCCCTTGTGCCCCACCATCACACACACACACACAGCGGGACTGGTGGTGTGGGCCATGGTGGTGCTTGGTGGTGCGCGTGTGCCCTGTGTGTGCCTCCCACGCCACCATCACACTCGCCTTCCCTCCCACCACCACCACCAACGCTCTTGTGCCACCACCGCCCTCACACACACACACGGGACTTGGTGCATGCACCACTGCCACACACACACACGCCACATGCACCACCACACACACCAAGGCGTGCTGTGTGTTGACCACACCATGCCACACCCACCACCACCCACTCCATCCCCCCATTCACACACACACCACATGGCACACACACGGCATCAGCCACACTGCCACAATGGTGCTTGCCATCGCTCACCACGCCGTCCACTCACACACAACTGATGCCACACACACACCACACAGGAGACAGACCAAGGCCAAGCACACCACTGGCTGTGGCTTTTCGTGAGCCACCACCACCACGCTGGTCTTGCCCTTTCGCTCTCTTGTCTTCTTCGCTTCTTGTCCACCAACCCCTTTTCTCTCTCTCTCAAGCATGCACTCACACGCCCCTCATGTGCTCATCACCACCACCATGCCATCCATCCCGTGTGTGTGGTGTGTGTGTTGTGGGGATGGACAGCACCAAGCACCACAGTGGTGGTGAAGCACGCCACTCACACGCTTGTTGACCACTGTGTTGATGGCTCACACCATCCCACGCTTCATCCACCATCCACACTCACCCCTTTCTGTGCTTTTGCCACCACCAACCACCACGCCATCCCTCTTCTCCAACCACCACCACCACCACAAGGCCACTGTGCTCATCCACTGCCCACTCTTCTGCCTCACACACACACATGGTGTGGATGGCATGTGCCTTTGTGGCTGCTCTCACGTCCTGTGTGTGGTGTGTGTGGATGGCATGCACATCCCATCACATCGTCCACACACACACAGCCACAACCACTGTGGCTTTGCCCATCGCCACACCACCACTCTTTGGTGTGTGTGTGTGCATGGAAACACGTGCCACATGGCCATGCCCAACCACCAACCACTCACTTGCATGGCGTGGTCTTCTCGCTTTCTTCACAAGTGCGTGCAATCAAGCCCTTTGCCATCCACCCTGTGTGTGTGTGTGGTGGATTGGTGGTTGGCTTGTGTTGGTGTGGCCACTTGTGTGAGTGCTTGTGTGTTGGTTGGCTGTGTTGCTTTCCACCACACTGTGTGTCGTGTGTGCCTCCATGCCCTCATCCATCTGTGTCACCACACTCTCTTGCTCTTGTGCTGCTGCTGCTGGTGGTGATTGGTGGTGGATGAAGGACCAGGTGGTGGACTGGCAGGGCGCACAGTGGTTGATGACCACACTTGTGGGCATGGTGGATGGCTCAGTGCCACAGTCACACACACACACACACGTGGGGATGGGTGTGGACTGGTTGTGGCACGTGTGTTGACACCAGAAAGCACGGGTGTTGTGGTGGTTGTAGGGCAGTGTGGTGAGCACGTGGCCACTTGGATGGCGTGGGTGCCACCACGTGTTGCACAAGGCTTGATGGCAACACCACACCACAACCACGCTTGTGCCACACCATGGTCACTGTGCAAGCCATCCACACCATTGGCTTGGTGGTGGTGTGCTCCTTGTCCTGCCTTGGCCCTCGTGTGTGAGTGAGTGAGCAGGCAGTGAGTGACCATGACCACGCTTGTGTGGTGAGTGTGATGGTGTGGTGGTTGTTGGTGGAGGCTTGAGTGATGGCTGCATGGCTTGAGTGGTGCCTCCTTTTGCCCTGTTGTGTTGCAAGTGGCTTGTCCACGCTCACAAGTCCACTGTCCACCATCCAGTCCCTCTCTCTCTCTCTCGTAGTGGTGGCATGTTGTGGATGCCACTTTGGCCATCAATCCATGGTCCTCTTCCTTTGGTGTGTGTGTGTGTGTGTGAGTGGCATGGTTGATGGACACCATGGCATGCACCAGAGCGTGTTGCACTGTGGCTGGTGTGTTGGCCACTTGTGTGTGTGAGTGGCTTGAGCCATGGTGAACACCACGTGTCATCAGCCATGGCTCACCACGCCCTTGTGGTGTGTGTGAGTGAGTGGCATGAGCCTTGCCACAAACACCAACACCAAGTGCCTTTTGGACTGGCTGGCTTGATGGTTGCACTGGCTGTGTGTGTGATGGCAAAAGACCATGGTTGTTGGTGCTTCACTTTGTTGTGGCACGCTGGCCTTGTGCCACCCCTGTCTTCTTGCTTGCCGCCACTTGGTGTGTGTGTGTTGTGGGCGATGAGTGTGACTTGGTTGTGGTGTAGCACGCTTGTGGCTTTGCATGGATGACTTGGTGACTGTTGGATGAGTGGTGTGTTTGTTGTGGTGCTTGTGACTCACTTGTTTTGGCCAACCATTTCCACTCAATCACCACTCCCTCACCCCTCCACTGTCTTTCTTGCTCCATCCACGCCTCTCTCTCTCTCTCTGTGGATGGGGCATTGGTGGTGTGTTGTTGGATGTGGCAAGAGTGTGGCCATGATGCCAATCACTGGCCATCTGGCTCACACACACACAAGACAGGAAGACCACACCATGGTTGTGGTTGAGTGTGGTGACCATGGTTGGTGGCTGTTGTGTGGTTGTGTTGGTGTTGGTGGTGAACCACACGCTTTGGCTGTGCTTGTGTGGTGGTGTTGGTTGTGGTGACCATGAGTGGTGGCACTTGGCTCTACACCAAGCCAGCCATGCAAGTGCCCATTGTGTTGCCTTGCTTTTGTGGTGGTGTCCACTTGTTCTTTTGTGCCACCATCAGTCCTTCTTCCTTCTTCTTGTTGTTGGTGGTTGAAGGAGTGGTGGTGGCATTTGATGAGGCCAGTGTGGGGGCTGATGGCACATGGATGGGTGTTTGAGGGCATGGGATTGGTGAGTGGTAGAAAGGAGACTGGTTTGGCAGTGTGGTGTTTTGTGTTGAGTGGTTCATCCACTTTGTGTGTGGTTCCCCTTTTTGGCACTCATCATCCACTTTGCTTGCACACCAGCCACTCCAACCAACCACCACTTGATGGTGTTGTGAGGTGGTGTGAATCCACCACTGTCCCTCTTTCCATCTCCCTCTTCACTGTGTGAGTGTGCGAGTGGCAAGAGACAAGAGTGGTGATGGTGACCATGAAGGCGCCATCACATTCCATTGCCATCACCAACACAACCACCACTTCCATGTCCACCATCTGCGCACACACACTTGAGTGGGTTGTTGGGATTGGTGGCTCATCACATGCATCATGGTGTGTGTGGCATGGCAACCATTGCCACTTCAACACCACTTTTGCCACACACACACGACTGTGACTGTGATTGGTGGCACTGCAAAACAGTTGCTTGGTTCATCCACTGATTGGTGTGCAACCACCATTGTGACACCACACACGCGTGGTGCCACCTCCACACACACATGGATGGCAAAGTGGTGTGGTGTGGCCAATGTGTTGTGACTGTTGTGTGCATCAACACTTGCATGGTCACTTCACTTTGCCACACCATTTGTGTGTGTCACCTCATCAGCCAAGTGTGTGTCACCATCCATTCCATCACCCCTTTGCTTTTCTATCACACACCCCTTTTTGGTGTGTGTGTGTGGCATTGTCAAGTGGCATTCACGCTCTCTTTGTGGGTGTTGATGCATTGGTGTTGGCATCAGTGCCCCTCATATGGGGCACACCATGCCTCCCATCCACCACTGCCTGTGTGTGTGGTGATGGCGTTCCTGCACTGCCCTGGCCCTGTCAACCACTTGCCACCTTTCTTGTGTGTTTTCTGGTGTGTTCCTCAAGCCACTGCTTCAATTTGCACTGACAGAGGGGGATATGCTTTGTGGTGTCGTCTTCCACAAAAGTGAGCCATGAGAGACACCATGAAGAGACACACACTCGCACACTTTGCTTTCTTTCGTTTTCTCTCTTCACCTTTTCTATGGCGCATTGGCAGACAGTGAGAGTCCCTCACCTCCACTTTCAAC
>ERZ1504183.249-NODE-249-length-14046-cov-3.554857_pt1 | contig 14046 bp, 9 predicted proteins | sample MGYA00574901_ERZ1504183 | MGnify/ENA primary metagenome ERZ1504183 (study PRJEB39906, sample SAMEA3182106) | gut metagenome | biome: human; feature: gut; material: Stool; isolation source: human stools | place: Canada | collected 2013-02-26 ... | reverse complement strand
ATTGCCGAGCTGATAAAACTCGACCGTTACCTGAACCCCAAGGAAAAGGCACAGTATCCTGAATGGTTGCAAAGGCAGGAGGAACGCCGAGCAGAGCTTGCCGAGGAACGCAGGAAGAGAGAAATCTTGTCTACCGCACCTTCCGAAAAGGCAGAGCCGAAAAATGAGCGATATGAGTACCACCTCGGCAGCACCGTCTATCTCGGCGCAAACGAGTATGAAATCCTGTCCTTTGATGATGATCGTGTAATGCTCTATGATACGCAGTTTCCGCTTTTCAACAAGGAAATGACGAGAACTGAGTTCGACAGCAAGGTGCAGGAGAACCCGCTGAATGACCATTTGAAGGTCGCTATTAAACAGCCCGAAGAAAAGGCGGTTGAGTTCGACATCGGGATGGGCTATCTCGGCAACGGTCTGACCGTTTGGAACCGTGCCGTGGAGGTCAATGGGGACTATCAGAACATTGCTCATATCTCCCCCGAAGGTGAGATCACCTTCTATGTGCAGGACTTGCCGCAAAGTGTTGTGGAGCGTATCAGACAGACGGCAGAAAGAGAAAAGTCAAAGGATGTTGCTTTGCCGGAGTTCTATCAGGCGTATCTTAAAACCAAAGCAGACAATCCGAGTAGCCTTGTACTGTATCAGATGGGAGATTTCTTTGAAGCCTATGCTGATGACGCAGAGGTCGTCGGGACAGCCCTTGATTTGACGCAGACGACCCGTGCCGTCGATCACAACACCCGTGTCCCTATGGTGGGATTTCCGCAGCACCGCTTGGAAACCTACCTTACAATGCTGACCGACAGAGGGTACGATGTAGAGGTCAACGCTTTGGAGGACGGTAAACGCATTACCCGCACCGTGGTTTCCACCACGAAGGAAGCACCCATCGAGTCCAAACCTATCGGTAGGATCGACTATCTCGGCACGGACGGCAAGGTCGGTGAAAGCATCGAGTACACCAGTCCTTATCAGTTCGAGAAGGACATCAAGGAGGAAAACTACTACGGTGTGCCGATGAGCATTGTTCTGTATAAGGACAAGGACGGCAACACGATTCCCTATGACTTTGTTACTCGACTTGACCCACCTCCCAAGGACTTTGAGATCATCGACAGCCCGTATTTGCCGGAAAATGCTCTGGATAAAGCGAAGCATCTCATTGATGATTTTTGCCGTGAGGAGTATCAGCGTGAGGACGGTGCGGACTATACCGACCTTGCTGATGTCGGCGTTGCCTACACCACGACTGAGGACGACAAGCACGAAATACAGGCAAGGGTCAACCTTGTGGATTTCCGCATCGAAACTCTTGCAGACGGCAAAGTCGTCCGCAGTGAGCAGTATTCGTCCATTGAAGAACTGACCGAAAAAGGACTGCAAGCACTGTCCTTTGATGACCTTGTTTATCTCTCCGAGGAAGAACTTGCACAGGTGGAAGCACCCCTTACCCCTGTTTGGGAGCATCCGAAGAAAAGCCGGGTGCAGTCCTTTGACATTCATCCCGAAATCCCAATGGCAGACCGTCATACCTTTGACCTTGCTTCTCACGAGGTCGAGGAGGTCAACAAGAAAGAACGCTTCCACCGCAACTATGCGGCGATCACCGTTCTGAAAAGGTGTCAGGAAGAAAACCGCTTCGCCACACCGGACGAGCAGATCATTCTTTCCAAGTATGTTGGCTGGGGCGGTATTCCCGAAGCCTTTGATGAGCGAGCCGGTTCTTGGCAGACAGAGTTCGGGATGCTGAAAAACATCCTGACACCGGAGGAATACGCTTCCGCAAGGGAAAGCACTCTGACCGCTTTCTACACGCCGCCAACGGTTATCAATGCCGTGTATAAGGTGATGAAACAGCTTGGCTTCCGTGAGGGCAACATCTTGGAACCGTCCTGCGGCATCGGGCATTTTATCGGTATGCTTCCCGAAGAAATGAAGGAAAGCAAGATCTACGGTGTAGAGCTGGACACAATTTCTGCCGGTATCGCACAGCAGTTATATCAAAAGTCCTCTATCGCCGCACAGGGCTTTGAGGAAACAAATCTCCCTGACAGCTTCTTTGATGCCGTTGTGGGAAATGTACCCTTCGGGGATTTCAAGGTTCCTGACAAGCGTTACGACAAGCACAAGTTCCTCATCCACGACTACTTCTTCGCCAAATCCTTGGACAAGCTCCGTCCGGGCGGCGTAATGGCGCTCATTACGAGCAAAGGCACAATGGACAAGGAAAACTCCGCTGTCCGCAAGTATATTGCTCAGCGAGCTGACCTGCTTGGTGCTATCCGTTTGCCGAACAACACCTTTAAGGGAAATGCCGGGACGGAAGTCGTTTCGGACATTCTTATTCTGCAAAAGCGTGACCGCATTGTGGATATAGAGCCGGATTGGGTACAGCTCGGCACGGATGAAAACGGTATCCTGATGAACAGCTACTTTGTTGAGCATCCCGAAATGATACTCGGAGAGATGAAAATGGTGTCGGGGCGTTTCGGTCCCGAAGCCACCTGCGTCCCTTACGAGGGGGCAGACCTTGCCGAACAGCTCAGCGAAGCCGTTTCCAATATTCACGGTGAGCTGACCGCATATGAGGTGGAGGATGAGCTTGCAGAGGAGGACAATTCCATTCCCGCAGATCCCGCCGTCCGTAACTTCTCCTATACGGTGCTGGACGATAAAATCTACTTCCGAGAAAACAGCCGTATGGCTCCGGTGGAGGTATCCGCTACCGCAGAGAACCGCATAAAGGGTATGATCCGCATCCGTGATTCGGTCAGAAAGCTGATCGAATTGCAGACGGAGGACTACCCCGACTCGGAAATTAAAGCGGAGCAGGAGCGATTAAACGCTCTTTATGATACCTTTTCCAAGCAGTACGGACTTATCAACAGCCGTGCCAACATCTCCGCATTTTCGCAGGACAGCTCCTTTTCTCTGCTCTCGGCTCTTGAGGTCTTGGGCGATGAGGGGCAGCTTGAACGCAAGGCGGATATATTCTACAAGCGAACCATCAAACCACACACCCCGGTCACTTCCGTAGATACCGCCAGCGAAGCACTTGCTGTTTCTATGGGCGAAAAAGCCCGTGTGGATATGGACTATATGTGCGATCTGACCGGCAAGACCGAGGAAGAAATCTTTGCAGACTTAAAGGGCGTTATCTTTCTGAACCCAATGCACGGGTACGGCAATTCCACGCAGGCAAAGTATCTGATGGCAGACGAATACCTCTCCGGCAATGTCCGGGAAAAGCTGGTACTCGCCCGAAAGTCGGCGGAGCTTTACCCCGAAGATTACACCGTCAATGTGGAAACACTGGAACGGGTACAGCCGAAAGACCTGACCGCCAGCGAGATCGCCGTTCGGCTTGGTGCTACTTGGCTGCCGACCGAAATTGTCGAACAGTTTATGTTTGAGTTCTTGGGAACACCGAGGTACGCACAGTGGAACATCAAGGTTCATTTCTCTGCCTATACCGGTGAGTGGAATATTGAGGGTAAGTCCTATGACCGCAGCAATGTGAAGGCATACAGTACCTACGGTACGGGGCGCATCAACGCCTATAAGATCATCGAGGAAACGCTGAACCTTAAAGATGTCCGCATCTTCGACTATGTAGAGGACGCAGACGGCAAAAAGAAAGCCGTCCTGAACAAAAAGGAAACGGCAATCGCACAGGCAAAGCAGGAGCTTATCAAGCAGGGCTTTCAGGATTGGGTCTGGTCTGACCCTGAGCGCAGAGAACGGCTCTGCCGCCTTTACAACGATAAATTCAACAGCCTGCGTCCCCGTGAGTACGATGGAAGCCACATCGTTTTCAGTGGTATGAACCCGGAAATCGAGCTTCGGGAACACCAAAGAAATGCGGTGGCGCACATCCTATACGGCGGCAATACGCTGCTTGCACACGCCGTGGGCGCGGGGAAAACCTTCGAGATGGTTTCGGCGGCGATGGAGTCCAAACGGCTCGGATTGTGCAGTAAATCCCTGTTTGTCGTACCCAACCACCTCACTGAGCAGTGGGCATCGGAGTTTTTACAGCTCTATCCCTCAGCCAACATTTTGGTGGCAACGAAGAAAGACTTTGAAACCAAGAACCGCAAAAAGTTCTGCGGCAGAATTGCCACCGGCGATTACGATGCCATCATTATCGGGCATTCGCAGTTCGAGAAAATACCGATGTCCATTGAACGGCAGCGGGCGATCCTCGAACAGCAGCTTGATGAAGTTACGGAGGGCATTACGGAACTGAAAAAGAACCGTGGAGATAACTTCTCCGTAAAACAACTGGAACGCACAAAGAAATCTGTCAAGCAGAAGCTCGATAAGCTCAACGACCAATCCAAAAAGGATGATACAGTGACCTTTGAGGAGTTGGGTGTGGACAGACTTTTCATTGATGAGAGCCACTACTATAAGAATCTGTTCCTCTTTACTAAGATGCGGAATGTAGGCGGCATCGCCCAAACCGAAGCGATGAAATCCAGCGACCTCTTTATGAAATGCAGGTACTTGGACGAGTTGACCGGAGGGCGTGGGGTAGTGTTTGCGACAGGAACGCCGATCTCCAATTCAATGGTCGAGCTTTACACCATTCAGCGGTACTTGCAGTACAACACCCTTGTTCAGAACAACTTGCAGCACTTCGATGCCTGGGCTTCCACTTTCGGAGAAACCATTACGGCAGTAGAACTAACACCCGAAGGAACGGGATACCGAGCCAAAACACGCTTTGCCCGCTTCTACAATTTACCGGAGCTGATGGCGATGTTTAAGGAAATCGCAGACATCAAAACAGCGGATATGCTTGACCTGCCAGTGCCGAAAGCGGTCTTTCACAACATCTCAGTGAAGCCCTCTGAAATCCAAAGGGATATGGTTGCGGGGCTTGCGGAAAGAGCCGAAAGGGTGCGGAACGGTATGGTTGATGCAAGAGTGGATAATATGCTCAAGATCACAAACGACGGCAGAAAGCTGGCACTTGACCAGCGGCTTATCAATCCATTGCTCCCTGATTTTGAGGACAGCAAGCTCAACGCCTGCGTGGACGCTATGTTTGAAACTTGGGAGCGTGGCAGTGAGAAACGGTTGACCCAGCTATTCTTCTGCGACCTGTCTACGCCGAAAAACGATGGCTCCTTCAATGTCTATGACGACATTCGACAGAAGCTGATTGCCCGTGGCGTACCCGCCGATGAGATAAAGTTCATCCACGAAGCAGATACCGAAGCAAAGAAGCTGGAGCTGTTCAAGAAGGTACGCCGAGGGGATGTCCGCATCCTGATGGGCAGTACGCAGAAGATGGGAGCCGGTACGAATGTGCAGAACAAACTTGCCGCATCCTCCGATCTCGATTGCCCGTGGCGACCGTCTGACTTGGAACAGCGGCTCGGCAGAAGCATCCGGCAAGGCAACGAAAATGCAGAGGTTCACATCTACCGTTTTGTAACGGAAGAAACCTTTGATGCCTACTTATATCAGCTCGTGGAAGGCAAGCAGAAGTTCGCTTCGCAGATAATGACCAGCAAATCGCCGGTACGCTCCTGCGAAGATATTGACGAAACCGCACTGTCCTACGCTGAAATCAAAATGCTGGCGACCGGCAATCCCCACATCAAAGAGAAGATGGACTTGGACATTCAGGTTCAGAAATTGCGGCTCTTAAAGTCCAGTTTCCTTTCCGAAAAATATGCTTTGGAGGATAAGATCATCAAGTTCTATCCGCAGGAGATCGCACGGCGCTCTGATGTAATTGCGGGATTAAAATCCGATATGGAAAGAGTGGCAGAGCACCCGAAGTCGTCTGATGAAACCTTTGTTGGTATGACGGTCAAGGGTGCTTTCTATTCAGAGAAAGCGGATGCCGGCAACGCCATCTTGGAGGCGTGTAAGGCAATGACGAATCCCGAACCCATTCCCCTCGGTGAGTACCGTGGTTTTACGATGGAGCTGTACTTTGAAGCAAGAGAATACAAAGTGCGGCTCAAGGGTGAGCTTGGTTATCCCGTAACCCTCGGCACGGACACCTTCGGTAATATCACCCGCTTGGATAATGCGCTGGAGGGGCTTCCAAAGCGTTTGGAGATGAACGAAATGGAGCTTGACAACATCAAAAAGCAGTTTGAAACTGCGAAGGTCGATGTGGAAAGACCGTTCCCGCAGGAGGAAGAATTGAAAGCCAAGACCGACCGGCTGAATGAACTCAACGCCCTGCTCAATGTGGATAAGCGTGAGAACGAGATCGTCGGCGGTGAACCCGATGAGGGTGAAGAACTGCCCGAAAAGAAACCGAAGGACTTGGAACGCTGACTAATGCGGTATGGGAATGATCTCATACTGCCGACACATAGCCGCTTGGTTTTCAAAAGAAATCAGGCGGCTATTTCTATTTTGAAGGAGGTGTTCGCTATGAACGAAACAGATTACAACGCTCGACTTTACGAGAAAATGAAAGCCGAACAGGACAAATACCGGGACTGGCTTGTGCGTCAGGAGCCGTGCGAAATTCTCAATCATACCTACGAATACACGATGCGGGAGGACATCGTGATGTGTATGGAGGAGCTGGAGCTTGAGCCGGAAAAGGCAAGGGCTTTGCTTCGTTCCCCTTGTCCTCTGAGTGATGTGTATAAGGAGTTCCGGGACAGAGAAACCGAGCATATGGATACCATCCGGGACTCCATCGAAACGGAAGCGGATAAGAGCCTGCAACGGCAGGAGAAGAAACAGCACCGGGAAAGCAGGTGATTTTATGCCGTATATCCCCCCAGAGGTGGTGGAACAGGCACGGCAAATCGACCTGCTTACCTATCTGCAAAGCTGTGAGCCGCAGGAGCTTGTCCGAATTTCCGGCAACAACTATACCACCCGCACCCACGACAGCTTGAAGATTTCTAACGGCAAGTGGATGTGGTGGTCACAGCGCATCGGCGGCTACAATGCCCTTGACTATCTTGTGAAAGTCAAGGGCTGTTCTTTTGTAGAGGCGGTCGAAACGCTGATGGGAAAAGCGGCAGTAATGCCGTCAACGACAGTCAAGCCAAAGCAGAAAACAGAGCCGAAGGTCTTGCTTCTGCCGGATAAAAGTGCTTCCACAGAAAGAATTACAGAGTATCTTTTCGGCAGAGGAATCGACTATTCCATCATCCAATACTGCATTGACAAGGGACTGATTTTCGAGAGCCTGCCGTATCATAACCTTGTGTGCGTGGGCTTTGATGAGAAGAATATCCCTCGCTATGCGTCCTACCGAGCGACCAATGACCGCCGTGTTTTGGGTGACTGCTCCGGCAGTGACAAGCACTATTCTTTTCGGATCGCAGACAGCGAGAGCAGTACGGTGCATCTCTTTGAGTGTGCCATTGACCTGCTTTCCTATGCGACGCTTGAAAAGATGGCGGGCAGGGATTGGCGGAAAGACAACCTTGTTTCCCTCGCCGGTGTGTATCTGCCCAAGGAGAGAATCGAGGACAGCACTACCCCTGCGGCTCTTGTGAAGTACCTCGATGAGAAGCCGCAAATCAAGAAAATTCTCCTGCACTTCGATAACGATAATGCCGGGAGAAAAGCCAGCCTTGCACTGAAAACCATATTGCCGAGCAAGTATGAAGTCATTGACAGCCCTCCGCCCTGCGGCAAGGACTACAATGACTTTCTTTGTTTCCAGCTCGGTATCCACCACAATAAAACCAAAGAAAGGACGAATGAACGATGACTGAGTTTAGCATTTATCAGATCAACACAGACCGGGACAACAATCGTGTATGCTTCTTGGGACTGGATACCCTTGAACGATTCCAGCACTCCAAGGAGGTCGATCCCGTCCTCTACGACCGAGTTTATGACGGGAAACTCGATTGCAATTCCCTCGAAACCATCTATGAGAAGTTCAATATCAACCATCCCGCCGACTACAAGGGACGCTCTCTTTCCGTGTCGGATGTAGTCGAAATCAGGGAGAGCGACACCCTGAATCCCGGCTTTTACTTCGTGGACAGTATCGGGTTCAAGTCGATTTCTTTCGACAAATCACCCTGTAAAGAGCCGGTGAAAGCAAGCGACGGAAAGATTTCCGTTCTGCTTGTTGAGCCGAACAAGTATCCCAAGATGATTGAGATCGACGATACCTTGGAGGTAATGCAGACAGTGGTCGGCGGCGACATTGAGGAATATATGCCTTTTGAAGATGAGGTCGCCATCATCTGTAACGAGGAAGGAAAAATCACAGGTATGGCACCTAATCGTGCCGTTTATGAGGAGAACTCCCGTGAGATGCTGGACATTATCTGCGGGAAGTTTTTTGTTGCCTATGCTCCCTTTGATGCAGAGAGGTTCCAGTCCCTCCCGCCTGACCTTGCGGAGAAATACCGTGAGAAATTCAAATTCCCCGAACGCTTTATGAGAGTCAACAATGAGATCGTAGCTGTGCCTTTTAAGCCCGCCAGGGCGGACAAAGAACGCTGATCTCAATGAGAACGGGGTTCCCCCGAACGCTCTGTATTATCTTAACGAGCAGACTGTTTTTACTCCTACCGGGCAAAAACAGTAAATCGCTCGTTAGGGGAACCCCCTAATACCCCGTGCAAGAAGCACAACACATTTCAAAAGAAAGGATGAAATCCATTTATGAAAAGAACGATCAAGAAGCAGTTTTGGTTTTCCCGTGACGAAGCGCAGGACTTGCAGAAGAAAGCAAAGAAAACCTGCCTGTCTGAAGCGGCGCTCGTCCGTCTGTTGCTCCGTGGATATGAGCCGAAGGAGAAGCCTGATGACCGTTTCTATGATGCGATGCGGGAGTTCTCCGCCATCGGCAATAACATCCATCAGATCTCCGTTAAGGCAAATGCACTCGGCTTTATCGACACGCAGAAGCTGAACAGTGAGTTGGATCGGCTGCACAAGTTTCAGGCAGATATGGAGCGTCAGTTTCTTCGTCCTGGTGAGAGCAACCTGAAATGGCAGTAAGTAAGCTGTGGCCGGTCACGGTTCGCCTTGCGACCGTTCTCGACTACGCTTCCAATCCTGAGAAAACCACAAAGTCAAAGTCGAAGTACAGCGACGCCGATTATCAGGCACTCCGTGATGTAGTCGCCTATGCAAAGGACGGAGAGAAAACAGAACGGGAGCTGTTCTGCGAGGGCATCCACTGTAATCCGCAAACTGCCCGTGAGCAGTTCATCACGGTGAAAGAGCAATTCGACAAGCCGGATGGCATCCAAGCCTATCACGGTTATCTCAGCTTTGAGGAAACCGACATCACCCCGGAGCTTGCACAGCAGGTTGGTATGGCGTTCGCAGGAAGAATGTGGGGCGACCGGTTTCAAGTCCTTGTGACAACGCATCTGAATACGGAGCATCTTCACTGCCACTTCGTTGTGAACTCCGTTTCGTTCAGGGACGGCAAGCGATTGCAGAACAAAGAGAAAGCGTGGTGGTACTTCCGCCATATTGCCGATGAGGTCTGCTTGGGACACGGACTGTCTGTGGTACAGAACCCGGAAGCCTATCAATCGCCCCGCATCCTGACGCAAAAGGACAAAGCCGGTATGCCTACACGCTACAACCTCGCCCGTGCCGCCTTGGATGAAGCCATTGCAATGAGCCACAATCTTCGACAGCTTGAATATCATTTGTCCGAGATGGGCTACACCCTCGGCTCTAATCCCAAACGGAAGTATTGGACAATCAAAGGCAAGGGCGATGAACGCCCCATCCGACTGCACAGGCTCGGTGATGAATACACCAAAGAGCGCATTACGCAACGGCTCATTGAAAACCGTGATAACATCGACTTCGAGCCGTTCCAGCCGAAAATCTACCGACCGAAGCAATACCGGCTCAGAACACGGAGCGACAGAATTGGAAAAGTCGGCGGTATGTATGGGCTGTACCTTTACTACTGTTACCGGCTCGGCTATCTGCCGAAGTACAAGGCAGGACAACAGAATCACGCACGAGTTCACTACCTTTTCAAAGAAGATTTGATGAAGATAGATGAACTCACCAAACAAGTCACGCTGCTCGGCAAGCACCACATCGGTACAGACGAGCAGCTTTTTTCATATCAGCACTCGGTCGAGGAGCAAGTCAAGACCTTAACTGCCGACAGAACGCACCTCCGAAATGAAATACGAAAAGTGAACATCACAGATGCAGAGCTGTCACAGGCAAAGGCAAGTATCTCGCTTCTTACCGAGAAGTTGAAGGAACTACGCAAGGAAGTCAAGCTCTGTCAGGACATCGCCATCCGTTCCAAGGTCATCGAGGAAAAGGTAGATGCAGTCCGGACAGAGGAAGAAAAATCAAAACGAAAGGAGAACCGCAACTATGAACAACGGCGGTGATGCGGCTGAACAGGTCGTCAGGCTCTCGCTTGAAGGCTTTGAAGTTGCCGCAAAACTTACAGGCTCGGCGGCAAAGAATGTCGCCCTGCTTCTCGTGTCCGTGCTGAAGCAGGAACAGCAGACCAAAGGCAAGGCACGGCTCACTAATATGATCAAGTCCGGCAAGGAACTGAAAGTCTTTTCTATCCCGAACAAGGACTTGGCACAGTTCACCAAACAGGCAAAGCGCTATGGCGTTCTCTACTGTGTCCTGAGAGATAAGAGCGCCAAGGGAGATGATGTACCCGTGGATATTATCGCCCGTGCAGAGGACGCTTCCAAAATTCAGCGCATTGTGGAACGCTTCGAGATCGGTAAGGTCGATAAGGCAGGCGTTATCACGCAGGCGGAGCAGGACAAAGCTGACCGTGAAGCGGTGGCACGGGAAGTGCCGACCAAAACCAAGGGCGAGATCATCGTGGAGGAAGCAATGGGAAAGCCTTTGCAGAAAGAAGGTCAGTCCCACGAAAACCCTACGGTCGCAAAGACGGAAAAAAGCCCTCCGTCCGAGCGAAGCTCCGAGATCAGCGGTACGGTTACTGACCGGGGTACGGCAAAGCAGGCAGACAAGAAGCCTTCCGTGAGAGAAAAGCTGGAACGCTACAAGACTGCTGCAAAAGCTGACAAGGAAGCAGACCGTGCCGAGCCTGCGCTTTCCAAGGAGAAAGCCAAGACTCCAGAACCGAACCGTCAGACGGTTCACACCCAGCCGAAAAAGCATAAGAAATCGAAAGAGAGGTAATCAGCTATGACGAACAATTTCACCCCCAAGAAGTCCGGGACTGCGGCTCGTCCGCAACTCTCCACGGAGGAATACGCCGCCAAGAAAAAGGCGGAGAAGGATGCCGTGTATCAGATGATCGACGATACCGCTACTGAGATCGTCAGCGACCCCGACAAGTTCAGGGCATATCTCGATACGCAGGCACGAATGGATCGCTACTCTGCCGCCAACGCTCTGCTTATTTATAAGCAGCAGCCGCAGGCGACGCAGCTCAAGGATTTTCGTGATTGGCAGGAGGACGGCGTGAAGGTCAACAAGGGTGCTAAGAGTCTGTCCATCCTCGAACCCGTGGAGTACACCAAGAACGATGGCTCTACCGGTATTGCCTACAATGTTAAGAAGGTGTTCGATGTGGCACAGACCAGCGGCAAGAAGCCTGCTGCACCCACCCTTGACCGTGACCCCCGAAAACTTGTGGCGATTATGCTTGATACGGCTCCCATTGATGTGAGCACCGTGGAGGAGCTGCCTTCTCCCAATATGGGAGCGTTCTATAAGAACGAGGATCAGACCCTTTATATCAAGAGGGACATTGGGAACAGCGTTGCGCTCTGCCAGTGCGTGGCACAGGAGTTGGGTCACGCTCAGCTTGCAATGAACTGCGAAGCATACAGCCGCAGGGATATGGGCTTCTCTGCCGTATGCGTTGGTTATATGCTCTGCCGTAAGTTCGGCGTGGATGTGAAGAACTTCGCCATTGACCGTATCCCGGAGGGGCTGGCGGGCAAGTCCCCCAAGGAAATCCGTGCGGAGCTTTCCAAGACCCGTTCTGCAATGAGCGAGATCGGCTCCCGTGTGTCGGAGGAAATCTACCGTCGCCGAGCAGACCGAAGCAAAGATCAGGAAAGATGAGGTGTGAGCGATGAAAGAGGAACGCTATCACATCGCCTTGGACGATTATGAACACGGCGTAGTGATTCGAGCTTTGAACGATACCAAAACCGAACTGATGAATGAGGGTAAATCCACCGATGCCGTGGATGATCTTATCATCAAAGTCGGGTATGCCCCAAAGAAAAAGTTCAAGGTAGTGGAAAGAAAGGGCTGCTCCTGTCGTGAATCGAGATAACGACAGACAGACCTCCATCATTCTCGCCGTACTCGGCATCCTGCCGATTGTGTGGCTCGGACTTCTCATTGCACCATCCGTTAAGGGTGGCTTGCCGGAGATACTGCCGAGCTTGATGAGTGTGATGAGCGACCCGTTTCATATAGTGCTTTGCGAGGACAGTGTAAAAACTGTCCTCGTTTTGCTTCTCTGCTATGGAATGGGCATCGGGATCTACTTCTCTACACGCAGGAACTACCGACGCCGAGAGGAACACGGTAGCGCAAAATGGGGCAATGCCAAAGCCGTGGACAAGAAATACCGGCAGAACCCACCGTCCGAAAACAAGCTGATGACGCAGGCAGTCCGTATCGGACTCAACGGAAAGAAACACCGCCGCAATCTGAACACCCTTGTCTGCGGCGGTTCCGGTGCGGGCAAGACCCGCTTTTACTGTAAGCCAAATCTGATGCAGGCAAACACCAGTTTCGTGATTCTCGATCCGAAGGGCGAGATCGTCCGGGATGTGGGAAATCTGCTGGAGAAAAAGGGCTATGAGATCAGAGTTCTCGATCTGATCTCAATGGAAAAGAGCCACTGCTATAACCCGTTTGTCTATCTCCATTCGGACAACGATGTGCAACGGCTTGTGACAAATCTGTTCAAGAGCACAACGCCAAAGGGGTCACAAAGTAACGACCCTTTTTGGGATACCTCGGCTTCAATGCTGCTGTCTGCTCTCGTCTATTATCTTCACTACGAAGCGCCGGAGGATGAGCAGAACTTTGCAATGGTAATGGAGATGCTGCAAGCGGCTGCCATCGACAATGAGGAAGATCCACGACCCTCGCCGCTGGACTGCCTGTTTGCCGATTTGGAGTTGGACAGACCCGACCACATCGCTCTGAAATACTATCGGTCTTACCACACCGGTTCGGCAAAGACCCTGAAATCCATTCAGATCACCCTTGCCGCAAGGCTTGAAAAGTTCAACTTGGAGAGCTTGGCTGCACTGACCTGTACCGATGAGCTTGACCTTGCTTCTATGGGCGAAAAGAAAGTGGCACTGTTCGCTATTATCCCGGACAACGATTCGAGCTTCAATTTCTTGGTCAGCATCCTTTATACCCAGCTATTTCAGCAGCTATTCTTTTCCGCTGACCATATTCACGGCGGCGCATTGCCAATTCCCGTTCACTTCCTGATGGACGAGTTCGCCAATGTCAGCCTGCCGGACGACTTCGATAAGATCCTTTCCGTTATGCGTTCCCGTGGTGTGTTTGTGTCCATCATTCTTCAGAACTTGGCACAGCTCAAGGCACTGTTTGAAAAGCAGTGGGAATCCATCGTCGGCAACTGCGATGAGTTCCTCTATTTGGGTGGCAACGAGCAGTCCACCCATAAGTATGTGAGCGAATTGCTGGGCAAGGAAACCATCGATACGAACACTTACGGAAAGAGTTCCGGGCGAAGCGGAAACTATTCCACCAACTATCAGATCAGCGGTCGAGAGCTTCTGACCCCGGATGAGGTTCGTATGCTTGATAACCGCTACGCCATTCTGTTCATCCGAGGGGAACTCCCCGTGATGGACTTAAAATACGACATTCTCAAGCACCCCGCCGTTGACCTGACTGCCGACGGAAAAGGCGGCGTCTATCAGCACGGCAAGGTCACAAGTAATGTTGCGACCATTGAGGTGCAGTACCTCGACCCCGATACTCTGCCAGATACAGAGGTATCGGAAACCACCTATGAGCTGCTGTCCGATGAGGATTTCAACTCGGAAACCAACAACAATACAACAACAAAATTACGGAGGTAACTAATAT
>ERZ1504183.248-NODE-248-length-14117-cov-3.821860_pt1 | contig 14117 bp, 10 predicted proteins | sample MGYA00574901_ERZ1504183 | MGnify/ENA primary metagenome ERZ1504183 (study PRJEB39906, sample SAMEA3182106) | gut metagenome | biome: human; feature: gut; material: Stool; isolation source: human stools | place: Canada | collected 2013-02-26 ... | reverse complement strand
ACTGACAACTTACACATTATATTTTTATAAACCAAAATAACTACAACAATGAAAAGAAATCTAATCATCAAACTATTTGCGCCAGCCTTGATGGTGGCGAGTAGTGGATTCCTGTCTTCTTGTAGCAGTGTTGATGATGGTAGTTATGTACCACCATTTACACAATACGAGAAGATATCTGGGCAATGGGTTGTCAACTCTGTTACTCAGACCGATGAGGTGGAAAACAAAAAGATGACGCTAACTAACCTGTTTGACTTCGACACCTTTGGCATTCAGTTCAAAGTAGATGAAGACAACAATCCCACCAGTTATGTCATAGAGGGCAATGCACCGGTTTTGATTCCTGTATCTGGCAAATGGAAGATGGGTAATGCTTTTGTCAACACCGATGGCTCTGCTGCCAAGATTATCCTGGGTGAAATACTTGGCTTACAGTGACAGGTGTTCCAGGCTCCAAGCAAGAGCTGGAGTTCAAGTTTACTCGTGCCCAGAATGGTAAACCATTTGTTTCCTACACTTATAATCTGGCGAAGAAGGTGGATGCTACACCCGATGCGCCTGTAACGTCTAATAATGAGTAAGGAGGCCCCATTATGAAGAAAACAGCGATATATTTGATGATGTTATTAATGGCGATGACCTTTGCCTTGAACTCAAAGGCGAGTACTAAGGTCGGAACGCCAGTGTGTTGGACTGTTCCTGCAGTCTTTACTCCTGATCAGGAAGTGACATTTTATTATGATGTTACAGATGTCGGTTTCCCTGAGGGTGTCGATCTCTATCTATGGGCATGGCAACCTTCTGAGCCTGATGCAGGCAATGGCGACAATTCGTCTGAGTTTGCTAAGCTAACCTATCTCGGTGACAATATCTATTGTAAGACGATGGTTCCTACAGAGTATTTTCATACTACTGTTGATGCGATGACCAATGCTGATTGGCCAGGCTTCTGGCAGCAACTTAAGACCAAACGTGATGACTTGTGGTCGACCGAGTTTGCTGCGCCAGACAGCCGGCAAGAGTGGGAAACTATTAAGAAAAATGCCGATCAGGGTGTGTTTGTCTATTCGGGTAAGAAGGTGAAAAACTTTACCGACAAGTGGACGCTCAATGAGCCTCTTACTTTCGTTTTTAATCCAAAGGTATTCACTGTCGGAGGAAAGACGATGGAAGAGTTCTCTACAACAGCAGGTTTTGAAGGTTTCAAAATACACTCTGGTATGGACGACTGGACTTACGAGCAGCGCGTGAAGGTATGGATACCTGGCTGTATGGAGAAGACCAATGTACAGAAGTTGAGTAACGGCTATTACTCTTGGAGTATGACCTCGCCTTACGACTACTATAGTTGGAACTATGCCGATGATGGCACCAGGGCTTCTACAGGATTGGAATCTGACTACGAGCCTACCAATATAGCATGGCTCATGGTGGGTATCGTCAATGGTGAATGGGGTGGTAAATGTGCCGATCAAAGCACCAAGGCTGGGCAGGCTGTACCTTATCCCGACCCATCTTTCTCTTATTTTCCATCCAAACTTACCGCTAATGATATCCTCACACTTACACGTCTGTATAATGGCAAGCTCGATGGCGACCTGAACTGCAAGATCATCGCAGGCAACAAGGAGCTTACAGGGGTGCTTGATGGTAACCGCGACAAGCGCCAACTCTCAGTCAACCTCCTTGACGACGTGACTGACAAGACCATCAGCGACCTAAAGGTGGTCATTACCAACAAGGCTGGTGTAAAGGTGGTCGACACCACGATACCTCTTGTGCCGTTGTCGGAAGTCGAATGACGGTGCAGCCAAAGTTGCAGCAAGTAAACAAAAGAGACAACAATCTAAACAGAATTTACAATGAACAACAGATATTTTCATATATGGCAGGCAGTCCTGTTGCTCTGCCTGATGATGCTGACAGGGCAGAATGCCCTGGCTCAGAAGATGACAGTTGCGGGCACTGTGTATGATGCCTCAGGCGAAGCTCTGATGGGAGCTACCGTTCGTGAAGCAGGTACGGCTAATGGTGTGGCTACAGATATGGACGGCAAATTTACGCTTACCTGCGACCAGTCTTCACAACTTGAGATTTCCTATGTGGGCTATCTCACCAAAAAGGTGAAGGCAGGCAAGGATATCAAGGTCGTCCTCGAAGAGGATGCCAAGATGCTTGCCGAGACCGTCGTGGTTGGTGTGGGCTACGGCACAATGCGCAAGAACGACCTTACGGGTTCTATTGCCAGCGTCAATGCTAAAGATCTGAAGCATGGTGTCATCACCAGTGCCGAACAGATGTTGCAGGGAAAGGTTGCAGGTCTTTCTGTAGTACAGGCTTCAGGCTCTCCCGAGAATGGTGCTTCCATACGTCTTCGTGGTGGTACGTCGCTCTCTGCCAGCAACTCACCTCTCATCGTTGTCGATGGTATCCCTGGTGTTGACATGAACTCAGTACAGCCTTCTGAAATCCAGAGCATCGACGTGCTCAAGGATGCCTCTGCAGCAGCCATCTATGGTAGCCGTGGTGCCAATGGTGTCATCATCGTTACGACAAACCGTCAGAGCAGCGATGCCGAGAGTATTAATGTGCAGTACAATGGATATGTGGCTGTGGCCAGCCAGGCCAAGTACCTCGATATACTATCTGCCAATCAGTGGCGTGGCTTTGTACGCGAGAACAATATCCTTGATGCCCTGGATTATGGCGCTGATACTGACTGGCAGAAAGAATTGACCCGCACGGCGATTTCTCATTCTCACAACATTCTCTTCAGCAATACACGTAAGAACTCGGGCTATCATGCCTCGCTTACCTATCAAAACAATCAGGGTGTTGTGAAGCGCAATTATTTTACCCGTCTCGCAGGCAGCCTTTCTGCCTTCCAGAAGTTGATGAAGGGCAAACTGCGTCTTGAGGAGGCTATCAATGCCAATTTCGATACATGGCATCCCACTGACGGACGCATTTTTGAGCGCGCCTTCAACCTGAACCCAACTGTGCCTGTATATAATCCCGACGGTTCCTTCACCCAGATTAGCGGAACCAATACAGAAAACCCTGTAGAACTGCTTACCAAGCGCAATGACGACCACAAGCGTCATCGCTTCCTTGGCTACTTCAAGGCCGACTATGAGCTTCTGCCTGGACTGACAGCTTCTGCTAACCTAAGTTACGAGTTCAATCAGGCCACCAGCGGTATGTTCAAGCCTAACGATGCCAAGATGGAAGGCCAGAGCGAGAAGGGCTGGGGACAGCGTACCGAGGCTGAATATACCAACCGCCAGTTGGAGACTTACCTTACCTACGATAAGACATTTGCCGACATACATCATCTCAACGTGTTGGGTGGTTACTCTTACATGGATAATGTTGCAGAGGGATTTGGCGCAACCCGCAGTGGCTTTGACACCAATGCTTTCATCTACAACAATCTTGGCGCAGGTACCGACTACCGTCAGGGTGATGTCTATTCCTACAAGAACTCCTGCAAACTGATTTCATTCTATGGACGTGTGAACTATGGTCTGATGGACAAGTATATGATTACTGCCACTATTCGTCGCGATGGTAGCTCTCGTTTCGGTGCAGACCACAAATGGGGCACCTTCCCATCTGTTTCGGTGGCATGGCGCATTATCAATGAGAAATTCATGGAGGGCACGCACTCTTGGCTCGACAACTTGAAACTCCGTGTGGGCTATGGTATAACGGGTAACCAGAATGGCGTCGATCCATACAAGAGCCTCTCTGTGCTCAGTTCTGCCGGAGCTTCTTATTATGATGCAGCCACTGGTACATGGAAGAACTCTTATGTGCAGGCTCAAAATGCCAACCCTGACTTGAAGTGGGAATCTACTGCTCAGTTTAACGTGGGTATTGATTTCGGATTCCTCAACCGCATCAATGGTAGCTTGGAGTTCTACCACAAGAAGACTTCTGACCTGCTTTGGACTTATCCTGTACCACAGCCTCCATATTTGGTGGGTACAATGCTTGCTAATGTAGGCGACATGGTCAACAAGGGCGTGGAGCTGACCCTCGGTGCCAACATCGTCCATACCAAGGACTTCTCGCTGAGCGCCAACGCATCGCTTGCATACAACAAACAGGAGATAACCAAGCTCTCCAACAGTCAATATCAGGCAGTAGGACTTCAGGCAGGCAGTCTGCACAACATCCGTGGATTGAGCGGAGTCTACTCACAGGTCATAGAGGAAGGCTATGCGGCTGGCGAGTTTTATGGTTATGTATGCCAGGGCATCGACGAGAACGGAAATTACATTCTCAAGCAGGGTGAGGACGGACAGCCTGTGAAGGAACATCTTGGATCTGCTATGCCAAAGTGGAATCTCGGACTCTCCATCAATATGGCTTACAAGGACTTCGACCTTACACTCGCAGGTTATGGTATGTTCGGTCATAAGATCCTCAATGCCACCAAGATGGAATTGTACGACAGCACACGTCTTCCAGCGCAGAACACGCTTGATGATTTCTTGACAAGCGGCGTGAAACAGGGTGCCATCTTCTCTGACTATTTCCTGGAGAGTGGAAACTTTTTCCGCATGCAGACTGTCACTTTGGGTTATAACGTGCCTGGTGTCAAGAAAATTGGACTCAGCAAGGTGCGCTTCTACCTCACAGCTGAGAACCTCTTTACCATTACCAGCTATTCAGGTATGGATCCTGAGGTTTATATTCCTGACAACGTGCTCAGTGGCCCTGGTATCGACCGTCTCATCATCGATAACGGAACGAGCGAGGGCTCTACTTACTCTCCACGTCCACGTACTTTCTCTCTCGGTGTGAACGTTACATTCTAACAACTTAATAAATAAGAACCATCATGAAAATGAAATCATTATACAGCGCACTTCTTTTAGGTGCATTGACTCTCACGGGGTGTACCAACCTTGACGAGACTCTTTACGACAAAGTGTCGATGGATGATTATGGAAAGACGGAAACAGAGGTGCAAACCATCATGGGTGGTGCATATGCCACCTTGCGTGGCTATGGCGCATCAACAGATGAGGGAAATGGCGTGAACTGCTATCCTACTTCCGAGTACGTGTTCTTCCTCAACGAGTGCAGCAGTGATGAGGCGTGCATCCCGACTCGTGGAACTGACTGGTATGACGGTGGCCGCTATCAGCAGTTGCAGTATCATACCTGGGATGCCAACAATACTGCAGTCTTGGCAGGATGGCGTTATGCCTTCGTCGGTGTATCAAAGGTCAATGCCATTATCTATCAGGTGGACCAGAGTGAACTCTCTCAGGCTGCCAAGGATAAAGTGAAGGCAGAACTGAGAGGTCTCCGTGCTTACTACTACTATCTTTTGCTCGATGAGTTTGGAAACGTACCAATCTCAACCGACTTTACTCAGAAAGAACTGCCTAAGAATTCTTCTCGCCAGGAGGTGTACGACTTCGTTGAGAAAGAACTTACAGAGGTGTTGCCACTCCTGCCTACAGGTGTGCAGTATGGTAAGTTTACCCAGAATGTGGCCAATACACTTTTGGCACGCCTTTACCTCAATGCCGAGGTGTATACAGGCACACCACAGTGGCAGAAGTGCATCGATGCTTGTGAGAAAGTGTCAGGCTACTCTCTGACTCCGGATTATAAGGCCAACTTCTTTATTAAGAACGAGACTTCACCTGAGATAATCTTTGCTATACCTTACGACCATAAGCAAGGTACAGTGGGTAACTATCTCGCCTCTATGACCTACCACTATAACCAGAAACTGGCTTTCTCAGCCGATGGCTCTTATCAGTGGTGCGGCAATGGCATCTGTGCCCAGCCTGGTGTGTGGTCTTCCTATGAAGAGGGGGATAATCGTCGTGACAAGACACTCATAATAGGTCAGCAGTACAAAGCATCCGATGGTTCGGAGGTGCTGATGGACGATGGAACTCCATTGTGCTATACTGAGGAAATTGACAATTTCGAAGATGCTGCCAAGAATGCAGGTGCTCGTCTCGATAAATATGAATGGAGTGCCACTGATGCCTGGGAGCGCGACAACGACTGGGTACTCATGCGCTATGCAGAAGTACTCATGATGCAGGCAGAGGCTTACTATCGCTTGGGTTATCCTGCTACAGCACTTAATTTCGTTAACAAGATTCGCCAGCGTGCAGGATTGAGCGATCTTGCTGAACTTGACGAAGAGAAGTTGGATGCAGAGTGGTTGCATGAGTTTGCTTATGAGGGTTTGCGCCGTACCGTCAATATACGTTTTGGTACTTGGTACAAACCTTGGTGGAACAAGGAAGCTGATCCCTCGGACAAGCACACTGGCATTTTCCCCATCCCGGCAGAGGAGAGGGCTAAAAATCCCAACTTGCAACAGAATCCTGGCTATTAAGAGTGATAGCTTGAGCTTCATTTAAAAGTTTATACATTTAAGATTATTATTAGGGTGCTCGTGATACTTGTTTACGAGTATCACGGCCTCCTTTTGTGTTCTTACATTCTTAATTATACACGAAATGAATATTAAAAATATATTGAATGTCGTATTGCTTTCTGTACTCAGTTTGGGTATGGCAGCTTGCAGTGACTCTGATGGTGACGGTGGAGGAAAAAAGGATGCTCCTGTAGCGGCAATGATGCCTCAGCGTTCCAATCCAATGGGCGTATATGCACATTACATGCCATGGTTTGAAACTGATAAGACCAATCTCGATGCAGGAAAGTGGGGCTGGCACTGGACAATGAATGTTTCGCTTAATCCTGCTGTGGGTGAGATAGCTTCTCATTACCATCCCCTCACTGGAGCCTACGCATCTGGCGATGCTACTGTCCTTGACTACCAGTGTCTACTGATGAAATACTCCGGACTGGAGGGTGTGATGGTCGACTGGTACGGCTCCAATGCCGACAACACTACTGCCCGCCACACCTCCAATACCGAGGCCTTGTTCAAGGCAATAAAGAAGGCTGGGCTCAAGATGGCCATAGTCTATGAGGACAATACGCTCAATGTCGCTTCCGATCCCGTGGGGCAGGCACGTGCAGATATGAAGTATCTGGCCACTCACTTCTTTGGTTCTGATAGTTATGCTAAGATTGATGGCAAGCCTTTGTTGTTAGTCTTTGGTCCTCAAGGGCTCAACTCACCCAAAGAGTGGTACCGTACTTTTCAAGTGCTTTCTGTTAAGCCCGCATTGGTAGTGCTCAACGGACATGCTTCCAAAGCCAATGGAGGCGGCTATGAGAATGCTGTCGGTGAGTACCTTTGGGTCAATGCTGCACCCGATGCATGGTATGTCAACGCCAAACAGCAGTTCCAGACGGTTATAGGTGGCGCTATGCCGGGTTTCAAGGATTACTATAAGCTGGGTGGCGCTGGTGAGGGGTATACTTCTTATGACGATGAGGACGGTGCTTTGTTCGACCGTCAGCTTGCTGCAGCTAAGAATGCTGGTCTGCAGTGGTTGCAAGTGTCCACATGGAATGATTATGGCGAGGGTACCATCATCGAGCCTACCCTTGAGTTTGGCTATCGCTACCTTACTAAACTGCAGGGATTTACAGGAGTAACGTATGGAGAAACCGAACTCAAGACTATTTATCGTTGGTACCAACTTAAGGTGAAGTTTGCCGCTGATGCCTCCAAGACTAAGGTGCTTGACCAGTGCTATGGCTATCTCAACGCACTTCAGCCCGATAAGGCTGTCGAACTGATGAACAGCATAGAGTAACTGTCATCCATAAATGTATGAAATAAACAGTATAATAGTTAATAACAATGAACACTACACTTTTTCATAAGGTTATGCGTGGAGTACTTCTCCTCAGTTGGCTTACATGCAGTGGCGTGGCTCATGCTGCTGACGTTCTCACTTCCCCCGATGGTCGCTTGCGTGTTACCGTGGGTGTCAAGGGTGGCAAGCCTTTCTATGCAGTCAGCAGAGATGGTAAACCGGTAGTGAACACCTCTTATCTCGGTTTCACACTTGATGATGGTGATTTATGCAATGACTTCAAGGTGACGGGCAGAACTCGCAATTCGAAAGACGAAACGTGGACGCAACCATGGGGTGAGGACAGGGTGGTGCGCAACCACTATAACGAGCTGAAAGTAAAATTGCAACAGGGCGGAAAGAAAAAACGTTTGCTCAACATTGTTTTCCGTGCCTTCGATGATGGAATAGGCTTCCGTTATGAGTTTCCACAGCAGCAAAATCTCATCGACTTCCGCATCATGGAAGAGAAAACGCAAATAGCCATGCCTACTGATGCCGAGGCATGGACGGAGCCAACCAATGGAACCGTTTATTATGAAGCGGTATGGACCAAAGATCTTCTTAGCAGGAAGGACACCGTCAACACACCGATAACCATCGAGGTGGGGGACTCGCTTTTTATGGCGCTTCACGAGGCCAACCTTACTGATTATGCAAGTCTCAACTATACTCCCCGTCATCTGCCTGGGGCTGCTGTTACCCTTGTGGCTGCCCTTACCGCTTGGCAGAATGGTGTGAAGGTGTATGCCAAGGCTCCTTTTGTGTCGCCTTGGCGTACCATCATTATTGCCAGTAAACCGGGCGATTTGATAACGTCGAAACTGATGCTTAATCTCAATGAGCCTTGTCGTATTAAGGATACGTCCTGGATAGAAACGGGAAAGTATGTCGGCATCTGGTGGGGCATGCACATGAAGGACTATACTTGGGCGCAGGGGCCACAGCATGGTGCCACAACTTCCAATACCAAGCGCTATATTGATTTTACTGCCAAGCATGGCTTGAAGGCGGTGCTTGTTGAGGGATGGAACTATGGATGGGATGGCGATTGGACCAAGGACGGTGATAAGTTCAGCTTCACTAAGCCTTATCCAGACTACGATCTTGAAGGTTTGCAAAAATACGCACTCAGCAAGGGTGTGCGTCTTGTGGCTCATAATGAGACAGGAGGTGCTGCCAAAAACTACGAAAACCAACTTGACAGTGCCTTTGCCCTGTATGAACGCCTGGGCATACGTGCTATAAAAACGGGGTATGTCAACCGACTCATGGATGGTAAGGAAGACCAACACTCGCAATATGGTGTGCGCCATTACCGTAAGGTGGTCGAGACGGCGGCCAAGTATCACCTTATGGTCATCAACCATGAACCTGCTATGCCGTCGGGACTGTGCCGCACTTATCCTAACCTCATGTCAGGTGAGGGAATGCGCGGACAGGAGTATAATGCCTGGAGTATAGATGGAGGAAATCCTCCCTATCATGTGTGCGTGTTGCCATTTACCCGAGGACTGGCAGGTTCGATGGATTTTACACCTGGTATCTTTAATTTTACCAATAAGGTCTTGCCAGATACCCATCCCCAGACTACGCTCGCCAAGCAACTTGCCGAGTATGTCTTGCTCTATTCTCCTTGGCAGATGGCCGCTGACATGATAGAGAACTACGAGCATCAGCCCGCCTTCTCGTTTGTCGAAAGTGTGCCTACCGATTGGGAGAAAACTGTGGTAGTAAATGCTAAGATAGGCAATTACATTACTATAGCCCGTAAGGATAAGGCAAGCGACGACTGGTACGTTGGTTCTGCCACTGATGTTGATGCACGTGACTTAAGTATTGACCTGAGTTTTCTGGATAAGGATAGAGAATATATGGCTGAAGTCTATGCTGATGGACCTGGGGCAGACTTTCGTTCCAACCCTTACCCATTGATGTATCAGCGCATTAGGGTTACCTATGCTTCAAGTCTTCGATTACACCTGGCTCCAAGTGGTGGGGCTGCCATCAGGATAAAGGCTTTTTGATAATTGGTTTGTGTAAATGTACTTTGAGTAAACACGAAGGCATGACAAGGTTAGTTTGATTCCTTGTCATGCCTTTTCCTGCAATCACGCCCTTAATGACAGCGTTGGTAAAGCCTTCTGCTCCATGGCGAAGAGACCTTTGATGGTACAACCGCCTGGAGTGTGAACCTTGTCGATGGCTTTGCCTCGGGGTGCTACATCTGATGGAGTGAACTTCTCGCTTTGCAAGAGTTCTTCTGCCTTATATACATTCGATTTCTCCCTTGTATAAACTTTTTTTCGACCTTGTACTAACTTCCTGTCAGCCTAAAGCAAAACTCATAGAAGTCTACTGTCAACTATTTCGCCCAATCTTGATTTACAGAAATATAATTAATATTTTACTAAATGTAAGTTGTATTTAAGTAAATATAGCTTAAACTATGTAAAAGACAGCAGGCTTCTGAGGCTTTTGTGCTATGAATGTTGTAACTTTACAGCCGTAAGATACAAACTTTATATAAGGAAACAACTCACAACATATAAGGAATTAACTATGGCAAGATATATCAAACAAGAGATGCCAGACCTCAATGGTACTGGCGAAACCAAGTGTTATTATCGTTTAGAGAAGCGAAGAAATCTCTCCACCAAAGAGTTCTTGAAGAAGGCAGGCGCTCATGGCATCCTCGACGACGGCATCTTGAAGCATGCGCTCAGCAAGATAGCCGAACAACTGGTGGAGGAACTGGCGGATGGCAATACTGTTACACTCGATGGTATAGGTACCTTCCAGGCAACGCTTGGCGTGAAGAAAGACAAGGAGATGGATACCATCGACGGCGATGAGACCAAACGCAATGCCAAGAGCATTGAGGTGAAGAACGTGCGCTATGTTTCAGACAAAGACCTCGTGAATGACGTCAATCTTCATTGTAAGCTTACTCGTGCCGGTGTATCCAGGGTGAATCGTTCTCCTTATACCAAGGAAGAACGCCTGAAGATGTTGCAAGATTACTTGGCTGATGCCACTCATCCCTTTATTCGTGTGGCAGATTATGCCGAGCTAACTTCCCTTCCTCGTTCCACAGCTACGAAGGAGCTTCGAACCTTCTCCGAAAACCCTGCTAATGGTATCACAACGAGTGGCAGGAGAACGGCGATTGTGTATGTTAAAAGGGTGGAAATATAAAATTATTAGAAATATAGATGAAATGATAAAAGCAATTTGGAAGACTTTACTGCTAATTTTGTACCTCATGCAGAATGTCTTTATTTGTGTAATACGGATGTTAGTTTGTCTTCAAGCATGGCGACAAACTCAAAGAATTAGGCTTGGGTATGAGTCAAGACGATAAGATGCCTGCTGTTGTTCTGTATAGGAGAGATAAGGATTGGCTTTATTTGATTGAATCTGTTACAAATGGCGGTGTATTAGATGAAGAACATCTTGAAGAGTTGGAGGCTCTAACGAAAAACGTAGATAAACACAAAGTCTTTGTTACAGCATTTCCAAAGTTTCAAGGATAATATGGATAGATTGGCATGGGATACTGTAGCGTGGATAGCAGAAATGCCAGAGCATATGATTCATTTAGAAAAGCAAGGAACGTTAGAACCACGATAAAAAGCGAAAGAGCACCAGAAAAAAGTTGTGTCCTTTCGCTTTATGACTCTTTATTTCTTTAAGAAACCATATTCATATACTTTAGGCTCGATATGAGCGGCAAGACCTTTCATTGCCTGTCTAAGGTTGGCGAGCAAGGTGTTATAGGTGGCATCTTCACTGGTGGAGTTCATTTGAAGCCGCTCTTGGTGGTCTTTGTTCCTTGGAAGTGCATCTTGATGTCATAGTAAGAAGCATTAGGGTTGGCTCCTGCTTGTTTGTGATAGTAACGCCACAACTCTCTTCCCGCATCCAATACAGCTTGTGCTTCTTGAGAAAACTCCAAGGGTCCGGTTGGAGTGAATGAACTACCACCTGTTGTTTGAGGCTCTTGTTCTGCGAATAGGTCTTGCATAGTTTCTTTTTGCTGAGGCTTTTCCTCTTTAACCTTGCCCATAATGAAATCATGAATAAAATGGCTCTCGAAATTGTCTTGTGCGCCTACCTCTTCTTCGCTGAATGGTATCCAATGGTTTGTTCCATGCTGACTCTGGATTCTATTTTGTCCACTGAAAAGAGAGTGGATTAGACAATTGTATTGAAATTCTTTGTCGTCTTCCCACTTTGAGCTTGGTACAAGATATTGATCTCTGTCATTTATCCAGTTAGCATTAACAGTTTCTCTAATGGACAGGTATATACACATTGGTAGGATGTTAGTCTTCGTTATTTCTGCATAGAAATGGTTGTGTATATCATTGTCTGATAGTTTGCTTGTTATGTATATGCCAAGATTGTTTTGTATATTGGTTCCATTCATGCGTAAAAATCCAATACTCTCACCTTGTTTGTCATAGTATTGCCTAAGCCATACAATAACATTGGTGTCATTTAAGTAAGAGGATATTAGCTTGTTGCCCAATTCTTCTCCTTTTGAGTCGTAAATGGTTGTCGTAGTTTCTTCAAACACTTCTTTCTGGTTAGTATCCCAAATAAAGAATCCTATAGGAAACTGTCCTTTTACGTTGTCAAAGCTATTGGCTGGAACTATAAAATTTCGACCGAGCTTCGCTCGGAAAGCCTGGCGGAAATCACGGAAGTTGGGTGCTTGCAGAATTTTCAACTTTGAAAATTCTGCAAGCACCGATGTAGGGATTTCATCATATATCCTGATGAAAAATTGGGCGAACAGCTCGCGACACGCTAATCCCATTTGCTTCTTATATGTCTTATATACATAGTTGTCAAATGCTACTCCTGTTTTATTCTTCCCCGTACCACTTCTTTGGCGACTATCACCAGCCTCTGCATACGGAGGGTTAATATACACGACAAGTTTACGACGTCTTTCAGAATCGTTGATAATGTCTTGTAATGACTGGGGAAGCTTATCAAAAGAGTCATTAAGAAAGTCGAATTGGAAAACATGGCTGTCAAGCAAGTCGAGGCTCTTCTCCTTTATTCGCTCATGCATTACTTGTACATCAGCATTGTCAAGTGTAGAGGCATAGACACGATACTTCTCTGTGAGACCGAAGAGCAGGTTACCAGTACCTGCGCAACAATCCCACACATAATATTCTTTTTGCCAGTCTTCGCCTAATTCCATAGCTAAATATTCTTGTGACTTTTGCACCCACTGTGGAGGGGTGAAGAAAGCACCTTGATAGCGACGAAGGTCTTGTGGAATGAGCAAGTCTCGACGCTTGAGAATCAAGTCAAGATACTCTTTTCTTGGTGGACGTACATACTTGTTCCAAAACTGATTATATGCAGTCTTTCCATCATTGAATGTCGCTTCGCTAAACAATTGAGTTGCCCCTTTGAGAATATCTTGTAGAATGCGGTATTTGTCACCACGAAGTACTACGGCAAGTTCTTCTCGCAGTGTATAATCATTGCGAGATATAAGGTCTGCATAAAAGAAATCGACAACGCTGGTCTTGGGTACATCGTCCCAATTTACGGCAATAGAAGGCTTTACTTCTTCCACCCAACGTTGGAAAACAAAAATGAAGTTATTCTTTGTGATATTGATGCCATTCGTGCGTTGTTTTCCCAATTTGAAGTTGGAACGAATGAATTTTCTTAGCTCCTTCTCATCCTTACGTAGGTCGAAAAGGCTGATTTCCTTTTTGAGTTGCTCATGCAGTAAGTCATAGAGCATGCGGAACTCCTTAGTGCTATGATTGGAGGGGGTGACGTTCCAGTTGAAGTCATTCTGATAGAATACACTTACAATGTGATGGTATTCGATAAAGGCAATCTTTTCTTTATCGAATGCTCCAAGATAACGAGGTGGCAAGTATGATTCATGAGTGTGAGCTTTTCCTATGGTGATAATGAGTTGCACGAAAGAAGCATAAATGTCTTCCGTGTTTCCTGCTTTTGCCTCAGCCCATAAAAAGTACTCTTGGTCGAATAGCTCGCCTTCGCTTGATTTCTTAGTTGTTACAGCAAAGTCTATGTCGCCCAATATTGGTGTAGCATCATAATCTTGGAAGAATTCTTGGCGAATCCGATTCTTAACTTCTTCCTCACGTATCTTGTTGTTTGCCATATTCTAATCTTTTTATTGTACTTCTTTCCAATCAATGAGCCCTTTGCCCTTGTCATCTAATTCTATAGCTAACCCTATAACCTTTCTGTCATCTGCCAAGAATGGCTTGAGATAGCCGTTGTTAATAATTTGTTTTTCGGCAGCATTTATCCCTCCGTTGTTTGCTAACTTTAGTTCCATCA
>ERZ1504183.245-NODE-245-length-14227-cov-3.576136_pt1 | contig 14227 bp, 7 predicted proteins | sample MGYA00574901_ERZ1504183 | MGnify/ENA primary metagenome ERZ1504183 (study PRJEB39906, sample SAMEA3182106) | gut metagenome | biome: human; feature: gut; material: Stool; isolation source: human stools | place: Canada | collected 2013-02-26 ... | reverse complement strand
CCCTTATACTGTTTGTTTAATTCTTTGCCTTTTTTGATTAATATATCTTTAATATCACTATCCTTTGATTTCCATACAGGCTCAAGAGACTCCTTGTTTTTAGAATAGCACAGAATATATTCATGTTCTACAGCAATATTTGTTGGATTATTATCTGTCGCATTCTTCCAAATAATCTGTCCAACAAAATCCTCTTCTCCAAACACCTCATCACAAAGCCTCTTCAAATTTGCCTGTTCATTATCATCAATGGATATAAATATCACGCCATCGTCAGTAAGCAAGTCACGGGCAAACGACAAACGAGGCAACATGAAGGTGAGCCATGCCGCATGGCTGGCACTTCCACGACGAGTCATGGATAGAATGCGCTCAGCACGCTCAGGACTTACATCCAAGCGTTTGGCAAGTTCCTCAGCTGTGAAGTTGAACTTGTCGTTATATACAAAGCCATCAGAACCGGTGTTGTATGGTGGATCGATATAAATCACCTTCACCTTGCCACTATACGATTTCACCAGATGCTGCAGCGCATCCAGATTGTCACCGCTGATATAGACATTCTGACTATCCTTGTTCTCAGGCTTGGCATTATGCTCCTCGTCAGGACGGATGAGCGTGGTGGTGTCCATGTTGGTAAGCATACGGGCATAGTTCTTGCCCAGCCAGTTGAAACCGCTGGTTTCGTCAGTAATGGTGGTTCCTCCAGGCAATGCAGCCTTGAAAGCCTCTATGTCAAATTCGCCGTCAGCATGAAAGCACTGGGGGAAGTACTTTTTCAGCGCATCCATTTCTTTCTGTCCCGCCACTGCATCAGCGTTGTGATTCATTATATCTTTGATCATATTCAAGTCTTCTTATCGTTAATCGTTCACTGCCTCCAGACGCACCAGGTCGTTCACTTCCACATTCAGGAGCTTGGCAATCATCAGCAAGGTCTCCAGTGAGGGCTGGCTGGCATTGGTACACCACTTGCTGACCGTTGCAGGGTCCTTATCCAGCTGCTCCGCCAACCATTTGTTGGTCTTGTCCTTGTCAGCCAATGCGGCTTTGATTGTGTTCAACTTTCTGTCCATCATGACTCATCTTTAATAAATAATGCAAATATAGTCAATTCTTTTGAGAAACGTGAACAATTCGTAATAAAAATGAGGTTGAGGGGTTTATACTGATAATCAACTAATAATACATTTTACATTTAAAAAGTCCTTTTATTCATCACATAGCTCCTTGATATGCTTCTTAGGTGTAACACCCAGTTTCTTCAGACTCTCTACCCTTCTCATGACATTACCAGCGCCATCGTAAAGTTGCTTTTTAGCCTTGTCAAAGGTTCCAGACAGACGGGTTATCAAGTCGCCCACACCCATAAAGGTGTCCTCAAAACCTGCCACCTTATCATACAAGTCTGCTGCAGTCTTCACTATTTTCTCTACATTTTTGTTTTGACGGTCATACTGCCACAGGTTGTATGCCAACTGAAGAGCCATCAGAAGATTGCTGGGCGAAATGATGATAATTTTCTTTTGATAAGCATAACGGCTAAGCTCAGGTTGCTGCTTCATGGCTGCAATATAGCTGGTTTCGTTGGGAATAAACATCAGAACAAAGCCAATGGCATCATCCACCAGCTTGGAATAGTCTTTTTCTGCCAGTTCGTCGATATGCCTGCGCACACTTGCCGCATGCAGTTTCATCAGCCGTTCGCGCTCGCCATCATCTTCTGCCGCTATGGCATCAGAATAGGCAGTAAGCGAAACCTTCGAGTCGATGACTACACTTCTGCCTTCTGGGAATCTTACGATGACATCAGGTCGGAAGTTCTTGCCCTCTTCATCCTTAGTGTTCTCCTGGATAAAGAACTCCTCGTCCTTTCGCAATCCACTGTTCTCGAGAATGGTTTCAAGCACCATCTCACCCCAGTCGCCCTGCATCTTACTATCTCCCTTCAGGGCACGAGTTAGATTAGCAGCATCCGAACCTATCTTCGAAGTCTGCTCCTTCAACAAAGAAACTGCTTGCTGCTGCTCCTGCTGAAAGAGTTTCATCGTTGCCTCAAAGGTGTTCTGCAGTTCTTTCTTGTTCACTTCGTTCTGAGTCTTGCTTTCCTCAACCGACTTTTTGAAGTCTGCAAACTGTTCCTTGATAGGCTTCAATAGTTCATCCATCTGCAGACGGTTATTCTCCTGCAAAGCCGATTGCTTGGCAGCCAGTTGCTCTGCAGCCACTTTCTGATGTTCTGCATTCATGCGTTGCATGTCTTGCTTAAGCGTTTCCATCTTCTGCGCCCATTGCTGATCGCTCTCGGCACGCAGTTTGGCAGCATACTGGCGTTCGCTCTCCATCTGTCCCTTCAGCGACTGCATCTCCGAAGCATGTGCTTCCCTCAATGCCTGCATCTCTTCGGCATGATGGGCTCTCTCATTCTTCAGGATAACATCATAATGTTCCTTCAGATTTTCTTTCTCCTTCTCTGCCTGCTTACATAATACTTCTTTTTCCTTCTCTGCCTGCTGGCGCACCTGGTCGGTCAGGCTCTTAACCTGTTCCATCTCTGCCGCCAACACTTGAGCCTTTGCCACAAGCTGTGTTTTCTCCTCGCTTGCAGTTTTCGCAGCCATCAGCTTGCCAAGAAAGAAGCCTACGATGATGCCGATAATAATTCCGATGATGATTACTATTTCCATTATTTTTTAGTTACTGAGAAACTTGTTTTCGGTCGTACAAACAATCTTCGCACGATTACCTTGGCAAAGGTACACTTATTCTTGTTATTTATAACATTAAAGCGATAGCAGATACCCAGTATGATGCTACAGCGAGGAGTTCTATGCTGAACATATAGCTGGCATTCAAGCGTACATATGGATTGAGAAATAACAGGAACATACACATACTAAAAGTCCCACTTCACACCTAAGCAGGGACGGCATTTGAAGCCACCTGTTGAGCCAAAGTTGTTGCTCAACTCTACCTCGCCTCCTACACTGAGGTTCTCGCAACCGAAGTGCTGACCTACATTGTACCAGAGCTGTGGCTCGGTGATGAAGACTGTGTGCTTGGTTGTAGCAGAACCATCCTCCTGATAGTCGACAGCATGAGTCTCCCACCAGAAATCGGCAAAGCCGTCGAACTTCAAACCCTTTACACCAAAGATGTCGTTACAGGTCCAGACAGCAGTAAACTGCAAGGGTACATTCTGATCAGTCTGACGGATGGTCTTGTATAGAGCATCCAGAGTCAAAGTGTTCTTGTAATTCTTGTCGTGCACGAGGTATTCCACACCGAAGAGCCATGCATTGTTGATGGGATAATTCTTGGTGATACCACCATTGTACTCCACATGAAGGCTCCAGTTTTTGAACTGAGTTTTCTGCCAGAAGTTGAGTGCACGTGAAATCTCTGTATAGGTTCCTCCCTGGGCAATATTCTTCTCGCCCACCACCATTTTGTCGTAGTTGAAGTCGTGGTCAACAAAGAAATAAGTACTACCCCACTTGTCCTGCTTGAACATTTCGAGGGTAAGGGTGACAAACTTACGGTCGGAACCGAAATCATACAAAATCTGAGCGTTGGTCTGTGCCTTTGCCACTGAGCTGCAAGCCCAAAGAATCAGCAAAGCCATAACTAATCGCAAATGTCGGAGTTGGTTTAAAATCATTGTTTCTTATTATAGTTTTAAATATGTACAAGAAAGCCTCCTGCTCTCTAATCGTTTGCAAAGTTAATAAAAACTATAATAAGAAACAAACAATCTTAAATAAATATTGAACTCAACTTTCGCAAATGGGGAAGTTAAAGAAGTTAGAGAAGTTAAAGCCATAACTTCTAACACCCGAAGAGAGTGATAACTTCTTTAACTTCTATAACTTATGAACTTGGAATGTTCAATTTATCAGAATTCAAGTATCATTGTCTGACGAGGACGAAGCTTTACGTTCTTGTTGATAAGAACAGTGCAGCCATTCGTCACATCAGTAGCCTTTTCATGCGAACCGATAATCTCTGCATAACGTGTCACATCCAGCTCATTGGCTTCCTTCTTGCCATTGATGATGGTCATGACTGTTTTACCCTGATACTGGCGTGCGATGACATACACACCCTTATAAGGACAGAACTGAGTCTGCTTGCCTTTTGTAACCACCTTGTTACCCTGGCGCCAATGCAGCAAGTTGCTGAGCCACTGGAACATCTGGTTCTCGTCCTGTGTTCTTCCTTCTTCGGTGAAGGCATTATGCTTGTCGCCAGCCCATCCACCAGGGAAGTCTTTACGCACGTTGCCGTCGGTTACACTCTTGGTGCCATTCATCAACACTTCTGTACCATAATAGAGCTGCGGTGTACGGTTGATGGTAAGCAAGAGCGCCAAAGCCTGCTTCAATGCCACGGTATCCTTGCCCTCGCCGAGGAATCTGTCGGTATCGTGATTCTCAATGAATGCCATCACGCTCTTTGGGTTAGGATAGAGATAATCGTAGCAGAACACATTATAGAGACGGTTCATTCCGTTCCACCAGTCATCGGTTTCCTCGTTCTTGGCACTGTTGATACGGTCGAAGAAGGCAAAGTCCATCACTGTTTTCAGATAGCTGTTCTTCTCTGAGAGCTTGCTGTCTTTCTGCCATGCAGCAGTATAGGCTGGCTCAGTAACCCATGTCTCGCCTACGGTATTGAAGTTAGGATATTCGTTGTTGAGCGTCTTCATCCACAAAGCCATCGCATCACGGTCGGCATAAGGATAAGTGTCCATACGGATGCCATCAATTCCCACGGTCTCTATCCACCATTCGCTGTTCTGGATAAGGTACTTGATAACATGAGGGTTGCGCTGATTGAGGTCGGGCATAGAAGGTACAAACCATCCGTCTACCGTCTCTTCCATATCCACCTTGCTGGCGTATGGGTCGAGGACAGGAGTCAACTTATAACTGGTCTGTCGATACATATCGTTCACAGTTCTTGCTCCGTCCACAGTACCAATCTTCTTCACATGCTCAGGAGTCTGATACTCAGGAAGAAGCCATTCTGGACAGTTGAACCAGTCTTTTGAAGGCATGTCGGCAATCCAGGGATGCTCGAAACCACAGTGATTGAAAATCATATCCATCACAATCTTCAAGCCTTTCTTATGTGCCTCGTCAATGAGTCGCTTGTACTCAGCATTGGTTCCGAAACGAGGGTCAACCTTGTAATAATTGGTTGTGGCATAACCATGATAGCTGCTGCTCTTGCCGTCGCCAGGACTGTCATTCTCTAAAACGGGAGTAAACCAAAGGGCCGTGACACCCAACTGGGTGAAGTAATCCAAGTGCTGACGGATTCCTTCCAGGTCTCCACCATGACGCAGACTTGGAGCATGACGGTCGCAATTCTTGTCGCGCATTGTCTTGAGAACATCATTCTTAGGATTTCCATTGGCAAAGCGATCTGGCATCAACATATAGAGCACGTCTTCGTTGGTGAAGCCCATGCGCTTTTCGCCAGCCATCTCTCGGTCTTTCAACTGATACTTCACCTTCTTGCTCTGCTTTCCCTGCTTAAAATTGAGAACCATCTCGCCTGCCTTGGCATCCTTCAGATTAAGATAAACCAAGAGATAATTGGGTGATTCGAGACGGGCAACGCTATCGATTTTCACGCCAGGATAATTGACTGTCACCTCAGCATTCTTGATGTCCTTACCATACACCATCAACTGCAACGAAGCGTCTTTCATACCTACAAACCAGTCGGTAGGTTCTATGCGGCTCACGTTGACTGCCGCCGTCATACTCATTACGCTACTCATAAGCAACATGAATGAAACAAATTTCTTCTTCATTATAGATCTATGTTTAAGTTATTGTATTGACGTTCGAAACTTATTTCTGATACAGTATCAATGCCGACTGGCCATCTATGATGGTTTCGTTACCCACCAATGGCATCCCGATTCCGTCTTCATTGATAACCCCATTGCAGCAAGCCACATGATACTCGCCCTGAGGTATCGCTACAGTGCGGGCTTCCTTGTTGGCATTGAAGATGACAATAATGTTCTTCCAGCTGTCTATGCCTTCCAGGTTCTTGAGTCTGAAGGCAAGCAGGCAACCATTCTTCTCCACCTGAGCGCCATCTTTCTTCTGCTCTGCAACAGGGGCTGTTGGCAAGAACTCCAAATGTTCTCTCACAGCCTCAGCCTTGGCAAGACGGAAAGCCGGATGATTCTTTCGAAGCTGAATCAGGTTGCGATAATATTCAAACACCTGTGGATATTTCTTCAGATTCTCCCAGTTAAACTCATTGATACTGTCGGGCGAGCAATAACTGTTGTGCACACCCTTCTTGTCACGCAACATCTCCTCTCCTGCCAAGAAGAAAGGCACACCCTGCGAAGTGAACACAGCAGTCTGAGCCAACAAGTCGAGGCGAATCAACTCTGCTATACGTTCGCTCTCCGTTCTGGAAGCATCTTTGATGCCAGGCACGGTTGCCTTCAGTCGGTCAACAAGACACATATCGTCGTGACAGCTCACATAGCTGATCTGCTGGGTAGGCTCTGCTGTCCAAGGCTTCTTGTCATAGTTGACCAAATTCATATCTACCTGCGGATGGGCAATGCCTCCCACAATACCAAACTTCAGACTCTCTTCCTCGCCGGGAATGCCAGCCAGGAAAGCGCCTTTGGTGTTGTCAGAGAAAGGACCACGAAGGGCATCTCGCATATCATCGCTGAAGGCTCCGATACCATTGAGTTTGAAGGTGTTGGCCTTTATCGCCAACTGGTCGTTTGGATAAGCGCAACTTCCTGCGCTCCAACCCTCACCATATATATAAATAGAAGGATCTATCTTGTCAACAGCAGCTCTGATGAGTTTCATCGTCTCAATATCGTGCACTCCCATCAGGTCGAAACGGAATCCGTCGATATGATATTCATTCACCCAGTAAAGCACACTCTCTATCATATAGTCGCGCATCAAAGGTTTCTCTGAGGCCGTCTCGTTGCCACAGCCCGAACCGTCGGAATACTTACCATCGGCTGTCTTGCGATAATAATAATCAGGATAAGTACGCTGGAAATTGCTTCCGTCAATATTGAAAGTATGATTGTAGACAGCATCGAAGATGACACGGATGCCTGCTTGATGCAGCGCCTGTACCATCTGTTTGAACTCTCTTACTCTGACTGCAGGCGAAAAAGGATCGGTACTATAGCTGCCATCAGGCACATTATAGTTCTTAGGATCATACCCCCAGTTAAACTGTGGCGTATCGAGGCGTGTCTCATCTACCGAAGCAAAATCGAACAAAGGCTGGAAGTGTATCGCATTAACACCGAGGCGCTTGAGATATTCTATCGCCTTAGGTTCTGTCAGTGCCAGATACTTGCCTTTATACTTCAGTCCAGAGGTAGGTGACACCGAGAAATCACGCACGTGGAGCTCATAAATCACCAAGTCGGCAGGCGACTTCAGTTCTGGTCGCTTGTCATCCTTCCATCCCTCAGGATTGGTAGAAGCCATGTCGATGATGGCACCCCGATTGCCATTCACACCGACAGCCTTGGCAAAAGTACCGGGACATTCACCCTTTCCCATGTCAAATGTATAGAATTTTCCAGCCAGGTCGCCCTTCACAGTAGCCTCCCAACGGTCTTTGCCATTGGCTTTCATCTTCACTGTCTTGATGGCCTTTCCCCCCTGTCCTGATTTATAAATACGGATTTTGGCTGCAGTAGGCGCATTCAGTTGAAACACCGTCTGTCCTTTCGAATACGTCATCTCATTGAAAACAGTCTGCGCCTTCAGTGCTGTAGGTAAAATAGTAGCCGTCAATGCTGTAAATATTAGTTTTTCTATTCTCATATGGTTAAATAATTGTTAGTTGGCGAAAAAAGTCCGCAGAATTTTATTCATTTTAAATGTATAAATATAGCAATTACACTCCATTTAGTAGTTATTTACCTTGTTTTCTGCATACGCAATGTGATTTTTATTGGTTTTATGCAGAAATAGGCAGAATTAAACACGCTCATTTTTCGCGTATTTAATTCCACCTTGACGATTGGACGGAAATACAGAAGTATCAGCCTCCTTATCTCCATCTATATAAGTCTTATTTGGCAAGCAATGAGATGGCAAAGCCACCACCACGTGCCTCTTTGATCTTCAAGACATCACCCTTCTTCACAGTCTTGTGAATAATCTGGTAAGATTTAGGGTTCTTCTCATAGTCGGCATTCTTGCCGTCCTGATAGATGGCGCAGGCATACTTCTTACCCTTGTCGAGGAAGTCGAGCTTCACTACCGATGTACGGGCAGCGTCAGTCTTGCCACCAACAAACCAGTTGTCGGTTCCTTTTGCCTTGCGGGCTACGGTGATATACTTGGCAGGTTCTGCCTCTATATACTTGGAGTCATCCCAGTCGCAAGCCACATCGCGGATAAACTGGAAGGCATCGTCGTACTTCTCATAGTGCTCAGGCAGGTCGGCTGCCATCTGCAAAGGACTGTACATCACAAGATAGAGTGAGAGCTGACCACAGAGAGTGGTGTGCACATAACTTTGGTTGTTGCTCCACTCCGACAGTTTGGTCTCGAAGATACCTGGAGTATAGTCCATAGGTCCTCCCTGCAGACGGGTGAATGGCAGCATCACGGTGTGATAGCTTACACTTCCACCAAAAGCCTCATACTCAGTACCTCTTGCGCTCTCGTTGCCCACCAGGTTTGGCCATGTACGGCAGATACCTGTAGGACGTGTAGCCTCGTGAGCATTCACCATGATGTGATGTTTGGCAGCCGTCTCAACGACACGCTGGTAGTGATTGTTCATCAACTGGCTGTAGTGATATTCGCCTCTTGGGATGATATCGCCCACATAACCGGTCTTCACGGCATCATAACCATACTTGTTCATCAGCTGGAAGGCATTCTCCAAGTGACGCTCATAGTTAAGAGCTGCGGCAGAAGTCTCATGATGCATCATCAGTTTCACGCCCTTGGAATGAGCATATTCGTTGAGCATCTTGATATCGAAATCAGGATAAGGAGTCACAAAGTCGAAGACATCGAGCTTCTGATGACCGAACCAGTCTTCCCAACCTTCGTTCCATCCTTCTACCAACACTTCCTGCAAACCATTCTTTGCAGCAAAGTCGATATAGCGCTTCACTTCTTCATTGGTAGCCCCATGTGTTCCATTAGGCTTGCACTTGCTATAGTCGGTCACACCAAGGCGAACAGAAGGCAGGTCGTTGGTGTAGCTCCATGTTTTAGTGCCTACAATCATGTTCCACCACACACCGCAGTACTTAGTAGGATGAATCCATGAAGTATCCTCTATCTTGCAAGGCTCGTTGAGGTTGAGTGTCAGTTTGCAGGAAAGCATATCGCGTGCATCATCACTCACCAGCACGGTACGCCATGGTGTGTTGAAAGGAGTCTGGATGAATCCCTTTCTGCCTACCGCATCAGGTGTCAACCATGACTCAAAGGTCAGCGTCTTCTCATCCAGATTGAGGTGCATCGTAGGATAATCCAGACAGGCAGCCTCATGGATATTGATATAAAGTCCGTCCTTGGTCTTCATCTGGAGAGAGGTCTGCACACCAGTGTCAGAGAAGACGGTGGTGGAAGAGTTGCTTTTGTATGATTCGCGGTTCTTGGCGATAACTGGACGGATGCCTGTCAGAGGAGTAATCTGATATTCATACTCTTGAGTGTCGTAGTCGCCTGGAATCCAATAGGCAGTATGGTCGCCTGCCATGGCAAACTGGGTGTGCTCTTCCTGAATGACGAAATAGTTGAGCGATTCCTGCTGTGGGAACTCATAGCGCAGACCCATACCATAATCATATACGCGGAAGCGAATGGTGATGTTACGGTTGGAAGAAGCCTGATTCAGGTTTACCTCCATTTCGTTATAATTGTTGCGAATGGTAGCAGTCTCACCCCATACAGGCTTCCATGTCTCATCAAAAGAAGAGGTCTTGCTTCCTGTTTCGGTGAATCCGTCCATCAGATTGGTTTCCGTCATACCCTTGCTGGCATGCTTGTCCTTGGCAAGCTCCAGTCCGAGGTGTGAGGGTTTACATACTGTCTTGCCCTTATAACTCATCTCGTAGGTAGGCTGTCCATTACCAGTCAGAGAGAATGTTACCGATACATTGCCATTGGGCGATTTAACGGTCTGCGCTGCCGCCAAGAGTGGCAGCAGCAGACCAACTACTAAAACATTCAATTTCTTCATATTGTCCAGTGTTATTTTGTCTTTTTCAGTTGTTGCTTGCCTTGTTCTGCAGTTTGCTTTGTTCTGCTATTGTTTGTCAGTAAAAGTAAGTCTTTTGGTTAGACATTGCAAATATACAAAAAAGAGAAATACCCTCCTAAAATTTGGAGGGTATTTCTTTTTTGCATAACGTGCAAACGTTTGCATTAGTTTCTTCCTGACTGCGCAACAAGCTCTGTCACACTGTCCATAAATTCCTTGTTAGCCGCCAGTTCCTCTATGCTGAGGTGCATGCGATAGCGCCAGTAATGCTTAGGATTGGCCGGGATATTGATACGCTCGGCATTGGCATCGGGCAAACGAAGATGCTCGTTGATGGCAAGCCAGTCCTGAATGCTCAGAATGCAGAGCATAGAGGGCGATGTGAGATGGCGCGAGATGATATCCTGCGCGAGCCATCCTGGCAGCGGATGAGGTGCTGGTCCTTGACGATAGAGCATCGTATTATAATACTCTTGCGTGCGCTGAATGTCCTCGTCCCACCACTGACGAAGCGTAGGCATATCGTGACTTGAGATGGTACAAACCGAACGATAAGGATTGCGGCTCAGATGCCCAAACTTCACACTTGGATCCTTAGGCATACTCTGCAACTCAAGTCCCAACATCTTCAATTCGTTCATCACCCATGGCACACAATCTGGCACCATACCAAGGTCTTCGGCACAAACCAACATACGAGTAGCCTGAACCAACTTAGGCAACTTCTTCATCGCCTCCTCGTACCAGAACTGGTTGTTGCGACGATAGAAGTAATCGTTATAAAGACGATTGAACGCAGCCTTGTCATTGTCATAAAGTGATTCGAAGATAAAGTCGAACTGAGCAGAGATACGTGGGTGATACAATCCCGGATTACGATGGTCGCGAACAAAGAGTACATCGCTGATCAGAGCATAGAGTCCGTCGCGAAGCCATATTTCCTTCTCATCGGTCACTCCCTCAAAGAGAGCCTCCACCTTTATCTGGGTATCCACCTCTGCCTTCAACTGATAACGCTCATCATCCAAACGGTCCAGATACTTTTGCTTCACCTCGTCAGCACGCTCATGGAACACACGGTCGAGCACCCAGTCGGTGATAAATGGACGGGTGAATCTGTCCTGCTGGAAATTAAGACCATACGAGCGAATCTCGTCAGCTGTCATGCCGAGTGCAGGAGCAAACTGTCCGAGCAGACCATGAACAGAGTCGATAGGAATCTCCCATATACGGAAGAAGCCCAGCACGTGGTCGATACGATAAGCATCAAAGAACTTCGACATATTCTGGAATCGACGTGTCCACCACTGACAGTCGTCTTTCAGCATCTCATACCAGTTGTAGGTAGGGAATCCCCAGTTCTGACCATTCACAGAGAAATCGTCAGGTGGAGCTCCAGCCTGTCCATCGAGGTTGAAGTACTTAGGCTCTGTCCATACATCACATCCAAAACGGTTCACACCGATAGGAATATCACCCTTCAGGATGACTCCCTTGGCCATGGCATGCTCGTGAGCAGCCTTCATCTGTGTGTTCAGCACAAACTGTACGAAGTAGAAGAACTCCACCTCCTTGTAGGCCTTTGTTCTTGGGTTGGTCAGTGCCTTGCGGTCTTTCTCGTCCCAAGCATTGTGGTCGGGCCACTTCGAGAAATCAGCAGTGCCATACTTGTCGCGCAGACAAGAATATTGTGCATAAGGCACCAGCCACTGTTCTGTTTCCTGGAAGAATGCCTGATATTCGGCACTCTTCATCATCTTTTCACCTTCCTGATTGAAGATTTGGTGCAGGTACGTTATCTTGAAATCATTTACCTTTTCATAATCTATCTGGGGCAGGGCATTGAGCTCTGCTCTTGTCTTCTCAGCCTCAGCACGAGCCTTGGCATCCTCAAGCTCGGGCAGAGCCTGCAGGTCGGCATACTGTGGATGAATGGCAAACACGCTGATACAGCTGTAGGGATAAGAGTCTGTCCAGGTGTGAGTGATGGTCGTATCGTTGATAGGCAACAACTGAAGCACCTTCTGTCCAGTCTTTGCCACCAGGTCGATCATACTCTTCAGGTCTCCGAAGTCGCCTATACCCGCACTCTTCTTGCTGCGAAGTGAGAAAACAGGAACCAATGTTCCGGCAAACTTACGGTTCCAGCGCTCCAAGAACGACTGGCTCAACTCGTAAGATACAACCGAACCGGCCTTCATCTCAGGGATTTCCACACTACGGTTGTAACCTGTTTCCCATGCTTCGGTGCTATTCTTGTCGTTCAGTGCTACAAATTTAAACTCCAAGTAATTGACAGCCAAAGCCTCGGCATTGATATCCACCGTCCATTCATTGTACGCCTGTTCCACCATAGGCACAGCACGCTTTACGTCCCAGGCTCCTACAAGAGGATCAGAACCTATCAGTACCAGGCGCTCACCTTCTCTCAACTGTGGAGCACGGACTATCAGTCTGATGGTCTTGGCAAAGGTATTATCCTTCACCTCTGCAAGTTGCTGATGGTTGATACAGTCGGTAAAGGCGCTGCTGTAGAGGAAAGAATCCTCAGGAATGTCACGCCAGTGATCATAGATGGTATAATCATTGGCACGCTCGGCTGTCACATTCAGCTGATGCTTCACCACCTGCCATTCCTTCTTGATACAAACGCCATCACGTTCTACACTATAATAATAGGTAATGTTCTTAGTCTTGGGAGTCACATCCAGATCGCACGACCAGTGAAGCCCGTCTGTAGTTCCCAAGCTGTTATGAACCTCTTCGTTGTCCATGTTCAGGTTCAAGACAAGATTCTCGCCATAAACCGTTTTGTATTCTATATTAAAACGAAACACCATAAGATATTATAAGATTGTTATTTATGGTACAAAATTAGTCATTTCTTTACTACATACAATTAATTTCTTGCACAAAAGATGCCAAAATGTTGCGCAATCGGTTGCGCTTATTATGCTTTTTGCGTCACATGCTTTTCCTTGATGAGGGAAACAGCCAAAGCTCCACATATCAGCAGCACACCTGCCACTATCATCATGTCACTCTGGTGAGAGCCTACCACCCACAATACGTGTCCGCCACAAAGAGCTGCCACAATCTGAGGAATACAGATAGTGCCGTTGAAGAGTCCGAGGTAAGCACCCATGTGTCCATAACCCTGCAAAGCATTGGTGACAAAGGTGAAAGGCATCGCCAACATAGCTGCCCAGCCAGCACCAATCATCAGGAACGGAATGAACTGCAGGTACTTGTCGTGCAGGAATGGGATAAGGGCAAAGCCCACACCACCGATAATCAGGCTGACCGCATAAGCCATCTTGGAACTCTTGAACTGGGGAAGCACTACCACCCACAGCACACTGCCCACAGCCTGAACGGCAAAGAGAATGCCCACCCAGTCGCCGGCATCCTGGAATGCCTTGGTGCTGGCATTGGTAGTATTCCATACGGTCTCGGCAATGGCACCCGTAGAATAGTTCCACAGATAGAGGAAGCCTGCCCAGCAGAAGAACTGCACCAGTCCCACCTTCCAGAAGGTAGAGGGAGCGTTCTTCAGAAGGCTTATCCAGTCGGCCTTGCCTTCTTCCTTCTTCTCGGCATCTTCGGTAACTCCATTATACTTGGCGTATTCCTGCGGATTCCACTCCTTCACCTTCATCGTGGTATAGATGACACAGAGGATAAGGATGGCTGCGCCCACATAGAACGACCAGATCACAGAGTCGGGCACAACTCCTTTCTCGGCATAGTTTTTGATGCCCAAGAAGGCAAAAAGGAAGGGGAATATATAACCGGCTATCGAACCCGCATTGCAGAGGAAACTCTGAATGGAGTAAGCCTTCGTCTTCTGTTCCTCATTCACCATGTCGCCCACCAACATCTTGAAAGGCTGCATCGCCATATTGATGCTCGTATCAAGAAACATCAGGGCTATCAATCCAAAAATCATCGCACCGCCAACCGTCAGGCC
>ERZ1504183.243-NODE-243-length-14256-cov-4.292655_pt1 | contig 14256 bp, 8 predicted proteins | sample MGYA00574901_ERZ1504183 | MGnify/ENA primary metagenome ERZ1504183 (study PRJEB39906, sample SAMEA3182106) | gut metagenome | biome: human; feature: gut; material: Stool; isolation source: human stools | place: Canada | collected 2013-02-26 ... | reverse complement strand
CAGTCTCACCAATCTCAAAACCTTCCTCACGGAAACGCTTCAAAGCATAGTTGGTAACATCCCAAAGATTCTCAAAACGCTCTGGCTCATTCTGAATGATGTGGAGTGCCTCAAGCGCTGCTGCTGTAGCTGCTGGAGTATTGGATGCACTGAAGATGTAGGTACGGCAGTTGTGACGGAGGAAATTGATGGTATCCTTATCTGATGCGATGAAACCACCGATAGATGCCAGACTCTTAGAGAAGGTACCCATGATGAGATCTACCTCATCGGTCAGACCGAAGTGGTCGCAAACGCCACGTCCCTGCTTACCAAACACGCCAAGGCCATGAGCCTCATCTACCATGATAGAGCAGTTGTACTTATGCTTCAGCTTCACGATCTCTGGCAAGTTAGCCAAATCGCCCTCCATAGAGAACACGCCATCCACAACGATGAGCTTGATTGCATCCTCAGGAAGCTTACAGAGCACGCGCTCCAAATCTTCCATATCATTGTGCTTGTAGTGAAGTTGGGTAGCGAATGAAAGACGACGGCCATCTACGATACTGGCGTGGTCACGATCGTCACAGATGATATAGTCGTTACGACCTACAACACATGCCAACACACCCTGATTTACAGAGAAACCAGTAGAGAAGCACAATGTCTCATCCTTGCCCATAAACTCAGCAAGCTCTTTTTCGAGCTGCACATGCAAATCGAGTGTACCATTGAGGAAGCGGCTACCAGCACAGCCTGAGCCATACTTGTCAAGAGCAGCCTTAGCTGCATCGATAACACGCTGATCATTTGTCAAACCCTGGTAAGCATTAGAACCGAACATCAAGATCTTGTGACCGTCGATGTCAGTTACCTCTGTCATCTGCTTACTTGTAATCTCACGGAAGTATGGATACACACCGGCTTCCATATACTTCTGAGGTACACGATAATTCTTGTATCTTTCTTGTAATTGTCCCATTATAATAGGTGTACTTTATTTCTATTTTAATTTATTTTCTAGTTTCAGGCTGCAAAGATACAAAAAAAGACTAATAAAACCGCTTTTTTCCTAAGAAAGTTTACTTTTATGCTTTTTTTAGTAGATATTTCTTGCCATTTTAGGGATTTTTATTACTTTTGCAGTTTAAAAATACAATTTCTTGACTAAGATATGAAAAAAAAGATAGTTTTCATCATGAACCCGATTTCTGGAACCAGCAGCAAAGCAGCGGTTCCCAGTTTGATAGATTCTACTTTGGACAAGGAGCAGTTCGAGTACGAGATAAAAATGACTGAAAGACCAGGACACGCCTCAGAACTGGCAGCCGAAGCCAGAGACAACCATGCAGACATTGTGGTTGCTGTAGGTGGCGATGGTACCGTGAACGAGGTGGCCCGTTCCCTCGTCCATTCCGACTCAGCATTAGGTATTCTGCCTTGCGGCTCAGGAAACGGCCTGGCGCGCCACCTGCTGTTGCCAATGAACCTAAAGAAAAGCATTGAGATCATCAACGCCTGCAAAATACACGACCTTGACTACGGAGTCATCAACGAATATCCATTCTTCTGCACTTGCGGAATGGGCTTCGATGCCTTTGTCAGCATGAAGTTTGCAGAAAGCGGAAAGCGTGGGCCAATCAGCTATGCAGAGAACATTCTGAGAGAAGGCTTGAAATATGAGCCTGAAACATATACTCTGGAGGATGAGACTGGAACAAAACAATATAAAGCGTTTCTCATCTCATGTGCCAACGCTTCCCAATACGGCAACAACGCCTATATTGCCCCACAGGCATCTATGAGCGATGGATTGATGGATGTGGTCATCATGGAACCGTTTGATGTCATCGAAGCTTCACAGGTTAGTTTCGACATGTTCAACAAGACCCTCGACAAAAACTCGAAGATCAAGTCTTTCCGGTGCAAGAAGCTCCACATCACCCGCAGCAAGCCGGGTGTCATCCATTATGACGGCGACCCTGTGATGACTGGCGCCGACATAGATGTGCACATGGAAGAAAAAGGCATCAAGATGATTGTAAATCCGTTTGCAGACAAGAGTGTACGCAAGCCGAACATCATTCAATCGGCCTTTGCCGATTTCTTCAATGACATAAATATAGTGCGCGATGACATTCACAAAGACATCCAGCGCCAAAGCAAGCGAGTAGGAGCCATCAGTAAGCTCGTACAGAGAAAGCTGAATCTCTAGCCCCTACCTGACATAAAATCCTTCTGTAATTTTCGCATACCATTCTGACCGGTTCCCCTCGGAATCGGTCATTGTTTTTATAGTATTTTCCATACCATTATACCGATGCTTTGCGAACGACAGAAGATAGCGTTTAGGCTGTTTGCGCTCCACTGTCTTAACGCCACACTGCCTGACAAGATAAAATCCTAGCATACAAGCTTCCGAAACAACCACCTCAAGAACCTCAGAAGGAACTATCACTGAAAAAACTCCATCATCACTCAGCAGCATTTTTGCTCCCCTGAAAAGATCTCTGAAAGGCAAGCTATCCGTATGGCGGGCCATCGTACGTTTACTGTCTGGATTTTTTAGGCTATTCAAGAAAAAAGGAGGATTGCTTACGATTGCATCAAAAGACTCCGCAGAATGATAGTCCTGCAATCGGCAGCACTCTATTTCGACACGATCGGCAAAAGGACTTGCCGCCACATTCTCAGCAGCCTCCTCACAAGCCTCTCCATCCATATCAATACCCAACACCTGCGCCTCAGGGAAGCGCTGCGCCATCATCAGCGAAATGAGTCCGGTACCCGACCCGACATCCAAAATGCGTTTACCGCCAGGTGCCCATGCCCCCAGCAGCACACCATCCGTTCCCACTTTCATGGCGCAACGATCCTGATGAATCTCAAATTGTTTGAATTTAAATCCAGTCATAGTTTTACTTTTAAAATAGTAACGCAAAAATCAGCATTTTATTACAGTCTTCTTGCTTATATTAATAATAATATCTAATAAAGAGGTGATTTTCGGAAAAAACGATGGGATTCTCGGCAAAAATCACTAACTTTGCACCCTATAAATATATATTCAAGAGAATATACACCCCAAAAAGTGTTTATCAAAATAGAACAGAAATTCATATACACCCCAAAAAGTGTTTATCAAATAGAATATGAACAGAAATTCGAATACACAAATCCAGATGATAGCCGACTTTGAGGGCGATGCATCCGTATTGATACAAGAAAGGGAGGCAGGAATCTATCCTACCCTCTGCACTCGCGACCTGGTGGTTTTTCCATCCGTGCTTACTCCTATCTTGATAGGCAGGGCGGAAAGCAAGGAGTTGGCAAATATGCTGGAGCAAAATCCAGAAACAGTATTCTGCATCTTTTGCCAGAAGCATGCGGACATAGACTCACCTAATCAGGAAGACTTGTACGAAACCGGAACATTTGCCAAGTTGATGAGAGTCATCAACATGCCAAACGATGAGCATCAGAAAACCATCATCGTACAGGGTTTAGGCAGATGCAAGATGAAGCAGATTGTAGATAAGGAACCATTCTACCTTGCCGATGTAGAAAGTCTTCCAGAAACCTGGCCTACCGAAAAGGAAGCCGAAGATCCTATGTTCAAGGCATTGACCCAAACATTCTTCGAGGAATCTATCAAATTCATTCAGTACAATGAGAACATTCCCAACGAGGCTGTCTATGCGATCAATGAGATTACCAATCGCTTCGTGAAATGCAACTTCATCTGCACCTCCCTGCCTTTTACGGCAGAAGACAAGATCAAGATGCTGGAACAGGAGAAGCTGTCAGAGCGACTGATAGAGGCACTCAAGGCCTTGCACAAGGAGCAGAAACTGCTCTACCTGCAAAATGAAATCAGGAACAAGACTCAGTTTGATCTCGACGAGCAGCAGAAGGAATATTACCTGAAGCAGCAGATCAAGAACATCAAGGAAGAGCTGGGCGAAGGCGAAAGCAGTCCGGAAAAGAAGGAGCTGCTCGAAAAAGCCAAGACCAAGAAATGGAACGAGGCAACCCAGAAGGTTTTTCAGAAAGAGTTGGCCAAACTCGACAACATCCATCCTCAGAGCCCAGACTACCCTATCCAGCTCAACTATCTGCAGACGCTGGTAGATTTGCCTTGGGGCGAATACACCGAGGATGACCTCAGCCTGTCTCATGCCCAGAAGATTCTCAACCAGGACCACTACGGCATGGAGAAAGTAAAGGAACGCATTCTGGAATATCTTGCCGTAAGATCCCTGAAGGGTGGAATGCAGAGTCCGATTCTCTGCCTCTATGGTCCTCCGGGAGTAGGCAAGACCAGTCTGGGCAAGAGCATTGCCAAGGCCATGAAGCGCAAATACGTGAGAATGTCTCTGGGCGGTCTGCACGATGAAGCCGAGATTCGCGGTCACCGCCGCACTTATATCGGAGCCATGCCTGGCCGCATTGTCAAGAACATCCTCAAGGCAGGCAGCAGCAACCCTGTCTTCATCCTCGACGAGATAGACAAGGTTTCTGCCAATAACCACCAGGGTGATCCAGCATCAGCCTTGCTTGAAGTACTCGACCCAGAGCAGAACAACACCTTCCACGACAATTACCTGGATGTGGATTACGACCTCTCTAAGGTTCTCTTCATCGCAACCGCCAATGACATCAGCTCAATCCCACGTCCTTTGCTCGACCGAATGGAGCTCATCGAAGTAGGCGGCTACATTACGGAGGAGAAGATAGAGATTGCCAAGCGCCACCTGATTCCGAAGGAATTGGAGAATACAGGTCTCGACAAGTTCACCCCGAAGGTAAGCTTCAACAAGGCAGCCATCGAGGGCATCATCGAGCACTACACCCGAGAAAGCGGTGTGCGCCAGCTCAAGAAGCAAATCAACAAAGGACTGCGCAAGATGGCCTACAAGCTAGCCTATTCCAAGGAATTGGAGAAGCCATCCATCACCGCATCAGACCTGAAGGAGATTCTCGGCACCGCCCCATTCACCCGCGACATCTATCAGGGCAACGATTATGCAGGAGTAGTAACAGGACTTGCATGGACCTCTGTGGGCGGCGAGATTCTCTTTATCGAAACCTCGCTGAGCAAGGGAAGACAGGGCAAGCTTACCCTGACCGGTAACCTGGGAGACGTGATGAAGGAATCGGCTATCATCGCCCTGGAATACATCAAGGCGCATATCGACCTGCTGGGCGTGGATTACCGCATCTTTGAAAACTGGAACATCCATATCCACGTACCTGAAGGAGCAACGCCAAAAGACGGTCCTTCGGCAGGTATTACCATTGCCACCAGTATCGCTTCGGCCATCACCCAGCGCAAGGTTCGCAAGAACATAGCCATGACCGGCGAGATTACCCTTCGCGGCAAGGTACTCCCAGTGGGAGGCATCAAGGAGAAGATCCTGGCAGCCAAGCGTGCCGGCATTACCGACATCGTGATCTGCAAGGAAAACAAGAAGAACATCCTCGACATTCCTGAAAAGTATCTCAAGGGCGTAGAATTCCATTATGTAGAAGATGTAGCAGATGTCTGGGAGTTTGCCCTCACCGACGAGAAGGTAAAGCACCCTATCGACTTCACCATTCCTGAAAATGACAAAAAAGAAAAGAAATGAAATTTGAACTACAAGTAACAGATAAGGCAAGCGATGCTCGCACCGGCATCATCACCACCGACCACGGACAGATCAAGACTCCAATCTTCATGCCTGTGGGAACTGTGGGCAGCGTAAAGGGTGTACATTTCGAAGAATTGCGCCAGCAGGTAAAGGCCCAGATCATCCTGGGAAACACCTACCATCTCTACCTGCGCCCGGGACTCGAAGTCATCAAGGCGGCAGGCGGACTGCATAAGTTCAACGGCTGGGACCGTCCTATCCTCACCGACAGCGGCGGCTTCCAGGTATTCTCGCTTACCGGAATCCGCAAGCTCAGAGAAGAGGGCTGCGAGTTCCGTTCCCACATCGATGGCAGCAAGCATTTCTTCACTCCAGAGAACGTGATGGATACAGAACGCATCATCGGTGCCGACATCATGATGGCTTTCGATGAGTGTCCTCCCGGACAAAGCGACTTCATGTATGCGAAGAAGAGTCTGGAGATGACTCAGCGCTGGCTCGACCGCTGCATCAAGCGCTTCGACGAGACAGAACCTCTCTACGGTTATCAGCAGAGCCTCTTCCCTATCGTCCAGGGCTGTACTTTCCCAGAGCTGCGCCGCGAAGCAGCCAAGTACATTGCCGACAAGGGAGCCGACGGAAATGCCATCGGCGGTCTTGCCGTAGGCGAGCCTACCGAGGTGATGTACGAAATGATCGAGGTGGTGAATGAGATTCTTCCAAAGGACAAGCCTCGCTACCTGATGGGCGTAGGAACTCCCCAGAACCTGCTCGAGGCCATCGAGCGCGGTGTTGATATGTTCGACTGCGTAATGCCAACCCGCAACGGCCGCAATGCGATGCTCTTTACCTATAATGGTACGATGAACATGCGCAACAAGAAGTGGGAGATGGATTTCAGTCCAGTGGATCCAGACGGCTGCGACATCGACCAGATTACCACCAAGGCCTACCTGCACCATCTCTTCAAGGCCCAGGAGCTCCTTGCCATGCAGATTGCCAGCATCCACAACCTGTCGTTCTATCTCCGTCTCGTTACAGATGCACGCCACCATATCGAGCAGGGCGACTTCGTAGAGTGGAAACGCTCTATCATCGATCAACTCGGCCGACGAATCTAGCTTGAGCGTTGAGCATTGAACTTTATAGGATGCTCCTATACATATTTTACATTAAATGATGAAAGATTATAAATACATCAGAAAACATCGCAGACTGCTCAAGATGGGCAGAGCCTTCGAATCTCGCTTCGGCTGGCTCATTGCCATCCTGCAGCGCATAGCCCGCATTCTAGGCTGGATCGGGCACAAGCTGCGATTCCTCAGGGTGCTCAGGTATCTCAACCCACTGAGATACATCAAGCGGTTAGACTGGTACATTATCAAGAAGTTCTTAGGCTACTACTTCTTCTCGATTGCACTGATCATCTCCATCTCCATCGTGTTCGACTTCAATGAGAACCTGGCGAAGTTCACGGAGTATCATGCACCAGCCAAGGCCATCATCTTCGATTATTATGCCAACTTCATCCCTTACTTCGCCAACCTCTTCAGTGCGTTGTTCGTGTTTGTGGCGGTCATCCTCTTCACGTCGAAGCTGGCAGGCAACTCTGAAATCATCGCCATTCTGGCATCAGGTGTTTCCTTCAAGCGACTCCTTCGTCCTTACCTCATCACCTGCATCATGCTCTCAGCCTTGAGCTATGTACTCTCTGCCTACGTGATTCCACACGGCACGGTAGTACGCCAGAACTTTGAGACGATGTACAAGAACAAGAAGAAGAATACTTCTGCCGAAAACGTACAGCTGCAGGTAGATAAGGGCGTAATTGCCTATATGCAGCACTACGACAACAACTCGAAGCGGGGTTACGGATTCTGCCTCGACAAGTTCCAGGAGAAGAAACTCGTAAGCCACCTTACGGCGATGGAGATTCAGTATGATACGATCTCCGACAGCAAATACCACTGGAAGCTGAGCAACTGGAAGGTGCGCCAGCTGAAAGGTATGAAGGAGCACATCACCAGCGGAGCACAGAAGGATACGCTGATTACGATGGAGCCTACCGACCTGGTTTATTCCAAGGGTCAGCAGGAAACCTTCACCAGTCCGGAACTGAAGGAGTATATTTCCAAGCAGATCAACCGCGGTTCGGGCAATGTGGTGCAGTATCAGGTAGAATACCACAAGCGCATCGCCGCCTCGTTTGCCTCCTTCATCCTCACCATCATCGGTGTTTCGCTTTCATCGCGCAAGCGAAAGGGAGGTATGGGCCTATCCTTGGGAATCGGTCTTGCACTGAGCTTCGGCTACATCATGCTGCAAACCGTATCGGCAACCTTTGCCATCCAGGCAAACTTCCCTCCGGCACTTGCCGCTTGGTTGCCGAACATCATCTTCGCCTTCGTTGCCTACTTCTGCTACCGCAAGGCACCAAGGTAATTAAACATTGAAACAAAGAACCTTGACCATTGGAACGGATGAAGATTCATCCGGCTCAATGGTCAACAAAAGAAAGGAAAAGAATGTATTTCGACGAATTAGATTTGAATGACAACGTGCTCGACGCATTATATGACATGCGCTTCGACACTTGCACCCCTGTACAAGAAAAATGTATCCCTGAGATATTGGAAGGTCACGACGTATTGGGCGTGGCACAGACCGGAACGGGTAAGACAGCAGCCTATCTGCTCCCCGTATTGAGCAAACTTGATGATGGCGGCTATCCGAAAGACGCCATCAACTGCGTCATCATGTCGCCAACCCGCGAGTTGGCCCAGCAGATAGACCAGGCCATGCAGGGCTTCGGCTACTACCTGCAGGATGTGAGCAGCGTGGCTGTTTATGGCGGCAACGACGGCAACCGCTACGATCAGGAACTGAAGAGTCTCCGCATGGGTGCTGATGTCGTGATTGCTACTCCAGGTCGCCTCATCACCCACATTTCCCTGGGTAATGTAGATTTGAGCAAGGTAAGCTTCTTCATTCTCGATGAGGCCGACCGCATGCTCGACATGGGCTTCTCAGAAGACATCAATACCATCGCTTCCAAGTTGCCAAAGACCTGCCAGACCATCATGTTCTCTGCCACCATGCCTGAGAAAATTGAGGAACTTGCCAAGGCCCTGCTCAAGGATCCTGTAGAGATCAAGCTTGCCGTAAGCAAGCCTGCCGAGAAAATCAAGCAGGAGGCTTACGTTTGTTACGAGACCCAGAAGATGACCATCATCAAGGACATCTTCAAGGCTGGCGATATGAAGCGCGTCATCGTGTTCAGCGGCAGCAAGATGAAGGTAAAGCAGCTGGCTGCTGCCCTTCAGCAGATTGGCATCAACTGCGGTGCAATGCACTCCGACCTGGAGCAGGCAGAGCGCGATGATGTGATGTTCAAGTTCAAGAGCGGTCAGTTCGACGTACTGGTTGCTACGGATATCGTGGCTCGTGGAATCGATATTGATGATATCGAGATGGTCATCAATTATGACGTTCCTCACGATACTGAGGATTATGTTCACCGCATCGGCCGTACAGCCCGTGCCAACCGCGATGGTAGAGCCATCACCTTCGTCAACGAGGAAGACCAGTACTGGTTCCAGCAGATTGAGAAGTTCCTGGAGAAGGTGGTAGAGAAGATGCCTCTGCCGGAAGATTGCGGCGAAGGCCCTGAATACATCAAGCTCAACAAGCCTTCAAAACGCAACAATGGTCGAAAGGGCAAGGGCGGAAACAACCGCAACGGCAACCGCGGCGGCAACAATAACAGCAACGGCGAGGGCAAGAGCAAGACCAGCGCCAAGAGTCGCAGACAGAAAGACCGCGACCAGACTTCGCACAAGCGCAAGCCAAACAAGCCAAACGAGCGTCAGGAAAAGACTCCTCAGAACAATGGAGAGAATGGTGCACAGAAGAATCACGAGAATGGTGCACAGAAGAATGGCGAGTTCAAGAACAATGAACAGAGAAACGCTGAGCAGCACAACGGCGAGCAGAAGAACCGCAATAACAACAAGCGCCGCAACAATAAACAGCGCAACAACAATAAGCAGCGCAACAACGAGAACGGCAACCAGCAGGGCAATCAGCAGTCTAACGGCAACCAGCGCCCAGGCAATGAGAACAACGTTCGCCCTGGAAGCAATGGCCGAGGCAGAGGCGTAGCCCAGAAGAAGCAGGGTGGCGCTCAGCAGAACCAGCAGAAGAAGGGTTCTGAGAATTCCGGTCCTCGCAAGTACGCTCCTGTTGTCAATCCACAGAAGAACGATAATCCTGTGAAGAAATTCATCAAGCGTATCTTCGGATTCGGCAAATAATCTCAAGAGAGAATAATCTCAAGAGAGAATAATCTCAAGAGAGAGTAATCTCCCGAAATGATATATTCCTACTTCCTGGCAGGCTTATACATTATTATATATATGAGAAGCCCGATAAGAGAGTTGGACTATCCCAACCTTTTGTCGGGCTTCTCTTTTTTAAACGAACCTGAAAACACGGCTAAAATGGACAGAAACAAAAGACTCCCAGTCACTCCACTGATGTTCTTCAGCCTCATACTATCACTTAGCATCATCACAGCCAGATACGGCTATGATTACTTCTCCACGCGTTATTGGCTGATCGCAGCCATCATTGCCATAGCCTTAGCCGGCTGCAGCTATGTACTCAATGAAAACCGTCAGCTTTTCCGGCTCTTCTTCAGAAAAATCAAGCAGCTGGTCCTTCTTCAGAGCCTCTTTCTGTCGCTCTGCCTGTTCTGTCTGGGCGGTTTCATCACCTCCCATCATATCGATAAGACGAAAGCGCCTGGCAGCATCATGATCTACCAGTCACTCTCCCCCATCGACCGCACCATCCTGGCAAGCCGTTCCTTCCGCCAGCAGCTGGAACAGCAGCTGCATACTTATCATATCAACGGACAGGATTTCGCCGTGATTTCTGCGATGGCGATGGGCGATAAGGGTTCACTCGACCGGGAAACCAAGGAGAGCTTTTCCATCTCCGGCACAAGTCATATACTGGCAGTTAGCGGGTTGCACATAGGCATTATCTTCCAGCTCTTCGTGATTCTTCTGGGCGGAAAGCGCCGTTCCAGACCCACCATTGCCCTGTCTCTCGTTGCCGTATGGGCGTATGTCGTCTTTATCGGCTTTCCCCCTAGTGCCGTCAGATCAGCCTCCATGCTCAGCATCTACAGTTTCTGCCTGTTAGCCCTGCGCCCCGACCTTTCGCTCAACACCCTGGCACTAGCCTATGTCATCATGCTGTTTCTGAATCCCTTCCATCTTTTCGACATCAGTTTCCAGATGTCCTTTCTCGCCGTGGCTTCCATCCTCATATTCTATCCCCCACTCTTCGGCCTGCTCAAATCCCACGGCAAGATCATCCGTTGCCTCTGGGGATTATTCAGCGTATCCCTGGCGGCACAGATAGGTACGCTTCCGCTCATCGTCTATTATTTCGGCAGAATATCCTGCTACTCCCTGCTCACCAGCTTCATCGCCATCCCGGCAGCCACCCTCATCCTCTATCTTTGTGCCCTACTCCTGCTGCTTTCTCCCCTTACCTACATTTCCAGCCTTGCCTCCGTCGGCACCTGGCTGATGCAACATGTAGCAGCAGTACTTGCCAGCATTACCCAAGCCACCCATACCGTCTTCCGGCTTACCAGTCTGTTGCCGGGTGCCAGCATAGACCATCTTCATCTGTCACTCCTTCAGTTGATGCTTCTCTATCTGGCAGTCGTATCTGGCTACCTGGTCCTTGCCAAATGGAACCAGATAAGGGAAAAAATCTACAAGATTCGCCATTCTCACGCATTACCTTTCTAATCATTTGCCCATCACAAAAATAATGTGTATCTTTGCAGTATGAATTACGATAGAATCAAACAGCAGGCAGGTCATCTTCCTGCCTTCCAGATAGCCGACGCCATCAACAGCACCCTGAAGGAGTCGGCAAACCTTGTTGTTACCGCTCCGCCGGGAGCAGGAAAATCCACCATACTCCCACTCACCCTCCTCGGAGCCACCCCACAGGGAAAGATTCTGATGCTGGAACCACGCCGCCTTGCTGCCCATCAGATAGCTGAACGAATGGCTAGCATCTTGGGCGAACCCGTGGGCAAGACCGTGGGTTATCGGGTACGCTTCGAGAACAAGGTTTCTTCAGAAACCCGCATCGAGGTGCTCACCGAGGGAATACTTACCCGAATGCTCATCCACGATGCCACACTCGAAGGAGTGAGCGCCGTCATCTTCGATGAGTTTCACGAGCGAAGCATCAACTCCGACCTGGCGCTAGCACTCACCCGACAGGCACAGGAAATCATCCGACCAGATTTGAAGATCATCATCATGTCGGCAACCATAGATGCTACTGCCATCTGCGAGGCTCTTCAGGCACCATTGATAGAGAGCGAAGGACGGATGTTCCCCGTAGAGACCATTTATTCTGAAATCGACATTGCACGATACGACATATATAAAGAGGTGGCGGCTACCATCCTCAAGGCTGCCGATAAGCACGAGGGCGATATTTTGGCTTTCCTTCCTGGACAGTCGGAGATTCTGAAATGCAAGGAGATATTGGATGCAAGCCTCAGCAGAGCAGCAGCTTCATTATCTGCTGCTTCATCATCTGCTGCTGAACTTTCCGTTCCTCAGGTTTATCCACTCTACGGCAATCTTCCACCCGAGAAGCAGCGCCTCGCCATAGCCCCTTCGAAAGAGGGAGAAAGGAAAATTGTACTCGCCACACCTATCGCAGAAACCTCACTTACCATCGAAGGCGTGAGGATCGTGGTGGATTCCGGACTTTGCCGAAAACTGGTTTACGATGCCCGAACGGGATTGAGCCACCTGGAAACCGTTACCATCAGCAAGGATATGGCAACCCAGAGAAAAGGACGAGCCGGACGTGTGGCAGAAGGAATCTGCTACCGGTTGTGGACTCAGACCTCGGAACATCTGATGGAAGACCAGCGCCGACCGGAGATAGAGGAAGCCGACCTTACATCGATGGTACTCGACATTGCAGCCTTTGGCGAGAACAATCCCCAGTCGCTGCTCTGGCTTACTCCACCATCAAGCAGTAATCTGCTTAATGCCAAGGAATTGCTTCTTTCTCTTGAAGCGATAGAACCAAATGGCAGCATCACCCCATTGGGCAGAAAGATGGCAACATTGCCTTGTCATCCGCGCATCGCCAAGATGATGATGAGTTCAGAATCTTCTGCACTCAAAGCTCTAGCCTGCGACGTTGCCGCCCTGCTGGAAGAGAAAGATCCGATGAGCGACGCAGAGGATTCGGATATGGCGCTGCGCCTCTCCATCCTCCGTTCGCAGCGACAGAAAAACAGTCTGGGCAGATGGGCTCGCATCGCCCAGATAGCCCAGGAATACCGAAGGATGCTCAAGGTGAAGGAAGACTATGAGCCAGTGGATGCAGAGGAGGTGGGCAGACTGATTGCCCTAGCCTATCCAGAGCGCATCGCCATGGCCATCGATAATATCGGACATTTCAGAATGTCGAACGGCAAGACGCTCTTCATCGATTCAAGCGATGCAATGTCGGCGCAGCAATGGCTCGCCATCGCCTCACTCAATGTATCTGCTCAGCCGTCGGGCACGAATGCTTCCACCCCGCTTCCATCTTCGGGAAAAGCGGGCAGGGTGTTTCTTTCGGCTCCCGTAAACATCAACGACCTCCCTACCCACGAGTTCGACAACATCTCGTGGGACAGTAAGGCGGGAATGATCAGGATGCAGAGAGAGCGACGCATCGGAACCCTGGTGGTGGATAGCAAACCGCTCCAGGATGCCGACAGGCAGCAGATTATCCATATTCTCTGCACCGCCATCCGGAAGGAGGGACTCAGCATGCTGGATTGGAACGAAGACGTTCAGCGGTTGCAGCGGAGAGTGGCGCAGGTAAGAGCGTGGCACCCGGAAATGGATTTGCCCGATCTGTCCACCACGCACCTGATGGAGACAGCCGGCGAATGGTTGCCCTTCTATCTGGAACAGGGCGGAAAGCTCAAGACGAGCACCACTGAACTCAGGAAGCTCAATCTCCCAGAAATCCTCTGGGCACAGATTCCATACGAGCAGCAGCAGGAGATAGACCGCCTCGCACCCACCCACATCGTGGTTCCATCGGGCAGTCATATCCGCATCGACTATCGTCAGGGAGCCGAGGCACCCATCCTCAGTGTCCGGCTGCAGGAATGCTTCGGAATGACTCAGACGCCAGCTGTTGATGATGGCAGGCAGCCTCTGTTGCTAGAGCTGCTCTCTCCGGGTTTCAAGCCCGTTCAGCTTACGCAGGATCTCGCCAGTTTCTGGCAATCCACCTACTTCGAGGTGCGCAAGGAGCTGAAGCGCCGCTACCCCAAGCACTTCTGGCCCGAGAATCCATTGGAAAGTGAGGCAGTAAGAGGGGTGAAAAGGAAGAAATAATAGATAGAAGAATAGTATAACTTTTAAATAATATATAATTATGAATGTAGGAGATAAAATACCAGAGATTCTTGGCATTGACCAGGACGGACGTGAAATCAAGGCAAGCGACTATCGTGGTCGCAAGCTCGTGCTCTACAGTTATCCGAAGGCTAACACCAGCGGATGCACTGCCGAGGCCTGCT
>ERZ1504183.239-NODE-239-length-14405-cov-3.634843_pt1 | contig 14405 bp, 10 predicted proteins | sample MGYA00574901_ERZ1504183 | MGnify/ENA primary metagenome ERZ1504183 (study PRJEB39906, sample SAMEA3182106) | gut metagenome | biome: human; feature: gut; material: Stool; isolation source: human stools | place: Canada | collected 2013-02-26 ... | reverse complement strand
CGGCCACCTCGAACTGGGACACCATGTCCGCCAGCTCGCCCAGCTTGCGGTTGCCCAGCTTCATGGCGGACTCGGCGTCCAGCATGGGGATCTGGTCGTAGCTGATCTCCTCCACCTCGGCGGCAAAGTCGCCGTCCTGAACGGTCAGCAGGTCGCGGTAGTCCTTGGCGCGGAACAGCTGCCAGCCCAGCACCGCGCCTACCAGTGCGGTGGCTGCCAGGGCTGCGGCGACGATGAGGGGGACGGTACACTGCTTCTTCAGGAAGTCGAAGTAGCCCTTGGCGCCGGCGCCCTGAAAGCCGGAGGTCAGGACGGCGCAGACGCCGTACACCGCGCAGCACAGCAGCACGAAGATGTAGAATTCCTCGCTTTTGAGGTTGATGGGCGGCAGCACCACATAGTAGTAGATGGCGGCAAATACCAGCGTCACCGCCAGATTCAGCAGTGTGCGGCCCAGAGGTGTGCCCACGGGCTTATGTTCCTTTTTGGGGCGGGGCTGGCGGGCAAAGCCCTGAAAGTTGGGGTCGTTCCAGTTTGTGTTTATAGGCAGTTCCTTTCTGTGTTTTGGCACTTTAAGGATATTATACCCGATGGCGGGGGTTTTGTATAGGGGGTGGGGATGTTTTGCATCTGCGGATGCGCAAACGAAATCTCCCCCCTGATTTTGACAACAAGCCGTATAAAATGTCAAAAGAATCACCCTGCGTATCACTGCGCAGGGTGATTTTTTTATGACAGGCAGGTACATCCGCCAACCGTACACTGACACTCAGGCCAGGATGTCCGTCAGGTCATTCAGCCCCATGGACCGGGCGATGACCAGCACATGGTCGCCCTCCTCAATGGTGGTCATGCCGCCGGGGATCATGGTGACGCCGCCGCGGACAATGGCTGCCAGCAGCACGCCGCTGCGCAGCTGCAGGTCCTTCAGAGGCACGTGCAGCAGGCGGTTGGAGGTGCCTCTGGCCAGAAACTCCAGGGCCTCCACCTGGCCGCCCAGCAGCTTGTACAGCGACTCCACGGCCATGCCCTCGGAATTGGCCAGGGCGCGGACGTAGCGGGTGATCTGGTTGGCGATAATGTCCTTGGGGCTGATGATGCTGCCAAGGCCAGTGTCCTGCACCAGCTCGATGTAGTTGGGGCGGGTCATCTTGGCCAGCACCTTGCGGACTCCGGCGCGGCGGGCCGACATGGCCATCAGCAGGTTCTCCTCGTCGCGGCCGGTCAGAGACACGAAGCCGTCGGCGCCGAAGATATTCTCCGCCTGAATGAGGTCGTTGTCCGTGCCATCGCCCTCGATGATCATGGTCCCCGGCAGGTGCTGGGACAGGAACAGACACTTGTCGTGATCCTGCTCTACGATGCGGACGTGGGTATTGGTGCGGGCCAGCTCCCACGTCAGGTACATGCTGATACGGCTGCCGCCCAGCAGGGCCACGTTCTTCACCCGATGGAGAGGGCGGCCCATGACCTTCAGCATCTTCTGGAGCTCACCCTTGGTGCCCACCAGATACAGCCGGTCGTCGGCCCGGGGCACAAAGGAGCCGTTGGGAATGATGCACTCGTCGCCCCGCTGGGCGGCGCAGATCAGCACGTCCGCCCTGCGCTCGCCGTGGAAGCTGCTGAGGCTGTGGCCCACCAGCGTGTCCTCCGGCAGGGCCTGCAGGCCGATCATATCGATGCGGCCGCCGGCAAAGGGCTCCACGGAGATGGCGGCGGGAAAGCTGAGGATGCGGGCGATCTCCTGGGCCGCAGCCAGGTCGGGATTGATGACCATGTCCAGTCCGATCTCCCGCTTCAGGATGTCCGCATCCTGCCGGTACTCGGTGTTGCGGACGCGGGCCACGGTATGACGTGCGCCCAGGCTCTTGGCGATGAGGCAGCAGACCATGTTGGTGTCATCCACGCCGGTGACGGCGATGACCAGATCCGCCGAGCGGACGCCGGCGTCCATCAGGACGCTGATGGACGCGCCGCTGCCGTGGACGCACATAACATCCATCGTACTGTCGGCGCGGGACAGGTGGGCGATCTCGTTGTCCACCATGACGATGTCGTGCTTCTCCTGGGTCAGCTGGCCGGCGATGGCGTAGCCCACCTTGCCGCAGCCCACAATGATGATCTTCATGCTTCCTCCTCCCCGCCCGATGAGGGCGCGGCATGTTTCTTTCGATGGATCAGGGACGCGGACAGCTCCGCGCCCAGTATCAGGACCTGCCCCGACATATACAGCCACAGCAGTACCACCACGATGGTGGCGATGGAGCCGTACAACTGCGCATACCGGGCCATATTTTCCACATAATAGGAAAAGGCCATGCTCAGCAGCAGCCATGCCGCCAGAGAGCTGCCTACGCCGGGCAGTACCTCCCGCAGGGGACGGCGCTGCCCCAGCGCCAACTGGTACAGGATACCCAGCGAGATGGCCATGACAAGACCCAGAATGATAAATCGCAGGTAGCCCCAGACGCTGATGAACGTCTCCGACAGCGGGAGAAAGCCGGATAGGAAGTACAGTGCGCGGCGGCCTACCACCACCAGCGCCAGCGTCAGTCCAATGACGAAGATCATCCAGATCGTGAACAGCAGTGTGCGCAGCTGACCCAGCAGGATATTCTCCGGCGCGCTGCGGCCAAATGCCTTGCGCAGCGAGTGCATCAGGCAGCCGGTGGAGCGCATGGGAAACCAGATGGAAAAAATCAGGCTGAACCACAGCAGCTGGCGGCTCTGGTTGGCGGCCACATACTCCAGATACGTGCGGATGATGTCCACCACATCCGACGGGAGAATGGGCGCCAGCACCGCCGTGATGCTGGCGATGTCCAGCTCCAGCACACCCAGCAGGGTGCTGACGAAGATCAGCAGCGGGAAAATGGCGAACAGCAGGTAGTACGTCAGGGCCGCGCTGTCACGGGCCACATCGTGGACATAGTAGCGGCGGATCATGTCGCCCGCCAGACGGCCGAAGCCGGTCCTGGGCGCATAGAGTTTCGATGTTTTCATAAGCAGAGACCCTCCGTGGGTTCATTGTATCACAGGGCGGCACAAAATAAAAGGGAAATCTCGGCAGCGGGGCCGCTATCCCCTCTGCCGCAGGGGTTTTACAGTCTTTCTTTTTTATGACATTTTTATAAATTTTTCGTTTTTCCTATTGGCGTACATAAAAATCCGTGGTATACTACGACAGCTTTAAGTGGAAATTCTTTACAAAAAGTGAGGACCGATATATGGACAATCTTACGAAGCTGGTCCGCGATGAGATCTCGCGGCAGTACCGCAGCGTGCGGCAGTTCGCTTTCTCTGTGGACATCCCCCTCTCCACCATCAACAGTGCCCTGCATAACGGCGTCGGCGGGTCCTCCTTCGACACGGTGATGCGCATCTGCAAGATCCTGGGCATCAAGGCCATGTCGGACGATGCCGCCCTGTATCTGACGGACGATACCGAGCGTCTGCTGACCCAGTACGCCAAGCTGGATGACTACGGCCGCCATACCATCTCCTCCGTGATGCAGGTGGAGTATGACCGATGCAGCGGTGAAAAGTAAAAAAACGGAACCCCTGTATAAAGCCGGCACAGGCCGCACAAAACAGGCACGAACCGCCGTCCCGTTCGGGACGGCGGTTTTTCTGCTGCAAGCGTCACATAATGCCGGATTTTTCCTTGCTGGCGGCGATGGCCGCGTTCAGCTTGCGGGCAGGGTAGTACACCAGCAGGCCGAATAGCGTGAACAGCACACACATGCCCAGCAGGATCAGGACGCAGCGGAGGTATGTGCGGCCGTACATGCCGCCGATGGTCTCGCGGAGCATATCCATGCCGTAGTGGAAGGGCATGAAGGGATACAGACGCCGGAACAGCTGAGGCAGCACATCGATGGGATAGGAGCCGCCGGAACCGGCCACCTGCAGCACCATGATGATGACGGAGGCGGCCAGGCCCACGTTGTCCAGAGAGTAGACCAGCGCATAGTTCATGGCGGCGAAGTTCAGGGCACACACGCAGCAGCCCAGCACGAACAGAGCGGGCTCCGCCGTCTCCATGCCCACGAAGTGCAGGCAGCCGAAGGCCGTCACCAGTGCCTGAGCCATGGCCATGCAGAAATAGGTCAGAAAGCGTCCGAAGTAGCGTTGGACGCCGCGGCACTGCCGGAACTCCGGCTGCGTCACAGGGACCTTCACCATCACCGCGGTCAGCAGGCTGCCTACGAACAGCGCCAGCATCACGTAATACGGCGCCATGGCGGAGCCGTAGTCCCTGATCTCATAGATGATATGCGTGTTCATCTGCACGGGGGAGGCCAGATACTCCGCCATGCTGTCGGAGTCGCTCTCCATCAGCTCCACGAATCGCTGAAAGGCGGTGCTGTCCGCCACGCGGCGGACGTCCGCCTCCATATCGGCCAGATAACCGGAGACACTCTGCGCCAGCGCAGCGCCGGCGGCAAGCGTGGGCTGTGCTGAGGCCACAGCGCCGGAATAGGAGCGCAGCGTGTCGGAGACGCTGCCCAGCGTACCGGAGGAGGCGGTCAGCAGGTCCTGCACGGCGCGGAGGGAGGACTGCGCCCGTTCACCGGCATCGTGGATGTAGTCGCTGACCTTCCGGTTGGTGCTGACGGCGGCGGTACGCAGAGTCTGACGGACCTTTGCCACCATGGCCAGCAGCTCATCCTGCACCTGAGAGATGCCGGAGCCGTCCACGGCGGTGCGCAGCTCCTCCAGACCGGAGATGGCGGCGTCCAGCTGGGCCTGCACGTCCTCGTCGGAGGTCAGGTCTCTGGCCGTCTCCAGCGCGGCGATCATCTTGTCGATGCGGGCGTTGACCTTCTCGTGCGCGGCGTCATCCGCGGGGCCCATGTCCACCGCGCCCAGCATGTCCTCCAGATCGGACAGGGTATCGTCGGCGGCGTCCAGCACCCGCAGCAGGTCGGCGGAGGCGTCATCCGCCGCGTCAAGGCCGGAGCCGATGAGGCGGACGGTGCTGCCCACGGTCTCGGAGGCGTCCCCCAGGGTACTGCGTGCGTCGGTGATGGTGATGGCAGAGGCGGCCAGCAGGCTGTCAGCCCCGTCCATCACATCCTGCAGCGAGCGGAGCACCTGCGCCAGCTCATCCATGTCCCGCTGGGCGGCGGACAGCTTCTCCAGCAGGCCGTCGGCAATGTCGCGGCCGTCCAGACCCATGGCCTTGAATACGGAACCGGCGGTGGTCAGAGCATCGGCCACCTTCTCCAGAATGGTGGTGTTGATCTGCTCCTGCACGGCGGTCTTGGCCTTGCTGGTGATCTTGGGCGCGATGGCGTTCTTTTTCTCGTTTTCGTAATACTGTATCTGGGGGTGGCGCAGGTCTCCCTCCAGAATACTGACGAAGTCGCCGGTGAATTCCGGCGGCAGGATCAGCGCGGCGTAGTAGTCGCCGGCGTTCACGCCGTCCAGCGCCGTCTGGGCACCATCCACAAAGACCCAGCCCATCTGGTCGTTGCTCTCCAGCCCACGGAGCACCAGCTCGCCGATGTTGACATGAAGGCCCAGCACATCGCAGCCGTCGTCCTCGCTGGCCACGGCCACCTTGATGCGGCTGGTGGAGGCGGTGCCGTAGGGGTCCCAGTTGGACAGGATGTTGAACCACGCATACAGGCAGGGCACCAGGCACAGTCCCAGCATGACCACCACGGCCACTACGCTGGCGGTCAGGCGCTTCCAGTCGGCGCGGAAAATGTTCCAGATCTGTTTCACCGCTCCCCCTCCTTTTTATGGTCAGCCGCAGGGCGGCGCAGGTCGTCGGACAGATTCTGCAGCGCGCGGGTCAGCAGCGCCAGATCGTCCGCCAGCCTGTTGGGGGCCTCCAGCACGTGCTCCCAGCCGGAGGGCAGGGTGACGCAGGGGCCGGCGGGCCTGGCAGGCTCCGCCGGTGCGGCGGCCTGCTCCGCAGCGGCAGGCTGTGCCGCGGGGGCAGGCTCCGTCACAGGGACAGGCTCCTCCGGTCCGTCAATAGTCTCCGGCGCAGCGGGAGCCGTCGCGGGAACGGCGGTCTCCGGCAGGGCCTCCCGCTTGCCCCGGCGGCGCAGCCGCGTATGGGGCAGACGCGGTGCGGCGGGCAGCTCCGGCAGCTCTATGAGCCCGTCGAAAACGTCCTCCTGCAGCTGGGCGATGTCCCGCAGCTTCTTTTGCAGCTCGTAGTCCATATACTCCACGGCGATGAGGTACGCCGCCACGGCAAACATGGACAATATCCACAGCATCAGGGTAAACACTTTATTGCCGTCGGCCAGGAACATCAGGAGCATCAGCCCCACGGTAACGGCCAGCAGGGCCCGCAGGCCGCTGCGAATACGGTGCTGGTTGGCGCGGTGCAGCGCGCCAACCTCCTCCAGCAGGCGGTCGTACAATTTCTGGTAGTCGCGTTCTGTTGACATGGGTCGTGCGCCTCCTTTACAGCAGCTCCGTCTCCTCCAGCTTCTCCTCCATGAACCGGTTCAGGCCCATGAAGGGGCGGCGAACCAGCAGGCCGATGAGCAGTGCCGCCGCGACAAACAGCAGCAGAAAGGCGAGCTGCCGGATGTAGTAGTCGCCGTACAGGCCGCAGATGCACTCGCGCATGGCGTCGATGGCATAGGGGAATGGGAAGAAACGGTAAATCTTCTGGTAGATCTCCGGCAGCAGCTCGATGGGGAACGTGCCGGAGGAGCCGGCGATCTGCATGACCATGACGACCACCACCAGCGCCTTGCCCACGTCGCCGAAGGACAGGGCCAGCGAGTAGATCAGCAGGCTGAAGGTGAAGGCAGTCAGGGACGCCGTCAGGTACAGCAGGCCTGGATGCTCGCACTGGATGCCCAGCAGGTACAGGTCTCCGGTGACAATGATGGCCGCCTGTATCTGGCTGAGCAGGAAGAAAAACAGATAGCGGCCAAAGTACAGCTCCGCCGGTGTGGGGTCGATAAGCCCGTCGGTGCGGGCGTGGACCTTGATGAGGGTGGACAGGATGACGCAGCCCACCCAAATGGCCAGCGTGGTATAGAACGGCGCCATGGCGGAGCCGTAGTTCTCGATGGGATAGACCTTATGGACGGTGGTCTGCACCATCTGGGGGAAATACTGGCTGTACGCGATGGGGTCGCCGCCCAGTATCTCCAGCAGCATATCCATATACTCGTCGGCGGACAGGCCCTCCAGCTTGTCGATGGTGTCGGACAGGGCGCTCACCATGCGCTCCGCTGCGGGACGCAGCAGGTCCACGGTGGTGTTCAGCGCCGCCGTGGTGTCGGACAGAGCGGCCTGCAGCGCCTTGGCATCGGCGGACAGGGCCCTGACGCCGGAGAGGGTGTCGGACACATCGGACACCACGGTGTCCAGCTGGCGGCGCAGGTCGCTGTCCGTGACGGGCAGACCGCCGGTGAGGCCGCGGATGGCGTCCGTCAGGGCGCCGCAGTCATCCAGCAGACCGCTGACATCGCTGGCGGCGGCCAGAGCGTTCAGGTCGCTTTGCAGCTGGCTGCACTTCCCCGCCAGCGTCCGGAGCCGGGCGATCTGGGCGGAGACAAGATGCCCGCCGGACAGGGCGGAATCCTCCAGCCTGTCGACCAGCGAGGTCAGGCGGCCGCTGAGCCGCCCCATCTCCGCTGCGGCGGCTGTCAGCTGCTGCTGCACGTCGGGCAGCTCCGCGCTGTCCTGTATCCCGTCCAGGCGGTCCAGCGCCCGCTCCACCTTGGCCAGCGCGGTATACAGCGCGTGCTGCAGCTCCGCAGCGGTGGCCTCCAGCTCCGAGCCGGAGGGCAGGTTTTTATTGATGTCGGCAATGGCGGCGGCCAGGGCCTCCGCGTCGGCGGAGGAGATGCCGCTGCCCCCTGCGGCGCGGAAGGTGTCCATCATACCGCGGCAGCCGGTGAGCACGTCCTGCGCCTGATACAGAAGGCCCTTTACGGCGGTCTCGGGGTCCGTCTCCGTCAGGTCGGCGGCCAGCAGGTTGCTCTGCTCCATGACGCCGCCGATCAGCACCTCCAGATAGTTCTCGCTGATGGAGCGCTTCAGCGTCTCCACCGCCGTGTCGGTGATCTTGGTGGCCACGGCGTTCTTCTTGGCGTTTTCGTAGTAAGTGATGGCGGGCCGGCCGTTCCAGTCCGTGAACATGCGGTACATCTTGCGGGAGAAGTCCTCATCGATGACCACGGCGGCGTAGTAATCACCGGCGCAGACGCCGTCGGTGGCCTCCTTCTCCGTGTCCACAATGACCCAGTTGATGGAGGTGGCGGTCTTAAGATCCTCCAGCACGTCGCGGCCCTTGTTGACGTATTCACCGCCGTCCGTATAGCCCCGATCCAGCGAAGCCACCGCAATGGAGATGCCGCCGGTGCTGCCGTAGGGGTCCCAGTTGGAGTAGATGTTCAGCCAGGCGTACAGGCTGGGCAGCAGGGCGATGGCCAGCACCACCACGCAGGCGAAAAAGCACCTGCTCAGCGTGCGGATGTCCGTTTTGAAGATCGTCCAGATATTACGCATATGTCCTCCCACAGCGGCGCGGTATGAAGCTGCGCCGGTGTATGTTTCTTGCGCGAAAAACCGCAGTATTCATTATACAGAGTACCCTGCGAAAAAAACTACACATTTCGGCGGTTTTGTCTGAAATTTGCGCACAATGGGACGAGAAACAAATACCCCGCAGCGGCAACCGCTGCGGGGTATTGCGTACTATCGCATAGTTATGCCAGCGTCATCAGCAGCTCTCTGGCCTTGACGGGCTGACCCTCCTTGATGCGGATGGCCTGCACCGTACCGGCAGTACGGGCGGTGATGGCGGTCTCCATCTTCATGGCCTCGATAATGGCCAGCACCTGATCCTTCTCCACATGGTCGCCCTGCTTGACGCAGACCTTGGACACCATGCCGGGGATGGAGGAACCCACCTGCATGGGGTCGGACTCGTCGGCCAGCGTGGCCTGCCGCGTCTGCTCCGAGGCGTTGGGGTCACGGACCGTCACCTCGCGGCGCATGCCGTTGAGCTCGAACTGGACGTTGATGGTGCCGTCGCTGTTGTGGTCGCCCAGACCCAGGTACTTGATGACCAGCGTCTTGCCGTCCTCGATGTTGATCTTGTTGGTCTCGCCCAGGGCCATTCCGTTGAAGAACACGTGGCTGCCCATGCGGGTGATGTAGCCGTACTCCTTGCGGTGGCGGCAGAAGTCCTCGTATACCTTGGGATACATGGCGTAGGAGATCAGATCCTTCTTCTCCGGGCCCTCGTGGAACTGCTCCACCTCCCGGCGCAGCTGGTCGAAGTCCACCGGCGGCAGCAGCATGCCCGGGCGGCAGGTGATGGGCTCCTCGCCCTTGAGGACCACCTTCTGCAGGTCCTTGGGGAAGCCCCATGCGGGCTGGCCCATCATGCCCTTGAAGTAGGACACCACGGAGTCAGGGAAGGCCAGTGCCTCGCCGCGGCGGACAATGTTCTCCGGCGTCAGGTCGTTCTGCACCATGAAGATGGCCAGATCGCCCACCACCTTGGATGACGGCGTGACCTTCACGGGGTCGCCCAGCATGTCGTTGACGGTCTTGTACATCTCCTTGACTTCCTCGAACCGGTCGCCAAGGCCCAGAGACTCCACCTGGGGGCGGAGATTGGTGTACTGACCGCCGGGGATCTCATAGCGGTAAATATCGGTGGTATTGGTCTTCAGGCCGTGGTCGAAATTCTCGTAGCGCAGGCGCACGTCGGCCCAGTAGTTGCTGAGCTCCTGCACGCGGCGCAGGTCCAGGCCGGTGTCGCGCTCCGTACCGTGGAGCGCGGCCACTACCGCGTCCAACGAGGGCTGACTGGTGAGGCCCGCCAGCGGGGCGCAGGCCACATCCACCACGTCCACGCCGGCCTCGGCGGCCATCAGCAGGGCTGCCACCTGGTTGCCGGTGGTGTCGTGGGTGTGCAGGTGGATGGGCAGGCCCACCTCCTGCTTCAGGGCGGACACCAGCTTCTTGGCGGCGTAGGGCTTCAGCAGACCGGACATGTCCTTGATGGCCAGCATATGGGCGCCCCGCTTCTCCAGCTCCTTGGCGAGGTTGACATAATATTTCAGGGTGTACTTGTCCTTGGTCTCGTCCAGAATATCGCCGGTGTAGCACATGGTGGCCTCCAGCAGCTTGTTCTGGCGGAGGACCTCCTCCATGGCCACCTCCATGCCCGGGAGCCAGTTCAGGGAGTCAAAGACGCGGAACACATCGATGCCACGCTGGGCGGCCTCCTCCACGAAGGCCCGCACCAGATTGTCGGGATAGTTGGCGTAGCCCACCAGATTAGAGCCGCGCAGCAGCATCTGGAACGGGATGTTGGGGATCTTCTCCCGCAGCAGACGCAGGCGCTCCCACGGGGACTCGTGGAGGAAGCGGTAGGCCACGTCGAAGGTGGCGCCGCCCCACATCTCCAGCGAGAAGCAGTCCCGCAGGATGTCGGCCACGCCATCGGCGCCCTTGACCATGTCGCGGGTGCGCATACGGGTGGACAGCAGGCTCTGGTGGGCGTCCCGCATGGTGGTGTCGGTGAGCAGCAGCTTCTTCTGATCCAGCACCCACCGCTTCACGGCCTCGGGGCCCTCGGCGTCCAGCAGCTGCTTCAGGCCCGGGCCCAGCGGCTCCTTAGCTTGCGGGAAGCGGGGGATGTCGTACTGCTTGCGCTCGGCGTTGGGGTTGGCCACCTGGATCTCGGAGATATAGCGCAGGACGCGGGTGGCGCGATCGCGGGAGTCCATGATCTCAAACAGCTCCGGCGTCTCGTCGATGAACTTGGTGTGGCACTGGCCGCTGATGAACGTGGGATGGGCCAGAATATTGGTGACAAAGGGGATGTTGGTCTTGACGCCGCGGACACGGACCTCGTTGATGGCGCGGGCGGCCTTGCGGCACACGGCAGGGAACGTGCGATCCCAGCTGGTGACCTTCACCAGCAGCGAGTCGTAGTACGGAGAGATAACGGTGCCCACGCCCACGTTGCCGCCGTCCAGACGGACGCCGAAGCCGCCGGGGGAGTGATACGCCGTGATCTTGCCGTTGTCGGGGGCGAAGTTGTTGGAGGGATCCTCCGTGGTGACGCGGCACTGGACGGCGTAGCCGTCAAAATGTACGTCCTCCTGTCTGGTCAGGCCGATCTCCGGGCAGCTCAGGGGATAGCCTGCGGCCACCAGCAGCTGGGCCCGCACGATGTCCACGCCGGTGACCATCTCAGTAACGGTGTGCTCCACCTGAATGCGGGGGTTCATCTCAATGAAATAGTAGTTGCCGGACTTGTCCACCAGGAACTCCACGGTACCGGCGCTGACATAGCCCACGGACTTGGCGATCTTCACCGCGTCGCGGCGCAGGGCCTCCACCGTCTCCCGGGGCACGGACCAGGCGGGGGCGAACTCCACCACCTTCTGATAGCGGCGCTGGAGGGAGCAGTCGCGCTCGCCCAGATGATAGACGTTGCCGTACCGGTCGGCCAGGATCTGCACCTCGATATGCTTGGGCTCCACCAGATACTTCTCCATGAAGATGTCGCCGCAGCCGAAGGACTTCTCCGCCTCGCTGTGTACCAGCTCGTAGGCGGTCTTGACCTCCTCGGGTCTGTCACAGCGGCGCATGCCGCGGCCGCCGCCGCCGGCGGCTGCCTTCAGGATGACGGGGAAGCCGAAGCTCAGGGCCTTCTCCAGCGCGTCGTCGCCGTCCTTCAAGGGCTCGGTGCAGCCCGGTATGATGGGCACGCCGCACTGGATGGCGATCTCCTTGGCGCTGAGCTTATCGCCCATCTTTGCCAGCACATCGGAGGACGGTCCCACGAACAGGATACCGTTTTCCTCGCAGGCGCGGGCAAAGTCGGCGTTCTCAGACAGGAAGCCGTAGCCCGGGTGGATGGCAGTGACGCCGCGGCGGCGGGCCAGACCGATAATGCCCGGGATATCCAGATAGGCGCCCAGCGGGGACTTCTTCTCCCCCACCAGATACGCCTCGTCCGCTTTGGTGCGGAACAGAGAATAGGTGTCCTCGTTGGAATAAATGGCCACCGTGTGGAGGCCCAGATCGTAACAGGCACGGAAAATGCGGACCGCGATCTCACCGCGGTTGGCAACCAGTACCTTTTTCAGCTGCGTGGTCTGCATGGCCAAATTGCTCCTTCCTGCCGCGCATCGGGCGCGGACTTATTTTACCCCTTATTATACACGGCGTTGGGGCCGTGCGCCAGACGGAAAATGTGCAAAAAGCAGAGGTTTCCTGTCAGTAGAATTTAGGCGTTCTGCGGAGAGCGCGGACAAAAGCGGTCCGGCCGTCCACCGCAGGCGGGCGGCATATTCCAGCACGGCGTCCTCCCTGTCGGCGGAGCAGGGGCCGATGAGCAGCATCAGCCGCGGGTCCCCGCCGGTGATGACAGCCTGTATCTGCCGGTCGTTTTCCCGCTTGTTCTGCGCCATCTCCTCCGTCACCGGATACATATCCTTCACGGTCTGGGGCGCAGGCAGCTTACGTTTGAATTCCATGTTCATGGGCATGTACCTTTCCTTTCAAGGGTCTCAGGGCCGCACGTCCATGCGCAGCCCCAGTGCCCGCAGTGTGCGGAAAAAATCCGGATAGCTCTTATTCACGGCCTCCGCGCCGCGGATCGTGCCGCCCAGCGACGCGCACAGCACCGCCATCGCCATCACGATGCGGTGGTCGTTGTGGCCCTCCAGCTCCTCATTGGGCGCGTGGAGCGGGCGCGGCAGCACCGTCACGCGGTCCTCCTCCACTGTCACCTGCGCGCCGAATTTGGCAAGCTCCTGCGCCATGGCCGCCGCGCGGTCGCTCTCCTTGATGCGCAGGCGGTGCGTGCCGGTGAACACGGCCCCGCAGCGCTGGGCCGCAGCGGCAAACAGCACCGGCCCCAGATCGGGGCAGGCGGACAGATCCAGCACCGCACCCGGGCGCTCCAGACGGCGCAGCATCTCCCGGCACACGCGGTCGCCCTGCAGGCTGTCCGGACGCAGACCGCTGACGCGGACGCCTCCGCCCAGCGCCAGCAGGAAGGCGGCATTGGACCAGTCGCCCTCCACCGCCGCGCAGCGGCTCCCGTACCGCTGCCCGCCGGGGATATAAAAGAAATTTCGTTCCCGCTCCATCACGGTGACACCGAAGGACGCCATGATGTCCAGCGTGATGTCGATGTAGGGCCGGCTCTCCACCGGCGGCAGAACGCGGAGCGTACTGTCCTCCGGCAGCAGCGGCAGCGCCAGCAGCGAGCCGGTGACGAACTGGCTGCTGACGTCGCCCCGCAGCGTGTAGCTCCCCGCCGTCAGCCGCCCCGAAAACGTGACGGACTCCGGCGTTTTCTCCACCGTGATGCCCCTCGGGCCCAGCAGCTCCTCGTAGATGCCCACGCCCCGCTCCATTAGCCGCGGCGCGCCGGTGAACACGGCGCGTCCGCCGGACAGCAGCGCTGCGGGGATGCAGAAGCGCAGGGTGCTGCCGCTCTCACGGCAGGGATACGTCCCATTGGGCCGAACAGCGCCGCCGGTGCCGGTGACACCGGCCGTCTCCCCCTCCAGGCGGCAGGCCCCGCCCATGGCGCGGATGCAGTCCATGGTGGCCAGCATGTCCTGGCTCCGGGCGATGCCGTCGATCCGGCTCTCTCCTGCGGCCAGAGCGGCGCACAGGAGCATCCGGTGCCCGCAGCTTTTGGACGGCGGCGCGGCTGCTGTGCCCGCCGCCCTGCCCGGGTATATGGTCACGGTCACGGGCGCCGCTCCCCCTTCAGCAGGATGTCCATGGCGTCCAGATACCCCGCGAAGCCCCTGCCCATCACCGTGGCCACGCAGGCCAGACGGACATAGCTGCGCCGGCGGAAGTCCTCCCGCCGGGAAACATCGGAAATGTGTACCTCCACCGTGGGGATGGCCACGGCCTTCAGCGCATCCAGCAGCGCCACGCTGGTGTGGGTGTACGCCGCGGGGTTGAGGATGATGCCCTCCACGCCATCGAAATACGCCTGCTGGATGGCATCCACCAGCGCCCCCTCGTGATTGGACTGGAAAAAGGACACCTCCGCGCCGTTTTTCTCCGCGTGGGCACGGATCAGCGCCAGCAGCTCCTGATAGGGGCCGCTGCCGTAGATGGCCGGCTCCCGCACGCCCAGCAGGTTCAGGTTCGGTCCGTTGATAACCAGTATCTTCATGTCGTCCACTCCTTTTCGATCTGCGCTGCGGTCTCCTCCGGTGTGCCGTCCCCATCCACACGGAGGTCCGCCGCCGCGCAGTAGAGGTCGTACCGCTCGGCGTACCGGCAGCGCAGCGCGTCGGTATCGGCGGAAAGGGGCCGGTCCGCCGCCGCAGTCAGCTTGTCCAGCGAGCGGTCCAGAAAGACGAGCCGCCCGCTGCGGCGCAGCGCGCGGAGGTTCTCCTCCCGCAGGATGACGC
>ERZ1504183.193-NODE-193-length-15904-cov-3.709256_pt1 | contig 15904 bp, 13 predicted proteins | sample MGYA00574901_ERZ1504183 | MGnify/ENA primary metagenome ERZ1504183 (study PRJEB39906, sample SAMEA3182106) | gut metagenome | biome: human; feature: gut; material: Stool; isolation source: human stools | place: Canada | collected 2013-02-26 ... | reverse complement strand
CAGCGCCGCTGGGGCCTGCCCATCCCCGTGTTCTACTGCAAGGACTGCGGCAAGCCCGTCTGCACCGAGGAGAGCATCGAGGCCGTGGCCAGCCTGTTTGAGGAGAAGGGCTCCAACGCCTGGTTCGATATGGACGCCGCCGACATCCTGCCCAAGGGCTTCACCTGCCCCCACTGCGGCAAGTCCGCCGGCTTTGAGAAGGAGACCGATACCCTGGACGGTTGGTTCGACTCCGGCTCCACCCATTTTGCCGCCATGGAGCGCGATCAGCACTTCTGGCCCGCCACCATGTATATCGAGGGCCTTGACCAGTATCGCGGCTGGTTCCAGTCCTCCCTGCTGGTGGCCGTGGGCGCTCTGGGCCGCGGCGCTCCGTTCAAGGAGTGCGTCACCCACGGCTGGACCGTGGACGGCGAGGGCAAGGCCATGCACAAGTCTCTGGGCAACGGCATGGACCCCGCCGAGATCTTCGACAAGTACGGCGCGGATCTGCTGCGTCTGTGGGCCGGCTCCGCCGACTACCACGTGGATGTCCGCTGCTCCGACGAGATCTTCAAGCAGCTGAGCCAGAACTATCTGAAGTTCCGCAACACCGCCAAGTACTGCCTGGATAACCTGGTGAGCTTCGATCCCGACCATCTGGTGCAGCCCGATGAGATGCTGCCTCTGGACAAGTGGGCCGTCACCCGCCTGAACGCCCTGATCGAGAAGGTGTTCGCCGCCTACGACAACTACGAGTTCCATGTGGTGTCCCACATGATCAACGACTTCTGCGTGGTGGACCTCAGCTCTTTCTACTTTGATATCATCAAGGATCGTCTGTACTGCGGCGAGGCCGACGGGCTGGAGCGCCGCAGCGCCCAGACGGCTGTCTGGCTGATCCTGGACGCCATGACCCGCATGTTCGCTCCCATTCTGGCCTTCACCTGCGATGAGGTCTGGCTGGCCATGCCTCACCGCTCCGCCGACGATGCCCGCAACGTCCTGTTCAACGAGATGGTGCAGCCCTACCGCGGCTACGCCCTGACCGAGGAGGAAATGGGCAAGTGGGCGCGCCTCGCCGCCCTCCGTACCGCCGTCAACGGCGCGCTGGAGCAGGCCCGCGCCGACAAGACCATCGGCAAGAGTCTGGAGGCCGAGGTGGACCTGACCGTTACCGCCGAGGACGCCTTCCTGGCCGATATGGACGCCGCCGACCTGGCCGATACCCTCATCGTCTCTCAGGTCCGCGTGGATGTGGGCGCGGAGCAGACCGTGGCTGTCCGCCCCGCCGCCGGCGCCAAGTGCCTGCGCTGCTGGAAGGTCCTGCCCACCGTGGGCAGCGATGCGGAGCACCCCGAGCTGTGCCCCCGCTGCGCCGCCGTGGTCAAGGATCTCCCCGTCATCGAGTGAGTTCCCTGCATGCAAAAAGGGAGGACACGCTTTGCGTGTCCTCCCTTTTTTGTTTATGCTCTTTTTTCCAGCTTCCGCAGCTGCTCCTGAAACTCCTGCGGCAGCGGGCAGTGCAGCTCCACCGCCTGGCCGGTACGCGGGTGGATAAATCGCAGCCCCACCGCGTGGAGACACTGCCCCGTCAGACCCGCCACCGGCTTCTTTGCGCCGTACACCGTGTCCCCCAGGATGGGATGCCCGATGTAGGCCATGTGTACGCGGATCTGGTGTGTCCGCCCCGTCTCCAGACGGCAGCGCACATGGGTCACGCCCGCATACCGCGCGATGACCTCCCAGTGGGTCACGGCGGGCCGCCCGCCGGCTACCACCGCCATCTTCTTCCGGTCCGACGGATGCCGTCCGATGGGCGCATCCACGGTACCGCTGTCCTCCTTCAGGTTGCCCACCACCAGACACTCGTACGTCCGGGCCAGCGTATGGTCGCTGAGCTGCCGGCTCAGCCCCAGATGGGCCGCATCGTTCTTGGCGGCGATGATGAGCCCGCTGGTGTCCCGGTCGATGCGATGGACGATGCCGGGCCGCTTTTCCCCGCCGATACCGGACAGCGACGACCCGCAGTGGTGCAGCAGCGCATTGACCAGCGTCCCGTCGGGATGCCCCGGCGCCGGATGCACCACCAGTCCCGACGGCTTGTTCACCACGATAACGTCCTCGTCCTCGTACACCACGTCCAGCGGGATGTCCTGCGGCTCCAGCGCCGTCTCCCGCACCTCCGGCACGTCCACCGTCACCGTCTCGCCGCCGCCGATGCGGGCTTGCCGCCCACGGATCCCCGCCCCTCTTCGATGTACCGCGCCGCCTGCGAGCGGGTCAGTCCGTTGGCGCGGGAGGCCACAAAGGCGTCCAGCCGCGTCCCGGCGTCCTCCGTCTCAGCTTTCAGATGCAGCGTCATCCTTCGGCTCCTTCTTGTCGTACTTGTCGTAGAACCACAGGTAGTACACAGCGCCCAAAATGACGCCCACCACCACAAAGCAGTCCGCCAGATTGAAAATGGGATAGCTGATGAACTGCAGGTCGAACATATCCACCACATAGCCGCGGCACACGCGGTCGATGACGTTGCCGATGCCGCCGCCCAGGATCAGCACCCCTGCCGTCACGCCCAGCGGATGGCGCACGATCTTCTTCACCAGCAGCCACGCCACCGCCAGCATCAGCACGATGGTCACGATGGCCAGCAGCCCGGTCTTGCCGGAAAAGCTGCTCCACGCCGCGCCGGTATTGTGCAGCCGCGTCAGCTGCACCACGCCCGGCAGCAGCGGCGCGGACTGCCCCATCTCCAGATGGGCCGTCACCCACCACTTCAACAGCTGGTCGCCTGCCACGCAGGCCGCCAGCAGCAATACATACCACATAGGGCATCCTCCCTGCCTGTTTGAGATTCCTCCCCATCATATCCCATTTGCCCGCGGTTTGCAACTTTTATTCCGCGGCTTTCTTGTATTGCGCATCGCCGCGTGGTATAATACTGTATTCAAATATCGCCCCGTATCCACATCGGGGCAGGGAGGCCCGACTTGGACAGAAAACAGGTATTGATCCCGGAGGAGCAGACGCTCCGTCAGCGGGATTTCGAACGGAAAATAAGAGAGCTGCACACCCAGCGGGGCAGGAGCGTCCGCGCTCTGGTGGACACCTTCGGCTGCCAGCAGAATGTGGCGGACAGCCAGCATATCATGGGCATGCTGGAAGCCATGGGCTGCACCTTCGTCACCGCCCCGGAGGAGGCGGACATCGTGGTGCTGAACACCTGCGCCATCCGTGACCACGCGGAAAAGCGGGTCTACGGCACGCTGGGCGCCCTGACCCACACGAAAAAGGCCAACCCGGAGCAGATCATCTGCCTGTGCGGCTGCATGGCACAGCGCCCCGAGGTGGCGGAGAAGGTACGTCAGTCCTATCGCCATGTGGATCTGGTATTCGGCCCCCAGGCGCTGTGGAAATTTCCCGAGCTTCTGTATCAGGTCTATACCCGCCGGGGCCGCGTGTTCTCCGTGGAGGACGAGCACGGCTCCATTGCCGAGGATATGCCGGTGGTGCGGGAGGGCCGCACCCGTGCGTGGGTGTCCATCATGTACGGCTGCAACAACTTCTGCTCCTACTGCATCGTCCCCTACGTCCGCGGCCGGGAGCGGAGCCGCGAGCCGGACCGCATCCTCGCCGAGGTCCGCCAGCTGGCTGCCGAGGGCTACAAGGAGATCACCCTGCTGGGGCAGAACGTCAACTCCTACGGCAAGGATCTGGATACGCCGTGGGACTTTGCCGACCTTTTGAGCGCACTGGACAAGATCGAGGGGGACTATCTCCTCCGCTTCATGTCCTCCCAGCCCAAGGACGCCAGCTATAAGCTGTTCGACACCATGGCCCGCTGCAAGCACGTGGCCAGGCAGCTGCACCTGCCGGTGCAGTCCGGCTGCGACCGGGTGCTCCGCGCCATGAACCGCCCCTACGACCGGGCCAAATATCTGGATCTCATCACCTACGCCCGGAAGGTCATGCCCGATCTGGTGCTGACCAGCGACGTCATCATCGGCTTCCCCGGCGAGACGGAGGCCGAGGCCATGGAGACCGTGGCGCTGGTGGAGCAGGTGCGCTTCGACGCCCTGTTCACCTTCATCTTCTCCCCCCGTCCCGGCACCCCCGCCGCCAACATGGACGACCCCGCGCCCCGCAGCGAGAAGCAGAAGTGGTTCGACCGCCTCTGTGACGCCCAGAACAGGATCTCCGAGGAGATCCACGCCGGGTATGTGGGCGACACCCTGCGCTGTCTCATCGACGGCGAGAGCGACGACAGCCGCTGGCCGCTGACGGCCCGCACCGCCGGCGGACGGCTGGTGCATCTGGTGGGCAGTCCCGACGCCGTGGGTACATACCGCGACGTGAAGATCACCGACAGCAATACATGGGCGCTGTTCGGCCAACTGATTTGATTTTTCCCAAGGAGGTATCCCCCATGGCAGAGCTCACCCCCATGATGCGCCAGTATATGGAGATCAAGGAGCAGAATCCCGACTCCATCCTGTTTTTCCGTCTGGGCGACTTCTATGAGATGTTCGGCCCCGACGCCCGCACGGCGTCCCGTGAGCTGGATCTTGCCCTTACCACCCGCGACAAGGACAAGACCAAGTCCTTCGACGACAAGATCCCCATGTGCGGCATCCCCTACCACGCCTCCGACGCCTACATCGCCCGCCTCATTGCCAAGGGCTACAAGGTGGCCATCTGCGAGCAGACGGAGGACCCCGCCGCCGCCAAGGGGCTGGTGAAGCGGGACATCATCCGCGTCGTCACCCCGGGCACCGTCATCGACGAGTCCTGCCTCAGCGCCGAGCGCAGCAACTACCTGTGCGGCGTGTATCTGGACGATACCGGCGCGGGTCTGTGCGCCTGCGACATCTCCACCGGCAAGGCCCAGGCCACGGTGTTCACCGGCCCCGACCGGGTCCGCGCCCTGCTCAACGAGCTGGGGCGGTTCGCCCCTGCCGAGGCGGTGATGAACGAGGCCGCCTATTTTGATGAGACGCTGCACCAGACCTTACAGGACCGTTTTTCCTGCCACATGGAGAAGCTGTCCGATGCCCGCTTTACGCCGGAGGACGCGGAGAAAAAGGTCCGCGCCCAGTTCGGTCAGGACGCGCTGGAGCGCCTGCCCCGGGACAATATGACGCCCCTGCTGGCGCTGGGCGGTCTGCTGGGCTATCTCTACGACACGCAAAAGACCGATCTGGGTCACCTCGACCAGCTGACATGGTACCGCACCGGGCAGTATATGGAGCTGGATCTCACCGCCCGCCGCAATCTGGAGCTGACGGAGACGCTGCGGGGCAAGGAAAAGCGGGGCAGCCTGCTGTGGGTGCTGGACAAGACCAAGACCGCCATGGGCGCCCGCAACCTGCGGGCATGGCTCCAGCAGCCGCTGGTGGACGTGGCCGCCATCGACCGGCGGCTCAGCGCCGTGGCTGCTCTGGCGGAGCACACCGTGGCCCGGGAGGAGCTGACGCTGGCCCTCAGCGGCATCGCCGATATGGAGCGCCTCATCGGCCGGGTGGTCTACGGCTCTGCCGGCGGGCGGGATCTGGTGTCCCTGCGCGCCTCCATGGAGCGGCTGCCCGCCGTCAAGGCGCAGCTGGCCGCCTTCCCCTCCGGTGCGCTGCACCAGCTGGATCAGCAGCTGGAGGATCTCAACGATCTGGCCGCCCTGATTGGCCAGACGCTGGTGGACGAGCCGCCGTTCTCCGTCCGGGAGGGCGAGATAATCCGGGACGGCTTCGACCCGGAGGTGGACCGCCTGCGGGGCATCCTCCACGGCGGCAAGAGCTTTCTGGCCCAGATGGAGGCGGAGGAGAAGGAAAAAACCGGCATCCGCACCCTGAAGATCGGCTATAACAAGGTATTCGGCTATTACATCGAGGTATCCAACTCCTTCCGAGATCAGGTACCCGACCACTATATCCGCAAACAGACGCTGGTCAACGGCGAGCGCTACATCACTCAGGAGCTGAAGGATCTGGAGCACGACGTGCTCACCGCCAAGGACCGCGACGCCGCGCTGGAGTACGAGCTGTTCTCCTCCCTGCGCACCAAGCTGGCGGCGTCCGTCACCCGCGTCCAGCTGGCGGCATCCCTTATCGCCCAGCTGGATACGCTCTGCTCCTTTGCCGCCGTGGCGGTGAAAAACAACTACTGCCGTCCCTCGGTGGACGAGTCCGGCGTTATTGAAATTCAGGGCGGCCGCCATCCGGTGGTGGAGAAAATGCGCTCCGATGCCCTGTTTGTCCCCAACGACACGGTCATGGGCGTGAAGGAAGATCGGGTCAGCATCATCACCGGCCCCAACATGGCCGGCAAGTCCACCTACATGCGTCAGGTGGCGCTGATCGTGCTGATGGCGCAGGTGGGCAGCTTCGTCCCCGCCCATGACGCCCACATCGGCGTGGTGGACCGCATCTTCACCCGCATCGGCGCCAGCGACGACCTGTCCGCCGGCCAGTCCACCTTCATGGTGGAGATGACGGAGGTGTCCGACATCCTCCGCACCGCCACGAAAAACAGTCTCCTCATTCTGGATGAGATCGGCCGCGGCACCTCCACCTTTGACGGCATGTCCATCGCCCGGGCAGTGCTGGAATACTGCGCCCAGAAGCTGAAGGCCAAGACCCTGTTCGCCACCCACTACCACGAGCTGACAGCGCTGGACCAGACGCTGCCCAACGTCCGCAACTACAACATCGCCGTCCGCGCCCGGGGCGAGGACATCATCTTCCTGCGCAAGATCGTCCCCGGCGGGGCCGACCGCAGCTACGGCATCGAGGTGGCCAAGCTGGCCGGCCTGCCCGACAGCGTACTCAAGCGGGCCCGCGCCATTTTAGAGGAGCTGGAGAGCCAGTCCGGCCGTCCCGCCCCCGCCGCCCCACCGGAGGATCAGCTGTCGCTGTCCGCCATGGCCGAGAGCGAGGCGGCGGACACCATCCGCCGGACGCAGGTGGACTCCCTCAGCCCGCTGGAGGCTCTGAATCTTCTGTATGAGCTGAAGCGCCGCCTCAGCTGACCCCCCCGTTTTGCCGCGCTGCGGCCTCAGGATCATACTTTCTTCATCATGAAGTGTAAAACCGGAAAAAACAGGGGTAAACCGGAAATAAAATGCGTCGTTTTTTGGCCCTTCCGGCCCGCAGGACTCTTGAAAGGAGGCCCCATCCCATGCCCCAGATCCAACAGCTGCCGCCCCATCTGGCGGACCTGATCGCCGCCGGCGAGGTGGTGGAACGCCCCGCCTCCGTGTGCAAGGAGCTTCTGGAAAACGCTCTTGACGCCGGCGCCTCCGCCATTTCCACCGAGCTGGAAAAGGGCGGCCTGACCTACATCCGCATCACGGACAACGGCTGCGGCATCGCGCCGGAGCAGCTGCCCACCGCCTTCCTGCGCCACGCCACCAGCAAGCTCCGCCGCCCCGAGGACCTTGCCGCCATCGGCACTCTGGGCTTCCGCGGCGAAGCGCTGGCCGCCATCGCCGCCGTGTCGCGGGTGGATATTTTTTCCAGGCAGACCGGTGCGGACTGCGGCGCCGCGCTGCACCTGGAGGGCGGCGTGCCCGCCGGTGTCGCCGAGGCCGGCTGCCCCGACGGCACCACCGTCTGCGTGCGGGACCTGTTCTACAACACCCCCGCCCGCATGAAGTTTATGAAAAAGGATTCCGCCGAGGGCGCCGCCGCCGCAGGCGTTGTGACCCATCTGGCACTGAGCCATCCCGATGTGTCCTTCAAGCTGCTGCGGGACGGGCAGGAGATCCTCCACACCCCCGGCGACGGGCAGCTGCTGTCCGCCATCTACGCCGCGCTGGGCCGCGACTTTGCCAACAGCCTGCTGCCCGTCAGCGGCAGCGGCGGCGATGTGCGGGTGGAGGGCTTCATCACCAAGCCGCTGGCTGGTCACGGCACCCGCGGACGCCAGCTGTTCTTTGTCAACGGCCGGTTCGTCAAGAGCCAACTGCTGGCTGCCGCCGTGGAGGAGGCCTACCGCAACCGGCTGCTGAAGGGCAAGTTCCCCGGGTGCGTCCTGCATATCACGCTGCCGGTCAGCGAGGTGGACGTCAACGTACATCCCGCCAAGACCGTGGTGAAATTTTTATCCGACAAGACCGTATTTGACGCGGTACACTATACCGTGAAGGACGCGCTGGACCGTGAGGGACAGCCCGCCGCGCCGGAGAAAAAGCCGTTCTATCAGGCCATGAGCGCGGAGGAATTCCGTGAAAAAGCCCCCGCGTCCCAGGGCGTCCGGCTGCCCCTTGTCAGCGGCAGGCCCGTGGGCTCCGCCGGAGCCGACCGTCCCACCGTCAACCTTTTTGCTCCCGCCGCGCCGCCGGTGCAGACGCCGCGCGAGACGGTACGGCCCGCCGCAGCGCCGCAGGGCGAGGTATGGCAGGTGCGGGACGCCGCGCCGGAGGCCGGCAGATCCTTCACTGTCCCCAGCGGACGGGAGGGCGTCGTCTACCGCATCACGCCGCCGGATGCGGCGGATGCGATGCCCGGCACGATGGGCACTTCTCCTGACATGGCGGGTACATCATCCAACGGGCCGGAAAGCGCCGAGGTATGCGGCGGCACGGCCGCTCCGCAGGCGGAGGGCGTGTGCGCTCCCGCGCAGGCGGGCACTTATGCGGAGATAGACGCGGCCGCCGTGGCGGCGGAGCACGTCCAGCAGAAGCTGGCCATGCCGGAGGAGGAAGCCATCGGCGAGACGCCGTGGCGCATCGCCGGGGAGGTGCTGAAAACCTATATTATCTGCGAGGACGGGGAGCAGAACGTGTGGCTCATCGACAAGCACGCCGCCCACGAGCGTATCCGCTTCGATGCGCTGAAGGCGGACCCCGTGCCGCCCATGGCCCAGCAGCTGATGACCCCCGCCGCCGTGACGCTGACCGCTGAGGAGTACGGCGCGGTGCTGGAGCAGCTGGACGTGCTGGCGGGCTACGGCTTTTTGTGCGAGGACTTCGGGGACGGCACCGTGCTGGTGCGGGAGATCCCCGACTACATACGGGCGGAGGACGCTGCCGCCACGCTGGAGGAGTTGGCCCGCAAGCTGCTTTTGCAGCGGGTGGCCCCCGACGGAGCGAGAGACGAGCTGCTGCACACCATGGCGTGTAAGTCCGCCATCAAGGCGGGCATGACCACCGACACCGCTGAGCTGACGGCACTGGTGCGGCAGGTACAGTCCGGCGCCGTCCGGTACTGCCCCCACGGCAGGCCCGTGGCGGTGAAGCTGCGGAAATACGAGGTCGAGAAAATGTTCAAGCGGGCGTGACCCCTTGACGCACAGGAGGTGACGCGATGGCACAGCGGGTGATCTGCGTGGTAGGCCCTACCGCGTCGGGCAAGACGAAAATAGGCGTGGCACTGGCCAAGCGCTTCAACGGCGAGGTGGTGTCCGTGGACTCCATGCAGATCTACCGGGGCATGGCCATCGGCACCGCCGCCCCCACGCCGGAGGAGATGGAGGGCGTGCCCCACCACATGATCGGCGTGGCCGACCCCGCGGAGAGCTGGTCCGTGTCCCGCTTCACGGAGGCGGCGGACCGGTGCGTACAGGACATCCTGTCACGCGGGAAGCTGCCCGTGCTGGTGGGCGGCACCGGATTATATCTGGACGCGCTGGTGCGGGGCAATACGTTTGCCGCCGGACAGCAGGGCGGCGCGGTGCGGCAGGAGCTGCAGGAGCGGCTGGCGCAGGAGGGTGCGGCGGCGCTGCTGGCAGAGCTGGCGGCGGTCGACCCCGAAACGGCGGCGCGGCTCCACCTGCGGGATGAAAAGCGAATCCTGCGAGCGCTGGAGGTATACCGCGAGACCGGCGAGACCATCAGCGAGCATGACCGGAAAAGCCGGGAGACACCCGACCGCTACGACGCCCTGTACATTGGGCTGAGCTTCCGTGACCGGCAGGATCTGCGCGACCGCATTGACCGGCGGGTGGACGCCATGGTGGCGCAGGGCCTTTTAGACGAGGTGCGGCGGCTGCTGGACAGTGGGCTGCCCCGAGACGCCACGGCCTTACAGGCCATCGGGTTCAATCAGTTTTTAGCGGTGGCCGACGGGACAGCCACCGAGGCGGAGGCCGTGGAGGAGGTCAAGCTCCGGTCAAGGCAGTACGCCAAGCGGCAGCTGACATGGCTGCGGCGGAATCCGGATATCCACTGGATACTATGGGAAAAAGAGCCTGATTTTCCGTGGGCTCTCCAAAATGCGACAGATTTCCTCACCGCCGCCGGCGTATGCTGAGAGCGGCGGACGGAGGACATGCCTATCGTCCGCACACAGACATAAAGGAGCAGACGATATGCAAAAGACAAACAATCTTCAGGAGATCTTTCTCACCCGCGCCCGCAAGCAGAACATCCCCGTGACCATGTTCCTGGTCAACGGGTTCCAGCTGCGGGGCATTATCACCGGCTTCGACTGCTTCGTGGTCATTCTGGACTCCGAGGGCAGGCAGCAGGTCATCTACAAGCACGCCATCTCCACCATCGCGCCGATGCGGCCCGTGGAGCTGCGGGAGGACGAGGCGGCGGAGGCATAGCGTCCGGCGCGGGGAGCAACATACGAGACAGAGGAAAGCACCATGAAAAAAACATCGCCCCTCATGAAAATACTGCCCATCGCCGTGCTGGCAGCGGTACTCATCTATTTTGCCGTGCAGCTGTACAACTACCTGTCCGACCCTGTCACCACCACGCTGGTGACGGAGGGGCAGGCGGAGGACACCATCCCGCTGAACGGCTGGATGGTGCGGGACGAGGAGCCGCTGGCCGCCCAGAACGGCACGATCAGCCGTGTGCGGCAGGAGGGCGAGCACGTAGGCGTGGGCCAGGTGCTGGCCCGTGTCTACGCCAACGACGGGGCCTTGCAGACCGTGAGCCAGATCGAGACACTGCAGCTGCAATTGCAGCAGCTGCAATTCGCGCTGACCTCCTATCTGGACCCCGATGCGGCGCTGAAGCTGGACACCTCCATCACCGGCGACATCCTGACGCTGCGGCAGTCCCTCACCGGCGGCGACTACACCGCCGCGGAGAGCGACATCGCCCAGCTGAAGGCCGCTGTGCTGAAACGGGACCATCCCTACACCTCCCAGGAGGAGATCCAGACGGAGATCAAGTCGGTGGAAGGGCAGATCCAGTCGCTGGAGAACTCGCTGTCCGGCGCCGCCACCGTCACCGCCAAGTCATCGGGGACGTACTCCGCTGTGTGCGACGGATATGAGACGGTGCTGACCACGGAGTTTCTGGAGGATGTGACGCCCGCCAAGCTGGCGAAGCTCCAGCCCTCCGGCGAGGACAGCAACATCGGCAAGCTCATCTACGGCGACACATGGTACTATGTGGTGACGCTGGCGGAGGAGCAGGCCAATGTGATCAGGGGGCGGAGCAGCGTGACGCTGCGGTTCGCCAAGGGCTTCGACCAGAATCTGCAGATGCGGGTGGTGTCCGTGTCCGCGGCGGAGAACGGGCAGGCGGCGGTGACGCTGTCCTGCCGGAAGTATCTGGCCCAGACCACGCTACTGCGCCATCAGGCGGCGGACATCATCCTGCGGACCTACACGGGGCTGCGGGTGCCGTCCAACGCGCTGCGGGTCAGCAGCGACGGCGTCACCGGCGTATACTGCGTGGACGGCGTCACTGCGGCGTTCCGGCCGGTGACGGTGCTGTATCAGGGGCAGGGCTATGCGCTGGTGCAGCCCGCCGACGGCGTGGACGATACCCAGACGCTGCGGGCGGGGGACGAGGTCATCGCCACCGCCGGTGAGCTCCACGAGGGCAAGGTCATTCGATAACGGACAGACATCCGATCAGAAATACGCAAGGAGGAAGGCTTCTATGTCTATCAGAGAAAATATTGCGGAGATCCGCCGCCGGATCGATGAGGCGGCCCGCGAGACAGGGCGCACCGGCGCGGACATTACACTGGTGGGCGCCAGCAAGATGAATGATGCCGCTGCCTGCCAGGAGGCTATCGCCGCCGGTATCGACGCGCTGGGCGAGAACCGCGTGCAGGAAATGGTGACCAAGCTGGCGGAGAACGCCTACGACGGCGCGCCGCTGCACTTTATCGGGCATCTGCAGCGCAACAAGGTGAAGCAGGTGGTGGGCAAGGCCGCGCTTATCCAGTCCGCAGGCTCCGTGGAGCTGCTGGATGAGATCGAGAAGCAGGCGGAAAAGCTGGGCATCGTGCAGGACATCCTGCTGGAGGTGAACATCGGCGGCGAGGCGGCCAAGAGCGGCTTCGCGCCGGAGGCCGTGGAGGCTGCGGCGGCCCATGCGAAAGAGCTGGCCCACGTGCGGGTACGGGGATTGATGACCATCCCCCCTGCCGGTGCGGCGCGGGATGAAAATATGGTATATTTTGAAAAAGTCCATGCCCTATATGTTGACATAAATCGAAAAATGTATAATAATGGGTTAGACTATCTTTCCATGGGCATGAGCGGCGATTTCGCCGACGCCATCCGCGCGGGCAGCAACATGGTCCGCGTGGGTACGGCTATTTTCGGCGCCAGAGATTACACAAAATAACGCGGGAGGTACATTGCAATGGGCTTCATGGACGAGCTGAAGAAGATCATTCATCCCTACGATGATGAGGATTACGATTACGAGGACGATTTCGAGGAGTCTGCCAGGGAGTCCCGTTCCCCGTTTGAGGACCGCAAGGAGGAGCGGCGCGGCGAGGATCGCCGCACCGAGGATCGCAGGTCCGAGGACCGCCACAACAAGGTGGTGAACATCCACGCCACCACCCAGCTGAAGGTGGTGCTGGTGAAGCCGGAGCGCTTCGAGAACGCCTCCGAGATCGCAGACCACCTGAAGGAAAAGCGGACGGTGGTGCTGAACCTGGAATCCACCAACAAGGACGTGGCGCGCCGGCTCATCGACTTTCTGTCCGGCGTGGCCTACGCCGGTGAGGGCAAGATCAAGAAGGTGGCGGCCAACACCTATATCATCACGCCGTACTCCGTGGACATCATGGGCGACCTGATCGACGAGCTGGAGAACAACGGCCTGTATCTGTAAGACTAAGGATCGGAGGGATCATTCATGTTTACACCGCAGGAGGTTTCGGAAAAGGTATTCCCCAAGGCATCGTTCGGCAGCGGCGGATACAGCATGAGCTCCGTGGACGAGTTCCTGGACGCGCTGACGGAGGATTACAGCACCCTGTTCAAGGAGAATGTGACGCTGAAGGCCAAGCTGAAGGTGCTGGCGGAGAAGGTGGAGGAATACCGCTCCACTGAGGACGCCATGCGGCAGACGCTGCTGACCGCCCAAAAGATGGCGGCCAAGCTGGTGCAGGAGGCGCAGGCCGAGAAGGACCGGATGCTATCCGGCGCCAAGGCCGAGGCGGCCCAGGAGATCCAGCGTCTGGAAAGCGAGAAGCAGGCCGCCCAGCAGAAGCTGGCGATGGCCCAGGAGAAGCTGGCGGAGTTCATCCGCCGGTCCGATGAGCCCGACGCCGTGGTGGGCGCCATCGAGCAGGACATCCTGACCCAGTACGATGCGGCACCGGAGGAGAAGGCGGAGGAGATGAAGCCCGCCGTCACCGACGAGCCCACCATTCAGTTCCCGCCGGTGAACGACAACGCCGTTCCCACCGACTTTAAGCTCAGTCTGGACGAGTTGAAGTTCGGGCGGAACTACAACGGCGGCAAATAAGACGCACAATCAAAAAAGGCGGCCTGTGGCCGCCTTTTTTCAGAATGGACGCCTGCGGGAAATACCGGTAAGGGACCGCAGAAAACAGCCGGCCGCGCCGAAATGTGCGGCAGGGCGCAGCGGAGACGCCGGTGGGCCGCGCCGAAATGTGCGGTGGGGCGCCGGCAGCGGGCGGCTGCGGTGAGAGACAGCCGCAGCTCCAACGGTCCGGTGCGGCGCTGGCGAGGGCGGGCAGCCGCGATCCCGGCGGGCAGAGGACTATGGCCCCGGCAAAGAAGAATGGCGGCTCCGGCGGGGCCGCACGGACAAACAAGGAGGAGAGCAGATGACGGACAAGCCTATCATCGCGCTGCTGTACGATTTCGACAAGACGCTGTGTACCACCGATATGGAGGACTACGCCTTTATCCCCGCGCTGGGGTACACCCCCGCCCAGTTCTGGGACAAGGCCAACACCTTCGGACGGGACAACCGGATGGACGGCCTCCTGGCTTATATGTACACCATGATCGCGGAGTGCCGCGCCCAGGGGAAACGGCTGGACCGCGATTTTCTGGTGCAGTGCGGCCACAGCATGGAGCTGTTCCCCGGCGTGCGGGAGTGGTTTGGGCGCATCAATGCCTTCGGCGAGGAACAGGGCGTCACCATCGAGCACTATGTCATCTCATCCGGCCTGCGGGAGATCATCGAGGGCAGCGGCATCGCCCATGAATTCCGCGAGATCTACGCCTGTGAGTTCTTCTACAACGCGGAGGGGCTGGCGGCATGGCCCAAGCTGGATGTCAATTTTACCAACAAGACCCAGTTCGTCTACCGCATCAACAAGGGCGTTCTGGATGTGTCCGACGACAAGACGCTGAACGACTCCATGCCCGATGACAGCAAGCGTATCCCCTTCACCAACATGATCTACGTGGGCGACGGATTGTCCGACGTGCCGTGCATGAAGATGATGCGGGCCTACGGCGGGCAGGCTATCGCCGTGTATCAAGCCGGCAACCGCGCCGGTGTGGAGGACCTGCTGAGCAAGGGGCGGGTGGACTTCATCTTCCCCGCCGACTATCGGGAGGGCACGGGACTGGACAGCACCGTGAAGAACATCATCCGGAAGATGGCCATCAGCGATGCCCTCACCGCCGAGAACGTCCAGCAGCTCCAGGCCATCGGGCGGGGCGACCTGCCGGAGCAGGTGGGACTGTTCGAGTGAGAAAAAACTGCGAAAAAAGCGTCTGCACGCGGTGCGTGCAGACGCTTTTTTGTGTTTGGAGGGGTGCGGGCGGGGCTCACTGCATGACCTGACGGATCACGCGGATGAAGCAGGCGCGGTCGTAGATCACCGGCACGGGGTACGTGGGGTTGGCCTCCGCCGCGGCCCAGGCCGCCATCCGGGGCAGGTCCTGCTCCCGTATGCAGGTGAAACCGGTGGGAATGCCCAGACGGCGTTCCATGGCGGAGATGGCGTCGATAAAGGCGTTGGCTCTGTCCGCCTCGCTGTCGCCGGTGAGGCCCACCAGCTCCGCCAGGCGGGCCAGCTTTCGGTGGGCCGCCGGACCGTAATCCCGCAGGACCACCGGCAGCAGTACCGCGTTGGCAAGGCCGTGGCCCACGCCGTACAGGCCGCCCAGAGTGTGGGCGATGGCGTGGACGTTGCCCACACCGGCGCGGGTGAAGGCGAAGCCCGCCTGATAGGAGGCAGTGAGCAGAGCCTGTCGGGCGGCCACATCATCGCCGTGGGCGCAGGCGTGCTCCAACGTTTGAAAAATGGTGACAACGGCCTGCTCCGCCAGCCGGTTGGTCTCACGGGTGGGGTAAAAACGGCCCAGATATGCCTCCACCGCGTGGGTCAGGGCATCCATGCCCGTCTCGGCGGTGGTGTGGGGCGGCAGGGATACGGTGAGCAGCGGGTCCAGCACGGCGCAGCGGGGGATCAGGCACAGGTCGCTGACGGCGTACTTGTGGTGGTCCGCGCCGGTGACTACGGCGGCAATGGTGGTCTCGGAGCCGGTGCCGGCGGTGGTGGGCACGGCAATAAAGGGCGGAATGGGGCGGCGCACCTTCAGAAGCCCCGCCATCTGGGCCAGCGTCCTGCGGGGACGGGCCAGCAGGGCCGCGGCAGCCTTGGCCGCGTCCATGGGACTGCCGCCGCCCACGGCCACGAAGCTGTCGCACTGTTGTGCGCGGTACAGGGCGGCGATGGCCTCCGCCTCGGCCACCGGCGGGTTCGGTGTCACGCCGGTATAGAGGGCATAGCCC
>ERZ1504183.148-NODE-148-length-17775-cov-3.307675_pt1 | contig 17775 bp, 10 predicted proteins | sample MGYA00574901_ERZ1504183 | MGnify/ENA primary metagenome ERZ1504183 (study PRJEB39906, sample SAMEA3182106) | gut metagenome | biome: human; feature: gut; material: Stool; isolation source: human stools | place: Canada | collected 2013-02-26 ... | reverse complement strand
AGGGGTGCAGCAGCTCCAGGATACGCAGCAGCACGTAGCACAGCACGTTCTCTGCCGCCAGCTTGGCACTCTCATCCTCGCCGTTAAGGCGGGTCTTGGTCAGTTCGATATACCAGTCACAATAGGTGTCCCAGATGAAGTCGTAGATCTTGGCGGAGGCCACGCCCAGCTCGTAGGATTCCAGATTGTCGGTGACCTCGCGGATCAGGGTGTTCAGGCGGCTGAGGACCCACTTGTCCTCCAACTCCAGCTTCTCCGGCAGCTGTACCTTGTCAATGGACAGATTCATCATGACGAAGCGGCTGGCGTTCCAGATCTTATTGGCAAAATTGCGCATAGCCTCGCACTTCTCCACAAAGAAGCGCATGTCGTTGCCAGGGCTGTTGCCGGTGATGAGGTTGAAGCGCAGGGCGTCGGCGCCGTACTTGTCCGCCATCTCCAGCGGGTCGATGCCGTTGCCCAGAGACTTGGACATCTTGCGGCCCTTGTCGTCGCGGACCAGGCCATGGATGAACACGGTCTTGAAGGGCTCCTTCTTCATCTGCTCCATGCCGGAGAAAATCATACGGGCTACCCAGAAGAAAATGATGTCGTAGCCGGTGACCATGACAGAGGTCGGATACCAGTAGTTCAGGTCGGCGGCGTCCTTATCGGGCCAGCCCAGCGTGGAGAAAGGCCACAGGCCGGAGCTGAACCAAGTGTCCAGCACGTCCTCTTCGCGGGTCAGGTGAGTGCTGCCGCACTTTTCGCACTTGGTGGGATCGGTGCGGCTGACGTTGATATGCTTGCAGTCATCGCAGTACCAGGCGGGGATCTGGTGCCCCCACCACAGCTGGCGGGAGATGCACCAGTCATGGACGTTCTCCATCCAGTTGATATAAGTCTTGGTAAAGCGCTCCGGCACAAACTTGATGGTGCCATCCTCCACCACGCGGATGGCCTCCTTGGCCAGCGGCGCCATCTTCACGAACCACTGCGCGGAAATCAGGGGCTCCACGTCGTTGTGGCAGCGGTAGCATGTTCCCACGTTGTGGGAGTAGTCCTCGGTCTTGACCAGGTAGCCTTCAGCCTCCAGGTCGGACACGATAGCCTTGCGGCACTCGTAGCGGTCCATACCCTCGTACTTGCCGCCGTTCTCGTTGATCTTGCCATCATCGGCAATGCAGCGGATGACCTCCAGATGGTGGCGCAGGCCCACCTCAAAGTCGTTGGGGTCATGGGCGGGGGTCATCTTCACGGCGCCGGTACCGAAGCCGATCTCGCAGTATTCGTCGCCCACAATGGGGATCTCGCGGCCAACCAGCGGCAGGATGCAGGTCTTGCCGATGAGGTGCTTGAACTTCTCATCCTCGGGGTTGACAGCCACGCCGGTATCGCCCAGCATGGTCTCGGGGCGGGTCGTGGCGATAATGATGTCACCGGTACCGTCGGTCAGCGGGTAGCGGATGTACCACAGGTGACCAGGCTTGTCCACGTACTCCACCTCGGCATCGGACAAGGCGGTCAGGCAGTTGGGGCACCAGTTGATGATGCGGCTGCCCTTGTAGATCAGGCCCTTGTCATACAGCTCGCAGAATGTCTCACGGACGGCACGGGAGCAGCCCTCGTCCATGGTGAAGCGGCTGCGGTCCCAGTCGCAGGACGCGCCCATCTTTTTCTGCTGCTGGACGATGCGGTCGCCGTACTTCTCCTTCCAGGCCCAGACGCGCTCCAGGAACTTCTCGCGGCCCAGGTCATAGCGGGTCATGCCCTCCTTGGTGCGCAGTTCCTCCTCCACCTTGATCTGGGTGGCAATGCCGGCGTGGTCCGTGCCGGGGAGCCACAGGGCATCGTAGCCCTGCATGCGCTTGAAGCGGGTCAGGATGTCCTGCAGCGTACAGTCCAGTGCGTGGCCCATGTGGAGCTGGCCGGTGACATTGGGGGGCGGCATGACGATGGAAAACGGCTTCTTATTGGGGTCGGGCTCCGCCTTGAAGCAGCCGCCGTCCATCCACATCTGGTAGATGCGGGATTCCACGTCCCGCGGATCATACACCTTCGGCAGTTCTTTCATATGCTTTCTCCTTTTTGAGTATTTGGCAAAACAAAAGTCCGCTCCGTTTTGCCATGGCAAAACAGGGCGAACATCCAGTCCGTGGTACCACCTGTATTCGGGAGATCTCCCGCACTCATGGGTGCAGCTACACCCTGTCCCGATAACGGGGGACTCCCGTCGCAGCCTACTTCCGTTCAGCCCGAAGCTCCGAGACGACTTGGGCGGCGCGTCACGGGCGCTTACACCTGCCGCGCCCTCTCTTGGCTTCCGCTGACCACTTACTGCTTCTCATCATCGCTGTTTTCGTATGGTGGGAGTATACTATATCCGTGAAAAAATGTCAAGGTGGTTCTTTTCAGGTATTTTCTCCGTTCCGTGCGAACGGTTTCTCCGCAAAAAACAGGGGGCGGCACTGCCGTCCCCTGCCGTATGTACTTATCGCTTGTTGGAGCGTATCCAGATGCCCTGCTTTTCCGCGTTGGCGATGAGGTCATCGCGGAACATGGGGTGGGCAATGCTCACTAACTTCTCCGCTCGCTCCCAGGTGGAGCAACCCACCAGGTTCACGCCGCCGTACTCTGTGACGATGTAATACGCCTGGCTGCGGGGATCGGTGACGATGTCTCCGGGGGTCAGCAGCGGGTTGATGCGGGACTTTACGTTGCCCTGCTTATCCGTGAAGGATGAGGTCAGACAGATGAATGCCTTGCCGCCGTTAGACAGAGCCGCGCCCTCCAGGAAGTCCAGCTGGCCGCCGGTGCCGCTGATCTGGCGGGTGCCGGAGCTCTCGGCGCAGATCTGGCCGTACAGGTCCACGGAGATACAGTTGTTGATGGACACGAAATTGTCCTGCTTACCCACATTAGCGGGATCGTTGCAATAGCTGATGGGGTACGTGACCACACCCGGGTTCTCGCGAATCCAGTCATACAGGTCCGGTGAGCCCAGCGCCAGGCCGAAAATGCTCTTGTAGCGGTCCAGCTTCTTGTGAGTATTGGTAATCTTGCCGGCCTTGTACATGTCCAGGTAGCTGTCGCACAGCATCTCCGTGTGGATGCCCAGGCCCTTCAGGTCGCTCTTGGCGATCATCTGTCCCACGGCATTAGGCAGCGAACCGATTCCCAGCTGCAGCGTGGAGCCGTCCACCATGTTCTGTACCACGTACTCGGCGATCTTCATCTCTGCCTCGGAGGCCGCGGGGGACTTGACGCTGGGCAGCTTGCCGTGGGGGCCCTCCACGATCATGTCCACGTCGCTGATGTGGATGCACTCGTCCAGACCGCCGTAGACCCAAGGCAGGTTCTCGTTGACCTCCAGGATCACGATGTCCGCCTTGTCCAGCGTGGCACGGGCGGAGGCGGTGGAGGCGGCAAAGTTGAAGTAGCCGTGCTCGTTCATGGGGGTAACGCACATCATGGCCACGTTCACCGTCAGGAACTGGGTATAGTACCAGCCCAGGTTACGGAACACCATGGGGTTGAAATTGCACAGACCCTTGTCGCAGAGCTTGCGCTCGTAGCCGGACATGTGCCAGCTGTTGTAGACGAAGTGCTGGCGGGTAGGGTCGCACTCCACCATCTGAATCGGATCAAAAATCAGGTAGCCGCGGATCTTCACGTCCCGCAGCTCTTCCTTACGGCGGGCCACGGCGGCATCCATCAGCGAGGGGAAGCCCGCGCCCATAGCGATGTCGATCCAGTCGCCGCTCTTGACGACCTTAGCCGCCTCATCCGGTGTGCAGAGTTTGCGCCGGTATTCTGCTGTGTAGTCAAACGGTACTGCCATACTGTTCTCCCTTTCCCCTCATGAAGTGGGATTTTTTTACTTTGTTAATTTTATCACTCTCCCTGCTGTATGTCAACAAATTAACGGATATTTATCACCGCAATAAAAAATAATCTGCGCCGAAACAAAAGAAAAATAAGATAGAGCCGCCCTTGGGGCGGCTCTATCTTATTTTGTCACAAATTCACGAAGAAGTTTACCGCGGAGAAACTTCCTCACTTCTCCGCACGGCGCTTGTAGGCGTCGTACTTCTCCTTGGCGGCCTCCTCTGCCTCGGCGAACAGCACCTTGGCATTTTCGGGGAAGCTCAGCTCCAGAGAGGCATAGCGCACCTCGCCCTTCATGAAGTCATACAGCGGCATGGTGGGTTCCTTACTGTCCAGCGTGAAGGTCTTGGTCTCCGGGCTGTACCGGTACAGGTTCCAGTAACCGGAGTTGACAGCGTCCTTCATCTCCTGCTGGACGTTGTTCATACCCTTCTTGATACCGTGGTTGATGCAGGGCGCGTAGCAGATGACGATGGACGGACCCTTATGAGCCTCGGCCTCCTTGATGGCCTTGATGAGCTGGTTGGGATTGGCACCCATGGAGCACTGTGCCACATACACATTGTCGTAGGTCATCATCAGCATACCAAGGTCTTTCTTCTTGGTCTTCTTGCCGCTGGCCTGGAACTGCGCCACCGCGCCGATGGGCGTGGCCTTGGAGGACTGTCCGCCGGTATTGGAGTACACCTCGGTGTCCACCAGCAGCACGTTGACATCCTCGCCCATGGCGAAGACGTGGTCGAGGCCGCCGTAGCCGATGTCGTAGGCCCAGCCGTCGCCGCCGTACATCCACATGGTCTTCTTGGACATATCCTTCTTGCGCTCGAGGATCTCGTCCACGATGGCCTGCTCCTCGGCAGAGAACTTGCCATTCTCCAGCAGCGCCACCAGCGCCTCGGTAGCGGGAGTGGAGGCGTCCAGATCCTCGTAGGTCTCCAGCCACTTGGCAATGGCGGCCTTGACGGTCTCATCCTTGGTCAGCGCATCCAGCTCCTTGACGTAGCCGGTGACGCACTCGCGCAGCTGCTTGACAGCCAGACACATACCGTAGGAGAACTCGGCGTTGTTCTCAAACAGGGAGTTAGACCATGCCACGCCCTTGCCCTCGGCGTTCTTGCAGTACGGCACGCAGGGCATGGCCGCGCCCCAGGCCTGGGTGCAGCCGGTGGCGTTGGCCAGATACATCTTGTCGCCGAACATCTGGGTCAGCAGCTTGATATAGGGCGTCTCGCCGCAGCCGGCGCAGGCGCCGTTGAACTCCACCAGAGGCTGCTTGAACTGACTGCCCTTCAGGGTGAACTTGTCCACGCGGGAGGTCTTTTCCTTCACGCCGGTCAGGAAGTTCCAGCCGGTCTGATCCAGAGACACCTCGTGAGCAGGTACCATCTTCAGCGCCTTGCCGCTCTTGGGGCAGGAGGCCACACAGCTGCCGCAGCTGGTGCAGTCCAGCGTGGACACGCCCATGGTATACTTCAGGCCGTCCAGCCCGGGGCCCTTGGCATCCACCAGCGTCATATCCACGGGAGCCGCCTTGACCTCGCCCTCGTCCAGCAGGAACGGGCGGATGACGGCGTGGGGGCAGACAAAGGAGCACATATTGCACTGGAGGCACTCGGCAGCATCCCACACAGGCAGATGGGTGGCGATGCCGCGCTTCTCGTAGCGGGAGGTACCCAGCGGCATGGTGCCGTCCTCCATGCCCTTGAAGGCGGAGACGGGCAGATCGTCGCCCTTCTGGGCGTTGATGGGTACCAGAATGTTCTTGATGACGTAGGGCAGGTTCTCGTCGGCGGGCTTCAGCGCCTTGTCGGTGAGGTTCGTCCACTCGGGCTTCACCTTGACCTCCACCAGTGCGTTAAGGCCGGCGTCCACGGCGGCGATGTTCATGTTGACGATCTTCTCGCCCTTCAGGCCGTAGGTCTTCTTGACGGCGTCCTTCATGTGGGCCACGGCGTCCTCCACGGGGATGACGTTGGCCAGCTTGAAGAAGGCGGCCTGCAGCACCATGTTGGAGCGGTTGCCCAGTCCCAGCGCCTGCGACTCCTTGTTGGCGTCAATGATATAGAACTTGATGTCGTTGTCGGCGATATACTTGAGGATCTCGCCGGGAACGTGCTGTTCCAGCTCGTTCTCCGCCCACTCGCAGTTCAGCAGGAAGCTGCCATGGGGCTTCAGCTCGTGGATGATGTCGTACTTGGTCAGGTACGTCTGGTTGTGGCAGGCGATGAAGTCCGCGTTGGACACATAGTAGGTGGAGCTGATGGGGTGCTTACCGAAGCGCAGGTGGCTCTTGGTGATGCCGAAGGACTTCTTGGTGTCGTACTCAAAGTACGCCTGGCAGTACATATCCGTCGTCTCGCCGATGATCTTGATGGAGTTCTTGTTGGCGCCCACCGTACCGTCGGAGCCGAGACCCCAGAATTTGCAGGAGATGGTGCCCTCCGGCTCGGTGAGCAGAGGTGCGCCCACGGGCAGGGACAGATGGGTCACATCGTCCACGATGCCGATGGTGAAGTGATTCTTCGGCTCATCCAGCAGCAGGTTGTCGAACACAGCCTTGATCTGGGCGGGGGTGGTGTCCTTGCTGCTCAGACCGTAGCGGCCGGCGTAGATGGCGGGGCGGTCGCTCTCGTTGATATAGGCGGCGCAGATGTCCTCGTACAGAGGCTCGCCGATGGAGCCGATCTCCTTGACGCGGTCGAGGACGGCGATCTTCTTCACCGTCTTGGGCATGGCGGCCATCAGGTGCTTGCGGGAGAAGGGGCGGAACAGGTGTACCTGCAGGAAGCCCACCTTCTCGCCCTTGGCGTTCAGATGGTTGACGACCTCCTGTGCGCAGCCGCCCACGGAGCCCATGGCCACGATGACGCGCTCGGCGTCGGGCGCGCCGTAGTAGTTGAACAGGTGGTACTCACGGCCGGTCAGCTTGCTGATCTGAGCCATGTAGTCCTCCACGATGTCGGGCAGCTCGGCGTAGGCCGTGTTGTTGGACTCGCGGAGCTGGAAGTAGATGTCGGGGTTATCCACCAGAGAACGCATCCGGGGATCCTCCGGGTTCAGGGCATTGGCGCGGAAGGCAGCCAGTGCGTTGCGGTCCACCAGCTTGGCGTACTCGTCGTAGCTCAGCACGTCGATCTTCTGGATCTCATGGCTGGTACGGAAGCCGTCGAAGAAGTGCAGGAACGGGATGCGGGCCTTGATGGCGCTCAAATGTGCCACGGCAGCCAGATCGGCGGATTCCTGCACACTGCCGCTGGAAAGCAGGGCAAAGCCCGTCTGACGGCAGTTCATTACGTCGGAGTGGTCGCCGAAGATGGAGAATGCGTGGGTACCCACGGTGCGGGACGCCACGTGCAGCACGCCGGGCAGACGCTCGCCGGAGATACGGTGCAGGGTGGGGATCATCAGCATCAGGCCCTGAGAGGCGGTGAAGCTGGTGGCCAGCGCACCGGCCTCCAGTGCGCCGTGGCACGCGCCGCAGGCGCCGGCCTCGGACTGCATCTCCACCAGACGAACCGGCTGGCCGAAGATGTTCTTCTTGCCGTTGGCCGACCACGCGTCGGCGTGCTCCGCCATAGGGCTGGAGGGTGTGATGGGGTAGATGGCTGCGACCTCGGAGAACGCATAGGCGACGTATGCCGCCGCCTCGTTGCCGTCGCAGATCTTCATGATCTTGCTCATATGATTCTTTCCTCCTCTTTTCTATCAGCTCCTCCCTGCTTTGCCACAGGAAAGAGCCTAGATATACCGTGTAAAAGTATAGCATTTCGATTACCGCAGGTCAATGAACAAAAGAGATTCTGTGACATACGTCACAGAATCTCTTTTCGCTTTGTATAAAAAACCAATAGCGGCGGCCCGCATCAGATCACCACGGGGTATTCACCCAGCGGCAGCCTGCCGTTCCGGACGGTGACTTGCCCGCCCAAACGGTTCTCGTACACACCGTCCGGCAGATCCACGGCCACTTCACCGCCGCGGCCCCGCAGGTCAAACACGCCCAGTGCGCGGCCCTCCGGTCCCTCGTAGTGGCCCAGCGCCACACTGTCGCTGGCGGTTACCCACCAGAAGCCGCCGCCCAGCGGCAGCGTCTGCTTCATGGCCTTGCAGGCGGTGAGGTACCGCTGCACGTCCAGCCGCATGTCGCCGTAGTTGTCGTCGGCGTCGAAAAGACCCACCCGCTTTTTGGGCGCGTATTCCATGCCGCTGTACAGCATGGCGGCACCCCGCTGGAAGTACAGGAATCCCAGCCAGTGGTACAGCTGGCGGTCACTGGTGAACCAGGAGGCCGCGCGGCAGGTGTCGTGGTTCTCCAGGCAGCGGGCCTTGATGTAGCCAGTGGGATACGTCAGCTCCTGATAGTTCAGGATGTCCGTGTAGGTCCGCAGGGACAGATCTCCCTTCAGGAAGCCCTCGTAAAAAGGCCAGATGTCGTAGTCGTAGGTCATGTCGAAGGCGCGGTACAGCTCGGTGTCCGTGGCGCAGGCCGCGCCCGTGCGGCGCATGCCCAGCACATAGGCGCCGTGGACGCTTTCGGCCAACCAGATGCAGCCAGGGCGCACCGTCTCCACCTGGCGGCGTGCCTCACACCAGAAGTCCAGCGGGACGCTGCTGGCCACGTCGCAGCGGAAGCCATCCACGATGGCGGCCCACTGCTTCAATGTGTCGATCTGGTAGTTCCACAGGTCGCGGTTTCTGTAATCCAGGTCCACCACATCCCACCAGTCCGCCACCTTTCGGGTAGGGCGACCCTCTGCGTCGCGGAGGAAGTACTCCGGATGGGTGTGGGCCAGCACGGAGTCCGGTGAGGTGTGGTTATACACCACGTCGATGATGCACTTCATGCCGCGAGCGTGGATGGCATCCACCAGATGGATGAAGTCCTCCCGCGTGCCGTACTCGGGATTGATGCCGCGGTAGTCCTGAATGGCGTAGGGGCTGCCCAGAGTGCCCTTACGGCCCTCTGAACCAATGGGATGGATGGGCATGAGCCAGATGATGTCTGCACCCAGCCCCTTCAGGCGGTCCAGGTCGCCCTCCAACGCGCGGAAGGTGCCTTCTTTGGTGTGGTTGCGCACAAAGACGCTGTAAATCACCTGATGCAGCAGATTCTGATCGGTATGTTCTGCCATGACGTGTACCTCCTTATTTCAGAAACTCCAGAAATTCATCTTCCGTGAGGACGGGGATGCCCAACTGCTGCGCCTTTTGCAGCTTGCTGCCAGCGTTCTCTCCCGCCACCACGTAGGTGGTCTTTTTGGAAACGGAGCCGGACACCTTGCCGCCCCGCTTCTCGATCATCTCTCCCGCTTCATCGCGGGTAAACTTCTCCAGTGCGCCGGTAAGGACAAAAGTCATTCCAGCAAAACGTCTGTCAACCATTTCCTCTTTACAGGTCATATTGAGCCCTGCGGCCTTCAGACGTGCCAGCAGGTCCTGGGACTGTGGGCTGTCCATCCACTGGCGGATGTATTTCGCCGTGATGGGCCCCACGTCATCAATGGCGGTCAGCTCCTCCTCCGTGGCGGTGGACAGCGCGTCCATGCTGCCGAACCGTGCAGCCAGCACCTTGGCGGCCTTCTCACCTACCTGCCGGATGCCGAGGGCAAAGATGAGGCGCCACAGGTCGTCCTCACGGCTTCTGGCGATGGCCTCCACCGCGTTCCGGGCGGACTTCTGGCCCATACGGTCCAGCTCCGCGATCTGCTCCGGCCGCAGGCTGTACAGGTCGGCGGCAGTCCTGACAAGGCCGCTGTCCACCAGCTGCTGTATCACGGCGGGACCCAGACCGTCGATGTCCATGGCGTTTCGGCTGGCGAAATGGGTCAGATTTCGCAGCAGCTGGGCAGGGCACTCCGCGCCGGTGCAGCGCAGAGCCGCGCCATCCTCGTCCCGCACCACCTCCGCGCCGCAGACGGGGCAGCGGTCCGGCAGCGTGTAGGGCTGTGTGCCGTCCGGACGCTTGTCCGGCACCACGGCCACGATCTCGGGGATGATCTCCCCCGCCTTGCGCACCAGCACCGTGTCGCCGATGCGGATGTCCTTCTGGGCGATATAGTCCTGATTATGCAGGGTGGCGTAGGTCACAGTGGTGCCCGCCAGACGCACCGGCTCCAGCTCCGCCTTGGGAGTCAGCACGCCAGTGCGTCCTACCTGCACCACGATATCGCGGAGCACCGTCTCCTTGGTCTCTGGCGGGTACTTGTAGGCGATGGCCCAGCGGGGACACTTGGCAGTACTGCCAAGCACCTCGCGCTCCGCCAGGTTGTCCAGCTTAATGACCGCGCCGTCGATGTCGAAGGGGAAACGCTCCCGACAGTCGCCCAGCGCGGCGATCTCCGCCAGAATATCGGCGGTTTTGGATAGCTGCCGGTGCGGAATGACCTTGAAATGCTGGGACGCCAGATAGTCGATGGTCTCGGTGTGGGTGGTGAACTCCCGTCCCTCCGCCAGCTGGAGATTGAATACGGCGATGTCCAGACGGCGCTGGGCCGCGATCTTGGGGTCCAGCTGGCGCAGGGAGCCGGCGGCAGCGTTGCGGGGGTTGGCCATCAGGGGCTTGCCCTCCAGCTCGCGGCGGGCGTTGATCTCATCGAACACGCTGCGAGCCATGTAGACCTCGCCGCGGACGATGAGACGGGGCAGCTTCTCCGGCAGCGTCATGGGGATGGAGCGGATGGTGCGCAGATTCTCCGTCACGTCCTCCCCCACCCGTCCATCGCCGCGTGTGGCGCCGCGGACGAACACGCCGTCTCTGTACTCCAGGGCCACGGACAGGCCGTCCACCTTTGGCTCCACGCTCCACACCGGCGCGTCCAGGGGTATCTTTTCCAGAAACTGGCACACCTCATCGTCGTCGAACACGTCCTGCAAACTCTCCAGCGGCACGGGATGCGTCACCTGCTGGAACTCGGACAGCGTGCGGCCACCGATGCGCTGCGTGGGCGAATCCGGCGTGATTTCCTCCGGATGTGCCGCCTCCAGATCCTCCAGACGGCGCAGCATGTGGTCGTACTCGTAGTCGGAGATGGTGGGCTCATCCAATACGTAATAGCGGTAGCCGTGGGCATTCAGGGTGTCCCGCAGCTCCTTCATTTCCTGTCGGTAGTCCATAGTGTGACCTCTTATCCGTTGTTGATGATGTACTCGTCGGCGTAGTTCTCGATCTCGTCCGGCGTGGTACTGAAATAGGTGTAGGTGTCGGGTACGCCGCCCACGATCACCGTCTCCGCCACGGAGATCTCGTTGGACACCTTGGTATAGGTGGTCAGCCCGGGCAGCAGGATGCTGACGTGGACATCCACATCCAGCAGGATGCGGTGGCGGGTCTGGTTGATGCCGGCGGAGGAAAACTGATTATCGAAGCGGGCGGTGGCAGTGCCCACGGACTGCATGCGCACGTGCAGACACGGCCCGCGGCCTGCCAGCAGCGGCGAGCCGGTCAGCGTGCCGATGGGGATGGACAAATCCGTGGTGGACACATCCGCCATGCGCTGGAGGATATCGTCGGAGATAGACGCCTGCAGGCGGTTGAACTCCGCCATGTTGCTTTTCAGCGCCGTCACATGGCCGTTGGCATCCTTATCGAAGGACACCAGCCGCCCGTAGTCGATGCGCCCGCTGTCCACCGCGTCGTTGATGGCGGCCACCACGATGCGGTTCACCATGTTAGAGGTGCGAGCGGTGGCCAGATCCACCACGATGGGCCTCATATGCAGCACGGCGGCAGCAGTCAGCGCTCCCAACGCCGCCAGAAGAAAGGTACACCAGACCAGCACCTTCTGTCGTCCGGTCAGGCGCAGATAACGAAGCCGTTCCACGGCATCCACCCCCCTTGCAGGGAGTTTATGATGCCAAGGCTTTTCCTCATTCCTCCGGCCAGCTGCAGACGATCTCCTTGAACACCCTGCCCCGCTCGGCAAAGTTCTTGAACTGGTCGAAGGCAGCACAGGCCGGGGACAACGTCACCACATCGCCTGCGGCGGCATGGTCGCGGGCGGCCTCTACCGCAGCCTGAAAAGGCGTGACCTCCAGGATCTCCGGACGGCCCGGGCGGTAGTCCGGCGCGGCCTCCACTGCGGCGCGGATCTTCCCCGCCGTGGCCCCGCAGAGTACCAGCAGCTTCACGTGGGCCGTCACCTCGGGGCCCAGTACGTCGAAAGGAATGTGCTTGTCATAGCCGCCGGCGATGAGGATGACCTTCTCCGGGAAGGAGCGCAGCCCCGCAATGGTGCGGGAGGGGCTGGAGGCGATGGAATCGTTGTAGTACCGGACACCACGGTAGGTACGCACCAGCTCGATGCGGTGCTCCACGCCGCCGAAGCTGCGGGCGAAGTCACGGATAATACCGTCCGGCACCAGACCGTCCACAGCGGCGATGGCCGCCATGTAGTTCTCCACGTTGTGGACACCGGGGATCTTGATGTCGGATGTCTTCATGACGACCCGCTCCCCCGCCGCACTGCGGCAGACGATGTCCTCGCCCCGCAGGAACACGCCGTCGTTCAGCTCTGTCTGACGGCTGAAGCGGCGGCTGCGGCCTACGGTGCGCCCCGCCTGCTCCGCCGTGATGGCGTTGTCGGCGTTGAACACGGCAATGTCGCCGGCGGTCTGGTGGCGGAAAATGTTCTCCTTGGCCGCTACGTACTCTGCCATGTCCTTGTGCATGTCCAGGTGATTAGGGGCCAGATTGGTCACCACCGCGATATGGGGACTGCGGTCCATGGTCATCAGCTGGAAGCTGGACAGCTCCAGCACCGCATAGTCCTGGGGCCGCATACGGTCGGCATCGCACAGCAGCGGGTGTCCGATATTGCCGCCTACCCACACTGTGTTCCCTGCCGCCTTCAGCAGCTCGGCGATGATGGTGGTGGTCGTCGTCTTACCGTCGGAGCCGGTGACGGCGATAATGGGACACGGGCAGACACGGAAGAACTCCTCCATCTCGCTGGTCAGCATGCTGCCATTGGCCACCGCCGCCGCAAGCTGGGGCACATCAGGCCGCAGGCCCGGGGTGCGGAAGATCACGTCCTCGTGGAGACCCTCCAGATAATCCGGTCCCAGCCGCAGCGTGCATCCCGCCTGCTTCAGCTCGTCAGCCAGCGTGCCCAGCTGCTCCCTCGTCCGCTTGTCACAGGCGGTGACGCGAATGCCGCTGCGCAGCAGCCGCTGCACCAGCGGCGTGTTGCTGACGCCGATGCCCAGCACTGCCACCGTTTTCTGCCGCAGGCTCTCCATATACTCATGCAAGGTCATGTTATATCCCTCCGTCTAACAGTTGCTCAACACAGACATTATACCGCTTTGGGTACAATTGTACAACCAAAAAACGCACCCTGTCGGGTGCGTTTTTTCAGGCATTTTTTCAGATAGTCACCTCAAAGGGCTCGCTCAGCGTTACCGGTCCGCCGATAGACGCCGCAATGACCGCGCCGTCCTGCCGCGTCACGGAGGCGTTGACTGTTCCGGCCGGCTGCCGCAGGGAGACGGAAAATATGCCTTCCCTACCCTGGCTCATGGCCACTGCGCAGGCCAGCGTACCGCTGCCGCAGCTGCCCTCGAACACCAGTGTTCCAGCCTCCGGTACCTTCACCAGCGGCGTCATACGGTCCCCCTCCACGAAGCACACGCCGTAGGCATCCAGCGCAGGGTCCGCCGCAAAGAGCGGCTCGGCCTGGGCGAAAAACTCACGGCTGGGCGGGACATCCTGCACCACCAGATGGGCGATGCCTCCCAGATGCACCAGCGTACCGGTGGCAGGAGCGTCCACCGGCCTGACAAATTTCGGCAGCGGCATCTCTGCCTCCGCCGTACCGGCGTCCATGTCCACCGTCACGGTGATGGGGTGATCGCAGCCGCTGACGGACAGCTGCATGCTCCGGCAGCCGGCGAGCCCCTGCTGCTTCGCCAGCAGGAATCCGTAGGCACGGGAGGCGTTGCCGCAGAACTCCCCCGCCTCCATCTCCATATGGCCGTTGGGGAAGATGAAGCCTACCTGCTCCGCCTGCAGCTCCCGGATGGCCATGAGCTGTGCGGCCACGGCGGCGCACTCCGCCTTGCCTACGGGCGTCAGGACGAATAGAGTGATGTTTCCAGCGGGATCTGCCCGCACCACGCGCAGTTTTCTCATCTCTGATACCGCCCCAGGAACTGACGGGTCCGTTCCTCACGGGTGTTGACCATGACCTCCTCCGGCGTGCCCTCCTCCACAATGACGCCGCCGGCCATGAAGATAACGCGGTCTGCCACGTCCTTGGCAAAGGACATCTCGTGGGTCACGATGACCATGGTCATATGCTCCTCCGCCAGGTCACGGATGACCTTCAGGATCTCGCCGGTCAGCTCGGGGTCCAGCGCCGAGGTGGGTTCATCGAAAAATAGGATCTCGGGATCCATGGCCAGGGCGCGGGCGATGGCTACCCGCTGCTGCTGTCCACCGGAGAGCTCGCAGGGGTAGGCGCCCTCCTTGTCGGAAAGCCCCATCTTCTCCAGCAGCTGCCGCGCCCGCTGCTGCGCCGTCTCCTTGTCACGGCCCAGCACGCGGATCTGGGGGTCCGTCAGATTTTTCAGCACGGAATAGTGAGGAAAGAGGTTGAAGCTCTGGAACACCAGCCCGAACTTTTCCTGCACCCTTTTCAGTGTCTCCTTGTCGGCGTAGACCGCCCTGCCGTTTTCGCTGCGGGCGGCCTGTATGTCGCCGTAGAACAGCTCGCCGTCATCCATGTCGGTAAGCATCGCAGCGCAGCGCAGCAGCGTGGATTTGCCGCTGCCGGAGGGGCCGATGATGGCCACCACCTCGCCTTTTTCTACGGAGAGACTGATGTCCTTGAGAACGTGCAGCGTGTCGTCGTTGAAGCTCTTCTGCACGTGGTTCATCTGTAACAGTTTCATGCGACCGCCTCCCTTATTTGTAGTAGTCCATACGCTTTTCCACCTTGCCCATGACCAGATCCACAACGGCGTTGAACGCGAAGTAGAACACGCCTGCCACCAAGAACGGCGTAAAGCTGGTCTCGGAGTTGGCGATCTGCTTGCCGATGGTGAACATCTCCTGATAGGAGACAGTGAACGCCATGGAGGTGTCCTTCACCAGCGTCACCACTTCGTTGGTGATGCTGGGCATGATGCGCTTGAACACCTGCGGCAGGATGACATGGATAAAGGTCTGGGCCTTGGTATAACCCAGCACCTCTGCCGCTTCATACTGTCCCACCGGCATAGATTCGATGCCGCCGCGATAGATCTCCGCGAAATAGGCGGCGTAGTTGATGGCAAAGGCGATGACCACGGGGATCAGCTTGTTGCGGGCCACCGGCAGGTCACAGAGGTAGTAGGGGCCGTAGGTCACGGCCAGCAGCTGCAGCATCAGCGGCGTGCCGCGGAGAATGGAGATGAAGAAACGGGTGATGCCGGAGACGATCCTGTTTTTGCTCATGCGCAGGAAGGTGATGATCATGCCCAGCGGCAGGGAGAACAGCAGCGTCAGAAAGAAGATGGCGCAGGTCTTGGAAAGTCCCTCCCCCATCTTGACGATCATGGTCAGTAAGGTCATATGTTATCCTCAATTCATGCACATACGCTCCCGAGGGAGGAATTTCCCTCGGGAGCCGGTATGCTGTTTTCTTTTGTGCGCCGATGCCTCAGGCTCAGCCCAGCAGGGTCAGGTTGTTGGCGATGTCGGGATACTTGGCAGCGATCTCGGCGTAGGTGCCGTTGGCTACCAGCTGAGCCACGGCGTCCTCCACGGTGGCACACAGCTCCTCGTCACCGGCGCGGAAGGCGATGCCGTACTGCTCGGCGCCCAGACCCTCGTCCAGAACGGTGAAGCCCTTGTTGGACTCGGCATAGGAGACAGCCACGGGCTTGTCCACGATGACAGCGTCCACGGCGCCGCCGCCCAGCTCAGTGAAGCACTTCAGGAAGCTGTCGCAGGTAGTCAGGTCAGCGAAGGTCGCCGCCAGGTCGGCCAGATCACCGCCATCGGCCAGCAGCGCCTCGCCGGAGGTGCCCAGCTGCACGGCCACGACCTTACCGGCCAGGTCAGCGGAAGACTTGATGTCGCTGCCCTCCTTGACCATGATGACCTGGGTGTTGTCATAGTAAGGCGCGGAGATCACGTAGCCGGCCTCCTTCATGGAGTCCAGGATGGTCATGCCGGACCATACGCAGTCACACTCCTTGGCATCCAGCTGCACCAGCTTCTGGTCCCAGTTCACACCGAAGACCTGCAGATCCCAGCCCAGCAGATCGCAGACAGCCTTGCAGACCTCCACGTCGAAGCCGGTGTACTGGCCGTCCTCGCCCAGATAGCTGAAGGGGGGATACTCCGCGTCGACGCCCATCACGAAGGTCCGTGTGGCAGTGGCATCGCCGTCGGTATTGTTGTCGTTTGCGGAATTGTCATTCTCTGCGGGCTTACCGCAGGCCACCAGGGACAGGGCCATGACCATGGCCAGCATCAGTGCAATCAGCTTTTTCATCGTTTTTTCTCCTTTACTGACCGGAATACCGGTTTTCTCGCCGGCAGACCGGCTTGGTTGTTTACTACGCTATCACTCTACCACTTTATCGAACTAATGTAAATAGTTTTGTATTCTAAAATACACCGCATATTTCCGTCGAAATTGTGCGAAGCGCACAAAGAAGGCCGCAGCGTGAACCGCTGCGGCCTTGGAATGGTCCTGCGAGCAGACCTATAAGCCGGGTTCTGTTTCGACAGTCATCTATCTGGGCGTACCGTTGCCGGCACGCTCAAGCCACCCCGGGAGCGGCCGGGCCAGCCTATATGCTCCCATACCGGTGTTGCTCCGAATAGAGTTTACAGCGACGGTCACTTTCACGCGCCGTCGGGTGAGCTCTTACCTCGCCTTTCCACCCTTACCTCGTCGGTGCCAGCTCCATAGCTTTCGTCCGGCCGCAAACGGCAGGCCAAAATCACTTCGCTGTACCTTATCTCCCCACAAAAACTGACGTTTTTGCGGAGGTCCCCATTTTGGGGATGTGACGCGGCGGTATATCTCTGTTGCACTTTTCCTGAAGTCGCCTTCGGCGGGCGTTACCCGTTATTCTTGCCCTGTGGAGCCCGGACTTTCCTCATGAACAGGCTTTCGCCTTGTCCCCGCGACTGTCCAGTCTGCTCGCACCCGTTATTCTACCCCACGGACATAGGGAAAGTCAATGCACAATTCACCGGACGCGGGGGATCAGCAGCATTTTGTCCGGTGTCTCCCCCTCCCCCAGATGGTTCACCGTCCGCAGCAGTTCCTCATCGGTTCGGTACTGTTTAGCCACATCCCACAGCGTCTCCTCCGGCAGCAGTCGCCGCAGCACCAGGGAGGGTATCTTCTCCTGCTCCTCCCCGTCCAGCAGCTCCACGGCGGCGACGGTGCGCATCTGGTCCGCCTGCATGTCGCCGATGAGGAATTCCGCCACCTGCCGCACATCGCAGCCGCTGCCTGTGAACCGGACGTCCGGTGGCCCCGCCAGTGTGCAGGATACGGACTGCACCGGTCCCTGCACCGGCACCACGATCTCCTCCGTCCGCTCCGTGACGGCGGGGGCATCCGCCTCATCCAGATACAGCAGTCGGGTATGTATCGTGGTGCGCAGAGCCGTCTGACCTCCCTCCTCCGTCACGGCAGCAGGTGTGCAGTCCGTGTCGGTGATAAAGAAGAACGGGCGGCTGCCGCCGAAGTCCAGATGCTGAATGCTCTCCTCCCGCAGGGAGCGGCAGGGCCGCCCCACCGGTACGGCCACCGTCTCCTGATGCAGCTGCACCGGCCGGCGAATGCTGTACAGGTCCTCCACGCAGCTGCACCGCACCGTCCGGTAGGCCCGCAGCAGCAGCCGCAGTTCCGCCGAGATGGAGAACCCGCCGCCGCTGTCGGAGCGCAGGACCCGCACCTCCCC
>ERZ1504183.17-NODE-17-length-48775-cov-10.051108_pt1 | contig 48775 bp, 47 predicted proteins | sample MGYA00574901_ERZ1504183 | MGnify/ENA primary metagenome ERZ1504183 (study PRJEB39906, sample SAMEA3182106) | gut metagenome | biome: human; feature: gut; material: Stool; isolation source: human stools | place: Canada | collected 2013-02-26 ... | reverse complement strand
ATTTTAAAGGAGATTTAAGTTAGTGAACAGTATAATTGGATTTTATAACAAAAATAGACATGCTATATGGATAACAATTGTTGTTATAATATTAATATTTGGAGTAATAAAAACATTAAATAACTCTTTGAAAAATAGTACAAAAGATAGGAGTAGTAGTACTAATATTAGTACTACTACTTATAGTAATAAGAATTATTCAATAATATCTGGAACAGATGTACCAAAAGAAGTTGCAAGTGAGTCAACAGAAATTATAGATAATTTTATAAAATTTTGTAATGAGAAAGAAATAAGCTCAGCATATAATTTACTTTCAACTGATTGCAAAGAAACACTATATCCAACAGAAGAAGAATTTAAAAATAATTATGTTGAAAAAATATTTACAACATATAGGCTATGTGACAAAAGAGCATGGATAAATACAGACAACTCTTATACTTATAGTATAAAAATTACAGAGGATTTATTATCAACAGGTGGGAATAAAGATGATATGAGTATTCAAGACTATTACACAATAGTAAAAGAGAATGATGAGTATAAATTAAATATAAACAATTACATAGGAAAAGAAGAAGTTAATAAAACAAAAAAACAAAATGGAGTAGAAATTTATATAGCAGAAAGAAAAAATTATATTGATTATGAAATATATATTTTAAAAATAAAAAACAATACTCAAAACGATATATTATTAGACAGTAAGAAAAATACAAGAACAGTGTATTTGACAGATATAAAGAATCAGAATTATGTTGCATTTTTAAATGAATTATCTATAGATGATTTAACTATAAAAAGTGGAACGATGCAAACGGTGAGTATTAAATTTAACAAAGCATATAATCCACAAAAAGTAGTAAAATCAATAAATTTTACAAATATAGTTTTAAATTATCAAGAGTATTTAAATAATGGAAATAATCAGTTTGCACAAATAGAAATAGAAATATAAATTACAAAACAAAGGAGGTGTTACAATGGATCCAGAAGAAGAGCAAAAAAAACAGGAAAAGGGCTTTCTAGAAAAATCAAAAAATGAATTAAAAAGAAGCAGAGAAAGAGCAGAAAAAGCAAAAAAAACAATAAAAATTTTCATGAAGTTACCTACGCCTCTAAAAATTATTTTGCTTGTTCTTATATTAGTCCCAGTAGTTATTGTTTTGATTGGAGGATTTTTATACATAATAAATTATAGAAATTGGGATATGGCTAAAACAGCTAAAGCAGAAGCTTTAGGATCGGGAACAGGTTATTCTTCTGGCATAGTAACACTTAATAAAAATAATGGCACTTGGGATATTAGTATAAATGATGAGTTAAAGAAAAAATTGACAGATGCAGGAGTAGACATAAATGGAATGTCGCAAGACGAATTACTTAAACAATTATTAATATTATATGGATTTGATGAAAATGATTTTTCAGATAAAGAAATAGAATTAATGCCATATTTATTAAAAGCTGAAATAGCAACTCAATATGTGGATTTAAGAAGTAGAGATCAAATGTATGATTCAGCTACTAAGAAATATAAAACATTGTCAGATTCTGAAATAGAAGAAGCATCAAAAAACAATCAGATACTTGGAACAATACATATAAAAAGGGTAAACACATCAGATTTAGATAATTCAATAGTATTAGAATATATCAAATACGAGGACTTTAAGAAAAAATTAGAAACTAATGATTATGATAAGGTAAAAGGATATTTTTCAATTAATGATGAGGGAAATTTAGTAATCGCAACATGGGGGTATAATAAAACAACATATACACTTGAGGATGGAAATATAGAAAATCCATATAAAGGAACTGATACATTTCAAAATTCGGAAAGTTATACTTTATCAGAAATGGTAGTAGATTATAAACCATTGGTAAGTAAATATACACTTCCATTTGAAGTATTAACAGCATTATTAGTAAATTCAGAAGATACCGAATTTGTGGAGAAGGTAGCAAATTTAGCTTTTAGTGCAAATATAGAGGTTACAATTGCAGAAGAAATGACAGAAACAAAAAAAACTTATGTTACAAATTATTATGAGACAATAAGAAATTATCAATATATTCGTATGTGTGCACCTGTAAGCGGTAACAGAAGCATAATAGAGGAATATAAATTCTTATCAGGTGATTCGAGTTGCGACACTTCTAGTGATGTTATAGATAATCTAAGTGGATTTTCTGGAGTAACTCCACCGAAAGATATACATGATTGTACATATAAGAATATAAATTTTACAAATAATCAGCCAAGCTATACGGTAAAGCAAGATATAATACTTAAAGATAACACATATAAATATGGTATAACAGATGCTGATACATGGTTTATGAAAGCAGAAAAAACTATAGATAAAAAAGTAACAATAGAAAATTTAGAGCAATCAGCAAGCAGAGTAGAAGATACGTATAAATATAGTGAAACAAAAAGCAGTAAGAGAGCAAATATACCAAAATATATAAAAAGTGGTTACTTGGAAGAGTATTATAATAATAATAAACAAAGAATAGAAGAAATAGCAAGACAAAAAACAGAGCAACAGGCGAATTCACAAGTAGCAACACAACCTCATCCAATAGTGTCAATTGTACTAGGTAATCCAAATACAATAAAAATTGAATATAATCAACAGATAAATCAGATTATTGATGGTAATGGCAGAAGGTTTTATGGTACAAGTACAAAAAATCCGTCAACAGGATTTACAATTATAACTGTATCAGGCATAACTAGCAGTAGTTTAACACTTGTTGATTCGGGAAGAAATACATTTTCATATGTGAAAAATGCAGCTGGAGTGTGGGAGTTTAAAGGCTCTACACCAGCTATAGATGTAGATTATGACCAAATTACGATTAGATATAAAAGAACAGACACTGAAAGTTCAATAGCTTCTGGAAGTATAAAAACTAAGTATGAATTGGATGAAGAAAATTCAAAGGTAAGTCAAGAACTTTATGATAAGAAGGACCAGAAATTTTTAAAAGCATATGATGAGAGCCCAAAAGCAAAAGGAAATATGGCTAGCACGCCAGGATGGTTAGAAGAGATGATAGATGAATATGATCCAAATTTTTCTACAATAATAATGTATTTATTGGATTCATATTATGGAAGAGACAGTGAATATGATATTGAAGGAATTAAAGAGATATATTCTTTAGGTGATTTTACTTCAATAATGAGTATACGAGGCAGTATGGTTGTAAAAGTAGATGAACCACAAGCATTAAAAGAGCTTAACAAACAACAAATAACAGATGTAATAAACAACTATTTCAAGCGTAAAGAAGCAAAAGAAAATTTCTTAGGAGTAGTAGATGACCTTGTTTATATACAAGATACGTATAAGGTAAATGCAATATTTGCAATGGCAATAATTCAAAAAGAGTCTAGTGGAGGAACCGGCTGGAACTTAATAGATAGAGAAACATATAACTGGGCAAGTATTAAAGGAAGCTATAACGGGGCTTCTTACAAAGATAGAAATGGTACAGAATGGAAAAAATATCCTAATTTTAATGAAGCAACAAAAGACTTGGGGGAACTTATTGCTGAGAGTAAATATTATTTTAAAGCTGGAAATTATACTGTAGAAACAATAGGAAATAAATATTGCCAGCCACCAGATGCATGGATAGATCAAATATCAAAGTATATAGTAGGAATGTATGAAAGCATTGGAGAATCTGTATATACATTTACAAGCGATGGAAACGATATGCAAAAGAAAGTAGCTGAGATAGCAATGAATTCTACACAATATGGTATACAAACTAATAAGGGCTATTGCCAAGGATGGGTAGCAGATGTATATGCAAAAGCAGGCGTTAATGGTGGACGTAGAATCTCGGCAAATACGGCAGTTTTAGCGGGAAGAAAGTGGGGAGTATCTAAAGATTGGAATACAATACAATTAGGTGCAACTGTATATGGTTATGCATATAAGTATGCTAATCAGTATGACTCAGCAGGACATGTTGGAATTTATATTGGTGATGGACTAGTTGCTCATAATATTGGGTATTTAAAAATAGACGATTTACAAGACTGGATAAAAAAATATGATGGCATGTGCTGGGGATGGAATGGAGGAATTGATTTGACAGGAGGAGCATTCCCAAGTAAAGGTGGACTTATGTAAAATTAAAATGGGAGAAATATAATGAAAAAGTTTATAAAGTTTACAATTATAATATTAATGATAACTATTATTTTGTTAATCTGTATAATAGGACTTTTTAAGAAAAAGGAAGAAAAAAGTATATATGAAGGAGAAGGAAAATCAAATTATATTACAATTGATAATCCATGTATTATAAAAAAAGTAGATGATAGAAATATGTTTTTTGCAGTTAAAAATATAGTGAAAGCATATTTGACTGCAATAGGAACGAATGACAACGCAAAACTAATGAATTTTATTTCTAATGATTATATAAAAGAAAATAAGATTAATGTTAATAATGTATTGTCTAATGTGCCTGATGAATCAATTGAATACACGGACAATTATGAATTTATAATAAATAAAATATATTTTTCAGAAGAAAACGATTTAATAAATACATATTTTATGGAAATATTCTATTACAATTTGAATAATAAGAAGAAGTATGAAACAAGATTAATGGTGCAACTAGATCCAGTTAATATGACATTTCAAGTGATTCCATATATATATATGAAAGAAAAAGGTTATGACAAATTAAGCATTGGTGATTCATATAGTGCAACAGTTAAAGAAGTTTCAAATAAAAAAGATAATACTTATAAAATGGTTCCAATTCCAAAAAATACAATGGCTGATAGATATTTCAGTACATATCAAGAATATCTAAAGAATGATAAAGAAGCTTCGTATTACTTGCTAAATAAAGAATATAGGGAAAAAAGATTTGAAAACATAAATAAATATTTAGAATACATTAAGAAAGCAGATTTAGAAAATGCAGTAATAAGTAAAAGTCAGTCATATGACCGCGATGAATATACTGAATATGTGTGTATAGACATAGAGGGACGTTACTATATATTTAATGAAAGCGGTGTTATGGATTATTCAATAATGTTAGATACTTACACATTAGATTTACCAGAATTCTTAGAGAAATATAACTCGACAAATGAACAAGGAAAAGTTGTTTTAAATATACAAAAATTTATTGATGCTATAAATTCATATGACTATAACTATGCATATAACTGCTTGTCAACTGGCTTTAAAACAAATTATTTTAAAACTGTACAAGACTTTGAAAAGTATATAGAATCTACTTTATATGCAAAAAATGAAGTGTCTTATGAAAGTTTTGAAGAACAAAGCGGACTATATAAGTATAAAGTAAAAATAACGAACAAGGAAAATCAGACAGAAAGTACAACAAAAACATTTATAGTAAAACTAAATGATGGTACAGATTTTGAAATGTCATTTAATGTAGATTAAAAGGAGGTCTTAATATGGCAGAAAATGAAGCAATGGAAGGAAAAGATTTTGCAAAAGAAGAACAAGTTAAAGCTAAATTTGAGGAAATACTTACACAGATAATAAATGAGATGGAACATGACGAAGCAACAGTTACATTAGAGGGAGAAGCAGCAGATATTAATATAAATGTAAAAAAAGAAAAAGAAGTATACAATATTAGTTTGCTTGGTGAAAATATTGCAACAATAGATGAAAATAAACAATTCTCTTATGATATAAATGGTTTGGAGAATGTAAAACAAAAATTAGAAGACAAAAAAAATCCTGTTGCCAAATATGAAGACTTAGGACTTCCCGATATAGAATATTTAAAAGAACTAGAAAAAGATAAACAAAAAGAAGATGACGAACAGGAAAAAGAAAAAGAAAATCCAGATGATGAAGAAAAGGACGAAAATGAAAAAGACGAAGAGGAAAAACCAGATTTAGAAGATGACAAAGAAGAGGATAGAGAAGAAATTGCAGAAAAATATAATATTAATTCAAAAGATGTTATACATATAAAAAGAGATGAAGGAGAAAAAGTAACCGAGCATGACACTTTTGCTAATGCTGCAAATTTTGATAAAAAATATAAAGATATATACATGATAAGAGGAAAAGATCCATATTCTTGGAAAGCAATAGGAAAAGACAAGGACGGAAAAAAGGAAGAAATAGAAAATGAACAAAGTAAACAAACAGGGGGGAAGAATCCAGACATTACAATCAAAAAGTTAAGTGGAGAAAAAATAGAAGAAATAAAACCACTTGCTGTATACAAAATTGATTCTCAGACAGCATATGCTATAACAAGAAATGAGCACGGCCAAAGTGAGCTTATTTATTGTAGACAACAAGCGGGAGACGAAAAAAACTATTGGGGAATTAAAGTACCAGAAGCAGAAAGAAAAAATACTATACAAGAATCTGCAGATGCAAGAGAATTTTTGGATAGAAGAAACAATTCTAGTCAAGATTTGTCAGGCAAAGCAAAAGCTTTTGAAAAAGCAGATGATTTAGATAAAAGAGGAGTTCCTTCAAAAGAAAAAGGAGTACAAACATATGAAATAGAGGGAAACGAGAGACAGAATAGAGAAGTTACAAAAGAAGAAATAAAAGAAGATTTATATGAAAGATTAGGAATAAAGGAAAAAATGAAAGGTGCAATGCCGGGATATCTTGACTATATAGAAGAAAAAATAGACCAAAAGGCAGAAAGAATAATGAAATTATTAGAAGAAAATGATTCAATGACATATGAGGAAGCAGTGAACAGAGCAGAAAGAGAATCAGGAGAAAGAGAACAAGGAGGAAAAACACCAGACGAAGGAACAAGAAAAAGAGGCGAATAAATTTTAAATTAAAAAACTATTTTAAGCTAAACCAAAATTTTTGCATAAACTCCTAATAATAGCTAAAACTATTAATAGGAGTTGATTTTTTATGAAATTAAAGTCAAAATTAATTTTATGTGTAATGATTTTTTTCTTGATAGCAGGTATATTTACAAGCAGTTTAGCAATGAAAAACTATCAAACAGTAAGCACACCAACAGGTTTTGTTACTGCAACAACACTAAATGTAAGACAAGGACCACGGTACTAACTTTGGAGTAATAACAAAAGTGTATAAAAACCAATATATACGCTTGTTTGCAAAAATAGGAGATTGGTATATTGTACAAACGGATAATGATTATATTGGAGCAGTTAGCAGTAAATATATTAAACTAATATATCCTAATACTCGGAAGTGCTGGGAATAATTCTAACACAACAAAGCCAAATGCAAACAATACTACCAAAAGTGAACTTACAGCTGATGAACAAGAGGTATTTGATTTAATTAATGAAAAAAGGGTTGCTAATGGTTTATCTGCATTAAAAATAAATGACGAGGTACAAAATGTTGCAAGAATAAAGGCACAAGATATGGTCGATAATAGTTACTTTTCTCACACTTCACCAATTTATGGTTCACCATTTGATATGCTAAAAAGCTATGGAATAAGTTATAAAACAGCAGGAGAAAACATTGCAGGAAATTCTAGCAACAGTGGGGCTGTAAATGCGTGGATGAATTCAGAAGGGCATAGAGCAAATATTTTAAATAGTAGTTTTAATTATACGGGGATAGGTGTAGTAAAAAGCCCAAAATATGGAAAAATATATGTGCAAATGTTTATAGGAAAATAAAACTAAATTATGCATTTTTAATGCTTTATTTAATAAAATTTAAAAGGTGATTTTATTGAATAATATAAAAAAAATAATAATTGGATTTATAATTGCATTAATGTGTGTTAATGTAAGCGTATTTGCGTACGAGATAGAAGAAGAAACAGACTATGTATGGTTAAAGGAAGAAATAGAAAATGTTTCTACAAATGTTTCAAAAGAACCAAGCATTTTATCAAGAAGTGCAATTGCTTTTGATAGAAATTCAAAAACAATATTATATGGTAAAAATTATGACAAAGAAGTTCCAATGGCAAGCACAACAAAAATAATGACAGCAATAGTATTTGTAGAAAACAATAAAAACTTAAATGAAGAAGTAGAGGTTTGCAAACAAGCTGCAAACATAGGGGGCTCAAGGTTAGGACTAAAAACAGGAGACAAAATAACAAAAGAAGATTTATTATATGGATTGATGCTTTGCTCACGGAAATGATGCTGCGATACAAGTAGCCGTAAGCACTGCGGGAAGTGTAGAAAATTTTGCAGATTTAATGAATAAAAAAGCACAAGAGTTAAATTTAAAACATACTCATTTTATAACTCCACATGGATTAGACGAAGAAGGGCATTATACAACTGGATATGAACTTGCCTTAATTGCTGATTATGCTTTAAATATTGAAAAAATAGCAAAGGTTGTAAGTACTAAAGTGCATAATGTAAATATAAATGGAAATATAAAAACAATAACAAATACAAATGAACTGCTTGGATATTTAGACGGTGTAAATGGCATAAAGACTGGATTTACAAATGGGGCAGGAAGATGCCTAGTAACGTCAGTAACAAGAAATGGATTTAATATTATAACAGTTGTACTAGGAGCCGATACTAAAAAAATAAGGACAAAAGATTCTATCAATTTAATAGAGTACATATATAAAAACTATGAAATAGTAAATCTAGAAGAATTGGTTAATAATGAATTTGAAAAATGGAAAAAAGTAAATGAGAATAGGATTATTGTAAATAAAGGTGAAAAGCAAAGTGTAAAATTAGGTTTAGAAAATTTTAAATATAAATTATATCCAATAAAAAAAGAAGAAATTGATAATATAAGAATAAGTATAAATTCTTTAAAATATTTAGAAGCACCAGTAGAAGAAAACACTAAAATTGGAAAAGTCACACTACAAATTGGCGATAGTAATGTGGAAAGTATAGATATAATCACAAAAAATATAGTAAATAAAAAAAGTGCAAGATATTACTTTATAGAATTAATAGGAAATTTTAAGAATGTATATATGCAATTAATTGCATAAGTAAAAAAATAAAGACTTTGAAAAAAGTCTTTATTTTTTGGAGGCGACACCCGGATTCGAACCGGGGAATCAGAGTTTTGCAGACTCGTGCCTTACCACTTGGCTATGTCGCCGAATATTTAAGATATGATATAATTTATTCACTTTTAATTAAAATAGTACCAAATAACAATAAAAAAGTTAATAGTGAACAACTAAAAATCTGGAGCGGGAAACGGGGCTCAAACCCGCGACCTCTGCCTTGGCAAGGCAGCGCTCTATCAACTGAGCTATTCCCGCAAAAATTAAAGCATAACTATAATAGCAAATTTATATAAAAAAGTCAATAGAAAAAATTGGATTTAATTGCTAAAATCTTTTTTACATAATGTGTTGATAAATAACTTAAAATATTGTATAATTAGTATGTATTATTGGATATGGCGTTTAAAAGCATGCTTACTTTAGTAAAAATACTAAAGGGATTTTTATACATATAAAAAGGCTGTATAACTACGGGAATAAGCCAAAAGAACAAGAAAATGAAAAAATTATTATACACATAAAAAAATGTCATGAAAATGTAATATTTAATGCTAATAAAAAACAAAACTCTAAAAAATGGCTTCCGTAAAGGCTTAAAGGACGTTTTTTTACAAAAGAAAAATGCCTAAAAAAGAGGTATTGATTTAATTTTAAAAAAATTTATAATATATATAGTTAGTATTTTGTAAGAAGGAAGGTAAATTATGAAAAGGATTAAGATTTTATTAATGGCATTAATAGTAGCTTTGATTTCAATAGCGGTACTAAACCCAAATGCGATATATGCAGCAGAAGAAAAAAGGGACCTTACATATCAAAGAACAAGACCATATAGTGAAGATAATGGAGATAATAACATAGACAATGAAGAATATACCTTCGCTAGACATAAAGATGGTCAAGAATTTAAGTATTCAATAGTAAAGATATTTGATTATAATAAAAGAGAATTAGAAACTCCATATAAAAAATTCGAAGATAGCTTTTATTGTATAAGAGGAGGAAAGGGCTTTGGTAGTGTGGAATTTGGTGACAATAGTTCTGCAAACTCAACAAAATATACAGTAATAGAAAATATGAAATCTAATGCTAATGAGGTAATTGCCAAGTATAAAGAATTATATAATATTAACCTAGATAGAACAGAGAACATTACTTTTAATGAGAAAACATATAACAATGTTAACATATATAATGCAATGCTATGGATAGCAGATAATGCATATTTACCAGTAAATACAGATAAATACAATGCACAAGAATATAAAACAGAATTACTAACAAAAATAGGAATTGCAAAAGTAAACCAAGGTATGATAACAGATGATGATTTAGAAGTAATTCAACAGTTAGCTTTTTGGTATTTTGCAAATTATGATGAAAACGGAAAAAATGAATCAGTATCAACAACAAATCCAACACCAGTTAATTGGCTAGCTATAAATGAAAGTAATGATGTGTTTGGAACAAGAAGGGCAAACTATTTAAACAGAATATATCAATATTTTATAGAAGGAGCATTAAAAGAAGGCTCAGATTCAACTAGCACAATAAGAGAAACAACTAATAGTGATAGTGTAAATATAGAATTTGATAAAAATATAAAATTTGGAGTAGAAGATAAAAGTAGTACAGGAACAAAGCCAAATCCATATGAAAACTATTATCTAATAGGACCATTTAAAATTACAACAAACGATGCAAGATACAACGATTTTGAATTAGCATTAAAAGACGGAAAAGGAAATATTGTTAATCAATACTTCTATTTTGAACAAACAGAAGATACATTAAAAAGAATGCAAATTTTTGATGTTATAGATTCAGCAGGAAATAAAGTTGAATTAGAAAAAGTTACATATAATAATGAATATTATATTAAATTATATAAATCAGCAATGGAATTTGTTGATATAGACTGCTCAAAATTTTCACTAAAAGTATCAAAAACAGGAAAATGGGCAACAGCAAATTTCTTGTATGCTACAGGAAATGACCAAGCAGTAATTGAAATAAAAAGAGATAAAGCAGAGGCAGAAGATGAAATATCAACAGAAGTACCAAAAAGATTTGACTTAGCACTACGTAAATTTATAACAGCAATTAAACGTGCAGAAAAAAATATAGAAGTTGCAGATAGAACACCAAGAGTAGATACAACAACTTTAATAAATGGTATTAAAGATGATAGAACAGGAGAGGTAGAGTATACAGCAACATACACTCATCCAAAAGACAAACAAAAAGTAGAAACAGGAGATATAGTTACATATAAAATAAGAGTGTATAATGAGGGACAGGTAGATGGAACAGCAACAGAAGTAACAGATTACTTGCCAGCAGGTCTAGAATTAGTTGCTGAAAGCACAATAAATACTAAATATGGATGGAAAACAGGAGAACAAATAACATTAAAAGATGGTTCAAAAGTGACACCAATAACATCTAACTATTTAAAAGATACAACTATAAAAGCATTTGACAGAACAAAAACATCAGAAACAACAGAAGGCATTTGGCAAAAAGCAGAAAAAGGCGAAGGCGGATTATATTATGCAGATTTAGAAGTAGAATGTAAAGTTGTAGCAATAGCAAGTGGAGTAGAGCAAAACCTAAGAAATATAGCAGCAATAACAGCAGATAGCGGAGATGATGATGACTCTGTACCAGAAAAACCAAATTTAGATGATTATACTCCACCAACAGACAACAGCACATATCAAGAAGATGATGATGACTATGAAGATTTAGTTTTACCAGGAAAAACATTTGACTTAGCATTAAGAAAATATATAACAGAAGTTAATGGTACAAAACTAGAAGATACTAGAGTACCAGATATAGATGTAACAAAACTAGCAAGTGGAGAAGCAACAACAGCAGACTATAAGCATAAAAAGTATCCAGTTGAAGTAAAAACAGAAGATATAGTAACATACAGATTTACAGTATATAATGAAGGCGATATAGAGGGTTATGTATATTCTATAACAGATTATTTACCTCAAGGGTTAGAATTTGATGCAAAATCAAATCCAGAGTTTATAGAAGCTAAAACTTCAGGTGAATACACAGCAGAAGAATTAGAAGGTAAAGAATATATATATAGTATAAATAAGGAAAAAAATACAATTACAATATCTAAGATTCCAGCGCAAGGAGAAACAGGACTACAACCATATTTATTTGGCTTAAATCCATTTGACGGAGAAAAACTAGATAGTAAATCAATAGATATTAAATTCAAAGTTTCTGCAGAAACTTCAGCAAATGATATGGTTTTAACAAATATTGCAACAATGGACTATACATCAGCACCAAGACCACAAGAAGAAAAAATTAAAGATAGAGATTCTAAACCAGAAAACTTTACTGAGCCAACAGCAGAAGATTTATTAGAGCCATTACCAGGATATAAAGGAAACGAAGAAAATAAAAATGATTTAACAGATTCTAAATATCATTATAAAGGACAAGAAGATGATGATGATTTTGAGAAAATAATTATAAAAGGAACACCTTTTGACTTATCACTTCGTAAATTTATAACAAAACTAAATGGAACAGAATTAAAAGATGAAAAAGATAGAACACCAAAAATAAATACAAGTAAGCTAAATACAATAGATTCGACAACAGGAAAGAAAATAACAACAGCAGAATATGTTCATCCTAAAGATGCTGTAACAGTAAGAAAAGGAGATATAGTTACATATAAAATAAGGGTATATAATGAAGGCGATAGAAATGGATATGCAACAGAAGTAACAGACTACTTGCCAGAAGGACTAGGTTTCTTACCTAACTATACAAATAACAGCATTTGGTCAATACCAAAAACAACAGATGAAGCAACAGGAAAAGAAGTATTGCCAGAGGGAATTGAAATAAAGAACTTAGTTGGAGAAAATGGTTTCTATAAAGACGAATCAGAAATAAACAAAGATAAAATAAAACTAGAGGACTTTAAAGATCCAATAACAGGTGAAGTGCCAACAGATTATAGCCAAATACAAATAGTAACAGGTGAAAGAGCAGCAATATCAACAAAAGCATTAAAAGAAAAATTAATTAAAGCATATAAATCACAAAAAGCTGATGAAGACTTATGGCAACAAAGTACAAATGATGAAAAAGATGGATTATTCTATCAAGAAGTTGAAATAACATGTATAGTTTTAAAAGAAAACACATATAAAGGAATATTAAAGAACGTTGCAGAAATAACAGAAGAATATGATGAAGATGGAAACAAAATAGAACAAAAAGGTGATGACAGAGATTCTGAACCAAAAAATGTTTATGAAGATGATAAGCATACACCAGGCAAAGAAGAAAATGGATATACACCAGGTGAACAAGATGACGATGATTTTGAACAATTACAATTAAAATATTTTGATTTAGCACTTCGTAAATTTATAACAAAAGTAGATGGAGAAGCACCAGAAGCATCAAGAGAACCAGTGCCAGATGTAAGTACATTAATAGATGGAACATATGATAGAAATGGCAAAAAAGAACATACAGCAACATATAATCATCCAAAAGATCCATTATGGGTAAAAAACGGAAGCAAAGTAGAATATACAATAAGAGTTTACAATGAAGGCTCAGAAGATGGATATGCATATGAAGTTTCAGATGATATACCTAATGGATTAGTATTTGAAGCAGATGATGCAACAAACAAAGCATATGGTTGGGTAATGTATAGAGAAATGACAGAAGGCGATGAAAACATTGCTAAAGAAGACATTATAGAATATAATGGTAAAAAATATGTTATAACAACAAAAGCAGAAGAAGCAACAATGATAAGAACAAGATACTTAGAAAAAACATTAATAAAAGCATTTGACCCAGAAACAAAAACATTAAGTTATGCAGACGTAAAAGTAGTATTTACAATAAAAGAACCAAAAGACTTTGATAAAGATAGTGTAATAATAAATCAAGCACAAATTACAGAAGATAGTGGGGATGACGAAGATTCAACACCAAACGAATGGCAAGATGAAGATGACGAAGATATAGAAAAAGTACGTATACCAATCTTTGATTTAAGCTTATTAAAATGGGTAACACAATCAGTAGTAACAGTAGATGGAAAAACAACTACAACAAATACTGGATTTAAACCAAATAAAGGCTTAACAGAAAGCACTGGAGAAGGAATAAGAAACAACAACGAACCAGAACCAATAGCAAAAGTAGAATTAGACAAGAAAAAATTAAATAAAACTGTTGTTAAATTTGTATACAAAATAAGAGTAACAAACGAAGGAGAAATTCCAGGATATGCAACAGAAGTAACAGATTATATTCCAGAAGGATTAGAATTCCATGTAGAGGATGGAAACAACAAACAATATGGATGGGTAAAATCTGGAGATGACAAAATAGTAACAAGAGCACTAGAAACTGTATTATTAAATCCAGGAGAATCAAAAGAACTAGAAATAACATTCAGATGGATAAATAGTGAAAAGAATCTAGGACAAAAAATAAATATAGCAGAAATATCAGAAGATGCAAACGACTACAATACAGATGACATAGACTCAACACCAAACAACAAAGAAAATCCATATAAAGAAGAACAAGAAGACGATGACGACTTTGCATTAGTAATTCTATCAATAAAAACAGGTGCAACACAATTTATGAGTTACTTTACATTAATAACAATAACACTTGCAATCGTAGGTGGAGGAATAATCTTAATAAAGAAATATGTATTAAAGTCATAAATGAAATAAGAAGAGATTAGAATTAAATTCTAATCTCTTCTTATTGTATAGGAAAAATCGACTTTTGTCTTGACCTCATGTAAGATTTTTCCGTATACAACAAGGTTAGGCTACCTTAAAACGCCCGAACGAAGTGAGGGATGAATTCCAATTTGTATTATAATGGAAATTTTTTAAATTTATTTACAAATATAATTTTATTATGTTATAATCTGTTTTATAAGGAGAAGATAGAATGAATCAAATATTATCAACAGAAGATCCAAATAAAAAGAAGACAAAACAAAAAATGAATTCACCAGAATTTAATAAAATAGTTAAAGTTTTTGCTATTGCAATTTTTATTTTTGGCGCAGCTTTGATAGGCGTTTATTCATACAAATTAATAAATAAAAGTAAGATAAATAAAATAGCAAAACCAGAAATAGTTTTAGACCAAGTGGAAGATGAAGCTACAATTTCTGCAAAGGCTGAAGGCGGAATAGAAAAAATCACATATTATTGGGATTTGAATGATAAGACTGAAAAATCATTAAACGGAACAAGTGAATACAGTGAGTCTATTGCAATACCAAAAGGAACAAATACTTTAACTGTAAAAGTAATTGATAGAAATGCTCAAGAGTTTGAAACAAGTAAAGAATATACAGGAACAAAAGACACAGAAAAGCCATTAATAGACTTGGACAAAACAGATGGAACAAATATAACAGTAACAGATGAAACAGAACTTGCATATGCAACATATAGATGGGAAGATGAACCAGAAGAAAATACTGTTAAAGTAGAAGCAGAACCAAAAGAAGGAGAAACTGTTGCTAAGGAAATTAATATAAAAATAACTGCCAAAAAAGGAACAAATACATTAATAATTACAGCGGTTGATGCTGCTGGCAATACAGAAATATCAAGAAAAACATATGTGGGAAAAACAGACCCAGAAATAGACGTTTATAGAGAAGGAGATAAATTATATTTAAAAATTACTCATGAACTTGGATTTAAAAAAGTTGAGTTTTCAGTAAATGGACAAACTTTAGCATATGATCAAAACTTTAGTGGATATGATGCTACAAAGAAAGAGTTATTCTATTATTTCAATTTAAAAGAAGGAAAGAATGAAGTAGCAATAGTAGCAACAAGTAATGAAGATACACAAAAAACATATGTAGGGCAATGCCAGTACCCATAAAATACTAATGATAGGAGAAAAAGATGATTAAAGAAATACATATTATAGACTGTAATAATGATTTAATAATGACGTTAAGAGAACTATTTGAAGAGGAAAGAGCATTTAGATTTAGAAATATAAATCCAGATAAATTAGAGCTTTCTCTAAAAAGTATTCCAAGTCTTATAATAATTAATGAAGAATCAATTAATGAAGATGTATTAGAATTATGCGAAAAAATAAGAAAAAATGAGGATAATAGTATTACTCCTATAATAGTAATAACAGCCGATGATTCAAAAGAGCATAAAATAGATATTTTAGAAAGATCAGTAGAATATGTTATTTCAAAAAAAGAGATTAAAGATTATTTGTATTATATAATAAAAAATCTATCAAGATTATTAACTGTAAATAGAACCGTTAGTCCGCTTACAGGATTACCAGGGAATTTGCCAATACAAACAGAACTTAAAAAAAGACTATTAAAAAAAGAACCATTTGTTGTATTGTATATTGATTTAGATAACTTTAAAGCATACAATGACGTATATGGATTTTTAAAAGGCGATGAGATAATAAAATTAACTGCAAAAATAATAACAAAACACATACATGCATTAGAAAGTACAGATGCATTCGTTGGCCACATAGGTGGTGATGATTTTGTTGCAATAACAAATGATGATATAGACTATGAAGCAATATGTCAAGATATAATTGCAGAGTTTGACGTGGAAGTTTTAAAGCTTTTTAACGATACAGATATAGAAAGAAAATACATAGAAGTTCAAAACAGAAAAGGAGTAATGGAACAATTTCCACTAACATCTATTTCAATAGGAGTCGTGGTAGCAGATGCAAAGAGATTTTCAAATACTTTAGAAATAGGAGAAGTAGGAGCACAGGTTAAGCATCTATCAAAAACAACAATGGGAAGTTCTTATGCTATAGATAGAAGAGAAGAAAATGATTAATAAAAAGAATAACATTAAAAAACACTTCATATATATTTTATATGAGGTGTTTTTTATGGTAGTAATAAATAGAAAAAAGATAATATTTTGGGCGGGAATAATTGCGACATTTATGTTTTTGTATTCAATTACAGCATACAATGTAAATAATACAAAAAATAAAACAGTTGCAACAGTGGCTTTACCAGTAAATAATAAAGTGATTGTAATAGACGCAGGACATGGAGTTCCAGATGAAGGTGCTCAAAGTAGTAATGGAACAACCGAAGCAGAAAGTAATTTAAAAATAGCGTTAAAAGTGCAAAATCTGCTAGAACAATCTGGCGCAACTGTAATACTTACACGCTCAGATGAAAATGCAATATATGATTTGGACAGTAATACATTAAAACAAAAAAAGATATCAGATATTCATAATAGAGTAAAAATAGGCAATGAATCAAGTGCAGATATATTTGTATCAATTCACTTGAACAAAATACCACAGCAACAATATTGGGGATGGCAAACATTTTATAAGCAAGAAAGCCCAGAAGGGCAAAAACTAGCAACATGCATACAAAACAGTTTAAATCAAACAATACAAAAGCAGAATGATAGAGTGCCATTAAAAATAGATAATGTATATATAATAAAGCATGTGGAAATACCAATAAGTATAGTAGAGTGTGGCTTCTTGTCAAATCCAGAAGAAGAACAACTGTTACTAACAGATGATTATCAAACAAAACTAGCTTGGGGAATATATACTGGAATAATGGATTATTTTTATAATATGTGATAAAATAGCCCTGATGAAAAATGTTCATCAGGATTTTTTTTAAAGGATGAAGATATGAAAAATTATATTAATGTTATTGGAGGGGGATTAGCTGGCTGTGAGGCCGCTTACCAGATTGCTAAAAGAGGTATTAAAGTAAAATTATATGAGATGAAACCTAGTGTTTTTTCTCCCGCACATTCGAATAATAATTTAGCAGAGATTGTTTGCAGTAACTCTTTTAAATCAAATGCAATTACAAATGCATGTGGATTACTAAAACAAGAGTTAAGAGAACTTGACTCACTTCTTATAAAATGTGCTGATTTAACAGCTGTTCCCGCAGGACAAGCGTTAGCTGTAGATAGAGATGAATTTTCTAAATTAGTAACTAAAAAAATAGAAGAAAATGAAAATATAGAAATTATAAGAGAAGAATTTATAGGCAATTTAGAAAAAGATGCTATAACTATTATCGCAACAGGACCACTTACATCAGACAAAATGGCAGAACAAATTTTAAAAATAACAGGGGAAAATAAGTTATATTTTTATGATGCTGCTGCACCAATTGTGGAAAAGAGCAGTATTAATATGAATATTGCTTTTTATGGAGATAGATATTCACAGGAAAAGAAAAAAGAAGAAAGTATGCAAGAATGGAAAGAAAGACTAAAAAAGCAAGAAGATACAAGCTATATAAATCTTCCGTTTAATGAAGAGGAATATTTAAGATTCTATAACGAACTTATAAACGCGGAGGTTGTAACTCTACATGAGTTTGAAAAAAGAGAAATTTTTGAAGGATGTATGCCAATAGAAGTAATGGCAAAAAGAGGGGAAGATACAATTAGATTTGGACCATTAAAACCAGTTGGCTTTGATGATCCAAGAACAGGTAAAAGGCCATATGCAATTGTACAATTAAGACAAGATAATACTAGCGGTACATTATATAATTTGGTAGGATTTCAAACTAATTTAAAATTTGGAGAGCAAAAAAGAGTATTTTCTATGATACCAGGACTAGAAGATGCAGAATTTATAAAATATGGTGTTATGCACAGAAATACATATATAAATTCACCAAAATTGTTAAACAAAGAAGGTAATTTAAGAACTAATAATAATATTTTCTTTGCGGGACAAATAACAGGAGTAGAGGGATATGTAGAATCAATTGCGTCAGGTTTATTTGCTGGAATAAATGCAGTAAAAGAACTAAAACAAGAAGAAAAAATAATTTTCCCAAAAGAAACAGTAATAGGAGCATTAACAAATTACGTTTCTTCACCAAATGAAAAATTTCAACCAATGAATGCAAATTTTGGAATATTACCTCCACTAGAAGAAAAAGTTAAAGATAAAAAGAAGAGATATGAGAAAATGGCCGAAAGGTCTTTGAATAAGATTATACAATAGTAAAGATATTACACAAGCATTACAGATATGTTAAAAAACAATGACTTTACATAAAACCATTGTAAAAAATGTTAAATTATGTTAAAATATATTATATGAGTGTCATATTAGGAGGTAAAATATGAATAAATGGGAAGATAAATATGAAAAATTAAAAAATGGAGAATTTGATGCAAGAATAGATGAGTTGAAAGATAAAGCAAACAATAAAACAGCAACAAAGGAAGAATATAAGGAATATGAAAAACTATCAAAATCTAAAAATAATTTAGGAAAAGTAGAAAATGTATTAGAATACAGAGAAAAACTAAAAGAAGAGTTAAATGAATTAAAACAAGAAGTTGAAACAAGAAAAGATGCTGTTTTAGCAAATCAAGAGTCTAAGAAACTTGAGAAAGAGTTAGTTAAAATAACTGAAGAAATAATAAAAACAGAAAAAGAACTAAAAGATCCAGAAATTAAAGAAGATAGAAAAAATGAATTACTTGCAAAAAGAGAAGAATTATATGGAAAAAGAGATGAAAACAATTCTAGATATGCAAAAGCTCAAAAAGCCCTTGAAGGAGAATTTAGTAGAGAAGGTGAATTAAAGAATTTATCAAAAAAAGAAATAGAAGATAAAGCACTTCTATTAAAAACAAGAATGAGCAAATGTAATATGGTTGCTAAAAACTTACTAAATGGTGCTAGTTGGGATACTATAGATTTAAAATTAGATAATTGGGACAAAAAGTATACAAAGAAAAAAGATGTTGAAAAGACAAAAGCTGAGAACGAAAATTCAGGTAAAGAGGGAGAAGTATCTGCAAAACCTTCTTTAGAAAATAAGTTAGGAGAATTTTCAGAAGAAGATTTAATTTCTGACTCAAGTGCAGAAAAATACAAAAAAAACAAACAATTAATGTCTGAAGATAAACATCCTAGATTAACTAAAATTAAAAATTGGTTTAAAAAGATATTAAAAAAAGAAGAAAAGATGCTACCAGAGCCAGAAGAAAAGGGAAAATCAGAAAAAATTAAAGCGGCAAGCGCATTAAATAAAACTGAGGAGTCTAAAGAACAAGACGAAGACATGTCTTTTAGAGAATATATAAAAGCAGTAGCAGAAAAAGGCATGGACGGAGTTTCAATGGAAGAAAAAGTAGCAAAACAAGAAAAAGCAGAAAGAAAGCTTGCTGAAATGAGAAAAGCAAACAGAGCCGCAGAAGCAGAAAAATTTGGACAAGATTATGCAGAAAAATCAGATTATAGAAATAAAGATGATGGTGAAGAAAGATAAAATTAATAAAGCTCATATAAAAATATGGGCTTTATTTTTTTGCAAAAAAATTAAAAAAACTTTGCAAAAAGTATTGCATTTTATAATCTAATCGTATAAAATAAGTTCAAAGTGGAGCGAAGTGGAGGAAAGTGGAATAAAAATCCTCAAAAGTGAAGAGAGGTGGAACATTTGTTAATAGGCGAATATGAGCACTCAATTGATACAAAAGGTAGACTTATAATGCCTTCTAAATTAAAAGAAGACATTGGAGAAAAGTTTGTTATAACACAAGGCCTAGATGGATGCTTGTTTGTATATTCGCGGAAACGAATGGAAAAACTTCGAAGAAAAATTAAGAACATTTCCACTTACAAATAAAGATGCAAGAGCATTAAAAAGATTTTTCTTAGCAAGAGCTACTGAATGCGAACTTGATAAGCAAGGAAGATTTTTAATAAATAGCAATTTAAGAGAGTTTGCAGGATTAGAAAAAGAAGTAGTTATAATAGGAGTATTAGACAAAATAGAAATTTGGAGCAAAGAAAAATGGCTTAAATATAGTGAAGAAGAAAATTTAGCAGCTGATGAAATTGCAGAAAGAATAGAAAACTTAGGTATATAACTTGGAAAAGTTTATATAAAACACAAAAGATAAAAAACAAGATACGAAAGATTAAATTATTAAATACAAAAGAAAGAAAAAATACTAAAGAAAAGAATACAAAAGATAAAAGAAGTACTAAAGAAAACTAGTACAAAAGAAAAATTTAAAAAACACCAAAGAAAATATTCTAAAAATAAATTACACAAAAGATTACAATTATAATTTACTTAACAAGTAAAATTATACACACTAAAGAAAAAATATTAAGTACAAAAGAAATCAATACGACTTTTTAAGAGGGGTTGTAAAAAAACACACAAAAGAAAAATGGCGAAAGCCAAAAGAAACAAAAGAATTATATAAACAAAAGAGGAAGACAGTTGGTACATATATTTTTACCAACTGTTTAATGCTATTTTTTTAGTTGAGGTTTAAATTGGAAAAGATAGAATTTAATCATGTATCAGTATTACTAAATGAATGTATAGAAAATTTAAATATAAAACCAGACGGAATATATGTAGACGGAACAATGGGCGGTGCTGGGCACAGCTTAGAAATAGTAAAAAAACTTTCTGAAAAAGGTATGCTTATTGGAATAGACAGAGATGAAGAAGCTTTAGCAGTAGCAAAAGAAAGATTAAAAGAGTTTAACAATGTGAAATATGTACATGATAATCATGACAATATAGATGAAATAATTAAAAATTTAAATATAAAAGGCGTAGATGGAATTTTACTAGATTTAGGAGTTTCTTCATATCAAATAGATGAAAAAACAAGAGGATTTACATATATGGATGACGGACCTCTAGATATGAGAATGGATAAATCTCAGAAACTTACAGCCGAATATATAGTAAATAACTATAAGGAACAGGACTTAGCAAGAATAATATTTGAATATGGCGAAGAGAAATTTTCTAGAAAAATTGCAAGAAATATTTGCGAATATAGAAAAAATAAAAAGATAGAAACAACTGGAGAACTTGTAAAAATAATAGAAAAGAGTATTCCAGGTAAATTTAGAGAAAAAAATTCTCATCCAGCCAAAAGAACATTTCAAGCAATACGTATAGAAGTAAATAATGAAATAGAACCTTTGTACAATACGATAAAAAATTCGATAACAGCTTTAAATAGTAAAGGAAGATTATGTGTAATAACTTTCCATTCACTAGAAGATAGAATGGTAAAAAAAGCATATGTAGATGCAGAGGGAAAATGTACTTGTCCAAAAGATTTACCTTATTGTGTGTGTGGAAATGTAAGTCTTGGTAAAATTATAACTAAAAAACCAATTTTACCAACAGAAAAAGAAATGCAAGAAAATTCAAGAAGTAGAAGCGCAAAATTAAGAGTATTTGAAAAGATATAAAATATATAATGAATTTTGAAGGGGGTGTATAAAAGTGCCAAGAAATTTTAGTAAATATCAATATGAAACAAGTCCAAGAAAACTTGAGCCAGAATATACACCTGTAAAAAATCCATATAAAAAGAAAAAAACAACAGCAAGAAAAATACAAACAACAAATAAAAATAAAGTAAATGAAATAAAAAAGAGAAAAATGAAAGTAATAAAATATATAGCAATAGGCTTTTTAATAATTTTTGGTATAAGTTTAAGAAATTCACAAATAGATGAAAATTTTGCAAAAATACAAGATTTAAAATCAGAATTAGCAGAAGTGGAAAAACAAAATGCTCAATTGGAAGTAGCAATAGAAAATGGAATGAATTTAAACAACTTAGAACAAGAAGCAAAAACACAATTAGGAATGCAAAAATTAAATTCAAAACAAACAATATATATGACACTTCCAAAAAATGATTACATTGAACCAGCCTCAGAAGAAGTGGTAATAGACGAAAAAGAGTCTCCTTTTAAGGTAATAATAAATACAATTAAGAATATATTTAAATAAGATTAGTATTAGATAAATAAATAATACTAATCTTATTTTTATTATATTAGGAGAATTTATGAAACCTACAAATATTAAAAGAAAAAGAATATTAAGAAATATGATATTTATTACCTCTATATTATGCTTTTTACTGATTGTAAGAATTGGGGTAATACAGTTCGTGCAAGGTTCGGAATTACAGTCAATGGCGTATTCCCAACAAACATTAAATAGAAAAATAAATCCTAAAAGAGGGACAATATATGATAGTACTGGCAAAAATGTATTAGCAGTAAGTGCTAGTGTGGAAACGGTTTCTGTAACACCTAAAAATATAGCTCCACAAAACAAGGAAAAACTAGCCAAAAAGATGGCAGAGATATTTGATCTAAATTATGAAAATGTTTTAAAGAAAGTAAGTAAAAGAAGTTCGATAGAAACAATTGTAAAAAAAGTTGATAAAGAAAAAACAAATGAACTTAGAGTTTGGCTAGATGAAAATAATATTGTAACAGGGGTTAATATAGATGAAGATACAAAAAGATATTATCCATATGGCACACTTGCATCTAATGTTATAGGGTTTACAGGAAGTGACAATCAAGGTCTGGAAGGAATTGAAAGTAGATATGATAGCATATTAAAAGGCGAACAAGGGAAAATATTAAAATTAACAGACGCCACAGGTTCTGAGCTAGGTACGGCAGGAGAAGATTATGTGGAAGCGGTGAATGGAGATGATTTAATATTATCAATAGATATGACAATACAGGCTATTGCAGAAAAATATTTGGCACAGGCTTGTGTTGATAATGTTTGTACAGGTGGAGGGAATATAATAATATCAAATCCAAAAACTGGTGATATTTTAGCAATGGCTAATTATCCAAATTATAATTTAAATGAACCATATTTAATAAATGAAGAAGATTTAAAGATTGTATGGGATGACTTATCTGCAGGAGATAAATCAAATGCACTTGCTCAAATGTGGAGGAATAAAGCAATATCAGATACTTATGAGCCAGGGTCTACATTTAAGCTTGTAACTGCATCAGCTTCATTGGAAGAAGGAATAACTGATACAGATAGGGCTGGAGAGTTTTGCTGTACTGGTTCTATAAATATTGCAGGAACGAGAATAAAATGCTGGAGATATTATAGACCACATGGAGCAGAAAGTTTAAGGCAAGCGTTAATGAATTCTTGTAATCCAGTTTTTATAGGACTACGGACAAAAATTAGGAGTGGAAACATATTATAAATATTTAGAGAAATTTGGGTTGCTTTCCAAAACGGGAATAGATTTGCCAGGAGAAGCAGGAAGTATATTTTTAAAAAAAGAAAAAGTTGGCCCAGTGGAACTTGCTACAATATCATTTGGTCAAAGATTTGAAGTAACACCAATACATATGCTTACAATGTTATCTACAATTGCAAACAATGGGAAAAAATTTACGCCAAGATTAGTAAAGGCGACAATAGATAGTAAAACGGGAGAAAGACATGATATAGAAGTAAAACAAGGAGAACAAGTAATATCAGAAGAAACAGCAAAAAAAGTGCTTAGCATGATGGAATCTGTTGTATCAGAGGGAACAGGAAAAAACGCTAGAGTAAGTGGATATTCTATTGGTGGAAAAACAGGGACATCAGAAGACGGAGTAAATACTGGAAAATATGTAACGTCATTTGTTGGAGTAGCAGATATACCAGATCCAGAAGTTGCAATTATAATTATTTTATATAATCCAACTGGAGAAGGAGGACACCAAGGAGGTGCAATAGCAGCACCAATAGCTTCACAAGTTTTACGGAGAAGTATTACCATATTTAGAAACAAAAAAACAAGAAGAGGAAGTAATAGAAACAGTAACAATGCCAGAAGTGACTGGAATGTCTATAACTGATGCAAAAAAAGCAGTAAAAGAATTAGGGCTAGAAGTAGAAATTATAGGGGAAGGAGAAACAGTAGGAGATCAATTACCTAAAACTGGAATAAAAATAAATACAGGAACAAAGGTAACAATTTATGCTAATTAGACAAATTGCAATTTGTTTAATTAAATATTCAATTTTACTATACAAAACGCAAAATTAATTATATAATACATGTGTATCAATAAAATTAGGGATAAATAATTTTACCCTTTGTATTAAAAACAAAAAAAGGAGAAGATAAAAATGAAATTAAAATCATTATTAAATGGAATTGAAGGCTTGAAAGCCAAAGGAAATCTTGATACAGACGTAAAAGGAATTACACATAATTCAAAAAATGTAAAGGAAGGAGATATGTTCATTGCAATAAAAGGATTTGACACAGATGGGCACAAATACATAAAGGATGCAGTAGAAAATGGCGCAAAGGTAATTGTAATACAAGAAGGCGAAACAATAAAAAAATCAGATATTAAAGATGATACAATAGTTATTTCTGCTCCAGATACAAGAATTGCTACATCAAAAATAGCTTGCAATTTTTACAACAATCCATCTTCAAAATTTACATTGATAGGAGTAACAGGAACAAAAGGAAAAACAACTACAACTTTTATGATTAAAAGAGTGTTAGAAAAAGCTGGTCACAAAGTTGGTTTAATAGGAACTGTTGCAAATTATATAGGAGACAAAAATTTAGGAGAAAGTTCTAGAACAACACCAGAAAGTTTAGAGTTACAAAAACTTTTTGCAGATATGGTAGAGGCAAAAATAGATACAGTAGTTATGGAAGTTTCTTCACAAAGTTTAAAATTACATAGAGTAGATGATTGCCAATTTGATATAGGATTATTTACAAACTTTTCTGAGGATCATATTAGTCCAAAAGAACATCCAGATATGGAAGACTATTTTAATTCAAAATTGAAATTATTTGATATGTGCAAAATAGGATTTATAAATGCAGATGACTTTAATGTATTAAAAGTAAAAAAATTAGCAAAAAATTGTGACATAAAAACATATGGTATAGACAATGCAGCTGATTTATTAGCAAAAGATATAACAATAACAAATTCAAGTGTAGATTTTAAAGTAAAAATAGGACAAAAAAATGAAAGAGTAAAAACAGGAATACCAGGAAGATTTAGTGTATATAATTCATTAGCAGCAATAAGTGTAGCTTTAAAATTTGGAATAGATGCAGAAACAATTAAGGAAGCTTTAGTTGATGTTAGGGTTCCAGGAAGAAGTGAACTTGTACCAAATAAAAAAGACCTTACAATAATGATAGATTATGCTCATTCACCAGAAAGTCTACAAAATATTTTATCAGCAGTAAAAGTATATACAAAAGGAAGAGTAATTTCTGTATTTGGTTGTGGAGGAGATAGAGATCATGGCAAAAGACCAATAATGGGAGAAATTTCTGGAAATATTGCAGACTTTACAGTAATTACATCAGATAACCCAAGAACAGAAGAACCATCTGAAATAGTAAAAGAAATAGAAGATGGAATGAAAAAAACAAAAGGAAAATATATAACAATAGTAGATAGAATTGAGGCTATAAAATATGCAATAGATATGGCCAACAAAAATGATATTATTGTTCTAGCTGGAAAAGGACATGAAACATATCAAGAAATAAATGGCAAAAAATATCCATTTGATGAAAGAGAAATAATAAAAAAATTAATGAAATAAAATAATGCCATTAATTATGCTAACATAAACAAAAAGTATAAGGGCGCACAGGGTGCGCCCAAGTAATAATAAAAGAGTTTTTGAGGGGGGAACAAAATTTGTATTTTCAGACAAGAATACTATTTGTATCATTTATAGCAACAGTAATTATATCAATTTTTGTAATACCTATTTTAAAAAAACTAAAGGTTGGTCAAATTGAAAGAGATGATGGACCTCAGTCACATTACAAAAAACAGGGAACTCCAACAATGGGTGGAATAATAATTGCACTTCGGAATAATTATAGGAACAATTGGAGGCTATATTTATTACAGGACAAGAGAGCCGGAAACAGCAAGAAATATTCTACCATTACTATTAATAACAATAGGATTTGGAACAATAGGCTTTATAGATGATTTTAAAAAATTAGTTTTAAGGGATACAAAAGGATTAAAACCAGCATATAAAATGCTAGGATTACTAATAATTTCAGTGGCATATACATTATATTTAACAAGAGGAATACATTTAGGAACAGAAACATTTATCCCTTTTGCTAAGAAATATATAGTATTACCAATGCTTTTGTATATACCTTTTGTTATATTTGTAATGCTAGGAACTACAAATGCAATAAACTTAACAGATGGAATAGATGGGTTAAGTACTAGTATATCAGCAATTATTGCGACATGCTTAACAGTAATTGCAATAATTTTGGATGTAAAAGAAGTAATCGTTTTTGGAAGTATAATAGTAGGGTCATGTTTAGGATTCTTAATATTTAATCTAAATACAGCAAGAGTATTTATGGGAGATACTGGCTCATTATTACTTCGGAGGAGTAATTGCTGCAATGGCTTTATATTTGAAGATGCCATTGATATTATTAATAATTGCTTTAATTCCAGTAGCAGAAACATTATCTGTTGTATTGCAAGTAACGTATTTTAAAGCAACAGGAGGAAAAAGATTACTAAAAATGGCACCACTTCACCATCACTTTGAATTATCAGGATGGAAAGAAAATAAGATAGTATCAGTTTTTAGTGTAATTACTCTTATACTTTGTATAGTAGGATTATATTCAATATAAAGAAGCTTCGAAAGGAAGGATACAAGAATGCCGAAGATAAATAAGGAAAACAAAACATATAAATCTTTTGATTTTACATTGTTTATTACTGTAATTTTATTATTATCATTAGGAGTAACAATGGTATTATCAGCAAGTTCTCCATCATCACTTGCAACAACGGGAAGTAGTTATACATATGTAAAAAAGCAAGCTTTTTGTGCTGTGCTTGGAGTGGCATTAATGCTTATAATATCAAAAATTGATTACAGAAAATATCAAAGATTTTATAAAATTGCATATGTTGTTTCTCTTTTTATATTATTATTAGTTTTAGTGCCAGGACTTCGGAAAAGAGGTAAACGGTGCAAGACGTTGGATAAAAAATGTTCCAATAGTTTCATCATTTCAACCATCAGAAATTACAAAAATAGGAATAATATTATTTTTTGCGGCATATCTAACAAAACATAAAAATGAGCTAAAAGATGTATGGAAGGGATTTATAAAACCAATAGTATTTTTCGTATTACCAATTGTGGGAGTATTGCTAGGAGTACAATCACATCTTAGTGCTTCACTTGTTATAATAGCAGTTGTGTCTATAATGATGATTGTAGCGGGATGTAAAATATCACATTTTTTAACACTAGGAGTTTTAGGAGGAACAGCAGGAGGAATAGGATTATATATATTGGCAAAATTCTTCAAAAAAGGAGGATATAGACTAACAAGAATAGTATCATTTTTAAATCCATGGGATTATGCTCAAGATGAAGGATGGCAAATTATTCAAAGTTTATATGCAATAGGTTCAGGAGGACTTTTTGGAGTAGGACTAGGAAATAGTAAACAAAAATATTTATACATATCAGAACCACACAATGACTTTATATTTGCAGTACTAGCAGAAGAGTTAGGATTTATTGGTTGTGTGGCTGTTATAGTTTTATTTGGAATATTTATTTGGAGAGGAATATTAATTGCAATGAAAGCTCCAGATATGTTTGGAAGTTTACTTGCAACAGGAATAACCTCATTAATAGGAATACAAGCAATAATAAATATAGCGGTTGTAACATCTTCTATACCAGTAACAGGTATGGCGCTTCCGTTTTTTAGCTATGGAGGAACATCACTTATAATTCTATTATGCGCAGTAGGCGTATTGCTGAATATATCAAGGCAGAGTCAGAAAATATAAAAACAATAAATTGGAATTTGTTTAGTTCCGGATGAATTCAGGACAGTCCCCAAAATCCCCAGGTTTGGTGATTTTAAGGGACAGTCCCTGGAATTCCTCCTCACACAAACTACAATTTACGGAGGTAATAAAATGAAAGTAATAATTGCAGCAGCACAAACAGGAGGGCACATTAATCCAGGAATTGCAATTGCAAATAAAATAAAAGAAAAAAATAGAAATGCTAGAATAATGTTTATTGGAACAACTAGAGGACTAGAAAATGATTTAGTTCCAAGGGCAGGTTATGAATTAAAAACAATAGATGCTTATGGCATAAATAGAAAAATAAGCATAAGTAATATAAAAAATATGTTTAAAACATTAAAGGGTTTTGGAGAGGCAAAAAAGATTGTAAAAGATTTTAATCCAGATATTGTAATAGGTACAGGAGGATTTATTTGTGGGCCAACAATTATGGCTGCAAAAAAATATAAAATACCAACATTGCTACATGAAAGTAATGCCTTTCCAGGAGTAGCAACTAAAATGCTAGCAAAAAAGGTGGATACGATTTTAGTAGGTTTTGAAGAAGCAAAGCAAAGACTACCAAAAGCAAAAAATGTGGTAGTAACAGGAACACCAACAAAAATAAAAGGAATAGCAATGTCACAAGCACAAAAAGATATTATGAAAAAAGAAATGGGCTTAAAAAATGATTTGCCAGTTATTTTAATTTTTGGAGGTAGCCAAGGAGCAAAAACTATTAATGAAACATTAAAAGATATAATACTAAGCAAATTAAACAAAGATTATCAGATAATTTGGGCGTCAGGTCCTAAACAATATGATGTAATAAAACAAGAACTAAAAGAGAAAAAAATAAATATTAATAAAATAGAAAATGTCAAGATTATACCATATATTTATAATATGGAAGAGGTAATGAATGTAGCAGATATAATAGTTTCAAGAAGTGGGGCTATGACAATTACAGAGATAGCTAAAATTGGAAAACCAGCAATATTTATTCCATTCCCATTTGCAACCGAAAATCATCAAGAGTATAATGCTAAAGTATTAGAAAAAGTGGGAGCAGCAAGAATAATATTAGATAAAGATCTAAATGCACAAAGTTTATCTAATACAATAGAAGAGATGCTAAAAGATAAAAACAAACTTGAACAAATGGGACAAAATGCAAAAAAAGTATCTGTAAATTATGTAGAAGACAAAATATATGAAGAAATAGAAAAAATTATTAAATAAAATCCAAATTTTCAAAGAAAGGAGGACAAGCCGTGGATATAGAAAGATTAGAACAAAACATAAGGTATACATTTAAAAACAAAGAACTACTAAAAACCGCATTAACACATACTTCGTATGCACATGAAAAAAAAGTAGAAAGTAATGAAAAACTAGAATTTTTAGGCGATAGTATATTAGAGTTTGTAACAAGTAATTATTTATATAATAATTATAGAAAACTAAAAGAAGGAGAAATGACTAAAGTTAGAGCTTCTGTTGTTTGTGAAAGCAGTCTTTATCAAGTTGCTTTAAAGCATAATTTTAGTGATTTCTTAAAACTAGGGAAAAGTGAAATAGCATGTGGAGGAAATAAAAAACCAGCGATACTTGCAGATAGTGTAGAATCAGTGATTGCTGCAATATATGAAGATTCAAACTTAGAAAATGCAGAAAAATTCATAATAGAAAATTTAAAAGATCAAATAGAAATTGCGAGCAAACATGTAGGGATGAAAGATTATAAAACAGTTTTACAAGAAAAACTACAAATACATGGAAACGTAAAAATTGAATATACAGTAATTGATGAAAAAGGACCAGATCATAATAAGACTTTTGTAGTAGAAGTAAAATGTGATGGGAAACATTTAGCAATTGGACAAGGTAGTACTAAAAAGGCAGCAGAAATGGAAGCTGCACATAATGCATTGGAGGGAAAAAATGAGTGAACAATACATAATACCAATATTTGTACCACATTTAGGTTGCCCAAATGATTGTACTTTTTGTAATCAAAAAAGTATAAGTGGACAAACTAAGCAGGTAACAGCAGAGGATGTAAAACAAACAATAGAAGAATATTTAAAAAGTTTTAAAGATGAAAGTCTTCATAAAGAAGTAGCATTTTTTGGAGGAAGTTTTACAGGAATAGATGAAGCTAAACAAGAGGAACTTTTGGAAGCTGCATATGAATTTGTGAAAAATAAACAAATTCATTCTATAAGAATTTCAACTAGACCAGATTATATAGATAAAGAAAAATTAAAATTACTAAAAAAATATGGTGTAAAAACAATAGAATTAGGAGTTCAATCAACAAATGACTATATATTAAAAAAATGCAAAAGAGGACATACTTTTGAAGATGTAAAAAAAGCATCAAAATTAATAAGAATGCATGGATTTGTATTAGGACATCAAATGATGATAGGACTTCCAGAAAGTACAAAAATAGATGAATTAAATACAGCAAAAGATTTAGCAAAATTAAAACCAAAAATAGTAAGATTATATCCAGTTCTAGTAATAAAAGGAACGGAATTAGAAAAAGAGTATCAAAATGGAGAATATGAACCAATTCCACTATCACAGGCAGTAGAAAGATGTAAAGAACTATATTATTTCTTTACAAATAAAAAAATTACAGTAATAAGAATGGGATTGCAAAATACTGATATAATTTCTGATCCTAAAAATGCAAAAAGCGAAGTTGTTGCAGGACCATATCATGAGGCTTTTGGGCAACTAGTAGAAGATAGTATTTGGTATGATTCTATACTTGAAAAAATTAAAAAATTTAATGTAAAAGTTAAGGAAATAGAAATAAAAGTAAATCCAGAAAATATAAATAATATTGTTGGACATAAAAAGGAAAATATAAAAAAACTAAAAGATTTATATGATGTGGATACAAAAATAATTCAAAGCAAAGAAATTAAACCAGGAAAATTTGAAATAGAAATTTTAAAAACATATACAGATTTTTTAGATGAATAGATACTTTTAAAAACATCCATACTAAGTATGGGTGTTTTTTGTGACTAAATTTAAAACAAAAAGAAAAATTATAAAAGTAAAGCGTTTGATAGTACAATTTATTCAAATTGTTGTAGGAACTGCCTTGGTTGCAGGATCTACAAGCTTATTCTTACTTCCAAATCAGCTATCCTCAGGAGGCTTTTCTGGTATTGCAACAATTGTGTACTATTTATTAAACATACCACTAGGTACCACAGTACTAGTTTTAAATATTCCACTATTTATAATGTCATTAATAAAAAATGGAAAACACTTTTTTTTAAATGCCATAGTTGGAACAGCAGGATTATCAATATTCTTAAATGTATTTGAAAAACTAAAACCAATTACAACAGATAGATTTTTGGCATGCATCTATGGAGGAATAATTGCAGGAATAGGAACAGCAATTATATTAAAGGCAAATGCATCAACAGGAGGAACAGACCTTTTAACACAAATTATAAAAGCATATAAACCTAATATAAGAATTAGCAATTTGTTAGTAATATTAGATACTATAATTGTTGCGGCAAACGTTATATTTTTTAAAGAACTAGAAATAGGACTATATTCTGCAATTACAATATATATAATGGGAAAAATGCTTGATATCTTTTTTGAAGGTATTGATTTTGCAAAAATTGTATATATAATATCACAAAAAAATGATGAAATAGCAGAACAAATAGGAAACCAGATAAAAAGAGGTAGTACATCTCTTTATGGAAAAGGCATGTATAAAAAACAAGATAGAGAAGTGCTGTTTTGTGTTGCCTCAAGAAATGAAGTAAGAGAAATAAGAAAAATAGTAAAAGATATAGATAGCAATGCATTTATAGTAATAACAAATGCAAGAGAAGTATTTGGAGAGGGATTTAAAGAAACATAAATGGAAAATTTTGCATAAGCGGTTGACAATTATGTAAACATATGCTACAATAAATATATCGTGGGAAAATATCAAAAGAAAACAATTCATTTCGAAAAGGAGAATAAAATGAATAATAGAGAAGATTTTATGAAAAGAATAAAGGCAAATATTCCATCAGGAAATTATCCATTTGATGCAGAAGAGATGCTATTAAATGCTGAATTAAAAACCAAAGAGAAAAATAAGGAAAATGAAAATAATAAAATGACAAGAAGATTAGGAGATTATCCATTTGATGCAGAAGAGATGTTATTAAACACTGAATTAAAAAAGATGGAAGAAGGAAGATAGAAAGTATTTAGAGTGTTGAATTTTATCAACACTTTTTCTTTTTATGTACTTTTAAAACATTGTAATTACCACAAAATCATGCTATAATAAAATGTACTTTGTATTTTCTAATATACAAAACTAATTTGAATATAATATAAGAAGAGGTTCTAATGGACGAGTCAATAAAAATATTGCCAAATTTTAAGAAATTTAATAGTTACATAGGTGATGTAAAGCAAGGAATAAGCCCAATAATGTTATCTGGGCTTACTGATGTTGCAAAAATTCATTTTGCATATTCAACATTTTTTTATACAGAAAAACCAATTTGTATAGTAACATATAATGAATTACAAGCAAAAAAGATTATAAAAGACTTACAATATTTTACTAACAAAGTAGAATATTTTCCAAGAAGAGAAATACTTTCTTATGATTATTTAGCAGAGAGTAAAGATATTTCAAACGAAAGAATAAATTGTTTAAATAATATATATAGTAAAAAAGCCAAAATTATAGTAACAACGATAGAAGCGGCTTCTCAAAAAATAGTAACAAAAAATGAATTATATAAAAACATAGTAGAAATAAAAGAAAATTCAATAATAGAATTAGAAGAGTTAAAGAAAAAATTATTTTACCTGGGTTATGAAAGAAGAGACTTAGTAGAAAATGCAGGAGAATACAGTATAAGAGGTGGAATAATTGATATTGGTATTACTAAAGAAACAGGTATAAGAATTGAGCTTTGGGGAGACGAAGTAGATTCAATAAGAGAATTTAATATAATGTCACAAAGATCAACAGAAAAAGTAAAAACAGCAAAAATATATCCAGCAACAGAGTTTGTATTAGAAAGAAATATAGAAGAGGTAATTAGTGACATTTTAAATGATTTTGATGAAGAAAAAGTTGCAGAGGATATAGAAGAAATTAAAAATGGGAATTATTTAAGCAAAGTAGATAAATATTTTAATTATTTCTATAAAAACAGTGAAACAATAATAGATTATATAAAAGAAAATTATATAATATTTTTAGATGAAATAAGCAAAATAAAAGCGAGATCTGAAAATATAATAAAAGATAATCAAAATGTAATAAAATCATTAATGGAAAAGAAAAGAACAGTGCCACAGGCCTTAACTAACTTAAATAATTATATTGATTTTTTAGGATTAATAAAAAATATACAAACCATATATTTAGAAAAACAAGATATAGGATTTGTAGATAAACAAAGTATGCATGCAAAAAGAAACGGATATAGTTTTAGCTATAGGGAGGTTAACTTTTTTCGTAGTTCAATGGATTTATGTTTTAAGGAAATACAACAAGCACAACACGACAAAAAAACAATAGTAATCCTTACAGGTAATAAAGATAATACAAAAAAAGTTAAAGATTTATTATTAGAAAAATTAGAAAATTTAAATAATATAACTGTAAAAGAAGGAGAACTTTCATCAGGATTTGAATGCTATGATTTTAATCTTTTAGTAATATGTGTAAAAGAATTATTTGCAGTACCACAAAAAAGGAAAAAACTTAGCCAAGATTTTAAACAAGGAGAAACAGTAATATTCTCAGATTTAAAAATAGGAGATTATGTTGTTCACAAAACTAATGGTATAGGTGTGTTTATAGGTGTAAATACTATAAAAGCAGATGGAGTTACAAAAGATTATATTAAAATAAAATATAAAGATGATGATATATTATATATTCCAACAAACAACTTAGATAATATAAGAAAATATATAGGAACAGATTCTAGAGCACCAAAAATAAATAGATTAGGTAGCAAAGAATGGGAAAATACAAAACAAAAAGTAAAATCAAATTTAAGAGAAGTAGCACGTGATTTAATAGAATTATATGCAAAAAGAGAAAAAATAAAAGGCTATGCTTTTTCAAAAGATACAGAATGGCAAAAACAATTTGACAGTAGTTTTGAATATGAAGAAACAGCAGATCAATTAAGAGCAATACAAGAACTAAAAACAGATATGGAAAAGCCAAAGCCAATGGATAGATTACTTTGTGGGGATGTTGGATATGGTAAAACAGAAGTAGCAATACGTGGTGCTTTTAAAGCTTGTATGGATCAAAAACAGGTAGCATATTTAGTACCTACTACAATACTTGCAAATCAACAATATGAAGCATTTAAGGAAAGAATGAAGGACTTTCCTATAAGAATAGAATTACTAAATAGATTTAGAACAAAAAAAGAACAAGAAGAAATTATTAAAAAATTAAAGCTAGGAGAAATAGATATAATAATAGGCACACATAGATTGCTTAGCAAAGATGTTGAGTTTAAAAATCTAGGATTTCTAATAATAGATGAAGAGCATAGATTTGGTGTTAAAGACAAAGAAAAAATAAAGCAATTAAAAACTAATGTGGATGTTTTAACAATGACAGCAACTCCAATTCCAAGAACACTTCACATGTCAATTGTGGGAATTCGTGATATGTCATGCCTTTATGAGCCACCACAGAATAGAAGACCAGTTCAAACTTATGTATTAGAATATGATGATGAAGTAATAAAGGAAGCAATAACTAGAGAACTAGAAAGAGGTGGACAGGTATTCTATTTGTATAATAAAGTAGAAAGTATAGAAAGAAAAGCAAACAAAATAAAAGAACTAGTTCCAGAAGCAAAAGTTGGATTTGCTCATGGTAAAATGACTGGAAAAGAACTAGAAGATATAATGCTAGAATTTGTAGATCAAAAGATAAATGTACTTGTATGTACTACAATATTAGAGTCAGGGATTGATATTCCGAATGCCAATACAATAATAGTTGAAAATGCAGATAGATTAGGATTGGCACAACTTTATCAAATAAGAGGAAGAGTAGGAAGATCAAGTAAACAAGCTTATGCTTATATAACATATAAAAAAGATAAACTAATGACAGAAGTTGCAGAAAAAAGATTAAAAGCAATAAAAGAATTCACTGAATTCGGTTCAGGATTTAAAATAGCAATGAGGGACCTAGAAATAAGAGGGGCAGGAAGTTTAGTAGGAGATATGCAACACGGCCACATGGAACAAGTTGGATATGATACATATTGTAAATTGCTAGATGAAGTGGTAAAAGAAATGAAAGGAATTAAAGTAGAAGAAGAGCAAGAAATTACAATAGATATAAATGTATCTAGCTATATACCAGATAGTTATATAGAAAACAGTAGTCAAAAAATAGAAGTATATCAAAACATAGCATTATGTAGAAACAAAGAAGATATAGAAAATACAAAAAATGATATAATAGATAGATTCGGAAAAATGCCACAAGAAGTAGAAAACTTATTAAAAATTGCAAGAATAAAAGAAATCTGCAATCAAAAAGGAATAATAAAAATAACACAAAGAAATAATAATATTATATTTACATTTGCTAATAATGAAAGTTTTGATATGCCAATAGATGAGCTTATAAAAAAATATGGTGACAGAATAAAATTTTCACCAGGCAAAGAACCATATATTACGTATAAATTAAAAGATCAAAGCAAAACATTAGAAGAAATAAAGGATTTTTTAAAAATATAATTGCAAACGTTGTAGGGGCGGGCCCTGTGTCCGCCAAAAAAGAAAGGAAAACCAATATGGTAATCACAAGTAAAGATAATGAAACAATCAAAAAAATAAGAAAATTAAAAGAAAAAAAGTACAGAGACATAGACAAAAAATACATTATAGAAGGTGCAAAATTAATAAAAGAAGCAATAGAAGAAAAAGCCGAAATAGATACAATAGTAGTATGCGAAAATTGTGTGCAAACAGGCGAAATAGATTCGAAGACCTTATATGAAATTGCAAAATACAATTGTGTGTATGTAGATGAAAAAGTATTTAATAATATAACAGATGTGCAAAATCCACAAGGCTTGTTAGCTGTTGTAGATAAAAATTGCAAAGAACAACAAATAAAATATGATGAAGATGCAATAGTTATTTTAGATGGAATACAGGACCCTGGAAATTTAGGTACAATATTAAGAACAGTAGATAGTGTACGGATTATCACAAGTTGTAGTATCTAAAAAAACAGGAGATATATTTAATCCAAAAGTAGTACGTTCAACAATGGGGGCTATATTTAGAATAAACATAATACAAAGTGATGATTTAGTTGCTACAATAAAAGAAATAAAAAAACATAAATTTAAAGTAATAGCAACATCACTTCAGACAAATGACAGTATATACGATATAGATTATAAAAAATCAGCAATAATAATAGGAAACGAAGCAAATGGAGTTTCACAGGAAGTAATGGAAACGGCAGATAAAAAAGTTAAAATTCCAATGTTAGGTAAAACAGAAAGCTTAAATGCTGCAGTAGCAACAGGAGTAATGCTATATGAATATGTAAGACAAAAGTTGATGAAATAAAATATAAAAAAATTAAACGAAATGTTCTGTTTCGTTTAATTTTTTGCTAAAATTTCTAAAATTTGAGGATAAATTTCTTCTGCATTATTATTCCAATTGTCAGCTATTTTTTTTGCTTGTTCTCTTGTTCCAGCATAAACTTGAACTTCAAAAAGAGTTTGATTGTTTTCTACTATTTTGCATTTTACACTATATTCATTTTCATTATGAGGAATAAAATCACTTGTAATAGAAGCTTTATTTTGAAAATCACCTAAAGTTTCTTTAAAGCTATTATCAACTCTAAATTTAGCAATTCCTGGTATTATATCCGAAACAAGCTCTAATGCTTGCCTTCCTGCATCTGTAAGCTCATACAAATTTTCTCCATCTTGTTCAAAAGATATAATATATTTGTTTTCTAATAAATCTAACAAAAATTGTTGAAAATAAAAGTAATTCATATTATCTATTGTAATTACCAACTTTAAAAGAGCATCATTGCTAATTGGCTTTGATACTTTGTTTAAAATATATAAAATTAAAGCCTTTTTTTCGGCTAATGTTTCACTATCTGATGTTAGTTTCATAAAAATGCTCCTTTAATTATTTATAATGAAATGATTATAACACAAACATTAACAAAATACAACTTGTAAAATTTTACAAAATTATGTAAATGTGATATAATATAAATACATAAATTTTTTGGAGGTGCAAACCATGTCAAAAAAACGCTTATCAGGCGAAGAACTCTATGAAGAGTTTAAAAGACGGGAAGCTAAAAACAAGGAAGAAAACGAAAAGAAGTTAAGAGAAGCAAGAAAAAATGTACCAAAATGTTGCAGAAATTGCAGGCGAAGTTGGTATAGATATGTTCTTCCGACAGGAAGCTTCTTAGAGCCTTCTGAGTTCTGTGGCTGCAGACTGAAGGTTAGTCTCGTAGATCCGAATGGCGTTTGCGAAAATTTTTTGTAAGAGGAAAGGGTAAGAATGCTTAAATAGCAGTCTTACCTTCTTCTTTTTAATTTAAATAATAAACATTTTGTCAATTATTGTCGATGAAAAATTCTTTACATTCTAAAAAAAGTGTAGTAATATATTTTTATCAAATTGCAGATCTGCAATTTAAAAAGTATTTAATTCTTAAAAAGTTTTTATCTTTTTAAAAATCCAAAATTAAAACAATTTAATATTAAGAGGTGATGCGTATCTGATAACATACACTAAGCGTAATATTTTTGTAATTTCCTTAATTATCACACTTACAATATTCTGCTTAATTGAATTTACAGCTAACAAAGTAGAAGCAATATATCTACAAAAAAAGCAAAGCATACAAACAGACAATAAAGAAATTGCAAAAAAAGAAGAAATAGAACCAAAGAAATATGAAGAACCAAAAGAGCAAAAATGGGAAATAGAAATACCAAAGATAGATTTAACAGCACCAATTTCTGAAGGAACAAGCCAAGAGGTAATGCTAGAATATGTTGGGCATTTTGAAAATACAAATCTTTTAAATGGAAATGTAGGACTAGCAGCGCATAATAGAGGTTATCCTATAAATTATTTTGCAAGGCTTAAAGAATTAGAATTTGGCGATGAGATAATATATAAACAGGGTTATGAAACGAAAAAGTATGTTGTAAATAATATTACAATAATTCAAGATACAAATTGGTCATACCTTCAAGATACAGAAGAGAATACAATAACATTAATAACATGTGTAGAGAACAAACCTACACAAAGACGTTGTATTCAAGGAATAGAAATTAAGGAGGAATTTTAATGAGAAAAAAATTAATATCAATAATAAGTATAATAGTTATTTTAATAGGATTAATTCCAATATCAAGTAAGGCAGTAGTACCCATAGATACAGCATATATCTATGCAAATAAAAAAACAGAGGGGCTATTAATGTGGAAAGGATTAAAAATACATACACATTTAGCTGTATATAAAAAAGACGGAAAAGAGTATCCAGCATATTGTATGAATAGAGAATTACCTGGAGTGGAAATTGGTAGGTCTCAAACAGTAGATGTAAAGAAATTAGTAAATAATGTAATGGTATGGAGAGCTATAATAAATGGATATCCATACAAAAGTATTTCCGAACTTGGATGCAATACAGAAGAAGAGGCGTATTTGGCAACAAAACAAGCTGTTTATTGCATGCTTACAAATAGAGATGTAAATGAATATTCTGCAATAGGAGAAGCTGGAGAAAGAACTTTAAATGCATTAAAAACAATTGTTAATAATGCGCGAAATTCAAATCAAACAAAAGTAAGTTCAGAATTAACAGTAAATGAACAAGAAAAACTATGGAAAATTGATAATTTAGACAGCAGTTATATTTCTAAAACATTTTTAGTAACTGCAAATACTTCAATGAGCAAATACACAGTAAATGTTAAAAATTTAAATATAGAGGGATATAAATTAGTGGACCAAAATAATAAAGAAAAAACAGAATTTTCAAATTCAGAAAAATTCAAAATACTTATACCAATACAAGAAGTAAAACAAGATGGAAATTTTTCAATTGAAGTATCGGCACAAGTTGCTACAAAACCAGTATTCTATGGAGAAAGTAGAGATAGTGGACTTCAAAGTTATGCACTAACTGGTTATACTTACGAAGAGGGCACAGGAAGTAAAAAGGTTTATTATACAAAAAATGAAACAAAAATAATAATCACAAAAACAGATGACAAAACTGGTAAGAAGTTAGAAGGAGTTGAATTTGAATTATTAGATAAGAATCAGAATAAAATTTATACAGAAATTACTACAAATAAAGATGGAATAGCAACAATAGATAATTTACTGCCAGGTATATATTACATTAGAGAAACTAAAACATTAGAAGGTTACCAATTATATAGTAAACTAATAAAAGTAGAGTTAGAACTTAATGAGGAAACAACTGTAAATGTAATCAATTCAGAAAAAGAACCAGAAATATATAAAGAGGAGAAAAAAACAGAATTAGCCGTAAAAGAGAAAAAAAGTAATATTAAAGTAAAAGAAACTGGTCCAAAATTACCTAAAACTGGAATGTAGAATCTTACATATTCCTTGACAATCCTTCTAGTAGCATATATAATATTTGATGTAAAACTACATAAAAGTAAGAAGGGAAGAGTGAATTTATTAAATGTCACAAATTATAGTATTAGCAATACTAATATTAATAAATGCATTTTTTGCAGCTACAGAAATTGCATTTATATCACTTAATGACGCAAAAATAGAAAAACAAGCAAAAGAAGGAAACAAAAAGGCAAAGCAAATAAAGAAAATGCTAAGAGAGCCAAGCAAATTTTTGGCAACAATACAAATAGGAATTACACTTGCAGGATTTTTATCAAGTGCATTTGCAGCAGATGCATTTGCAGATGATTTAGCACCAATGCTACAAAACTTAATACCTTTAGGATTAACTGCATGGAGAAACATATCAATAATTTTAATTACAATTATACTTTCATACTTCTCACTAATTTTTGGTGAATTAGTACCAAAAAGACTTGCAATGAGAAATAGTGAAAAAATAGCTTTTGGAACAATAGGAATAATAAGAACAATATCTATAATAACAGCACCGTTTGTAAAATTACTTACAGCATCAACAAATGGAGTATCAAAATTGTTTGGAATATCAGGAACAGATGAAGAAACTGTTACAGAAGAAGAAATAAGAATGATGGTAGATGTTGGAGAAGAAAAAGGTTCAATCAAAGAAGAAGAAAGAGAGCTTATAAATAATGTATTTGAATTTAATGACAAAGTAGTGTCTGAAATAATGATTCATAGAAAAGATATATATGCAATAGATATAAATTCAGATATAGACAATATTTTAAAAGAGTTAGATGAATATAAATATAGTAGAATACCTGTATATGAAGAAAACATAGATAACATTGTTGGTATGTTATTTATAAAAGATTTGCTTGCAAATGTAAATAAAAAAGAAAAAGTAAAAATAGCAAAAATTATAAGAGAACCATATTTTGTATCAGAAAACAAACCTATAGACGAGCTTTTTAGAGACTTACAAAAAAACAAACACCAATTGGCAATAGTATTAGATGAATATGGTGGAACAGCAGGGTTAGTTACAATGGAAGATATAATAGAGGAACTTGTTGGTAACATATTTGATGAATATGATGAGGAAGAAAAAGAATTTGAGAAAATCGATGATAATACATTTCTAATTAGTGGTAGTGTTTCTATACATGACTTAAGAAAAATTTTAGGTGTAGAAATACCGGAAGGAGAATATGATACTTTATCTGGATACTTAATAGAATTGCTTGGAAGAATTCCATCAGATGATGAAAAACCTGTAATAGAAACCAAAAGAGTAACATACAAAATAGAAGATTACGAAGAAAAAAGAATATTATGGGTAAAAGCATGTAGAAATAATGTAGAAGAAGATAACGATGATGAGAATGATGAGGAAGATAGTAAAACAAGTAAAGAAGATACAGAAAAATCAGAAGATTAGTAAAAACACAAAAGGCAAGCAGAATTTAATGCTTGCCTTTATAAAAAGGAGAATAATATATGTATAAAGAATTTGGAATAAAAGAAGATGTAATAGAATTATCAAAAAAAATAGAAAAAGATTTAGATCCTATATTTAAAGAAGTAGAAGAGATAGAAGAATGTAATAGTTTGAAAGTGTTGTCTGCTTTTCAAAAATACAATTTATCAGAAATGCATTTTAATGGAACAACAGGATATGGATATGGAGATATAGGAAGAGATACAATAGAGAGCATATTTGCAGATATATTTAAGGCTGAAGATAGCTTAGTTAGAACTCAATTTATATCTGGAACTCATGCAATTTCTACATTGCTATTTGGCATACTAAGACCAAATGACACATTAATTAGCATATCTGGGAAACCATATGATACTTTAGACGAAGTAATTGGGATAGTAGAAAATAAAAGTTCACTACAAAGTTATGGTGTAAAATATGAGCAAATAGAGCTAGTTAATGATGATTTTGACTACAAAGCAATAGAAGAAAGAGTAAAAAAAGGAAATATAAAATTGATTGAAATTCAACGCTCTAGAGGTTACTCAACAAGAAAGACTATAGACTTAGAAAAAGTAGAAAAAGTAATTAAACTTATAAAGGATATTGATAGAAATATAATTGTAATGATAGATAATTGTTATTGCGAATTTGTAACTAAAAAAGAACCAATTGAAGTTGGTGCAGACGTAGTAGTAGGTTCTTTAATTAAAAATTTGGGCGGAGGAATTGCTCCAAATGGAGGTTATATAGCAGGAAGAAAAGATATAGTAGAACTAGCAGCAGAAAGATTAACAGCACCGGGACTTGGAAAAGAAGTTGGACCAAGTTTGGGAATTAACAAACAAATCTTGCAAGGATTATTTTTTGCGCCACAAGTTGTAGCAAGTAGTTTAAAAACAGCAATATTTGCAAGCAGAATGCTAGAGGAGTTAGGATATAATGTAGAGCCAAAATTTAATGATAAAAGAGCAGACATAGTTCAAACAATAGAATTTAATGATAGAGAGAAACTAATAAAATTCTGTCAAGGAATACAAGCAGCTTCACCAGTAGATTCAAATTCTGTTCCTATGCCATGGGACATGCCAGGATATACAGACCAGGTAATAATGGCTGCAGGAGCATTTACACAAGGATCATCAATAGAGCTTTCTTGTGATGGACCAATAAGACCACCATATACAGCCTTTTTACAAGGAGGACTTACATATGGATACGGAAAATTGGGGATTTTAAAAGCAATTTCAAGATTATAGATGAATTGGAATTTATATGAAAGGAAATATTAATGAGAAATACAGTAATAATTGGAGGAGGACCTGCCGGATTAATGGCAGCGATTTCTTCTGCTAAAAATGAAGATAAAGTAACAATAATAGAAAAAATGCATTCTTGTGGAAAAAAATTACTAATCACAGGAAAAGGAAGATGCAATATAACAAATAATGCCCAAATGGATAAGTTCATGGCAAATACTCCAACAAACCCAAAATTCCTTTACGGAGTTTTTAATAACTTTACCAATAAAGATATAATAGAATTATTAGAAAGTGAAGGAGTAAAAACAAAAGTAGAAAGAGGAGAGAGAGTTTTTCCAGTTTCGGATAGGGCACAAGACGTTTTAGAAGCATTACTACATATATTAAAAAAAGAAAATGTACAAATATTAACTAATACAACAGCTAAAAGAATAATTACTGATGCCGAGAAAAATGTTTTAGGTGTAGAATTAGATGATGGAAAAGAAATAAAGGCAGACAAAATAATTCTTGCAACAGGAGGTAAAAGTTATCCAGTAACAGGTTCAACAGGCGATGGATATAGAATAGCAAAAGATTTAGGTCATACTATTACAAAAATAGAGCCATCATTAGTACCACTTACATCTCATGATGAGGTTTGCAAAAAATTGCAAGGATTGTCTTTAAGAAATGTTGCAATTCAATTACAAATTTGCGATAAAGTAGTATATAAAGATTTTGGAGAAATGTTATTTACTCATTTTGGCGTGTCAGGTCCAATAGTATTGTCAGCTTCATCATATTTGGTAAAAACAAAAAACATAGAACAAATTCTAAAAGAAGACAAAGTAGAATTAGAAATAGATTTAAAACCAGCCTTGTCAGAAGAAAAACTTGACGCGAGAATATTACGTGATTTTGAGGAGCAAAAAAACAAACAATTTAAAAATAGTTTAGATAAATTGTTGCCACAAAAGTTAATACCAGTCATAATAGAGAAAACAAATATAAACGAAAGCAAAAAAATAAATGAAATAACTAAACAAGAAAGACAAAAATTAGTAAATGAGTTAAAACATTTTAAAATTAGCATAAATGGAACAAGACCTATAGAAGAAGCAATAGTAACATCAGGGGGAATAAACATTAAAGAAATAAATCCCAAAACAATGGAATCTAAATTGATAAATGGATTATACTTTGCAGGAGAAATAATAGATGTAGATTGCTTGACTGGAGGTTACAATTTACAAGTAGCATGGAGTACAGGGTATACAGCAGGAATTAGTTAAATTGGAATTTGTTTAGTTCCGGATGAATTCAGGACAGTCCCCAAAATCCCCAGGTTTGGTGATTTTAAGGGACAGTCCCTAGAATTCCCCCTCACACAAATTCCAATTTGTATAATTTTTCTCAAAAAAATAAAAAAGGAACGAATAAATGGAAGAATTTAAAACAATAAGTAATAATGTAGAAGCAGAAATAGTTGAAAAGAAATCAAAATTCATAGCTCATGTATTTTATATAGAGTCAGTAGAAGAAGCAGAAGCATATATAAGAGAAATGAAAAAGAAATACCATGATGCAAGACACAATGTTTTTGCATATGCTTTAGAAACCGGTGACGGTGGAATAGCAATAAAATTTAATGATGATCGGAGAGCCTTCTGGAACAGCTGGAAGTCCAATATTAAAAATAGTATTAGAAAAAGGATTATCAAATGTTTTGGTTGTGGTAACAAGATATTTTGGAGGAATTCTATTAGGCACAGGAGGACTTGTAAGAGCCTATTCTGAAGCTACAATAAAAGCACTGGAAAAAGCAAAGATAGTAAATAAGAAAAAAGGATATAAAGTAAAAATAGTTACAGCATATGATCAAATAGAACAATTTAATTACTATGTAAATAAAAACAAGTTAAAGGTTATTAATACAGAATATTTGGAAAATATAGAATTTATGGTGGAAATGGCAGAGGAGCAATTAAATGAAATTACAAATAACAACAGTAAAAATCCTTTAAAAATTATAAAATATGATATTTTAAAAGAAAAATATATTGATATATAGCCATTTGCGACCAAAATTAGAAAAAATTTCCAAAAAACTATTGCAATATTTATAAAATAATATTATAATTCAAATTGTAAAAAATTTACAAATATATTTTTAGGGGGTATAGTTTTGAAAGAGAAAATTACAGTTTTGATTGCAGATGATAATCCAGATTTTGCAATGACATTAATAGGCTATTTGGAGAAAGAAGATGATATGGAGGTAATTGGTGTTGCCAAAGATGGTAAAGAGGCATGCGACATGATATTAAATACAAAGCCAGATATTGTTTTACTAGATGTTATAATGCCATATTTAGATGGGTTAGGAGTACTAGAAAAAATATCAGCATCTAAAATGGAAAAAAAGCCGATATGCATAATGTTATCAGCTGTTGGTCAAACTAAAATAACTCAACAAGCAATAAGCCTAGGAGCAGAATATTATGTAATAAAACCTTTTGATATAGAATTATTAATTAAAAGAATAAGAGATATAAAATATTTTGAACCAAAACAAAACCAAGGTGCAACAATAAATAGAGAAATTAAAGCTCCATACATAGACATTCCAAAAGAAAACAAGAAAAGTGAAGATAACCTAGAAGCTCTAGTTACAAATGTTATACATGAACTAGGTGTTCCAGCACATATAAAAGGTTATCAATATTTAAGAGAAGCTATAATGATGGTTATAAATGATATAGATATCATAAACCAAATAACAAAACAATTATATCCAGAAATAGCAGAAAAATACAAAACAACACCAAGTAGAGTAGAAAGAGCAATACGTCATGCAATAGAAGTAGCATGGGCAAGAGGACAAGCTGATGCTGTAGAAAACATATTTGGATATACAATTTCAGCAGCAAAAGGAAAACCAACTAATAGCGAATTTATAGCAATGATAGCTGACAAATTAAGATTAGAATTAAAAACAGCATAGAAAAGAAAAAACCTCGGAAATTTTATTTCCGAGGTTTTGAAATATATTGATTTGTCTATCTCTTTGAGAATTGAGGTGCCTTTCTTGCTTTTTTAAGTCCGTATTTTTTACGTTCTTTCATTCTTGCATCTCTTGTTAAGAATCCAGCAGATTTTAAAGCTGGTCTGTATTCGCTGTTAGCTTCTACAAGTGCTCTTGCTATACCATGTCTTACAGCACCTGCTTGACCACTTATTCCTCCACCTGTTACTTTTGCAATTACATCAAATTTATCTAAAGAGTTTGTTGTAACTAATGGTTGTTTTACTATAACTTTCAAAGTTTCAATACCAAAGAATTCATCAAGTGGTTTGTTGTTTACAGTAATATTACCATTACCATTTACTAATCTAACTCTTGCAATTGATTTTTTTCTTCTACCTGTTCCATAGAATGATATTTTTTCTTTTTTTGTTGCCATATTATTTTACCTCCCAAATTTCAGGTTTTTGAGCTTGATTTTCATGTTCTGCTCCTGCATATATTCTTACTTTGTTAATCATTTTTCTTCCTAATCTATTATGTGGAAGCATTCCTTTAATTGCAAGCATCATTGCTTTTTCTGGATTATTAGAAAGCATATCTTTTGCAGAAATTTCTTTCATTCCTCCAATATATCCTGAATGATGTCTATATACTTTTTGATCTAATTTTTTTCCTGTTAAAATTACATCTTTGCAGTTTAATATTATAACATGATCACCTGTATCTTGGTTAGGTGTAAATGTTGGTTTGTGTTTTCCTCTTAATAATTTTGCAGCTTCAGCAGCTACTCTACCTAATGGTTTTTGACTAGCGTCTATTATATACCATTTGCTTTCAACTTCATTATTTTTTGCCATATATGTTGTATTATTCATTAGAAACTGTTCCTCCTATCATATTTTAAAGATTATATTGTAAAATATATTATTAACTACCGGGTAATAGGTTAAAAACATATTACTACAAATATTCATACTCAACTATTTTAATATATAAATAAAAAAAAGTCAATAAAAAGTCAATAAAAACCTTGACATTTTTAAAAAAATACTGTATTATTATTAAGTCGTAAAGAAGAAGTAACCCTTCTCACCTTATCTAGTATGGAAAAAGGTTAATATTTAAGTTAAATAAATTTAAGTATTGTGGGTAACTTGTTCTTTTGGAACAAGTTTTTTCATTTGTTAAAAATATTAAACAAAGCAAGACGAAGATTTTTATTTGTTTGGAGGTGAACAATATAAAACAAGATCAATTAATTAATGAGCAAATTAGATTTAGAGAAGTTCAAGTTATTGATGAACAAGGAAACAAACTAGGAAAAATGAATACACATGAGGCTATTGATTTAGCAGAAGGTAAAGATTTAGATTTAGTACTAGTGTCATCAAATCCTGAAAACCCAGTTTGTAAATTAATGGATTACGGAAAATACAAGTTTGAACAATCAAAAAGAGAAAAGGAATCTAAGAAAAAGCAAAAAACTGTTGAAGTAAAAGAAATAAGAGTTACACCAAATATAGAAGAACATGATTTTAATTTTAAAACAAAAAATGCTAAAAAATTCTTAGAGGATGGAAGTAAAGTTAAAATTACAGTAAGATTTAGAGGCAGAGAGTTAAGTTATGCAAAACTTGGTGAACAGGTATTAAATAAATTTGTAGAAAGTTTATCAGAGGTATCAACATTAGAAAAGAAACCTTTGTTAGAAGGAAAAAACATGTTTATAATACTAGCACCAATTAATAAATAAAAGATTATTAAGGAGGAATAAAAAATGCCAAAATTAAAAACAAATAAAGCAGCATCAAAAAGATATTCTTACACAGCAAGTGGAAAAGTAAAAAGAACATCAGCTAACTCAAGACACAGATTAGCTACAAAAACAAAAAGACAAAAAATGTCAAGAAGACCAAATGCTTATGTAGATAAAACATGTGAAGCAGGTATCAAAAAAATGTTACCATATGGAAATTAGAAAATAGGAAGGTGAATAAAAAATGGCAAGAGTAAAAACAGCAAGAATAACAAGAAAGAAACATAAAAAAGTATTAAAACAAGCAAAAGGATATTTTGGAGCAAAAAGCTATAGATTTAGAAATGCAAACCAAGCAGTTTTAAAATCATTATCTTATGCATATGTAGGAAGAAAAGATAAAAAAAGTGATTTTAGAAAATTATGGATAGCAAGAATAAATGCAGCAGCTAGAATGAACGGAACAACATATAGCAAATTAATAGCAGGTCTAAAAAAAGCTAATGTAACAATAAACAGAAAAATGTTAGCTGATTTAGCTGTAAATGATCCTAAAGCATTTACTGAAATTGCAGAAATAGCAAAAAAAGCATAATTTGAATTAAAACAATAAAAGGAAAGAATTGAAAATGAATTCAATTCTTTTTTTATTAAATAGGAAAAATCGAAGATTTTCCTATTCAATAAAAATGCTATAATCGCTATTGCCTTTGAGATTTCCTCATTTTATTCGGAAACTCAAATCG